>Ga0181397_1000058_pt1 | contig 36577 bp, 48 predicted proteins | sample 20SPOviralmetaG_FD_130126 | JGI IMG/M metagenome (GOLD analysis project Ga0181397, IMG submission 130126) | Marine viral communities from the oligotrophic San Pedro Time Series (SPOT) site, San Pedro Channel, CA, USA - 20 SPOT_SRF_2011-02-23 | ecosystem: Environmental > Aquatic > Marine > Strait...
AGGGATTGAGGATGGGATTAGAAGAGCGGGCGTGGATGTTAGAACAGTCTGCAATGTGGAGATCGAAGCCTTCGTCCAAGCAAACTTGGTTGCGAAGACTGAAGAAGGGAGGATGGATAACGCCCCTATCTACTCGGATCTTAAAACCTTCCCAGCAAGAATCTTTCGAGGAAAAATTTGTGGCATCATTGGAGGATATCCCTGTCAACCGTTCAGTAGTGCGGGGAAGCGAAAAGGCGAAGAAGACCCAAGACACTTATGGCCATACATCCGAGAACATGTCCGGGCAATTAGACCTGTTTGGTGCTTCTTTGAAAATGTCCGAGGTCACACCACGATGGGGCTATGGCGAGTCCTGTCCGATTTGGAAGAAGATGGTTACCGAACGGAGTTCGGCTTGTTCAGTGCGGAGGAAACAGGCGCGCCTCACCAACGCATCCGAGTGTTCATCTTGGCCTACTCCGCAAACCTCGGACAGGAATGGAGCAGCCGACCCAACCAGGAAAGCTCATCGCACTCAATTAAGGGATGTGGAGACAGGTCACCTACCACAGGGGAATTGGCCAACCCCGCGAGCCGGGAACCCCGGCAGTCGCAAGCCCGGAACGGGGGGCAAGATATTGGCGGAGGAAGCGAAGAAGAATTGGCCGACTGCGACAACCAACGATGCGACAGGGAGCAAATATCAGTACAGCCAGGGCGATCACAACAAAAAGGTGATGAAATTATGCGGAGCAGTAGAGATACACGCTGGCCCGCCCGTCCAGGAGAAGAGCAGTACGAGTGGGAAGAACCTAGGGTCGTGGCCGACAGCTCGGTCAAGCGATGCGGAGGGCGGAAGAATAAAGACGGAGAAAACGGAGAAGGGCTTTCGGAGCAAGAGGGAGAAGAGCGATCAATACTTCGGAGCGAAACTAAGGGATGCTGCGGAAATGAAGAAACCACCCTCAATGAAGCTCAATCCGAATTGGGTGGAGCAGTTGCAAGGCCTCGAAGTGGGGTTGACGCAACTGCCAACCGCGTGGACCGACTCCGCCTCCTCGGAAACGGCGTTGTCCCCCAAACCGCAGAACTAGCGTGGCGTACACTTTGGAAACAGATAGATGAACAATTTTAAGAGTTACTCATTGGTGGGCGGTATTACCGCACCAGGCAACGGAAACCATATGGGACACCTCGGCGACACTCGGTCGGGTGAGTAGCTCTGTTTTTATGATGCAAAACGATGATACATTCGAGGTATCTGATTGGGATCACTTCTTTGCTAATTGGCCAACCGTTAGGGAGGTTAATGATGGATGGCATCAGTTTTGGGGTAACACCCAACTTCTTAGGACTTATCGGGATTCTAGTGGTAAGAACCTCAAGGATAAGCATGGGAATATTTTAATTACTCGTTCCACAACTGCTAGGCAGATGCCAATAGGTAACACGGTTTCCGACTTTATGAATTATGCAAGACCCAAGAGATCAGATAATACACGAGACTAAGGTCTTACTTCATCGATGGGACGCGGAGTGCGACCTAAACGAGATAGAAATAGCAAAGTCGGTAATGCTTGGCATCAACGATTGGTTGGAGCGCCAAGTGGCTGAGTTTGATTTTGAGATCGAGTTTGAACTAGAGGAGGAGGAGGAAGAATGAATATATACAAGTCCACAGGTAAATCTATGGAGAGTTGGCCACAATGGGTCAGTCGTTTAATCAAGGTTAACCAGGAGCTTCGCGAAGAGATCGCAGATTTAAAAGCGGAGATTGAGAAACTCAAGGATGACAAGTGAGCCAGCGAGTACCACCGGGCTGGAATCCGATCTTTTGGAAAAAGTACGGAAGAGCGATTCCCGAATCAGTACAAGAATTACCACAGTGCGACTTGAGAAAGTTGGGTCCCCCATGCTCGAAATTATCCCAAGAGGCATTGGAACGGATCAAGAGGGATGGGCAATTGGTAAAGAAGAAATCCCGTGCCAAACGCTCGAAGACGCGATCATTATAGGAATGGAAATACAAGCGAGGGGATAAGTATTTATGGAAGAATTAATAAGTAAAGTTGAACAGTGGCATATAGATCGGAATCTCATTAAGGGTTCCACAGATAAGTCACAGGTATTGAAATTAATGCAAGAACTTGGCGAGCTGAGTGACTCTGTTTGTAAGGATGAATGTATGCTTGATGATATTGGGGATATATTGGTCATATTGATTAATATATGTACCCGAAATAATGTCACACTAGAGGACTGTTTGCTTACCGCATACCGGGATATCAAGGACAGAAAAGGCAAGATGGTTGATGGTGTGTTCGTAAAAGATGGTAATTAATCTCCAGCCCGATGAGGTACAGGTCTGCCAAATGGTTGGGCGGATGCGTAGTCTCATTGCCCGTGGTAACGGGGTGCGTGATGCGAAGATGGGAAACCACGATGGTGCGGAAGCGGATGTGATGGGAATGATGGCAGAGTATGGATTTGCCAAGCAGATGAATACATTTCCTGACCTTGGACTTACACCAAGGAGCGGGTCTGCGGATGGGGTGATGGCGAGTGGGAAGCGTTATGATGTCAAAGCGTCCAAGCACAAGGGTGCGAGGTTGCTTAGTACGCTCAAGGTAAACCCCGATGTGGATGTATATGTACTTTGCGTGGTGGATGGGAACTCCTTGGACTTCAAGGGATGGGCATGGAAGAAGGATTTAATCAAGGAGGAAAACAAGAAAGACCTTGGTTATGGCGTGGGCTATGCGTTGGACCAGGATAAGTTAAGGAGGTTCAATGCCTAAGTTCACCTACGCAGATGAGATAGACGCAAACTTCGGTATTCCGTGGACAGATGATCTGCGGTTTAACAAGGGAGAGTTAGAGTGTGCATTATCCAATGAGGAGGTTGATGCGTTACCACAAGATCGCGCAGAGATGCTTAGTCGTTTACTAATCGACCAGCCTAATAGTGAGATTGAAGACCCGATACAATGGGGTTGGACATTACCTGGTTGGCGTAGGGTGATGGATAATTGGAAGGATACGAAGATTCATGTCTGCCTCGGCGGAAATCGTTCAAGCAAAACCATGTTCGCGTCTCGTATGCTAGTACACTTAGCACAGTCTATCCCCGAAGCTGAGATTCGTTCAATGCATGTTACTGAGGAGCGTTCGATCTCTGATGCACAGAAGTATATTTGGCAGAATTTACCAGCCCGATACAAGCGTGCAAAGAAGAAGAGTGAGAACCATAGCTTGCAATACAATCAGAAGAATGGATTTAACTCTGCCAAGGCAATCCTCCCACCAACCGCTCCGGGTGCAGAGCGTGGAAGTACGATATATTTCAATAATTATAGGCAGTATATGGCAGACCCGCAGATATTCGAGGGTTGGTCTGCTCATGCAATTCATCTTGATGAAGAAGTTCCCGAAAATATCTTCAATACATTGCTCGGAAGAACGGTGGATTACCACGGAAGATTAATCCTTACCTTTACGACCCTTCAAGGCTGGACACCATTGATCAATAGTTTACTCAAGGGTGCAGAGACGGTTAGTACGAGGTACTCAAAGTTACTAGATCGCGAAGTCCCAACCGAACAGATTTGTGCGAATTGGCCAAACTGTAGGATTTATTATTTTCATACAGATCAGTCTCCTTTTATAGATGGACAGGAGTTGATTCGCACATACTCCAAGCAACCATTAGAGGTGAAGTTGGCCCGTCTCTATGGCATACCGTCCAAGGCAATGGAGGGGCGTTTTCCGAAGTTCAATCGCGAGACGAACATTGTCCCACATGAGAAGATCCCCTTCATTGCCGATCCTTCTTTGGCTTGCACCCGTTATTTCGTATGCGACCCTGGTGGGAGTAAGCCGTGGGTGGCGATATGGGCGGGTGTAATGCCGGACGGACGAGTATACATATATCGCGAGTTCCCCGACAGCACGATGGGTCAATGGGCATTACCTCATACTAATGCATTGGGTAAGAGTGTGGGTAAGCCTGGACCCGCCCAGCGTCCACTTGGTTGGGGTTATGATCAATACAAGAACCACTTCGAGGACTTGGAGGATGGTGAGGATATATTTGAGCGTATTGTCGATCCACGAATGGGAGCCGCCACGGTGCGAACCAAGGAGGGTGAGAGTAACATTATTAACCAAATGGCTAACCTCGATTTTGTATTCCGTCCAGCACCAGGTGTGGATATCGAAGCTGGTATTGCTAAGATAAATGATGCCTTAGCGTGGGATGATACCGAGCCTATGACTATAGGTAATCGCCCAAAGCTCTATGTATCAGATAGATGTGACAACACTATTACCTCGTTACTTGAATATAGTGGGCAATCCCGTACTGAACACTTCAAGGATCAGATCGATTGTATTCGGTACTTGTTGATTAGTGGTGCAGATCACATAACAAATTCGAGCCTCCAATGCACCGGAGGTGGTGGGTATTAGATTGACTAGTCAAGGACAAAAGACTACATTTTACTACGCATGCACAATTCCTCAGACCCCGAACTTTTGTTCGTTTCCAAGGAACCCGACATAAATTATCTGCGGGATACTTACCGCGAGACACAGTCGAATCTTGGTGAATGGATAGATCGTAGACAACGCGACTACGATGTCCGTAATTGTATTTGGGCTGGAAAGTCTAATGATTTTAAGAAGCATTCCGCTGATAGTCAGACAGGCGAGGTATTCCCTTGGGATGGTGCATCTGATCAAGAGATTCGATTAGTTGATAACCAGGTAAATAAGTGTGTGGCAATGTCGTTAAACGCGATTCGTCAAGCCCACCTAGTTGCAACTCCTGTAGAGTCTAATGATATCGCACGGGCAAATGTTATTTCTATGTTTGTTCGCTGGTTGGTTAACACCAAGATGGACGATTTTTATGAGCAAGTAGAACTCGGACTCAATCACTTCTTTGAAAAAGGAATGATGGTCCATTATGTGTACTACGAGCAACAAGACCTAAAGCAACAGCAGTCCATTAAACTAGATGAGATTGCTATGGCTCTTCCACAAATTGCAGAAGCTATTGGCGATGGCAGTATGGATGAAGAGTTATCTGCGGCTATGTCCGAGCAGTTCGATGTCTCAAAAACAAAGGCACGAGCAATGCTAAAAGAGTTGCGCAAGGAGGGAGAAACCACAGTCCCTGTCCTCCGTAAGGTGGTAAGTCGCCCACGCATCAAGGCACTTGCACCTGACGAGGATGTTTTTTGGCCGAACTATACCATCGATCCACAAGAAGCTCCCTATGTATTCCATGTGTTAAACATGACACCGGAGCAACTTCGATCAAAGATACACAACGAAGGTTGGGATGAAGAGTTTGTGGAGAAAGCAATCGAGTCTGCGAATGTAGGTGAGAACGATGTGTATACCCATAATCTTAGCTTACAGGACGAGGTACTTCGTGATGATGACGAAACTATTCGTATCGTATATTGCTACCAGCGTTTACTCGATGAAGACGATGTGCCTGGTATTTACTGTACTGTATTTTGTAACGAAGTAGCCGACCTCTATGCCAAGCATACCCTTATGGATTATGGTCATGGGGGATATCCTTTTATTGTAAGTACTTACGAAAAAACATCCAAACGGTTGTACTCTTCTCGATCAATTCCCGAAGTTGGCGAACCATTCCAACAGGTGATTAAGGTGGAGTACGATGCAAGTATTGATCGTCAAAGTTTAAGCACAGTCCCACCAATAGAACATCCTTTGGGGCGCGCCCCATCAAAGTGGGGGCCGGGGGTTCGTATTCCTTATCGTACTCCTGGAGAGATTCGTTTTGCGGATACCCCACGCTACGATGCTGGCTCCGTGGAAGTTCGTAGATTAGTACAGGAAATGTTTGATCGCTACATGGGTAACAACGCACCTGGTGTGGACCCTGTTGAGGGGCAAATCAAGCAACAACATTTCATTAATAAAGTACTTCACCATATGAAGTATGTAATGAATCAAGTCTATAGCCTGTACCAACAGTATGGACCAAATGAAGAATACTTTCGCGTTACAGGTGTACAGGATATGCAGAAGTACGCAAAGGGTAGGGCGGGTGAACGATTTGATTTTTATATGCAGTACGATGTGGCCACACAAGACCCTGAGCAAATGCTCGAACGGGTAAAGACGATTGGTCAAATCTCATCAACAATGGATAAGAATGGCGTGGTTGATACCGAACAACTCTTAGCCCTTGCAATCGCACAGATTATGCCCGGAGCGGCCGAGAAGATAGTCTTACCCAAGGAGACTGCCACACAGAAAGCAATTGAGGAAGAGCGTCAAACTATAGCTGAACTAGCGGCGGGTGTACCACCAAATGTGCGTGAGAACGATGCACACGAAATGAAGCTACAAGTATTCCAATCATGGTTACAACAGCCCGACATCCAACAAAAAGCCCAACAAGACCCGGCACTACAAGAGCGTATTAAGACATATATGCAACAGCGCCAAATGCAGATTCAGCAAAAGCAGAACGCAACGATTGGAAGGCTCGGAGCTGCACCCACACAATTTGGTCAAACATCTAGTGCCGCATGAGCATAACTTATCGTGGAGAAAGATTCTCAGGATATAATAAACCTAAACGAACTCCTGGTAAGTCTAAAAAGTTTGCCGTACTCGCTAAGGAGAAAGATACGATTCGTCTTGTACGCTTTGGAGATCCAAACATGTCCATCAAAAAGAATATACCCGCACGGCGTAAATCCTTCCGAGCGCGACATAAGTGCGATGAAAAGAAGTCTAAATTAAAACCCGGTTTTTGGTCCTGTAAGAAATGGTAATATGAGTTTATATAAAAACATACACGCAAAGCGTAAGCGGATTAAAGGTGGGAGTAAGGAACGCATGAGGAAGCCAAATACAAAAGGCGCACCAACAGCCAAGGCATTTAAGAAAGCCGCAAAGACAGCACGCAAGAAAAAGTGAGACGGAAAAAATACCACCAAGTAAATGCTCAAGAAGCAATTAACGCACTTACCTTCCTCAAGAAAGAACCACACTTTAAAAAGTATATCGAGGTACGCGAAGCAATGCGGGAGGAAACCATCCGCGAGCTACAGAATCGCAAGAATATTGAGAACCAAAATTTACACTTTCACTTCACAGGAAAACTCGAAGCAATCGATGAAGAGTTAGACAATTTCTATAACTTGTAATTGTTCATAGTATTCAAGCCCCTACGGTTATGGGTTAGCCGTGGGGGCTTTTTGTTGCCATTTGCTCTACAAGAAGCTATATTTTGCTACACTAGGCTACTAGCCTTGTTGACTTATGGAAATAGCAACCAAAGAGGTTATCTCGGAATCCTCTGAAAATTCCGTGGAAAACACAAATGCAAGTGAGGGCAACCTTTCGATGGCAGAATTTGCAGATCAGTTACTGAAAGGCAAGCAACCACAGGAAGAATTACCCGAACTTACCGAAGAGACGGATGAACCCGCTGAAGAAACTGCGGAGCCTACAGATGTCTTAGAGGAAAATTCACAGTCTGTCGAAGAGGAGCAAGTGGAAGAAGAGGAATCTTCGCCGCCCGCAGAACCTTCGGATGTTCTTTCAAAGTTTAATATCGACCTGGATAACTTATCCGAGGATGAGTCACGAGATCTCGCAAAGGCGCTGAACGCATCTGCCGTCAAGCGATTTGGAAGACTTACCGCTCAGAAGAAAGCACTACTCGCAGAGAATGCGGAACTGCAAGCTAAGGCCGAAGAAGCCCAGCAAGCACCCACTAGTGTCGAACTACCTGAGTTCCTCAAGGATAATGCCTTTCACAATATCAATGATGCTCAATCGCTCCAAAAAGAAGTCGAGCAACTCACCACCCTCTTAGATTGGGTAGATGAGCATATCGATAACGAAGTGGAGTATGATGATAACGGTAATGAGTATGTGGTAAAGGATGGGGATACGACTTACACTAAGTCTGAATTGCGCCGCATAAAAGCAAGTGCAAATAAGACTCTGCGTAAGGATGCACCAGCTAGGCAACAATGGCTACAACAGCGCGAAAACGCGAATCAGCAAGCCAAGGATACATTTGCATTCTTGGGTGATGAGAGTAGCGCATGGTATCAGCAGTTCATGCAACTAAAAGGTGACCCTTCATTGCAACCAATTCTAAACTACATGCCAAACTCTAACTTTGCGTTAGGTTTAATTGTCGAAGGAATTAACGCAGTATCTGAAAGGCAAGGTCAGAAGGCTAAACCAGCCGCAAAACCGAAAGCCCCAATGGCAAGTACGGAAGCTGGTACATCTAGGCCCAAGACTCCACAGGCGAATAAAGCGAAAGCTCTGCAAGCGGCGAAGGCTAAATTCGACCGATCAGGCTCAATGACAGACTACCAAGTATATCTTAAACTTAGAAATAAAACTTAAATTCCAAGGAGGAAATAAATCATGGCATTAACAAAATCACATATTAGCGGAACTCCGCTTGGCTCAAACAGAGAATCACTTTCAGATATTCTCACTATTCTAGAACCGGAGCGCACCCCTCTGCTTTCACTCGCTAAAAAGGGAAAAGCAAACGGTACATTCTTTGAGTGGCAAACAGACTCCCTTGAAACTCCAGCATTTGCTGGAGTCGTTGAAGGCGAAGATGTTACATCATTTACTAACCAAGTAGAGAACCGGGCAAAACTTGGAAATCATGTACAAGTATTTCGTCAGAACTACCAAGTCTCAAACATCCAAGAATTAGTCGATGTTGCTGGCGTGGATTCTGAATTTGCAAACGCCGAAGGAAAAGCTGTACGGCAAATGAAGCGCGATATTGAAGCCGCACTTTGTTCTTCACAAGATCGCCAGCAAGACGCTGGTGGAACTACACCATATAAGACACGCGGATTATTTAAATGGTTAGGTGAAGGTGGACAACCAAGTGATGTTCCCGCCGCTTATCAATCAGTCGCAAGTGTTTCCCTTGGTAGTAGTTCTTTTACTGAAGCTAACATGAATGGATTGCTTCAAGACTTGTACGAAGCAAACGGAATGCCCGGTGGACAACTTACCTTGATTGCTGGTCCTACCTTGAAGCGCGATATCTCTAACTTCGCTCGTCAAGAAGGTACAACCACAGCGTTGAACTTCCAGGTAACACAACCCGCTGAGTCCAAGTCCATCTCCCTCGTAGTAAATTTATATGACGGAGATTTCGGTTCTGTTGCCGTTGTACCATCCTTGTTTCTAAACAGGACTAGTGGCTCGGACACCGTAGACACCAATGCTGGTTTACTCATCGACCCTGAGTATGTCGCTGTAAATATGCTCAAAGCTGAGTCTTCATCTGAGCTTGAGAACAAAGGCGGCGGACGCAGAGGTTTCTGTGAGACGATTGCTGGACTTGCGTGTCTTGCTCCTAAAGCACACGGCAAAATAAACTAATTGTTTGTTCATTATTCGGGGAGAGGTCTGCGTAGCGGGCCTCTCCCTAATCTCTTTAAATATTAAGCATGGCAAATTTACTCATACCAAAGTGGAAGGAAGGAAACGGATCTCAGTTTATGAAAAACTTGGATCGTTACTTGCGTTACGAGGTTGACCTCGAAGAACACGAATCAGTCATGCGGGAAAAAATGGCTATGAGAGAAAACGAAGCAATGGGTGTAGCCAAGACAGATGGACTTGGACAACTCAAAGCAAGTATCCCGGCTCGCGAATACTTACGCTGGCATCAAAAGGAACGAGGATGCTGGGGGGATAAATCATTCATCAAAGGGTTCTTATCTAAAAACCCATCATTTAAATCAAAGACACTTACCACACCTAGTTTTAACTCTAAGAGTTTCGCATGAGGCAAGTACCCGTAAGCACGCTACTCACCAACCTTAAACATATGGTTGGAGTTGATAGCCTTCTTACACAAGAGGAAGGTGCGGCGGTACGGAGTTTTAATCGCTTTGGTAGGTTAGCTTGGGAACGGGCGAGATGGCCCGATACAATACGCCTCGAACCTAAGTTGCCCGACATCCAGGTACGCTCAATCGATATCACAAACGGAGGAAGTGGATACACAAGCGCACCAACCGTATCGGTTAGTGGGAGTGCTACAGCAACCGCAACCATCAATGCTGATGGACAAGTAAATGGAGTTGCGGTAACAAACAATGGAACAGGATACCTGGACGCACCAACTATTACCTTTAGTGGTGGAGGAGGTACAGGAGCAGAAGCAAAAGCAACACTCATGGGTATACTTGATTACGGATCAAGTATTGGTGAGATACTAAGAGTCACAGAGAAAGATCCCTACGCATCGGGTAGTCCGAGTGAGGTTCCTTACCGCATAGAATATTCATCTGTGAGCTACGCAAATATCGTACTCATAAATCGTTCAAGCACAGCACCTGTCTATGTATTATATCGCTCACCCTTCATCGACTATGTGTCGAGCGATACGGATTTTCCGTACATATTTTCTGAGTATGTCGTTACCGGAGCCTATTCCGACTACCTTACCGCAGACGGACAACTCGATAAAGCAATGGCTATCCAACAACAAGCCGAAGGTATTTTACTAGCTGAACTCGATAAACTCGAACGCCAGCAAGGCCAACAACAACACATACAATTTACAACCTACGGATCAACGATCCAAACACATTACTAATTATGGCAAACGAATATAGAGGAGTAGGATTAAACGGAGGAAAGTTCATATCCGATACAGCATCCCACACAGGCAGATGGTTTAGTATCGTGGCTATGGAAGACACAACCATTACAAGTATCAGCGGTAACATCGAAGACATATCTGATATCATAGTAGGTGGCTCATCTCCACTCACCCTTAGCGCAAATACAGCATTGTACGGCGCGTTTGACGAGATCACTTTAGCGACAGGGAGTGTCATTGCGTACAATCGATAGATGCTAACGCATGATCTAAATGTAACCGCCGGACGACCACATACTGCAAGTGGCATACCCGAAGGTGGCGACCCTGGCCCCGATGGAGTCATCCAATCCGAAACGGAAGACTTTCTGCTCGTGGAAGCCGGGCAATTTTTAGCATTCGATTAGAGGAAATAAATTATGGCAAATAAGCGCATTTCATCATTAGACGACATTACCTCAGTAGGTGGCAATTCCACCGCAGAGGTGAATGCAAACGATATTTTACCGATCACCGATGTATCGGATACTACGGGTTCCCCACAAGGTACGACCAAAGGAGTAAAGGTAAGCGATTTAATGGGAGAATCACTCGTGCAATCGGTCAACGCCCAAACAGGAGCGGTTGTGCTGGATGCAGATGATGTGGATGATTCATCAACCACGCATAAGTTTGTCACCGCATCCGACATTACGAACCTTGGAAACCTAAGTGGCACAAACACGGGCGACCAAGACTTGAGTAGCTATCAGTTACAACCATCCGAAGGAGCCTTTGTAGATGGCGACAAGACTAAGCTGGATGCGTTAGATTCATCCGACTACGCAGATGCAACCCACACCCATGCGATTAACGATCTTAGCGATGTTACAATTACATCCGCATCGAACGAAGATGTAATTAAGTTTAACGGCACGAGCTTCGTAAATGGGCAAGTGTCGGTCGATGTAGACACACCTCTAAACACCGCACTTCGAGGAACCGAAAATCCGCATTTGGGAGCGTTTCCTAATCAGAGTTTTAAGGTCATCGATAATCCGAAGAAGTTAGTGATGGTTATTGCTAATGACTCAGGCGACCTTGACTTTTTATTGCCCGATGGCGGTTCCATCTATCTTAACACCCCAACAGGAGGGCGTTTAGCACCGGGTTTTGGATTTAGTGTTAGTGCAGATGCATCAGAGCCTGACATTGAGGTAGAGAGCGGAGGGGAAAACTACTCAGTAATCAGCGGAGACTCTGACTCTAAAGGAGTAAACGGATTACCAATCCGCCAAGGCTTCAATAATCCCGACATAGGGGCAAACCCAGCACCAATCTTAATCTCAGGCGGTACAATCGCTTAACCAATTCTTAATACACAAATATCATGGCAACAGTATATATCGCACCAACCGCACAGGGTTCCGCAGACGGGACAAGTGCCGCAAACGCTTACGCTTATTCTTCGTTAGATTCAGCAGAATCAGACGCTCAGGATGGAGGTACAATTCTGTTCACAGATGGCACATACACTATAGCAAGCGCAACATGGGACCCAGCAGTCACAACAATAACCTACAAGAGTTTAAACAAACACGGAGCTATACTTACAAGTAGTGGAGCAATCACACTTAGGTTGGGGGCAAACAATTCCGCTAGGTATGTAAACTTCCAAGATTTTAAGATAACTGGGGCAATAGATTTAATGTCTCAGTCTAATGTGACTATGAGTGGGGTTGAGCAAATCGATAGCATATCTCATGTCCCTCAATATGCCTCCTTTTATAAATTTTCAGGTCAATGGACTATTACTGATTCGGTAATTGTAAAAGATTTTTCGGGTAATGGTAATATTGGTTTCAATGCTTCTTCAACTCTGACCCGTTGTAGTTTTTTAATCAAATGTGCATCAGTTGGGTCTACAGGAGTCCAAGGAGGTAGACCTATTTTGAATAATTCTATCATTATGTCTGATAATTCTTCAGCCATTAATGACAATGTCATAAACCCATCGACCTGTAGTCATTCTTGTTTTTTCCAAATGCACTCTAATGACAGTAGCGGAGGAACAAACAATGTATTTGCAGACCCTCAATTCGTAGACTCCGCAAATGGCGACCTTCGCCTTCGCCCAGCAAGTCCTTGCATCGGCGCTGGAACCTCAAGCTAAGTAGTCATGGCACTCAATAAATTGCACAAGAAGGACTTTACCATTGCGATCAAACATGGGTCTGATTCGGGAGCGGTAAAGTTTAAGAAAGAGGCTACAAAGGGAGAACTATTCTTCGACACCGCACAGAATAAACTCTACATCGCACTTACTGATGCGGGTACTTCTGATGCTACTGTTGTGAGTGTTACTCTTGCGTAATGGCTCCTAACATCAGCGAGGATACGAATGTAAAGACACCGCTGGCGTTTTTACTCAAGGTCTTTGGCGGGACCATCTTCGTAGTGTACTCGGCCATGCTGATCTACGCACGGCTCAATACCCTGGAGATGGAGATCCTCCGCCTCAAGCATGAGATGGAGATGAACTCGGAATTTCGCATTAAGTGGCCACGGGGTGAACTCGGTGCATTGCCCGATGATGCAGAGCAAAATATGCGACTCCTGTTTATCGAGAAGCAAGTTGGTAAGCACGAAGATTTAATGGACGAAATCCGCTACGGGACAGCTCGGTGAAATGGGCGAAATACTTCTTATGTTACTTACGGGGGGCGGTAGTACGGCTCTTGGTGCTATGCTCAAAGGTGGCTTTGGAATGCTATTTGAGAATCGCCGTCAAAAGCATGAACTTGAAGTTGCCCGTGAAAGTCGAGCCAATGAAAACTTTCTTAAACTCCAAGCTGAATTGGCTAAAGGAGGTAATAATGAGTTCCGGGATTTTTCTCGTAGAATTATTGCTTTTATCGGTATTGGCACTTTGTGTCTCTGCATCTTGCTCTGCACCGCATTTCCGCAAGCCGAGTTCCTCTCCATCACTAATGCGCATGGAGAAGGAAGAACCGAATTACTCTTTGGAATCGTCTCATGGCCAGCCAGCCAAGACCCAATCACGCTATCGAGTGGACACCTGGCATACATGGGGCAAACAGCCCTTATGGGAATCCTCGGCTTTTATTTCGGGCCATCGCCTCACAGAAGATAAATGAATATGATTGATCGGGTATCAGTTGCCGGAATGAGTGGAACAGCCGCCACCTTTGGCTTATCTACTCTAGACTCCTTCCTAGGCATAGCAGTTGGTGCGGTGACCCTCGTCTATATGTCGATCAAGCTTTACCAAGAAATCCGCAGAAAGTGAAGACTGTTGCGTTAAAGAACCCAGGCACGGGTGAATTTACGATGATGCAGTTGACAGGCTTTGGCTCGATATCTGCGGACGATCGTTCGCAGTACACAAGGGACTCGGATTTTACTAATTACCAGGTAACCGCAAGCGATACATTCGGTACAAAGGTAAGTCTTGGTAATATTAAATCCAGCGTAAGTCTGCACGATACACGGCTCGATACGCTGGAGGATACATCGGTTGGCATCGTGGATGGTGGCCGAGCCGGAATTATTCATGTCGAGGCAAATTCTATCGATGGAGGTAGTGCATCGATATGAGTATAAGAAGAATTTTTCTAAGGCGCGATACAGCGGCTAACTTTGCCAGTACCAACCCCGTCCTTTCCGAAGGTGAACCTGGTTTTCAAACAGACCCAGGTAATCAGATTCTGAAGATCGGTGACGGTGTCACAGCGTGGAACTCGCTAGCACAGTTTCAAGGGCCACAAGGCGTGGCGGGGCCAACGGGTGCAACAGGCGCTCAAGGGGCCACAGGAGCCACAGGTGCTACAGGCCCTCAAGGCCCAGCAGGTGCGGACGGTGTGTCTATACACTCTTATACAAAGGTTAACCTTCCTCTTAATGGTACAGCGGGTGACAACGCCCTAGTCACCGATGGTACAATTAGCGGTACACCTACTATGTCTTACTTCTATAACGGTAGTTGGTACAGGACTTTTGATAACTCGGTAATCACTAACCAAACAATCGATCTATTCATACTAGCTGGTCAGTCGAATGCACACGGTCACGCTGATGTATCTGATCTAACATCTGCACAGGCTACACAAGATGGGTTATTCTATACATCATGGCATAACAACACTTCAAATGCTGAATCCACACAGAACTACTCTACTTGGGCAACATCGCTAGTGGCTGGTAGTACCAAGGGAGATAGTAATAACTTAGTCAACTCACCTAACTTCGGCCCTGAACTTGGATTTGTTAGTCGAGCCAATGCAATCAGTCTTACCACGCAGCCAATAGGTATTCTTAAATACGCAGTAGGGGCAACCACCTTGAACGCTGGTACATCACTTTCCGATTGGGATACCACCGCAACGGGGACAGGGGAGGGCGATTGTTATCGTGGATTATTATCTGCATTATCAGATGCCACCACAAAGCTAACCAACGCTGGATACTCTTGGAATTTTAAGGGAATGATATGGTGGCAAGGCGAGAGTGGTGCTTCGGTTAGTGGTTTAAATACTTTAATTTCCGCAGTACGAACAGTCCTTGGCAACTCGTACAATGTATCTAACAATTCTCAGTTTCCTGTCGTCATTACGAAGATCGGATATGGTACGGATTTAACGCCTGTAGCTAATGCAGATGCGTATGTCGGAATCGTAGATGCCGCAACTTACGGACATAGTGCTTCGCAAAACCATGTAGGTCGAGCGGCTGAAGGAAGTTCAGACACTAATAGTAACGGCGTAAATGATATGTTTGATATAGGTGAGGCATTTGCTGATGAGATGCAACTTGCGATCAGCGGTTCCACTAACGCCGCTTGGGACCCATCTTCAATTACGACTCGCTTGTGGCTCGATATGAACGATCAGACGACCTTCACTTCATCGAGTGGTAATGTCACACAGATCGCAGATAAGTCGGGTAATAACTACACCTTTAACGCCGCTAGTGGTAGTACGCTAACAGCCGTTAATCTATCACAGAACAACAAAAATATACTGAGGTTTGATAACAACTCGGATGCGACTTCTTACACAAGTATAGCTTTTAGTCCTACCGCAGTTCATAAATGGTTCTTTGTAGTTAAGGTAACAGCGTCTGATACTCACGATGCACTAGTTACATTCACTAAGAACAATCCAACCCTACAGATGATACTTTTCAATCTTAGTGGTAATGGAGTGTTCTCTGGCGATTGGTACATGAGTCCGGGTTCACATTTAACAGGCAACTCGACCAACCTATTAAATCAATGGGTCATGTTATCTATTGAACTTGATGTACCTAATACTAGAGCGACTGCTTCTTTAAACGCTACCGCTTATAACACTAATGTTACGCAGTCAGGTTTGTCCACGATGGGTACGGGTAGTGTTCGATTGAACGACTATCAGAACAACGCAGACTCAGATTGGGGAGAAGCGATATTTGTAGAAGATGCAACGCAGTCAAACTCCGATAAGATCGAAGGATACCTCGCACATAAGTGGGGACTAACAACAGACCTTCCTTCTAATCATCCGTATAAAACAATCGCACCATGAGCAGATATCGATCATACGGAAAACTAGACGATCCATTCGTGACGGAAGGGGATGTATTCTTCCAACGAATGAACAGTCGCTTGCGTCCGAACCAACTACAGGCTGGTGAGGTTGCGTTGTCGCAAAATGGGAGGATGGACAAGGATGGAGGTTGGCAGCCACGCAAGGGCTTAAAGACATTTGCGGGTGCAATCACTATCAATGCGGATGCAGTACGATTACCATTCCCGATTCTTTCTGCGGAAAGAGCGAGTAATATAGTAACCCTTGTTCTAGCGGATACTCCGAATAATGCTTTCCTCCCAGGTGAGAATATTACGATAGATGGCGTTCCTTTTACAGGAGATACACCTAATGGAACAGTCGCCCTAGAAACAGTTAATTACGCTAACAAGCTTATAACTTATCCATCAAGTGGGGTAGATGAAGTGTTTAGTATTACTGCGAGTGATGAGCCTCTCGTTTCGCCCGGTAATTCGATTGTTACAGTACTTGATTTTACGATCAATGACGAAGGAGCCAATGAAGTTTATGGGGCAACTGCATACACCTTAGTTGGTGATAAACAGATCGATTCATATATTTTTACGGCAACTAATAATGTCTGCCAAATAATCCGACTACGGGATAGAACCGAGTACAAGGTTCGATACCCATCTAGTAACGAGATAAATGCTCGATGCGAATTGGTACAAGCATTCGACAAGATATTTATTTTTCGTGGGGATAAGACTACCATGTTCATGGAACCAAGCTTGACCACGATAGATGTGACAGGCGCATTGAGGTCTAACCAAACGATTACAATTACCGCAGTTGCACACGGACGGGTCGTTGATGATTATGTTACCATTGCGGGGTTGAGTAGTTGGTCAGCAGATGGACAGGGTGATCCAAATGGAGTGTATGAAGTTAAGTCAGTCCCCGATGCAGATACGCTCACAGTTACCTTTGTTAATACAGGAGGGTCTTCTCATACCTATTCAACTTCTGCCGCTCGGATCGAATATTTTAATGACTTTGAGTTGGTTGACTCAGGAGACTATACTTACCCCGACCATATCCAGGACAATCAAGTAGTTGTAGATGCGGGTGGGGTTGTAGCTTTTAATGAAACTGCTCACGGCTTGATCGTTGGGGATGAATTAGAGTTAGTTGATGCGACCTCTCCAATTGATTTACATATCGGAAAGAAGATACGAGTTTCCTCAGTAGTCGATGATGATAATTTTAAATTTGTACTACCAATAACTGAAGTACTAGATACTGATAATAAGTTTATCCGACTAGCAAAGAAGCGGGTAATTAGTCACCTCATTCATATGCCCGCATCTCCATTTGCTGTATTAAACCAGCAACGATTATGGATGCCTTACTTCTTTACCAGCGACACTACTCCCACGCGCCGGAAGTTTACAGACGAGTTAATTGCAACAGATATTCTTGACTATAATACTGTGGACCCAATTGGTCAGAACTTTCGTATAGCCAGTGGAGGGGACGATTTTATCGTAGGCATAGAACCATTTTCTGAGGATACGATTTTAGTGTTCTGTCGGAAAAGTATTTACCGGTTAGGTGGAACGAGTGGATCTCTTGCGGATTGTAACCTTAGTGTAGTAACTCCTGAGCTTGGATGTGCCGCTCGTAGGACAATTATCCAGGTTGGTAACAAGGTTTACTTTCTTAGCGATAATGGAATTTTTGGATTAGAATATCTTGATGAATATAACTTGCGAGGCTTAGAACTTCCATTATCCGAAGCAATTAATCCAACTATAGCTCGTATCAATACCGATACTATCGATAAAGCAGTTGGTCGCTACCATGACAATAGACTTTGGTTCGCAATACCTGTGGATGGAGCAAGGGAGAATAATATGCTTATTGTTTACAACCTTCTTAACCAAGGGTGGGAAAGTATAGACCAAGTAAATAGCTTAGACTTCAATATCCGTGACATGATTGTGGCCCAGGAAGGTGCAAAAAATAAACTTTATATAACCACCACGGAAGGTGGCGTACATGAGGTTGATGGATTTGATGGAGGTGATCAAATATCTGTATCAGCTGGGGTGAGTATCCCTGAGACACTTGATATTAATAGTAAGCTAGTCTCCCGCGAGTACGATGCCGACACCATAGATCGTAAGAACTTTGCCCGTGCTGAGTTACATATTAAATCAGCAGATGGATTAGTAAGTGATGCAGATATATCATTTGTCACTACCGATCCCGATGGGTCTAGGGGTAATACAAGTATACGCGAATTACTTACCCCTAATGCCGACCTACCAGCGGGGGAGGATGCGAGTCTAAGAACTCGCATACGACTACGCGGATTTGGATGTACTACAACCGTAACACCCACAGAAGGCCGACCAATTGTACGAGCCATTAAACTCGATGCGCGAGTTACAGATCGATCAACCACTTCAATAACTTAAATAACATGGCTATATTAAATAATCCCGAAGACTTTATATCCGGCGAAAATGTAACTGCCGCAAAGCTTAACAACTTGGTGGATGGTGCTACTTTCTTAGGTGGTGCTGGAGAAGCAACTGACGGTTCCACCCTAGAGGTAAATGATGGCGAAGGGGGGGATGGTTCCCTTCGTGTAAAAGATGTAGGTATAACCACCGCCAAACTTGCAGATGGTGCGGTAAGCACTCAGAAGATTGCAGATAGTGCTGTAACGAGCGGTAAGATTGCAGACGGAGCAATCATAGCATCGAAGATCGCACCAAGTGCGGCTTCTGCGATTATGCCACCCGGTGGATTAATTCCTTATGCTGGTGCAACAGTACCAAGTGGTTGGTTACTGTGCGATGGCGGTACGATTGGAGATGCAAACTCAGGCGCCGGTAGTGAAAGTGCAGACTACGAAACCCTATTTGATCTAATCAAAACACTTTATGGTAATACGGGTACGAAAGTTTTTGCCAATGGCGATATAGTATCTTTGCCCGACCTAAGAGGACGAGTAGTTGCGGGATTGGGTGGTAGTCTGATTGATACATCTGCTACTGTAAATGGTGCTGTAACAAATTCTACTTTTGTAAATTTAGATGGAAACTTAGGGGGTACTATAGTACAGGGGATGGCAGTATCCGGAACGGGTATTGGCTCAGGTATAACTGTTCAAATAGTTACGAGTCAGAACAGTATTCATCTATCTTCTGCTGTAACCTTATCAGATGGTGTACGATTAACTTTTGCAAATTCAGAATCTCTTGGAGATACAGGCGGAGCGAAGACACACCTCCTTACATCCGCAGAATCGGGACTGCCTGAACACACTCATAGAGTTTATATAGATTACGACCGAGACGGAAACACTAATGATACACCATCAGGTGGTAATATAGGAACTGTTCTTGAAACGACACAGGGAGTAAATGGCGGACCACAGGATGCATCCTCCGCCCACAACAATGTCCAGCCAACCATCATCCTTAACTACATTATAAAGTATTAAGATGGGCAAACTCCGCACAGACTTAATCCGCAAACTCAAGGGACTAGCTCCCTTCGAGCAAATCATGGGACTCTATGAAGACCCAGCGGACTTTAGTGCGGAGATGAATAACTACCTAGTCGGAGGCTTAGTCATCAGTACCCCGACCATGTTCGTCATGGCAAAACCCGTAGACTCTAGCACAACCCCCGTTGGTCAATGGTACGCTAAGAATCCTGACGCTTGGTATGTTCGATGGTTTGCGGGGGAGGGTGCATTACAAGCAATTATGGATAGCGTACAACCACTTGAGAAGGTGATGTTTAAACGGGTAAAGGAGCGGGGAGAAAGCGACCTACGCACCTACAAATGGAATAGACTTTATAGCTTACTAAACAGGAGAAAATAACTATGGGAAGTACAACAGTTGAAGCACCACCCGAAAGAGATTATTCGGAAGAAACAAGAGAGACCTTGGAATCGCAAATCGCACTAGCTCCTCAGCTTTATGCGAGCGAGGCACAGTTCCGTCCACAATACGCAAACCTTGAAAGAGGCATACAGCTAGAGCAACTTGGGCTTGATCCAAATATGGGTCTGCTCGATGCGTTCCGACAAATTAGTGCCGCTCAGAAGGATATTCAATACGACTCAACAGGTGCAGATATAGACATGATCCGGGAGTTGGGTCCCGAACTTGCCGAAGCACAACGAGCCGCTGATCCCGAAGCAGATGCACTCCGCCAAGCAATCATGGCAGATGCCATCGAGGGTATGGAAGCAGAGGGCGGAATGACCGAGGATGAGTCAAGAATGGTAGACCAACGAATTTTAGAAGGAGCCACGAGCCGTGGTATGGGTGATCAGAAGTCCACACTACTCGCACAAATAGGGGGTCAACTCCAAGGCGACCGAGCGGTAGATCAACAACGATTACAAAATGCCGGAGTCGCTTATAGTATGGGTAACTTCGATCCACTACTCGCACTCACAGGCAGAACGGGTAACTCGCCAATGATGGCACAACAAGGATTTGGAGGTGCTGGATTTTCACTCGACTCATCACCCGCAATCTTTAACCCCGAATCCGCATACGCTGGTAGTCTTAACACTCAGAACTACCAAGGCGAAATGGATGCGCGTACCGCAACTGCCGCCAATCGTGCTGGCATGATGCAAGGACTAATGGGTATGGGCGGTAGTATAGTAGGTGGTATGGCAAAGGGCAAAACAGGATTCTTTAGCTAGGAGGATAAACATTATGGCAAGACGACCTTTTTACGGACAGGGGGGAGCGATCCCCATCGCAAAGATGAATATGCAAGCCGCCACCGCGCCGGGGCGTGCCTACGCTCAGATGGGCAAGGACTTTGGCGATAAGATTGGCGGGGCGATAGAGCAGTACGGGCTTAATAAGGAGAAGCGGGCAAAGCTTACAGGAGAGATCGAAGCTACACTTCCTAAGTACATAGAGGGTATTACTATGTCCGGAGACGAAGAAATGGACAAAAAAGGCATGTCACAATTAAGGAAGTTCCAGGACGGTGACATGAATATGGCCCAACTAGAAGGACTAGCGGGCAAACTCGCAAGGATGGACAAACAGGCGACTGCGGGGTTAGATCAACGCTATAAGGAAGCGCAAATCCAAGGCTTAAAGTTTGAGAATCAATTTAACGAGGCAAATAAAGAAAATCGCTTACTTCGTAACACTCTTGAGACTGAAGGCGTTGGTTTACTTAATCGTCTGAGAGATAATCAACTTGCTGTAGCTGGTATTGAGAAGCAACTAAAAGCAGACGAGTTAGGCGTTAATAAAGAACGACTCCAAACGGAACTAGAACAGCTCAAGGCATCGCTCGATAGAACTAAAGAAGAAGTAACTGCGAAGCGTAACACTAATAGCGTATTTGCTGATTTACATCAAAAAGACTTAACTGAATTTGCATTGAATGTTGCAAAGGCAACCTCTGCACTAGCTGTTAATGCAGAGCAATTAGACCAATTAAAAGCATCAAGTGGTGTGAATCTTGAAACTAAGAATGAGAATTTAAGTATCCTACAAGCAGAACGCAAAAAGTTGGAGCAAGAATTGTCACAACAACAGCAACTTATGAATGCGTTCTCTACGGGAGTACAGGCGGATAAGAACGATCCCATGGTCACACAGTTCTCGGATATGGATTTTAGTGACGCATTTCAAGGGGACATAGCTGGCGCCTTTTTTAACACCGTTGGCAATATCGGTGGTTTTTTTGGCGCTGAATTAACACCTGAGACTGCAACAGAAGGACAGCGCGTAGAGTCTTTAAACGCACTACTTAGACCAGCAATGGTTGCGCAGTTATCATCAAGACCATCTGTTTACACGCTCAAAACTCTAGAAAAAATATTACCACAAAGAAAAGACAACAACCAGGCCGGCCGTATTAAAATAGAACGATTACTACCAATTTTAAGAAATAGGCTAGAGGAAGCGGCATCTACGGTTCAATCGGGTAACAGCAAAACTAATTATTACCAAGACGCTAAGGAACAAGCAAACTTGCTTCCTAAAATAATTTTTGGATTGGAAACAGCATTAAAAAATAACGAGGAAGGCTCTATTTCAAATATGACTGCTTCTAATGCTGGTGATGCAATTACGGGCAAAACATCTACAAATGTTGGATTTAGGATTATAAAATAATGATTAAAGTAGAGATAGATAGGGTAGGTATTGTCGAGCTTGATGATTCGTTTAGCGAATTGTCACCAGCGGAACAGCAAAAAACCGTAAATGAAATAAGCACAAAACTCGCACCCCGCCGATCTTCTGACCTTGAAAAAGCGGGAGCAGTTGCTCTTGGATTTAATACAGGATTCCTAGCTGATACCTTTGGTGCGCCTGTTGACCTCGTAAATGCGGGACTAAGTGCAGTCGGACTTCCGACAGCAGAGGCCCCGTTTGGTGGAAGCGAGTCAATAAAAAGACTGCTTGCTTCTGCTAGTATTCCTGGACACGGCAGTATGGGTTACATTGATGAACAGGATTTACCCGAAGATCAAAGAGCATTAGCTCGTGGCGGAAGAACTGCTGGGCAAGTCACGGGTATGGCCGCTCCCGTTTTTGGGATGGCAAGTCGATTGTCTCCCGCACAAGCCGCAACGCAAGTAGTTCCAAATATAAACACAACAAGTAAATTAGGGCGCGAAGCATTATTAATGCGTGACACTCTTGCAAATGCGGCAAGATCCACCGCTCGCAACCCAGGGCAGATGGCGGCGATTGAGGGTGCTTCCGCTTATGGTGCTGGGCAAGCTCGCATGATCGCAGAAGATGTAGCACCTGGTAACGAGTTTGTGGGAGCCGTAAGCGAAGGAGTAGGAGGGCTTCTTAGCCCACTAGCGTTAGCAAGAAAACCAATAGATAAGGCTAAACAATTTGCAGACACATTTTCACCGTCAGGTCGCGAGCGTGCCGCATCTCAGAAAGTATCAGAAATATTGAGAGAACAGAATCCAGGTATTACCGATGAGCAAATAACGGGGATTGCTGACCAATTAAGGAAAGTAGATGACCCTGGCAGAACTGCACAGGTTACATCAGATGAATTAGCAAGGAAGACATTTACCGCAATGGATAACAAACTTATCGCAGATGCGGGAGATGAAGCTAAAACTGCCATCAAGAATCAAAACAAAAAAACCACAGAAGCATTTAACCGCAAGATTCGTAAAATGCAGAACAGCGGTAATCCTGAGATGGTTAAGGAGGCCGCTCGTATTCGCCTAGATATGTTTACTAAGCGTATGCAAACTCGTGTCGATAACGCTGAGTCTAGAGTAGGGGAAGCAGTTGCAAAAGTGTTAAATAAAAACTCTGATGATGCCGTTTCCGCGTCTCGCGAAGCTCGCAGAATAATTGATGGAGAACTACAAAAAGCCCGCCAAACTGAGACGCAGTTGTGGGGCGAGGTGGATAAGTCCGCAACTATCCCAAACCTTGGAATGGGTACAATAAAAAGGACTGATAAAATAAAATCGGAGATGCTCCCGGAGGAAAAACTACCCGCACCTATTGAGGCTTTTGTAAATAGACTGAGAAGAAATGAAAAAGTAGGCAAAGATGCAGAACCATACTTTCAAAGACAATCAGACCTACAACCAACTCCCAGGCCAATAGAGAAACCATCTCCGATATCTGCAAAGGATCTTTTCCGAGCTAGAAGTCGCGCATTAGAGATGGGGCGTGAAGCTAAAGCCAAAATGAAGTTTGGGGAGGCACGCAGAATGAACGAGATCGCAGACGCTATGCTTGATGACTTAATGACGGTTTCCGATGAAAGTGCTACAGTCGCTCGCGACTTTAGTCGAAAATTAAATGAGCGTTTCAACACAAAACTAATACAAGGCATACAGAAGGTTGAACCGGAGGTCACACTAGAAAAAGGCATTGGAGCTACAAGCGATACCCAGCGTGCGTTAAATATGCAAGCCATGAGGCGTGCTACAGAAAGTAGTGAAGCAAGTGAACAATTAGCAAGGACACAAAAAGATTTTATACAAGCTGGGGCCGCAAGAGTAATTGATCCTATAACGGGTCAGATTGATCCTCGTAAATTAGCAGACTTAATTAAGAATAACCCACAGACATTACGCGAGGCTGGACTCCTTAGTGATATTACTAATATGGACCAACAGGTTCGCCTTGCTGGGATACTACAAAAAACTGCCAAGGACGGACAGGGGTTTGCCACACAAAGAAGCATTGCTGGTCAAATACTCGATAAAGGCAAAAAAGGTGGTCTAAGGAATGTAGTTAATAATGCATTTGAATCTAAGTTCCAAGTAGAGGCATTCCGCGACTTAACCAACATGGTAAAGCGCGCAAAGAGTCCCGAAGCGTTGGAAGGATTAAGGCATGAAGTATTCGATACGCTTTTAAGTAAGGCTACAATCAAGGGCGGTGACCTGGATGGGCTTATTAGTGGAAGGCAACTTGAAGAACTACTCAATTCTAAGGTAGGCGAGAAAACATTACGCCAAAACCTACTAAGTTCAAAATTAGTAACTCCTGAGCAATTTACCAATCTTGCACATATTAGTCGAAAGGCTCGTATATTCGAGGAAGCGGCTACAGATCCAGCAAAGTTAAACACGATTATCACCACAGGTGACGGTGTGGTAAACCTCCTTGCAAGAGTCATTGGTTCAAAGGTTGGTGCAAACTCAGCAGTCGGGCAAATGATGGGTGGTACTACACTGATCGCACAATCTGCTTTTGCTAAAATGGCTCAAAAAACTATTGAGAAAGTTCCAGCACTAAAAGTACAGGGTGTACTTACTAAAGCAATGGAAGATCCAAAGTTTATGGCGATGTTACTAGAGATGGGACCGAAGGCTCCTAAACAAGTAAACACTCGAATAAATGCCTATCTCTTGCAGGCTGGTCTGCTCGAAGATTGACAAAACTCAGCGAGCTAAGTAGCGTGAAATTTGCGTAGTTTTCATCGACTACCTTTTGTTATTAGCGGGGGAAACCCCGCTTTTTTTTTGCACTTTTTTCTGTTAATAGTTGACACAGATAAACAAATTCATTTTGGTGCGGTTATCGATTTCTGATCGTTGGTGGATCAACTGAATACCGGGAATTTTTAAATGGTGGAGCAGTAGACAATCAATCTTTTGGGGATCGTGAAGAAATTAACCCACAGAATATATGAACATATTGACCAAAACAACTACTTGCGATACCAACACGAGGATGCATAATGCGAATACCTCCCCAATTCGTGCCGTCTTGCCCAACGGCGATAAGTTAATAACGCGAGATTTTAGTACTATCTCTACGGAGATCGCTAGACCAACATGGCCGATCATCGAGAATTTCTTTTGGACATACGAGACATCGCGTCTTAGTTCCGCCAATCCTCGCGATGAGACGAAGCGCAAGAATGTTGTTTCGATGAAGCGCATTCTTGCCCGTGCGGGTATCGATATCGAGAAGTGTGATATCCGTCACTTCGCATCATCAATTAAGAACCGATGCATACCTGAGTGGTATGTATGTAATTACAATACCCACGATGTGCGATTAGCTAGGTCGATATTTTCCAAGAGATGGATTATGTTCTATCGCTCGCAGAATATTGACTATCGCCCATTTGCGAATTGGTCCCTACCACTTTCGGGGGTAAAGGTTGAGCAATTCAATCCTGGATTTGGCGAAGAGGAACGCATTAACCAGCGATGTAAATTACTCAAGGATACGGATAGGGATATGTACATGATGTACGCATTGGCATACGGACTTGGACTCCGTAGTTCGGAGATCAAGCGTGCGAAGTGGGAAGACTTGATGCTTGATGGCGTTGGCAATCGTGTAATAGCGATACACAACCCCAAGAGTGGGGGTAAGATTCAATACCGCCCGTGCGATCCAGCTTGGTGGGACGAGATTGTATCCTTAAAGAGCGAGCATGACCTTATCGTACCTGTCCAGGAGGATAACATTACTCGCTACTTCCCTCAGTTTTTGAGGCGTGAGTGTGGGATCAAGGATAAGAACCCGGTCCACAGACTGAGGAAATTTTGTGGCCACCGCACAATGCAAGGTAATGATATCTTTGCCGCATCGCGAGTGCTTGGCCATTCAAGTGTGGAGATGACGAGTAGGATATACTCAGGGAATCCCACCATCGCCCCTAGCTTTTAAGCTAAGAGCAAACCCTTCTAACTTTACCAAATTAGTTTAGCTTACAAAGCTACAAAAGCACACTTATGACTACAACAATTAACAATAAAGGCGCGACATTTATACATAAAGACGGGAGTACAGATATAGAAATCTATGCAGTAGCACCTGTGGTACTACCAATAAGCGAGGTGATTGAGGACCTTATCGGTCTACTTTCAAACGAACAGGCAACTGAAGTCCTTCTTCGCCTTCCAATGCTTTCAGCGCACCGTTCAATACATGTTCAAACACCTGAGCTTGCATGAGTCCGGTATCACCAGCGATCTCCTTCACTCGATCTCGGACATACTTTGAGTATCTGATGTTCACAGGTTGGGTAAGGTTTTCTTTCTTTGGCATAGTGCCAACACATAAACACACAAAAAACACATAACACAAGGAGAAAAACACAATGGGATTCTTAGACGGAATAACAGAAATTAAATCAAACGCAGATTCGGGTGGTAGTTACATGAAGTTCCAACCTGGAGCTAATCAGTTTCGCATAGTCGGAAGTGGTGACGATGGAGGATTCATCCAAGGTATGCTTGGTTGGTCTGAAGACACAGAGGGTAAACGCCATCCACATAGATGGAAGATTGGAGCAGACACACCGATGGATATCACATTCAAGGATAGACCAAAGGAGTTTTATGCCATGCTTGTATGGAACTACAAGGAGTCGAAGATTCAAATCTTGGAACTCACACAATCCGGACTGAAGGCGGAGTTGATGGCATTGGCTAACGATACTGAGGATTGGGGTGACCCACGAAAGTTTGACATTACGATCACTAAGAGTGGTGAGAAGTTGGACACTCGTTATGCGATGACACCAAAGCCACCCAAGAAAAGATCGGATGAGATCAATGATGCGGTGAAGGCAAAGAAGGTAAACCTATCCGCGTTGTTTGATGGTGGAGATCCCTTTGGTGACGCACCCGCACCCGCACCAGCACCAGCACCCGCAAAAGAAGAATCCGCAGACCAGGAGGAACCATTCTGATGACCGTTGGAACAATAAAGAAAGTTGTCGCTGGATACTTGGGTGTAAGCCTGTATCAGCTAAACTCACGATCTCGTTTAAAGCGTATCGCTTTAGCTCGGCAGATCGCGATGTTCTATAGCTATTGCGTGGGTAATACTCATCAAGAGGTTGGTAAACGATTCAAGCGTGATCACTCTAATGTCACTCATGCGGTACGGAAGATCAAGGAGTGGCGTGAATGCGATCCGGAGATTCGTGCAATGCTGGAAGGCATCGAGGACGAGTATCCTGTATTAAAGAAGGAAGCAGTCGTATGTTAGTTAAAGACATACCGAACAATCAATACCACGGGTCGGACGAGTTATCTCGTTCGGCCGCGTGGTCCCTTCTAACTCAATGTCCGCAAAGAGTTAAGTACGATAAGGAGAATCCAGGTGAACCAACTCCCGCTTTAATTATAGGTGATGCGTTTCATACTGCCACGCTCGAACCAGCAAGGTTTGAGACGGACTTCGATGTAATGCCTGAGCAGATTGACGGTAAGAGTCCTCGGACTAATCACTATAAAGAGATCTTCGCAGAGATGGAATCTGAAGAGCCTCATGTGACTTGGTTAAAGCGATCTGATTATCAAATGGTAACAGAGATGGCGGCATCTGCATTGGAGCATCCGTTATTAAAAGAACACTTGAGCAGAACGGAAACGATCATCGAGGGTACGGGATACTTCGAGTGCGAGGGAGCAAAATGTAAGGTTCGTCCTGACATTTATTCGCCCGGCGCGGGTGTGGTGATTGATCTAAAGAGTACATTGGATGCGAGTGAACACGGATTTGCTAAAAGTGTGCGCCAATATGGATACCATTTCCAAGCCGCATGGTACTTACAGGGTTTGAAGTTGGCGGGTGAGAAACCTAACACCTTTATATTCCTGGCGGTAGAGAAGTCTGCTCCTTATTTAACTGCCGCATATAAAGTAAGTGCAGAAGAAATCGAGAGGCAGACCAACACAATGTACCGAGCGTGTGCGCAATGGGCAGAATGTGTTCAGAGTGGTGAGTTTAGTGGGTACTCGGATGATGTGCAGTTAGTAAACACTAACTCATTTGGCCAAAGGAAAAATACCCAGCTTACTATCAAGGGCATGTCTGAACACTTCATGGTAAGCCGTGGATATATCTACACCATACTCAATAAATTCAAGGTGGACCATGAGTATGTTGGGAATCGTAAGCTTTATAATGTGTCGGAGATGTCCCTCGCTATGAAGCAATACAACACGATGAAAAGTAGGGAACATAAAGAAAGAAATAAGAAAAGGAGATTGGCAAAAAATGAACATTGAAAGAATGGAAAAAGCGTTGGCGAACTCAGCGGATGCGTTGGGTAAGATTAAAGGTGGAGACGATAATTTGGTCCATGCAGTACATGTATTACAATGTGTGTGCGGACAAATCGTGGCTCACTTAAAAGGTGAGAACCTGGATAGTGTGTCTAACCCCGATGTATGTATACATTTCGAGGAAGATTGTTGTAAAGGAGGTGAGGAATGAAGCTTGCCATAGGCATAGACCCTGGAAAGAGTGGGGGCTATGCCATTGCGTGGGGCAAAGGTCAGATTGATCTGCATAACCTAGGAGAAGACTTTGAGTTCGTTGAACATATACAGGACTTAAAGGACCATCCCGATGTAACGAGTATCGAGGCAGTAGTTGAGTTGGTTCCGCCCTTTGCTGGTAGGAATATACCTAGTTCGGTTGGGTTTAAGCTTGGTAAGAGTTGCGGTTTTTTGGAGGGTTGCCTCCGTGCTTTAGGCATACCGTTTACCTTAGTGCGTCCACAGGAATGGCAGAAAGGACTTGGTGGACTCAAAGGATTGTCAGGAGATAAGCGGAAAAGAGTACTAGCAAACCACGCTAAACAGTTCTTTCCTAATGCAAAAGTAACCCTAAAAACAGCCGATGCTATACTCATTTTGAGGCATCATTTAGCACAATGAGACTACCCGATATGTTGATCTATGGGTTCTGTTTTGTGGCCTCGATAGTGGGTTTTTTATGGCTCTTAATTGCGGTCGTTTGTGCCATGTTTGGAGGCTCTCAATGAACGAAAAAGACCTCGAAAAAGTAGAACTTAGACTCAAGATTCCTAAGTGGATAAGTGATACTTTAAAAGAGTATTGTGATACTTTTGGGACTAATGCCGTTTCCACCATTACTCCACTCCTGGTGGAGTATTTGGGGCATCCCTCGCGCATGCACGAAGTAGTCGTTAATTATAAATTAACTCCTAACTATAGTCGGGTTGCCACAAAACGAGGAACGGAATCTCCGAAATCCAAGAAGAAAAAAACGAAGCATCCATTGCCCGATGATTTTGATCCACCCCGTGAGATTTCTGAGGCGGCTGGACTCGATCACGATAGGGCGGTTTCTGCGTTCACAGATTGGGCGGTATCCAAGGGACATACCTATGCTGATTGGATCGCAACTTATCGGAATGCTTGTCGGTCTTGGTTGGCTGATAAGTTTCCAGGTGCGAGAAACACAAACTCGATCATCGAGAAAGTCATCTGATGGATTTCCACATAGCAGAAAAAGCAGTAATCTCTGCCTGTCTCCGGGATGAATCGGGTAGCTCGGCATCCAAAGCGATTGAACAATTAATCTCTGCGGATTTTGTAACCCCGGTACATACGAGAATATTTGATCTAATCATTGAACATTCTCCAATGAATGAAATCGATGTTGCGATTCACTCACCCGAAGATGCATCCGATGCGATGGAAATCGCCAGCGCATATGGTGGTGGTTCTATTGATCGATACATCGACATTCTCGTTGAAGCACGAAACCTCCGTAGCGTGGAGCGTGCAATCTCATCAGCACAGGATGAGGTTACCGAGGGAAAGAGTGCAGAGGAAATCGCTGGTGGATTCAATACGAGAGTAGCCAAGGCACTTACCAAAGGACGAGGACAAGTGAAGGTGGGAACTGCGGCCAACGAAGCCTACGCAGAATTTCTCAATATCGATGCGGGTGATTCGTCAGCAGTAAGTACAGGATTCAACAAACTCGACCTTATTCTTGGCGGTGGATTCCGACCAGGTGCGTTGTATGTCATGGCGGCTCGTCCTGGAGTAGGGAAATCCGCATTTGCTATCCAACTCTCTCATGGCATTGCACAGAAGGGGTTGAGGGTAGCGTATGCATCTTTGGAGATGGGAGCGGCAGAATGTAGTGGACGATTACTTTCTCACGATTGTGGAGTTGCCCGTCCACGGCAGAAGGGTGATCTCACCAATGAAGATCGGAGAAAACTAGAGGATTCCAAGAATCGAATGCGTGGATGGCCAATTACTTTCAAGGACGATTCTGCATCCACCGTTGATTCGTTCCGTGCATTTCTCGCTCAGGAAGTTATCCAAGGACAAGTCGGACTCGCGGTAATCGATTACTTGCAACTCCTCTCTGCACCTGGTCATGACTCACGGGTCCAAGAGGTTTCTCATATTTCGAGGGTCCTAAAGCAAACAAGCATGGAGCTAGGGGTTCCGATTCTTGCGTTGAGCCAACTCTCACGCCAATGCGAAACCAATAACCGAAAGCCAATCGTCTCGGACCTTCGGGAAAGTGGATCCATCGAGCAAGATGCCGATTGCGTGTTTCTCCTTTCCCGTGATGAGGATGACGGGAACCCCCGCAAGATTCATTTCAATGTCGCCAAGAACAGAAATGGGGAAAACATGGCCACAAAGATGGACTTCGCCCCCGCGAGCGGACGATTCAACCTTTCTCCCCCGAAACCTGTGCTAAATGATGACAAACCAATCAAAAAAGCATTATGGTAGACTACATACGATCACATGAATACGCAAAAGACCCCCGTAAGCTACCCTACGAGGCGTTATATGGCGTTTTTATCTCTTACGAGGGGTAACACCCATGTTTTAAATCAAAACGATTTTAACGAGGGGTACGGGGTTGAAGATTGCCTATGTTAGTAGAAGGTATAGCCCAAAAAGCTAACTCATGGTTTATTTTTATTTGATTCCAATACCGTCTCAAGTATCTGCTCCTTTCATTATCCATTAATCGCTTCCTTTCTCTTTACTGCTTGAACATCAGTAATTTTAAATTTCACAAGCGTGTACTTGCTATCTTTCTTGAATAGATCTTCCATATACATACCCATCGCTAATGGAATTTGGTGAGAATATTCGTAAATGTAATCTATTTTGTTTGTCTCTTTTGCAAGCAAACCAAAAAGGTGATCCTTACCATTATCTAGGTAATATTCTTTAATTTCACTCATGCTCTTCTTGGTTCCGATTTCTCCTTATCTTGAATGATGCCGCACAAAAGTTTCCAATCTTCATTATCCACTTCCTCGCCATCCCTTTCTCGATTCTCCATGCGATCTTCATATTCTTTAATTAAACTATCAATTAAACTATTAGCTTCTGCTACCAAGTCACCGCATTTTGCCATCCAATCAATCGCATCTCTGCAATTAGGGAACCTCTTTGCGGTTTCTCCATGCCAACTTAGTTCAGTATCGAAAATACAGACCGCGCATTCATCATCTATACCATCGGGACACCATCCCGTATCTTCGGGATCAGCAAGTTTAAGTTCAGTTCTCCCAATAGTACGGATAATAAAATCGCATCCTCCGCCTGTTGGTGTCCAATCAATGCCATTTTCCTTGGCGTATTCATATATTTCATCAGGTATATTCATATCGTTTTCTCCTTTCTCTTATTCCACCACTCGATCACCTTGGGCGCGAAACGCATGGCCACGAAGATGGCCAGCCCAAGCGCGAGACGCGGGACCATATCGTTGTCAGTTTGTTTCGCCATTGTGATACACTCCCGCGTTTTCTCTTATCATTCTTAGGTTCTGAAAGACTACTTCATGGTAGTGTTTATCCGCTTTGTCGATTTCCTCGCTGGAATATCCATCTTTCATAAGTTTCTCTCGGTCATGCTTCATCGCTATGCGGATGACTAAATCGTGAAAGCGTTTCTCTTTGCTCATCCCTCACCCCCGTCTACCTTGGCGAGAACCTCGCGGACCTTGGCAAGTTCATAGCTTGCGTCATGGTCCTCCAATCCATCAATGTTTTCCACGCATTCCTCGAATAGCTTGCACATTTCGTACATCGCCGGAGCCGCCGCGATCAATCGCGCGTTGGCCTCATCTTCTGCTCTGCCTTTCTTGGTTCCAGCAACTCCGCTATGGCATGCATGTACCTCTGCAATCTTAAAGTCTGCACGGATTTGTCGATAGTATTGGTCTCGCCCTCGTATCACCTCGCTATAATGCCAAGGTCCTGGCGTGTGTGTGGCGTGTTTCTCTATTGTATCGTTCATATTATGCGTTCTCGTTTGTTTGTTGTTCAGCTAAAACCACCTGGGCTGTATACTTGGCCCTTTCCTTAAGGAAATATTCTTGGCTAAATTTATCACCCTCAGCCCGCGCTTGTCTTAACTCCGCTTCAATGTCCTTGAGCGCTTCAATCGCTTGCAAGTAGGTATTATTATCAATCATATTTATCATAATTTTCTCCTTTGTTATTAGTTAAATTGTAGTTTTAGCTGTTCGCGTTTCTCTTTTGTTGGCGTGCTTCATGCGAGTTTATCCAATGCTTGTTTTGCTCTGTTAATGCACTCTTTCATATATTCAATAATTTCTTCATCTCCTTCTCTTACGGGAGAGTTAATATCACTTTCATTCTCATCAATGTAATGTTGCAATGCTACACATATAATTGAGTGATCAATCTCATTTAAATATGGTTTCTCGCTTGTTGATCCCTCATTGATTTCTGCATAATCAAGCATCTGTTTATATGCTTCTGATCCTTTCTCTAAAATCATGATTTGTGTTTCTGATTCCGGAAATGTAATTGTTAGTTCTATTAAGTTCCTCATGCTTGTTTCTCCTTTAATTGTTTTAATTTGATCCATGCCCCCACGATCAAGTAGGGACCCCAAAAGATTGCTATTAGTTGTAAGATTGCCATGTCTCTTGTCTCCTTTTGTAGTTTATATTGATACAACGAATCCGCTGGAATCCTTCTTAGCATCTCCCTTTTCGACTAACCCCACAACGCATCCTTGTGGATCATTGAAACGCAAATCGGATTCGTCACCATCAATGACATTTCTATTTTCCCATTGCTTTGGTAGCTCGTTCCTAAATACTACAGCGACATTTCCACCCATTGCCAAGACAAGACGCGCTTGTTGATCATTGGATTCGGAACGCGAGAAGGTAAGATGGTAATTTCTTGGCATTTCACCATTGAGATAATTTTCCATCCGCTTGAAAACTTTGGTGTAATCGTAAAAGGTGACTTGAGGAAATTTCTCAAAGATGTTTTGTCCATCGTTGCAACGAATGTTCTCCCAAGGTAAGTCGCTTGTAAGATTTAAACGAAAGCATGGACGCAAACTTTTCTTTTCCGCCCTCTTGCAAGCGCTTTCAATCTCCTTTACTAGATTGCAAAGAAATCCTTGTTTGTCAGAAAAGAAGGAACGAGTCTTTTTGATTCTTGAATCTTGGATGCTTTTCATGCGTCCGCGTCCACTTGTGTTTAAACAAGCCAATGCGCAACCTTGTGAAGCGCTTGGGCAAACATTGTATCCACTCACATCACTTGGGGCAAAGTGGATGCCTTGCGTCATATATCCGAACTTCTCACCTTTTACTATTTTAGCGTTTCCGCTTGTTAATATTTTCATCGTTTTAATCCTTTTGTTGTATACCCACAGAATCGTGGGCATGTCCTACCAATCGCACATCATTACACCTCAGTCAAACACAAAAGAACACAAATAACACTTTACCCCATTTACCCGCTTGTATACTACGCGATACGCGGGCCAAGTTGCCAATCCTTGGCACAATGGCCACCGATTTATGCAGACTGGACGACAATCCAATCCGCGAGCTTGGGATCAATCAAGACGCGGATCAATGGCACTCGATGGCGTGCGATTGCGTGCGATGATGGGAATCGCGTTTCGATTCATTTCTACTACTCCCTACCTTTTTTCAGTCCACGATTAACGCATCAACGCATCATGATATGATGATATGTTCCACGCCAAAGCGGATTCGTTCGCCATCGCCATTTCCTCGCCATCGATTCTAAGCTTTTCGCGTTCCTCCACCTTACGAACCACTAACAAAGCGGAATAGCAATAGATTAAAAGTCTACTGCTAGCGTTCCGCGCGTCTAAATCTTGCGCGTCACAGGCGGGGGGGCGGGGGTGCGTGCGCGTCCGCGCGTTTTTCTATATTATCATCACACCCCCCACGAAATTTTTCGCCATAAGGTCCCCCCGTCCCATCGTCCCCGCGCCCCCCGCGAAGCGTTGATCGATCCTCGATCCTGGGGTGTAGTGTTATGTAGTTAGATTGGTGTGTTTATTGGAGTGGTACGATCCGGAAGGTTTGTAGACCTTATATCCGGCTTGCAGTACTATCTCTTTGCACAGGTCTAGGAACTCGTCCTCAGTCATATCGCCCTTTGCTCTATTAGCGTCCGTACAAACGATTTGTAGGTTTTCTATGCATGAATTACCTCCACGAGCTACAGGGACGATATGGTCGTATTCATAGGTATGTGGTTCCTTCCAGGTTAATGGTCTGCCTGTTAGTGCGCATTGGAAGTGGTCACCATACTTATCATATACATCTTTGTAATTAAATGCGGAAGAGCGTTGGAACCTCGATGCTTTATCTGAAATTGATTTTGTCATTTCCCTTTTAGTGAATGAATCCTTTGGATTTAATTTCTTTTGCTTACGAATGGTTGGATGCTGGAAACAGTTTACTCGTTTAACATGGAGGTATGTGGATTGTGATACCTTTGCTCTACGCTTCTTAGTTTTTTCCTTCTGTCCTTTTCCGAGGTAGTAAGAGATCGTACCTAGTGAACATCCTAGAGTGTTTTGAATATCTTTATAGGATAGTCCTTGGAGTCGTAGGGCATTAATCTTCGGACCTAGTATCGACTTCCTCATGTACTTCTGTGGTTTGTGCGTCTTCGATATCGATTACCTTTTCTGTGGATGCATCCTTTGGTAGATTTTTCACACCTTTTTTAAGAATGTCTCTTACTTGATTGGGTGACATATCTGAGGATCCTAGTTTTACATTGGCAGATGCTGTAATATTTGTGGGTCTACCGGATATGGTCATTAGTTTGTCGAAGAGCATACCCACGGCATAGGCTTTATTCTGTGGTGGTATTTGATCTATTGAATCGTGCAGATCGTTGAGTGAATCTGCGACCATGTGCTGGAGTTTCTTTTGTACTTCTGTGAGGAATTGTTGCTCTGTCATCTTCATTCCGAACCTCAAGGCATTGTGTACTCTTAGTCTGTCTTCTTCCTGGCGTGTTGATAGTTCCATATTCTTTGCTTCATCCTTTGCACTAGATTGACGGGCCGCGATGCGTGCGGCGGAAGTTAATACTTTATCCTTCAATTTATCGTTAAAGGGTTTGAGTTTCTTGGGCATTCCTTTTGGCATGTAGCACTTTTTATATTATTTTGCTTGCACAGGCTACAAAAAACTACAAAAGGGAGTTATGGCGGAACGAATGGGTGGTAAAGAATGTATGGCAATCTTGCGAAAGGTTGGAATTAGTCGGGATGAATTTTCCAAGATGATGGGAATTAAGCGTAGTACGATGCGTACATGCGTTCATGGAAACCGAATATCGTACAAGATGGAGCGCAAGTTGCGTGAATTGAATGGCGAGAAGGTAGTGGAGGAAGAGATTGCCGAGGTTGACGCTATGATTGAGGAGGCAAAGAAGCCCAAGGTTGTGGTCAAGGAGGAGGCTGGAGTGGCTCGTATGGCTAAGGTTTATGCTATTCCACAGAATAAATTTTTACGGTTAATAGAGTTCCGTGATGGGACACATGGTAAGGTTCGTTGCAAACCTGGTAAGTATTATATCGGGGATCAGATAAGAGTAAGAGGTGAGGACCGTGGGTTATGGGAGATCGTATAGATGTGGATAGTACCCAAAACATTATCAGCTTTTGTACCGGATACGGAGGGATTGAGGATGGGATTAGAAGAGCGGGCGTGGATGTTAGAACAGTCTGCAATGTGGAGATCGAAGCCTTCGTCCAAGCAAACTTGGTTGCGAAGACTGAAGAAGGGAGGATGGATAACGC
>Ga0181397_1000059_pt1 | contig 36346 bp, 46 predicted proteins | sample 20SPOviralmetaG_FD_130126 | JGI IMG/M metagenome (GOLD analysis project Ga0181397, IMG submission 130126) | Marine viral communities from the oligotrophic San Pedro Time Series (SPOT) site, San Pedro Channel, CA, USA - 20 SPOT_SRF_2011-02-23 | ecosystem: Environmental > Aquatic > Marine > Strait...
TCATGAGACTGCAGCGTGGACAAGCCTTACTACAGGGCGGCGCGCCATTTATGCCTCAATACACCAGTGGCTTTAGTATGGGTCAAAACCAAGGGCAAGCTCAGACTAGGGGCAGCACTTTAGCTCAAGGTCTTCAGGCAGCAGGCACTGTTGCTAATATTGCGGGAATGTTTATGGGAGCACCATCCGATATCCGCCTTAAAGAAAACGTGATGAAGATTGATGACGTTCAGCCCGGCGTAGGCTGGTACACATGGGATTGGAATGACACGGCTAAGGCCATGGGCATTGATGACCCAACTGAAGGTGTGATTGCACAAGAACTCAAAGCAGTTGACCCAAGCGCAGTAATCATGGGCGACGATGGTTACTACAGTGTTGACTACTCCAAAGTAAACCGTAGCCGTGAAGCGATCTAAGCGTCAGAGAAAGATCAGCAAGGTGATGGGAGAGTTCAAGGATGGAGCTCTCAAGTCAGGCGGTTCGGGTAGAAAGGTAACAAATCCAAAGCAAGCTATAGCGATTGCTTTGTCGGAGGCAGAGGGAATGAACCAAGGTGGGATGATGTACAACCAAATCATGCAGCGACCAATGTTTCAAACGCCTCAACAGCGCCAAGGCATGGGCATCATGGCAGGCGTTGCGCCTGTGCGTGGGTATGAAGAAGGTGGGATGGCTGTGCCTGAATATACGCCTAAGTTCATGCGTGAAGAACAAACAGAAGAAGACGGTATTGGCCGAATGTTGTTTGAAATACTCGTTGTTGATCCAGATGACCCGATTGATGTTGGAATCGCTACAGCTTCTGCCGCAATGATGGCGGGAGGTATAACTGCTCCGGGGGCTATAGCCGCTCAACTGACAAGAATGGGCTACAAAGGCAAAAAACTTTTTGATGCTGTTAAGAAAGTTGAAAGTTTAGGAAAACCTAGCAACGCAAGCGCAGGCATAGTTCGTCAAGCAATGGCTCCAGTTGGAGCGACTTATGGAGCAAGTCAGACAGGAAGAATGATTGGCGAAGTGCCTGAAATGGTAGAAGCAGTTGGCGGAATAGCTCAATTAGCTGGCGGCGGATTTTTAGAAGGCTTGATTCAATCAATTCCAGGCAGAGGCGGAAAAGTAATAGAACTTTTAAACAGAGGCATTGACGCTGGTCGTGTAGCGATTGATGACATATTAAACGCTTTAAAAAGAGGCGATATTGAACAACGAGAGGCAGATGCTCTTGTTGCAAAAATGGATGAAGTTTATCCAGGTGATGTTCCTGTAAACCCACAGATGCGAGCAAGCGATCTTGAAGTTCCTCAAACAACGCCTAAAATGAAAGCGGATGATCTTGCGACTCCTCCTGAGTCTGCAATCCCAACACCACCCAAGCCACCTGCTACAGGAAAGGCTGTTGATGATGCTACAGAAACGGCTGAAGAGGCGGCTAAGAAGGCTGTTAAAAAACCAATTACTCAAAGAGTTAGACAGTCTGTTCCAGGGCAAGTTGTTAGCGGAGCGTTGAAACCAATCACTAGCCCAATAAGAGTTGGTGCTCCAGTTGCAGCTGGAGCTTATGCCCTCAATCAATTGATAGAAAGCGGCAAAATTCAAGAAGCCATAGATATGGCCATGAATGATCCAACAGTTAAAAGTCTAATAGATGCAGGAAAACCTGCTTATGAAGCCGTCACAGAATTCTTCGGGCCTATTGGAGATGCCTTATTCCCAGACACTGGCGAGCGCGTTGAGCTACCAGAATCTGTCCAAGCTCGTTTGCCCGAAGTAGAGAAAGCTAAGAAAGAAGGTTTTCCAGAAAAACCTGCAGCTAAAAAAGACGATGGAACAGGCACGCCTGTGCCTGAAGCAACTGGCATCATGAAGTTCTTGTTTGGTAAGGACGGTATCGGTGGTGATCCGGGTGCTGTTGGTAAAGGCATGGAGTATTTAGCAGACCCTAAAACTCGCTATGCGCTTGCTCGTGCAGCAGAGTCACGATCAGGCATAGTAGATAGAAACTTTCTTACTGATTTTACCCTTGGTCAAGCTGAGTACGACCAGCTACAAGGCAAGGATGAAACTGCCTTGATGCAGAACTACGAGTTCTTGAAACAAGCTGGCAAGAGCGATGATGAGATCTTTGATTTGTTGCTGAGTAAAGATACTGCAAGTGATCAGACAGAACGATATCAAGATCAAGTTTTATCTTTGTTCAATGCAGCCCAAAAAAATCCAGAAAACACAGGTAAATCAAACGCTGAATTACTACAAGAAGCAAGATTAAACGCGAGTATAATTCTTAATCAACCTGTTGACGCTTCAGATACAACCGCTCAAAGAGTCACACTAGAACCTCAATAATGATCACTGTAGATTTACCTGACGGAAGATCTGTTGACGTAAAAACCGATAGCATTGACGTAGCTAGGGCCAGAGCTAGAAAGTATTTACAAGAAAACCCACTTGTAGAGCGTGGCGCTCAGTTGGGCGAAGAAGATGTATCTGCCATTGGTGACATTGGTAGAGGTGTTGCAGCTGGATTGGTTAGTGCTGTAGAAGGTGTAGCGACTCTACCATCAGAGCTTTCTGGAGATGAGAAAAGCGCACAAGAACTTAGAGAGTTTTTTGCAAAGTACAAACCAGAAACGTCTACAGATATCGGTGAAGCCGCTCGCTTCATAGCGCAGTTCGCAGCACCTGGCGGTATCGCCGCAAAAGCAGCAAAGGGTTTGGGATCGATAGGTAAGGTCGGTGCTTTTGGTGCTGCCGATATTGCAGCCACAACACCTGATGTAGAAACGCTAGGCGACTTGTTTGAATCTGGCCCAACCAAAAGAATTGATACGGCAGATTTGACAGGAGCTGAGCTTGCTTCTGCAAACTTGTCAAACAGACTGAGAGTTGGTGCGGAGGGAGCGGCGTTGATTCTCGGTGTGCCTGCCATAGCTAAGTTAGGTCTTCAGGCAGTAGGCGCAACCGCTGGTGCGATTGGTAGAACTGACTTTGTAAGAGATGCTGCACGAGCAATCAAAGATCCCAACACCCCATTTCATGACGTTGGCGTAAAGCCAGATCTTTCTGACCCAAGCTTCATCCGAGGCAACATAGAGCGGTTCAAAAAGAACTTTACTAAGTATGCAAAGTTTCAAGGCGGTATGCCTGATAGGTTTACCAAACAATACGATGCTTTGCGTATTCATGAGATAGCGGCTCACAGTTCTGCTTCAAGACAAGCCGTTGAGAAGATAGACAATGCTCTAACCTTTGTTAATAAGAACGAAGGCATATTTAACAACCAAGATAAGAGCAGAGTTCTTAATACGTTAAATGATTTCTTGTTTGCTGAGCAAACCATGGCAAAGCCAGGGTTAAATCGTGAAACGATACGAAACAATGCAGCTAAAGAACTGAAAGAAATCGATGACATTATTGGCAAGAACTTGCCAAAAAGTTTATTTGCTACACGCAAAGACATGAGTTTGTTTAAGGGTGCAGAAGATTTAAGAACACAGATAGATAGCCTAAGTGATTCTGTGCAAGACATATTGCGTGATCCAATACTCACTCCAGAGATGCAAGCAGACCTGATTGAAACCATAGGTAACAACAAAACCTTCTATGGTATGCGTTTATACCGCGCTATCAACGATACAAACTACACGCCTACAGCTGAGCAAGCTGACAAAGCCATCAAGGAATTAGTGGATTCAAGCCAAGGGCTAGATGACGCATACAGGTTGACTGAAGCAGACGCTCGAGGAGTGTTGAATGGCATGCTTCAGAGTGATTTTAGCAACGCCAAAATGGCCCCTAAAGATATTATTGAAACACCCACTCTTACGGGTGTTGCTCAAGGCATGTTGAAAGGTCGGCGTCTAGACAACCTTCCTGCAGTCAGAGACTTCCTTGGCGAATACACAGGCGCTAAAGATGTGATGATGCGAGCAAAGCCTGAACGCATAAGAGCGCGTGATGTAGGCGAACAAGAGATTGGGCTGCGCACCAAGATGGTAGAGACTGTTGATGTGCTTTCTAAGCAAATAGCTAAGGCTGGGTACTATAAAAATTTAGTTGATTACAACAAGGCTCTTGGTGATAAGCGGTTTTTGTTTGATGAGATCCCGCCAAACGCTCCGCTGGGAGAGTACTCAAGAATAGGTGCCGAATCTTCTAGCCCTCTATCAGAGATCAGCGAAAGCGCAAAACGTAGATTTGGGCCACTTGCTGGCAAGTATGTGCGCAATGATTACAAAGAAGCTCTTGAAAATGGGTCAGAGATTTTTGATTTGGCAAAGGGCGGCATTCCTTTGTATTCAACCTTTCTAGGTTTGAAGGGCATGTCTCAAATCGCCAAGACGGTATACAGCCCAATCACACAAATAAGAAACGCAACGACTGCAGGCTTCTTTGCTTTAGCAAATGGCAACATAGGCAACTCAAAGTCTTTAGCCAACTCTTTCTCAACAGTGTTCAGCAATTTAAACCAAAGGCTCACTGCGCCCGGTAAGTCTGGAGCCACACTGGCTGACAGGCAGAAGTATTACAACGAGCTTGTGGATCTCGGCGTAATCAACACCAATGCCAAAGTTGGTGAGTTTGAGTCTTTGTTGAACGACGCTGTCGATAACAATGCGAAAGGAAAGGCCATATTTAAGTGGGCACAAGGCAAGCAAAATAGTTTTGCTGCCAAGCTATATCAAGCTTCTGATGATGTATGGAAAACATACAGCTTTGAAATGGAGTTGGGCCGACTACAAAAGGCTTTTACGAAAGATGCCAACACTGTCATTAATGTTTCTGATCCTAGAAACTTTACCGAGTTTGGTTCTGTCGTAAGAAAAGCAGACTTGACGGATGATCAGTTTGAAACCTTGTTGAAGCGTGAAGCTGCTGAGATCGTAAAAGACACAGTGCCTAACTACTCGCGTGTCCCAGAGTTTATCAAGCAGTTAAGGCAGATGCCTTTTGGTAACTTTGTTGCGTTCCCTGCAGAGATGATTAGAACAGGCGGAAACATCCTTGGTCGAAGTATCAAAGAGCTTGCAAGCGATTCGCCTGAGATCAGAGCGATTGGTATGAAGCGATTGTTGGGGTTCACCTCAGTGAACGTAGCGATACCTCAGTCGCTGGCGATTGCAGGAACACAACTTACTGGCGCAAACGAAGAACAAGTGCAGGCGTACAAGCGATCAATGGCGGCTGATTGGGATCGTAACTCTACGTTGATACCGATAGCCACAGACAAAGATGGCAATATTACTGATCTTTACAACTTCTCGTACACCAATCCTTACGATTATCTGAAGCGCCCATTCAGTGCCGTGTACAACGCTGTAAACAATGGCATCACAAAAGAAGAAGAGCTAAGCACTATAGCGTTTAACGCAATGTATGACAGTGGTGCTGAATTCTTTTCACCATTCATGAGCGAATCAATTGTTACCGAAAAGATTGCTGACATTGCGCGTAACAGAACATCTTTCAATAGACCTGTGTGGAATGAGTCAGACACGCTTGGAACAAAATACGCAAAAGGCTTTGCTCACTTAGCAGATGGCATCACCCCTGGCATATCGCCAGTTGATATTGAAGCAGACGTTGACTCCCCAGTGCTTGGATTAAATATTCGACTGAGAGACTTTCCAAGAGCGGTTGCGACTGTACTTCCTACAGACGCTAGGCTTGGTGTTACAAAACAAGGTTTTGCTGTAGATCCAGCACAAGAATTCACAGAAGCTTTGACAGGTGTTAAAAGCTTGAAGCCTAGAGTAAACAGGGTTCTTTATTACAGAGCGTTAGAAGCTGCAAGAAACGTCCGAGATTCAGCCTCTATCTTTAACCAAGTGGCAAAACAAAGAGGCGCTGTGGACGCAGAGAAGATTACTCAAGCATATATCACCGCCAATGAACAGAGATTCAAAGCGTTGCGCGATCTCAACATGGCGATTGAAGACGCAAAGACTCTTGGTCTTTCTACTGCTGAAATTGTAAAACCATTAAGAGATGCAAAGACACCAAACTTAAACTTTCTCATGGCAGGCAGATTCAACGCATTCTTCCCAAGCGCCGAGACCATATCAATTGCTTTACGAGGCAACGAGGACAAGTTGGCGAACCCAATAGACTTCGGCGCAATTGGAGAAGCTTTCGGCCAGTTCCAAGGCAGTCAATTCAGACCACAAGCTGCAGCCGACGCACAGGCCGCACAAGCGCCTGTTACTCCTACACCTACAGAACCACAGGTTGCGCCTCCAATCGCGCCTACACAGCCTAGCACAACGCCTATGTCACTATTTAACCGTGGCGCTAATGCACTAAGGCAGATAGAGTTGAACAAACTCCTAGGCATTGATTAGTTTGATCCCAAAAAGAAAGCGGCCAAAGTCCAAATACTTTGCAAAGCGAACTGAATACGATGGCATCGTGTTCGACTCCAAGCTGGAAGCAGCCAGATACAAGATACTCAAGCAGCTACAACAAGCTGGCGAGCTATCCGATCTTGAGGTTCAGGTGGACTTCCCATGTGTGGTCACAGTCAACGGCGAGGATCAGAAGATCTGCTCATACATAGCAGACTTCCGATACAAGCGCGGCGAAGAGGTGGTGGTCGAAGACACCAAAGGTGTGATCACCCAAGTGTTCAGGCTCAAGAAGAAACTGGTCGAAGCACTCTACCCCGGCACCAAGATACTGATCGTCAAAGACCCCCGCAGCTGGGACTAGAACGGAACCTTACGCTCATCCATGTTGTCGATCTGGCTCCCTGGGAACTCACTCCTGATCAACTCACCATTGATCATCATCTCAGCATTGAACTGCACCTTGGATAGCTCACGCATCTCTGCGCTGCTGTAGTGGTACTCTCCGCTCACTTCTGACGTTGAGTTGTAGAAGTCCATGATGCCCACTTTGTACGCCACAGAGTCCTCTGTGCTGCGTTCTGGCATGTGGTCTGCGTTCACCAACTCAGGTATCCACAGGTGATCTTTACAGCCAAGCTTCTGCTCTTCAAAAGGTATCGCCCTGTTACTGCGTGAACAATACCAAGTCGCACCATTACTGGTGGTGATCGGCTTGATGTTCTTGCAGTTCCTGCAGTTCACCGACTCAGGCAAGCGCCGTCCGTAGTAGATGTCTTTGTACAATTCAGGCTCGTTCTTCATACGCCAATCTTTCTCTGAACGGCGCGTGTCTTTTGATGGCGCGTCACTACAGATGATGCGCTCCGCTTTCTCTTGTGCGCGCTCCCAGATAACTTCGTTGTAATCAATCACTTCTGAGTAGATTTCGCTGTTGTTTTTATTCATCACAACAACCATGCATTTGGTCAGACCAAGCGCGCCCATGTACGCATGGATCTGCCAGCGGTACGTTTCGCTCCAAGCTTCGTAGCTTTGTAGCTTCACGAGCTCCTTGAAGCGTTTGTCGTTTGCGCTCTTCACCTCGAGCAACAGCACCACCTCTTCTTCAGGTGGCGGTAACACACCTTTGAGCAGCCCGTCACAAGACCCAGCAAAGTGCCCACCAAAGAACGATGCGCGGAACTGGTTGCCATCTTTATCATGTGAAGCGATAGCCATCACACCACTGGCGCGTATGTTATCGACAATCTGATCTTCAATGCGGTTACCCAAATCAAACAAGCGCAGCATGCGGCCACCGAATGTAGACGGTAAGCACCAATGAAATCCCATCCATAGCTTGTACTCATCGTCATCACCGATTCCGCTGAACCCCAGATGACCCCTGAACCTGTCGTTATCGCTGGCTATGAACTCATCTATCTTTTCAAAAATGGACGCTGACAACATTCCAGTACTTACCCTCCTTCCTTACAGTGATTTGTTTGATGTGACTCATGACTTTATTGTGGTTCACAAGATCCGACGCATAGCTCAGATCGTATGGCATTGGTGTGCCTGACTGTGTCAGGGCGTTCCACTTCTTGGTGGCGACCATACCTGCCTTACCCCGCATACCCAGCATGATAGGCATGCTCTGTGGCCAGTACTCGCCAGGCGTTGAGAACATCACGTTGAGATATTCGTTCCCGTTCTTTGATGTCTTGATCTGAGCAGAGACAAAGTCGATGTCTTTGATCTTCTCAAGCTTCTCGGCTGGCTCCTCTAGCTCATCAGACAGGACGTTCCCTTGTGCCGCTTCTCGTGTTGCAGCCGCGTCCTTTTCTTCTTGGTCTTTGCGCTCTTGATCAAGTTGATCCAACAGGTCTTGCTGCCTCTGAAGCATCTGCTCGACGCTGTATCTAGGCTCTTCGCACTCAACACAGTTACGGGCATACATGTCATTCACCGCATAACAGTGATCACATATCCAGATCTTTGGCTCTTCTGATTCATCTTCACCGGGCTTCTCTGGCCTAGCGGTGTCGATGCAACCATGGCGCTGCATGTTTTCGCCATAGTCCAGCAGCATGCAGTCTTTCTTATCGCCCCATGTACGCATGCCTCGACCACATATCTGCACATACAAACCCAGAGACTTGGTGGGCCTAAGCAAAGCGATGCAGTCTGTGCGTGGTGCATCCCACCCCTCAGTCAACACAGCGACGTTACAGAGCGCGTTTACAACACCGTTCTCAAAGTCCTCAAGTATCTTCTTGCGCTCTTCAGGGGGCGTTTCTGCCGTCACAACGGCGGCTTCTACACCTGCATTGCGCAAATACATGCACATCTTGTTCGCATGGGCCACAGTGATACAGAAGAACACACTGCTCAGTCGGCCTTTGCTGTACGCTTTGTCGATCCAATCACCAACAATCGCCAACATGGTCTGATCTTCCATGGCGAGGTGCTCAATATCCGACTCGCGGTAGTCGCCACCTTTGAACTTGACCCTGGCAGTAGATGCATCGATCACGGCTTCAGATGCGACCTGATAAGCTGACAATCGACACAGATACCCGGCCTTGATGAGTTCTGGGATGGTGACCCTATGGGCCACACCTCCAAAGAAGTGATCGTCAAAACCATAAATGAACCCTTGGCCCATACGATATGGAGTTGCCGTCACGCCCAAGACTTTTGGTGCGTAGTGCTGAGTGGAATCGAAGTGATCAAAGATCTTGCGATACCGACTCCGCTTTTCTGGCCCAACGTGGTGAGCTTCATCGACAATGATGTAGTCGAACTCGCCAGCTTTATCTAGCCGCTTTGGCGTTGCCAGGGTGTCCCGACTAGCAATCACGATAGGCTGATCCGAATCAAACTGTTTCAATCCCGCAGCCAACAACCCGCTTGGCGCACAAGGCCACACGGTCTTGAGCTTGTCATCTGCTTGGCTAATGAGCTCCTGCCTATGAGCAAGAATCAGCACACGACTGTCACGGTTTTCTTCAAAGATCTTCTTGATCATTGAGGCAAAGACAACAGTCTTTCCGGAACCTGTGGGTAAAACAATTAACGGGTGAGTGTTCTGGGTATCGAACCAATGGAAAGCAGCATCAATGGCTTCTTGCTGGTAATACCTTAGCTTCATGCTCGGCCCTCTTTAGTCCACAGTAAGTGCGCGCCCAATAGGTTCTAGCCCATGGCGATAGGTTGTGACGGTGCAAGATGCGAAGCACAGCTTGTTCTCTTACAGCGTTTTGGTTTTCACATTGATTCAATGGCATATCATTTCCTCCTCTGATGATTCTGGATCATCAACTGACAACATGCCTTCATCAACCAACCTGCGCAGGGAGCTTCGGTCAGTGAAGTGAAGGTGATAGGTAAACGAGATCACAAACACAACTTCCATCAACACATCTTCTGAGATGTTGCCGTCTTTCATTGCGTTTACAAACTTACTCAAAGCCTCTGAAGCAACCGTATGCTCTTCGCTCTGCCAGTTAAATTCAAACTCTTGGTGATCATCCATGAGATTCCTCCTTGATCAGCCAACCCAAATAGACGTTGGCTTTCTGCAAGTCTTCCAACTTGTTTTTGTTTTCATAACGCCAGATGTATTTCATGACGTTACCTTTAAGATAACCCTTGAAGGCGGTAGAGGACATCGACGCCTTGATGGCATCAATGCACTCTATGCCACCGTCTTTGGTGTAGTGCCCCGGCTGATTTACCATGTCTGGCGAATCACTCATCAGGCATTCTCCACACCCCAATCTGGCCATCCAAGAGTCGAGTGGTCACCTTCATACCGCGACGTTCCAAGAACATCTTCAGCCCGTTAGAGTCGTTGCGCGTTTCAACAAACACGCATTCTCCAACCTTGATGTCTACGAACCTGCCCCACCTAGATTTGATGTTGCCCTTACCTGAACTCTTGTCAGGTATCGGTATGTCACTAAAGATTGTTTCGGTTTCTTTCATCACATGCCCTCAATGTTTTGGAACCTAACGTCTACGATGACTTCATCATCAGGCCAGCCGCCAACCTTGGAGTACAACTCGGTGATGGATCTCGCAAGCTGATACACCTTGCCGAAACTTTCCGACAACATTTTTTCCCGCCGCGCATTGTTTTCTTCGCGGGTTTCTTTTTCCTGATCCCATCTCCAATTGCCCTGCAGAATCGGTATCGGTATCGTGCAGACACGTTTGCGCACATTGTCTACTTCATACAAACAGCCAGTAGAAATCTCAATCAGAGCTTCTGCATTCTCTATCCAGTAAGCGTTTTCAGGATCAACAACTTGGTATTTGTCTGCAAAATCTGGGTCAGCTACTTGGCACGCATGCAACTCTTTGTTTGCTTCAATAAGCGACTGCCTAATTAACTCATGAGCTTGATTACCGTTTTCAATACGTTCTTCAAGATCTTTAATGCGAGCACGAAGCCCTTCATTAGAATCAGGCGATGGCTTTTCAACCTTTTCAGGGTTAGCTCCTAGCCAATCCACATATTTTTCCATAGTTTTTAAAGAAGGTTTAACGATCTCGCCGTTTAAAAACTGCCTGATTGAGCTTGGATCAACGCCAATTGACTTTGAGATGCTGGCTCGAGCCGTAGATTCTTTTATACCGTGGTCAGCCGCCATTGTTGCCACATGAGATTTCAACGATTTACGCGCAAAGCGCAATGTCTTTTCAGAGTGCAAGTTCATATCAATTCCTTTTGCTTTGGGGTTTAGTAAGTCCCGCCTTCGACCACCCTGACGGGAAAGGGCTTAGCTGACCTCTACCTGCAAGACTTGAGCAAAAAGGTATTGGCCTCGGTCAAAAAAGTCCCGCCTGTGGGCACGCGGACGGGAACGCGCAGGATGGGGTGATGAGTCCCATGCCCTGGCCATTAACCACCCCAATCTACATTGGTGGTGTTTAGTCCCGGCGCAGGGGTTGCCTGTGCCTGTTGTGGTGCCTGTGGCTGCGCAGTTGCAGGTGCAGAAGCAGATCCACCCTTGAAGGAAGAGATCTTGTTCTTGGCCGCATAACCGTTGTTGCCTTCTTCAATCGCCACGTTAGCAGTGAACTGCTTACCCATGGCTCCACGCATCATGTCAGTGTTGACAGTCTGCGTTGCATCACCACCTGTCGCATTGATGAAAGACTTCAACCGTCCCAGCCCTACAGGGTGAGTAAGTGTGAAGTTCTCCCAGATCTTACGACCTGCATAGCTAGGGCCAACGACGTTGTACTCGACCTTCAAGTAAGCGTTACCCGCCTTTGAAGTCTCCTCGCTGTACACAGCCGCAGCTAGGGTGTACTCGCCAGCTGGCATGGGTTCTGATACCCCGCCTCCTGACTCATCGATGTTACTGACATCGATACCTTGATCTAATAAGCCCATGGTTCCTCCTATGCGGCTTCGTTATTGTTTACTGGCACGCCAAGTGCAGAGCCATAAGCATCTGCAAATGATTGCCAAGAGAATTCGATCTTCGATGGAAGATCTAAACGAGACTTCGCGTCATACGCTGCAGCAAATTTGGTAAATAAACCTCGGTTGCCGTAGCTCACACCGCGAGCCTTCTGACCATCTTTGATCAAGGTGGTTTCGTAGTTTGCGAACAAGTTGAAGTCAACCCAATCCTTGATCAGGGCATTCACCTTCTTGTTGCAACGCATCTCCCATCGATCATAAGGTTCCAGCTCTGGATCCTTGTACGACTTCGATGCAACGTGACTCAATAGAATCACATTCATGCCACGCTGCTGGAAGCATACGTTCAGGCCATTCAACAGGTTCAACCAAGCATTCTCTTCGGCAACGTAAAACGCACCGTATCCTGCTTTGGGGTCTGCCGCCGATGACCAACCGTTCTTCTCACAGACGTTCGCTTCACCAAGCTTGGCTGCAGCATCAGTAGTATCCAAGACAACTGTCTTGTACCCATGCTCCTCCATGGCCAGCGTCTTCACCTGCTCCAAGATCTCTTCCCAAGTGTTCGCCTGGGGAAACCGTGCAGCGTTGATAAAAGACAGGCCGTCTTCCGCTTGTATGAAGATAGCGTCAGGAGCGTTCGCTCCAAACGTGGACTTACCAATACCATCTGTACCTTGGATGTTCATCCGTACAGGGGGCATGGTCACATCAGGATTGATCTCCCGATGGGTGGTAACTTGATTGAGTAAACTCAAAGTTACACCTCCTCTTCTGGTTGGTTAAGTTTATCTGGGTCAATTGACTTGACCCGCTCTTTCCCAAGCTTGATCGAATGACAGGCATGCCAACGCCCAGCTTCTTCTGGGTGAGCCATAGCCCACGCAGTAAAGCCGCGCATGTCTACCTTGTAATTCGTAACTTGGGCTACAAACGAGGGCCACGATTCTCGTGGCATTGACTCCAGAATCTCATCCAACAAAAACTGATCCCAAACGTGTTCACGCTTGATCTCAACAGTTATGCCGTCTTGGGTTCTTTCGCCGCCTTCGTTGTTCAGGGGGAGTAGAAGTTGACTCACTTCTTTCTGGTCTAGGAGCTCGCGTTCAACCGACTTGATATGTCGCTCGACCTCTTGCTTCTTTTCTTTCGCGCCATGCAGTTGCAAAGCCAGACACTTCATCCGTTCGCTCATTCCAATCTCACTTCTTCTCTCTACGAAACGGAATGTAATGCATGGAACAAACGCTTGCAACAAATAATTAAACTTTTTTGTTGAAACAAAACTTAGATGGATAGAGAATGTGACTTTCCACTAATCGACAAATGCAATGAAGACGATTGAAAAGAATTTGGAAGTGCCCCCCCATCCTACGAAGGGACAAGGTAAGTGGCAAATGCTTTTGAAAAAAATGGATGTAGGTGACAGCTTCACGCTTATGCACGATGAAGATCCGCACGGGTACATCTATAGATCAATCCGCATTGCAGCCAAGTCAATCGGCATGAAGGTTAGGTCAGGCACAGATGAAGACAAGAATAGAATAGTGAAGCGGGTTATTTGATGATGCCATCTTTCCTACCAGCAGGGGTCAACGGCGCGGAACTCGCGCCCGAAGCTAAGCTAGAACTACTGCACGACATGTGGGAGAACGGGATGCACATCATCCCATGTGGCTCACCAACAGAGGCAGTGCCGCAATACTTCAGAACCCGGCATCCCTTCGATACCGAAGATGCACTCAAAGCCAAGTGGGCCAAGACACCACGAGTTAAATGGCAGCACTACCAAAAGATCCAGCCGTCACGAGAAGAGATACAGCAGTGGCACACCCAATACCCATCAGCTAACTGGGCAGCAATCACAGGCATTACGTTTGCCGTGGTCGATGTGGACAAAGAAGAAGCTGTCGAGTGGGTAGAGCAGGGCAACATCAGCCGTACCCCTCTCAAGCAAACATCACCCCGTGGTGGTGTGCATTACTTCTATTCGCTGGGCAGTGAACTCATCCGCAACAGCGTGGGCCTCAACAAGATAGACATACGCGGCGATGGTGGATACATCATGGTCGCACCCAGCCATGGCTACAACATCGACTTCGATAGCAACTACCCCATGTCCAGCATGGAAGACCTGCCCGTTCTGTTACATGACGATCTGCAGAAAGTGCACATGTACAACAACGGCGGCAAGGTCGAAAGCATTCGCGAGAAGCTGACCGAAGACCCCAAACAAGAAGGGAGCCGCAACGATACCCTGGCACGCTTGGTCGGCAAGTGGGTGAAAGAAGGCTGGGGTATGCGCGAGGTCATGATCAAAGCGCAGGATTGGAACCAATCATGTTTCCCGCCCATGGATCTTATCGAAGTCACACGCACCACCATCAGCATTGTAGGTGGCCACATCAAACGGCACCCAGACGATGTCGATGCAGGTGTCATGCAATGGCAGACATCCAAGTGGCAGACAGATATCAATGACGATCTCAAAGAGATTCAGTCACAAGAAGATCCACTGGATGAACTGAAACGAGAAGGCGAAGAGAAACAAGAACAAGGCCCACTCGGACTGCAGCCGTTCAGTGCAGCCGAATGGTATGACATGAACGACGATGGCATCGACCAGTACTGGGGTGATGCATTCATATTCCAGAAGAGCCGAGTGCTGCTCCTCGGTAAGCCAAAGATAGGTAAATCAAACTGGCTTGGTGCATTCGCAGCAGGTGCAACAACAGGCACCGACTTCATGGATGTGCCGTTCAATCGCCCACTCAAGGTGATGTGGTTTCAAGCAGAGATCATCGCAGAGTTCTTGAAACGCCGTATCGAAACCTATTACAAACGGTTCGCAGGGGACGATGACCTCATCCGCATGGGGCACAACAACCTGATCATCAGTGGGCGGCTGCGCAAGAACCTGATGAAAGACCAAGACATCCAAGCGTTCTCTGATGAGATTGCATTCCACAACCCAGACATCGTCATGATTGACCCCATCATCAACTTCTTTGATGGTGAAGAGAACTCCAACACAGAAATACGCAAGCTCATGGACAGAGTCGATATGCTCATGGAGATGAACGACGTTGCCGTGATCCTCGCTCACCATACAGGTAAAGAACGGGCAGACGATAAGTCATTCATGTCTGCTCGAGGTGGCTCCGTGTTCGCAGGATGGTTCGATTCTGGTGTTAAACTCAGCGGACAGAAACCTGATGTGTCGATCTTCTATGAAGCGCGTAACGCACAGGAGCCCAAAGAACATCTGGCTAACTTCGACTTTGAGCAGGGCCTGTGGCAGGTCAACGAGTTCACGCAGCGCAACACTAGGCCGCAACTAAGCGAAGAAGATGAAGTGCTGATTGCAGATGTGGTGGTGAACGCCATGAGCAGCACAAAGTTTTACAACAGAAAAGAGTTAGAGATACTGGCGCGTGAGGCTTTGGGCAAAGCGAAGATGAACAGCGGTGAGAAGGCTGGCAGAAGCGCAGTCAGTTATGTACAGAAGTACAAAGGCAACATAGTCAAGACACACGCCGTGCCCGGACAGGCGGTGTGGCACTACCTAGAATCAAATGAAATGACAAGGCCATGGGAGGCATAAGATGATTGAAGAGAAAGTAAAAAAAGGAATGTGGGAAGAGAAAATAAAAAAAGAAATGTTGGAAGAGCGTCACAGCAATTGGATTAAATCAGGCCCATCCACTTTGGTTAGGGAGATGGTTGGGTTGATAAATGAAACAAATCACAATTACGACATTGTTTTGTCTCAAGAAGCGGCAATGATGGCTTGCGTTGAGTCGAAGAGGAACGATGTCCTAAAAGAAATATCGGAATCCCTTTCAGCAATTGCACGAGATACTGAATCTTTTGCATCTATTGAGGGGATAGCAAATATCTTGAGCAGAATGGAACAAGCGGCAAAACGATCATGAGCACCTTACTCGCCGCAATCAGGGCACAGCAGGCGTGGGAAAAGAAACCCAAGCCGCCGAAGCCGAAGATCCTGCCTGAGAAGAGGGAGCAGATCAAAGACTCAGTGATAATGAGCATACTGCACATGCAGGAGATGGGCATGCCAGGTCGGCTCATTGCCAAAGAAACAGAAATGCCTTTGCAAACAGTCTATAACGTGAAGCAGAGATACATTCTTATCGATGTGAAGAACGGTAAGAAGTGGTACAAGTTTGTAGGAATTTAAAACCCCAGCCAGAAGGGAGATAGCCGAACTGGCTGGGGCAAGCGTCCCCCAAAGCAAAAAAGGAAGATTGCTTGAACGTGAAGGCAAGGAACCCCTCACAAACTGATGATAGACAAAGAGAGAGTCGATGGCAAAGGTAACGATTGAGATGAACGTGGACGATGACACGGTAGAAGAAGCAGTCGGCTCCGTCCCAAAGTTAATGAGTAAGTTCGCTGGGCTGGAGCAGGCGAACAAAGACATGTCAGAATCACTGCAGGCACTGGCCAAAGCAATCAGCAAGAACAACGCAGATATCAGGAAGCTGGCGAAAGAATTAGCGAAGAGTAGAGAAGAGTAGATAAGAGGATTAGGTATGCAGATATATCAGGTGAATACAGGAGGCAAGTACGGGATCGTGTACGCGGACTCAGAAGAAGATCTCGCGCAGCTGAAGGTATGGTTGTCAGATAAGATCGATGCGGATCTGGAGAAGGATGACACGCTGACAGATGAAGTGGTGGCCCAAGCGGAAACAAACTGGGATGAAAGCTTCGCAGGTATGGTCACACAGATAGATATCGAACTCACAGACGACGGCATACGCCAGGCTCTGACGTTGGGATATCTCAACAGCAACAGCTATTGTAGGCCCATCATAGAGCAATCAATGGGCGTGCAGCCGTGGAGCTAAGAGTGGAATATGAGTGGGAAGATGTGCCCATGGAACCCACATCAGCGGCTCTGGCAAACCTCAAAGAGGTCATTGGATGCACATGCACAGACATCCCAGACATAGCCTGGAACGAGCAGTATTACTGCATCAGATGTAGGGCAAGTGATGGGGAAATTGACAGGGAAATTGATGGGTCAAGCAGGAATGTTGATGGGTCAAACAAGCGGGTGTTGAAGTGAACTTAGGAGCGAAAGTTAAAGTAAATTCTAGGTTGGGTATGGCCCTACTTTTGGCAAAAGAGGTAGGGGCACGGGGGTGTTTTCAATTTGCCCCTACCCCTGTGGATAAGTGGGCTAAGTCATTGATTTATAACAAAGTGGGGGTAGGGGCACGAGGGGCAGCGTGCCCTTGCCTGCCCCTTGCCTGTACCCCTACCTAAGTCATTGATTTATAAGGCAGGGGCAAGGGGCACGAGGGGCACCTCTAAAGAGGGGGAGAGATATATTAAATATCTCCCCTTCGGGATACCCCTTCTCCCCCTTTAGAATTAGGATTGGAAAAGCAAAAAAAAATTTTTGAGATATGGGAAAAATTGAAATGAGTAACGCAGCTTTGGAACCAGATGAAGACATTCTGTCGAACCCAAAACGGTATGCGATTGCACAGTTTAAGAATATACCGTTGACTAAGAAGCAACAGAAGTTTGTGCAGCTGTATGTGTATCATGATCTGACAAATAAAGAGTGCGCTCACAGAGCAGGGTACTCACACCCAGCACAGGTTGCGACCACGCTTTTGAATGACCCACGATACGCACACATTCAGGAGAAGGTGAAGGAGCTCCAAGAAGGCGAGCAGAAGAAGTACGAAATTACTTACGAGAAGGTTGCTCGAGATCTACTTGAGATTCGTAACACCGCTGTGGAAAACGGATCCTATGGTGCAGCCGTCACCGCCGAGATGGGCAGAGCAAAACTTGCAGGCTTACTCATCGACAAGAAAGAAATCAAGCACGGGCGAATCGACCAGATGGACAAAGCAGAAGTCGAAGCCCGGCTGCAGGCCCTCATCGAAAGCAATCACCTTGCGCCTCAACTGTACGGCAAAGTGTTGCAAGATGAAGACCTGCCAGGCGTGGTCGATTTAGAGCACGAGGATCTAGACGATTCAGAGTACGCAGAGTACGAAGAGATCTATCATGAGGATGAAGAGATCGATCAGGAAGATGAGGACATCTAGATCTGCTCTGTGTTCTCCATCTGCCATAGATCACAATCTTCTATGTTGCTCTTGTTCAAAGCAGACTCAACCTTGTGAGATGCGCTGTCATGATCGGTTGCGTTTACATAGAACTCTACGGTTACAACAAACTCGCGGATGTCATCATCAGCATCAGGCAAGCTGTCCCACGGACAGTTGAATGGTGCACGAGGGTTCGTTAAATCTTCATCACCACGGTCAGGCATACCCTTCGGGTGCATGCCATGGAATGTGAATAAGTTTTTCATCGCTTTCTCCTTACTTCTGCGATATCACCAAAGTGAAGCCTGAAATCCTTGCCCTTGCGAGCAAGATCAGTCAGGCGTTTACGGTTGCGCATAGCAAACAGCGCGCGCTTAGCACGCTGCTTGTGCGCCTCACTACAGAACTTCCCAACCTTTTGAATGGTCTCGTACTTCTTGCCACACCACTCACATGTGTGCGTCCGCATCTTTTTGTGACGGTGCAAGGCAAATGAATTCTCACGCATGCCTCCGCGTGTCGAGGTCATGACGGATCACCATTCAGCACACGCAGTAACCTTAGTTTGCTTCCAAGGCACCAAAAAGATATCGATTGAATCTCATCTTCGTAGATGCACTCATCGCACATCTCTTTGGTGATGGCTTTGAATACCGTGAGAAAGTCAGCGTCATTAGGCACTTCGATGGTGTGATCTTCATCAACCATTTCTAGTTTTATTTGCATCCGTAGATCTCCTTGTCTGCGGCGAGCACAAGCTCACCGATTGCTTGAATGAGTTGGGGGACAACGGCGTTGCCTAGTCCTTTGATTCTGTCCACCCGATTGGGAATCCCATTAGCCACTCGACCCACTCTGGGTTCAACTGGCCACTCACCTCTTGGCGACCTCCTAAGTTGTTGATCACCTTGGTGGTGAGACTCTCCTGCGTGCCCTTCTTGCCACGACTCCTGTCCTGATACCCCAACCTCGCTTCGTGCGCCATTGGTGTCGGCCACATCACCGCTCCCGCCAGCTTGCCCTTCTTCGCCAAAGCCTCGTAGTTGGTGTTCTTGCCCGTGTCTTTGTAATCCCTCGCCATGGGCGTCGGCCACATCCGAGACTTGTTTACTGCTGTCGCCAGACCATCGCCTGACTTCGCACTCAAGCCCTTCTTGTTGTAGTTGCCCTTCACCGTGGGAGTGGGCCACATGCGTGCTTGGTCGATCAGTTGCGTCTGATACTTGGTGCCGTCTGGTCTGCGCCAATACGTCCCCTCCCATTTCCATCCCCGCTCCGCTGCGTCTAGCGGTATCCCCCCGCCTGTGCTCGCTGCTGGCGTTGACCAAAGCTGGGCTTCGGTAGGCGATGATGAAGACTCGGTCTCTTCGGTGGTGCGCATCGACGGCAACAGCCGGTAGTACGAATTTCCTGACTTCGTAGTGTTCTCTCTCCAAGTCAGCTTGCACATCGTCGAGTGCCATGTTGATGAGGCCAAAAACATTCTCTCCAATAACCCATCTTGGTTTGGCTTCTTGGATAATTCGTAACATCTCAGGCCAGAGATGGCGGTCATCGTCTGACCCCCGTCTGTTTCCTGCGACAGAGAATGGCTGACAGGGGAATCCTCCTGCCACAAGGTCAATTGAATCTGCATAGTCTTTTCCATCTAGGTTCCTCACATCGCTGTGCACGGGCGTGTCAGGCCAGTGTTTGTTGAGAATGGTGGTGCAGTAGGGGTCACGCTCACAAAAGGCCACAGTGGACATTCCTGCCCACTCTAGCCCCAATGAGAAGCCACCTATGCCTGAGAACAGGTCAAGGACTTTCATCGACTTCCTCCACATCAATGATCTCTTCACCATCCTTGGTGTAGTCAGGTTTGAGATCACCGTAGGTCGCAATTTCTTGAGCCTCATCCTCATCATTAGCCGTAACTATGTAACGATCAGTGATGGTTCTGGTGATGTTCACTTCAAACTTCGGCATGAGTCACCTCCGCTTGATCCGTTCCGCGAACAGTCATTTCCTTGATCCGCTTATCGACCATGGTCTCAACGTATTCTTCAAACCAATCCGACTCGGTGACGATGTCGATCTCATGAGTAACGATCACGCGCACAACCTGTAACAATCTTTGCGCAACAGTGTCTTCTCCGTACATGATTAACCCTCCGCTCTGCGCCAATAGACCATGGCTTCGTGTTCAGGTATGTCGTTGAGAAACACACACTGCTCGGCAGCGGTCTCTTTTTTGAGGAACGTCAGGTTCTCTTCGGTGGGCTTGCAACTGTACTGATAGATCTTACCGTCGCCTTCATCGAACACAGCGACCTTCGACTTCAATAGCTTGCGCATGTCTTTCAAACACAGATGCTCGTTGAGTACGTCTGTCACGACAAACTCAAGTGCAGTGCTCTTGGCGTAAGGGTTGTTGATCAGAAGGGATTTGTATTCCTCTCTGGTATCGTCACCCAATGATTCGTAAGCCTCGCTTTTTACTTCATCAGAAATAGCTCTGAATGATTCTTTGCTTTGACCATGAACAGGGTAGAAGTTGTGTGATCCACCGTTGCCATCGTTCTCAACTTTCATCACCGCTTGGCCATCAAAGTACACCGTCGCAGTGAAGCAATGTGTCTCACGACTGAAGTGAGAATTGAACTTGATGTTCTTCAACTCAATCGGATATCGACGGCCAAATGCGTCAAGCGTTGGGTCAGTGGCCGCTGCCACAAAGGGGTTAGGGTTTTTCATATCAATCTCTTTTGCTTTAGGTTCGATCACAGTAATGCAATGTCGTGTCGATATCAAGGGTTTTGTTTCGACGTTAGTAAATGTGCTGTATTTGTGTAGGGGAGTCGCACCCCCTCCCTCCCACAGGGGCAACACCGCTTGATTTGAGAGCTTTTTAGCTCGACCTAGGGGTTTTGGGTGGGTGTGGGCTTGCGGCCCCCTGCGGCCTCGTGCTTGCGGCCTAGGGGCATGTATATATATTCAGTGCTTGCGGCCTTGTTTGCTTGCGGCTTGCGGCCTTGTATCTGCTTGCGGCCTTGAAGGCGGGCTGCGGGAGCTCCGCTCGAGGTAACCCGGCGTGTCCCGGCGTAGGTCCAGGGCGGCGGATCTCGCCCTCCCTAGTGGTACTTGTAACTGATGTTTTTAATGCGCGGGTTCCAGCATGCGCGGCAATCGGCGCACTTGTTCGCTTGCTTGGAGGATGGGCACTCATGGCCTATAGGCTTGCCTAGTTGGTGCACTGTGCTGGTAAGTGCAAATCGCTTGGGCGGTTCGCCGTCTATCATGGCAGCAGATACGCGCACGGTTAGGTTCTTAGGGAACCGTTTGTGCTTTCTCAAATGCTCGGCCACCATTTTCTTTTCATGTGTTGGTAACCAATGCTTGGTGTTGGGGGTAGCGAGTGCGACGCGCACAATGTCCGCTAGCATTTCATCGCTTTGCAAATCGCCGCTATCAAACCAGCGAAAATAGTCCGCGTTATTGATGGCGCGCACCATGTTATCAACCCAACTGCTGGTGCCAATTAGGTTGAGTCGGCGCGCGTGCGCGTTCTTAGTCGGCGTCCATTTGTACGCGCCTTTCTGGGCATAGCATGTATTGCATATGCTGCCCTCAATCTTGGCAAGTTTGCTGCCCGTCTTGCATTCATCGGCACTAATGCCGAAAGAGTAGCACGGCATTTTGCTGGGCACCGATAGGCCACCGATTGCGGCCCTCGCTTCCGATACTTTCATCACATCACCTTATTGCTTTGGGGTGTCTATTGTACCAAACCACCCGCACTACACAACGATATTTTGCTGGCAGTTTGGGGGCCTGGCGCTTGCTTGCGCTTGCGGCCTTGCGGCCTTTGTTTATTTTTTAATGCTTGCGCTTGCGCCCTCGGCGCTTGCGGCCTTCGGAGTTTATATATACTTATGCGCGCAGCTCGAGGTCCAGGAGCTCCGCCCCGGTGGGGCCGGGCAAAAAAATGGGGGCCGAAGCCCCCATGTTGGTTAGTCAAACCTGCCGATGCGCACAGTGCCAGCGTCTCGCAAACCAACAATGCCGTAGTTGTAGATGTAGCACGTTACGTCGGTGCCGTTTGCGGCCAGCGAAACCAACGGCACTAGGTCAGGATCCCCATCGCTAGAGTAAACTCCATCGGCGCTAATGGATCCGCTAAAAGGATTGCGGAACCCGCCCATGCCATAGGCATCGTCCATTGCGTCGGCAATGCTCGCTATGTCGAGATCTTCTTCGGTTACTGCATGAAAGAAAAAGTCGGGAATCAACCCGACCATCTCAATAAGATCAGTGCGCGAGATGTGATTGTATTCTTCGGCAAATGTCGGATTGTAATCCCAATGTAGCAGGAGCTGCGCGGGCCGTAAGTGAAGCTTGTCTATTGTCATGCTCATGATCGCGCCTCCCTTTCGCCGACGATGATGGTCACGATGCCGAGTGGTATCATGAGCGGTGCCACCCATGCGAATATGCCAGGCATTGTCAGATCGCCGAAGTAATAGAAACCTGTAAGCAGGAGCCCAAACGCGGCGAGTGTAAGACCACATAACAAGTATATGGCCATGGTGATTGATTCGGTCGGTATCATCGTTTTTTCCTTTTGCTTTGGGGGAATGGGGGGCCATGCCCCCCGCTTGTTTGTTATTGGTCGGAGTGAATCTGGCCTTGGCCGTCTAGCAGATCGGACACTAGGTAAACCGATTTGACACTGAACCCGCCAATGTTCCAGAGCGCGATGTCCTCGACGCTGCCGCTGCCTGTATAGTTCGGACCGTTTTTCCAATTGTACACTGTCGCGACTACGCCATCCTTTTCAAACGACCATTCAAGATCCGTCTTGAACCCGTCCGATTGGGCGTTTGGCTGTCCCAGTAATTCGATCACTCGCGCATATGGCAAACTAAATTGTCCGCGATAGCTCGTTCCGCATGTTTCGATATCGTTCATATCTTTTCCTTTTGCTTTGGGAGGTTGATTTTACTTGATGCTAGTCAGCATCGCAACGCCCACCACACGGATGGGCGCTACGCTGGCGACTATGCGTCGAGTCGAGTAAACCGCGCTGTCGTGAAGCTTTGAGTGTAAGCGCTGTACTTAAACGGCACGTTATCAATCATCACGCCGCCATTTGGGCTTTTCTTGATCCCGCTTTCCGTGAAGTCCGATTTCGCTTGTTCGCGGTACGGCCCCATGATTTTATCGATTTCTTTTTCGATACCTTTGAGCTGATCCCACGCTGGCAAAGCTTTCATTTGCTCATCAAGCTTTTTCTTTTCCGCCAACAGTGTTTTCAGTGATTTGTTTCTAGCCATCGTTCTTTTCCTTTTTGCTTTGGGGGAATGGGGCGCTGTCGCGCCCCCATGTTGGTTAGTCTAGTCTTGATTCTGACCATGCATCGAATCCGCATTCCTGCAAAGTCTTCGCGTATGCGCTGGCGTATGCCGCTTTGCGATCATGCGATTGTTCATATCCGCGCACGGACAGGATCTGTCCGCCACCATGGAAGCATTTGTCAAATCCGCGCTTCTTGAATTCTTGCAGTTTCTTACCGCGCAATCCTTTCACTCTGACCCAAGCGAAACCGCATATCGGGAATGGTTCAAACACTCGACCGTCTTGATCCTGTAACTGAATCATTTGCTCATCCACGAATATCGCCGCGCGATGTCCGCGTTCGTGTGCTTCGATTAGCGTCGTTGCTATTTGTTCTCTTTCCATTTTGTTTATCCTTGTAGGCAATGACCCCGTGCCATTGCATGTATGCAATGTACACGATCGAACACACAAAGTAAACACCCGATCGCACATTAATTAACACACCGATCGATCACTCTCTCACTGTTAAACCATTGCAAGCGAGACCTCGTGGCGAGCGACCACAATCTAACGGCCCGCATCTGGCGCGGGCGCGTGCTAGGTCCCCTAGCGAGCAGACCCAAAAAAAGTCTCGCGACTTGTCGCACCCTCACCCCCCTGTATGTGTAGACATAATAGTTATCTGTATATATAACATTCACCACGCACAAATCAGGAAAAATCCCAATTGGCTAACTTGTCGCACCTGTCTGAGTCGCAGATGAAGGAGATCCTTCAGTTGCAGGAGCGTTTAGATCTTTTGAATGCACGCGATTCGTGTCGTGACTCGTTCATGGAGTACATACGGCACATCTGGCCTAGCTTTATTGAGGGTGAGCATCATCGATTGATAGCGGACAAGTTGACTCGTGTGGCTAAGGGTGACTTAAAGCGGTTGATTGTGAACATGCCGCCCCGTCATACGAAGAGTGAGTTCGCGTCTATTTACTTTCCTAGTTGGATGATGGGACTCAAGCCTGACTTGAAGATTATGCAGACCACGCACACGGCTGATTTGTCGATTAATTTTGGTCGTAAGGTCAGGAACCTTATGGACACGGATGAATATAAGGGTATTTTTCCTGAAGCTTCCTTAGCGGCGGACTCAAAAAGTGCTGGGAAGTGGCAGACAGGGGGAGGGGGGGAATATTTTGCTGCTGGTGTGGGTGGTGCCATAGCGGGTAGGGGTGCAGATTTATTAATTATTGATGACCCGCACTCTGAGCAGGACGCGATGAGCCTGCCGTTGTTGGATTCTTGTTATGAGTGGTACACCTCTGGGCCTAGGCAGCGATTACAGCCTGGTGGAACGATTGTAATTGTGATGACTAGGTGGTCTACGGCTGATTTAACGGGGAGGTTGTTGAATCGGCAGACGGAGAATAACGCGGATCAGTGGGAGGTAGTTGAGTTACCTGCCATTTTTGAAGATTCGGGTAATGTTTTGTGGCCTGAGTTCTGGAAGGAGGAGGAATTGATGTCTGTGAAGGCGTCGATCCCTGTTTCCAAGTGGAATGCGCAGTATCAGCAGAACCCTACGTCGGAAGAGGGTGCGATTATCAAGCGTGAGTGGTGGAATTTGTGGGAGAAGGATGATCCGCCCCCGTGTTCTTATATTATTCAGAGTTATGACACGGCGTTTAGTAAGAAGGAGACGGCGGATTACAGTGCGATTACGACTTGGGGTGTATTTTCGCCCGGTGACATTTTAAAGGATCATAGTGGTTCTGGAGAGGCGCTTATTTTGCTGGATGCGCAGAAGGGTAGGTGGGACTTTCCTGAGTTGAAGGCGGTTGCACAGGAGCAGTACAACGAGTTTGAGCCAGATATGGTTTTGATTGAGGCACAGGCGAGTGGTACGCCGTTGACGCATGAGTTGAGGGCGATGGGTATACCTGTTGTGAACTATAGGCCGAGTCGAGGGAACGATAAGATGACTCGTGTTCATGCTGTGAGTCCTGTATTTGAGGCTGGGATGGTGTGGGCACCTGATCATGTGTTTGCGGATGAGGTGATTGAGGAGTGTGCGGCATTTCCGTTTGCGCCGAACGATGATTATGTAGACACTACGACGCAGGCGATATTAAGATTCAGGCAAGGTAACTTCATTAATCTTTATTCTGACGAGGAGGAAGAGGAAGTGTACCGAGCGAAGCGCGCGTATTATTGAGGATTAAACCCATGGTATTGAAGTTATTAAGAGAAGGCGCAAAACGCCTTGGTGCTGCGACTACTAGAGGCGCAAAAAGAGGTGGAACTAAAAAAGGCGGTGGCTCTAAGTATTACAAGAGAGACAGAGACACTGGCCAGGTAAAATCTTTAAGTGAAAAGAAATTAACTCGCCGTGGCGCAGGTGTAGCTGCTGCGGGTGCTGGCGCAGGGGCTGCTGGTGTAGCAGCGGCATCTGGAAGTGGAAAGCCAAAAGCCAAGGCCAAGCCTTCAAGACGCGGCCCATCGTTGGAAGAGGCGGGCGCTAAAATAAAGAAATCCAAAGAGGCTTTTGAGCGTCGTAAGCGCAGTAATCGTCAAGCAGAGTCGGCAATGAGGTCGGTTCAAAAGTCTAGAGCGTTAGGTGAAGCTGCGGCAAGAGACCCGAAGGCTACCAAGCCCATGAGTCCCGGAACGCCTCCTACGTCTTCTGTAAAACAAGAAAGCGAAAAGACTCCTAGAGTTAAAGTTGCTGTTGAAAAGCCATCGGCTCCAAAGGTTGAGGTCAAGCCGAATGTTGTTCCTCGCGTTTATGCAACTCCAAAAAGTAATCGCAAGTTGGTTAGAGATGAGAAGGCTGCAAAGCGTTCTGCAGCCAAGTCTGATTCAAAAGAAAAGAAGTTTAATGTCGGCGTAAGCAAAGGCGGCGTTTCTTTCAAAGAGGCGTTCCGTCATTTTCGTAACAAAGGAAATAAAACATTTACTTGGAATGGAAAGAAATACACTACAGAACTTGCTAAGAAAGCAGGCGGCGGCATGATAAAGCCAAAAGGCATGAGAAGAGGTGGCCGTGTTATGGCAGGGCCTGCGATGCCTACGCCACCAAGCCGTAGACGCCGTGGTACGCCCACGCCTCCTCCTAATCCTAATTTAACTGCTGCTGACAAAAAGTTGCGTGCGGCATTAAGAGGCAAGGCCACTCCTTCAGCAGCCCCTTCTTTGGGTGATATTGTGCGCAGAGGCGGCAAGATTCCTACTAAGACACCTACACCTAATATTGATGGAGCAACTCGTAGACGCGGCAAGACGCCTAACAGACCCCCAATGCCCAAGCTTCCAGGCGGTATGAAAGGTGGCGGCATGGCATCGAAGATGGCTTCTAAGGGCGGTGCACGCGGTGGCAAGAAGTTCCCTGATCTGACGGGTGATGGAAAGGTCACGCAGGCGGATATCCTGAAAGGTCGTGGTATCGCCAAGAAGAAAGCTGGCGGAATGGCTAAGAAGGGTTATGCGAAAGGCGGCATGGCTAAGAAAGGTTACTCCAAGGGTGGCGCGGTTCGCGGCAAGCCACGCGGTGTAGGCGCAGCACTTCGTGGATACGGCAAGGCGCTTAAATAGCTATGTCTAAAATTAAATCTTTGATAAAGCTTGGATCTAAATTTAAGTCTGATCTTCGTCAGCAGCATAGGGACTCAATGAGCTATCCAGATGCTGGTGAGATTGCTGACATCAAGCGAAGAGGCGGTGACTCTCCAAGAGACTCAATAAACAACGCATTTAATTACATTGAAAGGTCAAAAAGCTCTGATCAAGCGAGAAGCAGGGCAGAGGAGATGTTCGGCGAGTTTGATATTGATGGTGCGATTGAAGAGGCTGGCGGTTTAGAAAAAGCGTTCAAGTTATCTCCAGTTAAGAAAAAAGATGGAGGTCTAGCTTCTGCAGCCAAGACGATCACAAGCGGAACAACAAGATCTCGCAACAAAACAAAGCCTCGCGGGGTAGGTGTTGCAACAAGAGGTTATGGAAAAGCATTAAAATAAGGAAAAGTTTTGCCCTATCTACAAAGCAACATCCCGCATTTCAAAGCGTGGGTGAGAAGGGAATATACTGTCAATCACGAGCGATACCATGGAGAGTTTTTACACGCCATGGTTATCGCCGTCACTACCATGCCCACGAGGTGCTTGAGTTTTCAGGTGATCTTTACGGGCTGTGAATCGGATGATGATGAGGAAGAACCAAACGTCCACGGCGGGGCCATGTGGGCAAGAATGCCAATCACCGCCCTTGTTGCGGATACCCCCCTGGAAGAATGGCCAGATCCTATGGCGGTACATCATGCCCAGCCTTGGGACTGTTCTAGCCACAACCATGCTGTATATGTTTTAGATCGTGCGACGCCATGTCCTTGGCTTGCGAAGATTGATGGTGAGTTCTATCCTGCGAAGTACTTGTTCACTGTGGATTATGCAGAGAATGAGATTGCGGATGATCCTGCGCAGCACAAACAGAGTCATGTGATGGAGCTGTTAGATGCTGGTGAGTGGACAGGAAATATTGTAGCCTTGCCCAACAACAGGGTGAGGGTTACTCATCCTGCGTGGTTTGAGACAGGCGAGGGTGCACCAGATTTCAGGCCTTCTCAACACATACATTACAGTAAGTCTGATTTAGATTATGTTCTGGATACACGACAGATCTTTGATAATTTGTATTCAGACCGAGAATCAGACCGAGAGTAGGCTGTAGGTGAAACAATATGGCAATTGAACGCGGCGTAGACGATATTGATGTAGATGAGTTGGGCATTGAGGACAACTCTAAAGAGGTTGTTGTCAGTATCGCTCCTGAAGAGAGTGCTATGTTCGATGAGATTGAGGATGGTGATGAAGCCATCCTTGATGATGGAACCATGGTATTTGGCATGGATGAGATGGGCGACATGGATGAGCCTGTTGCGTTCGATGCCAACCTTGCGGAAGAGATGGATTCGCAGGATTTAGGTCGTATCTACAGCGACTGCATGGGTGATATTAAGGATGACAAGTCTTCTCGCAAAGAGTGGGAAGACCAGTATAAGGAAGGGTTAGAGTTCCTTGGGATGAAGTTTGAAGATCGCACAGAGCCATTTGATGGTGCTTCTGGCGTTGTTCATCCTCTCCTCGCGGAATCGGTCACGCAGTTTCAGGCTCAAGCATACAAAGAGATGTTGCCATCTGGTGGGCCTGTAAAGACGCAGACGTTGGGCTTTGGTACGCCAGAGACTGATCTGCAAGCTGCGCGTGTTCAGGAGTACATGAACTTCATGATCACGCAGGAGATGAAGGAATATGATCCTGAAACGGATCAGATGTTGTTTTATCTCCCGTTGTCAGGCAGTGCGTTTCGTAAGGTGCACTTTGACCCTGCTGTAGGTCGGCCTGTATCTCGTTTTATCCCGTCTGAGAAGTTGATTGTGCCTTATGGCACCACCAGTTTGGACAATGCACCGCGTATCACACATTCGATTGATATGTCGATGAATGATGTGCGCAAGCTTCAGCAGTCTGGTTTTTATCGTAAGACCAAGATGAAGGATTCAACGGACTACGTTGATACGGATGAGATCGAAGAAGAGATCGATGAGCTGCAGGGTGTTAAGCCATCAGGCAGTTCAAACGATGACTGCGAGTTGTTTGAGATGCACGTTGATCTTGATATCCCAGGGTATGAAGATCTTGATGCAGAAGGTGAAGAGACAGGCATCAAGCTGCCTTACATTGTTACTTTATCACCCACTCAAAGTACTGTTCTGTCGATTCGCAGGAACTATCTTGAGAATGACCCAATGCGTAAGCGCATTGATTACTTTGTTCATTACAAGTTTTTACCGGGCGTTGGCTTTTATGGCTTTGGATTGACCCACATGATTGGTGGGTTATCTCAGGCATCGACTTCTATTCTGCGTCAGTTGATTGATGCGGGTACGCTTGCGAATTTGCCTGCAGGATTTAAGGCTCGTGGCATCAGGATTCGTGATAACGATACGCCGTTGCAGCCTGGTGAGTTCAGAGACATGGATGCGCCGGGTGGGTCACTTCGTGATGCGTTATTGCCTTTGCCGTTCAAAGAGCCAAGTGGCACGCTTCTGCAGTTGCTGGGTATGTTGGTCGATGCAGGCAAGCGGTTTGCGTCGATTGCAGATATGCAGGTTGGCGATGGTAATCAGGAAGCACCTGTAGGCACGACTATTGCGCTATTGGAGCGTGGCAGTCGTGTGATGAGCGCGATACACAAGCGGTTACATTACAGCCAGCGTGTTGAGTTCAATCTGCTTGCGCGTGTGGTGAAAGAGTCACCGCTCAAGACATATCCCTACATGATTGCAAATGGTCAGCAGCAGTTGATGGCTACTGACTTTGATGATCGTATCGACATCATTCCTGTATCTGATCCGAATATATTCTCTATGAGTCAGCGTGTGATGCTGGCTCAAGAGATGATGCAGATGGTTCAGTCGAACCCACAGATCCATGGGCCACAAGGCATATACAACGCATATCGGCGTATGTATGAAGCGATGGGTGTGCAACAGATTGAGCAGTTATTGCCTCCACCACCGCAGCCACAGCCTATGTCGCCCGGTATGGAGAACGCTGGGTTCCTGCAAGGCCAACCCGCACAAGCGTTTGCAGATCAAGATCATGATGCGCATATCGCTGCGCATGTTTCTTTGTTGCAGTCACCGATTGTTCAGAACGTGCCACAGGGTCAGATGCAGATTGCTGCGATGATTCAGTCGCACATCTATCAGCACATTGACTTCAAGGCGCGTGAGATGGCGCAACAAGACCCACAGATCATGCAGATGAACCAGCAGATGCAGATGATGCAACAGCAGGCTCAGATGAATCCTATGATGCAACAGCAGTTACAGGCTATGCAGCAGCAGATGATGCCGATTATGGAAGATAAAGTTGCGACGATTACTGCTCAGCTTGTTGCAGATCTTGGCCCTGCGTTATCACCACAGACGCCTGATGATCCATTGGTTGGATTGCGTGGTCGTGAGCTTGATATCAAACAAGAAGATATGGATAGAAAGGCTCGTGAAGCACAACAGCGTATAGATATAGAGCAAGAGCGTGTTGATAATAATAAAGAATTAACCGAAGATCGCATGGAACTTCAGGCTGACACTGCTGAGATGAAAGACAAAATCGCCAGAGAGCGCATCAATGTTCAGCGTTCTGCTCAAATGGCGAAGACAGCCGAGAATGTAGCTAAGAATTTCTTCGGAAATTAAAGGGGATTTATTATGAGTAGTTCAGTACGAGACAAGGTAGCCGCAACTCAAAAGGCTCAAAACAAAGCTGAAGAAGCTAAGCGATTGGGTGTTGCTGTAGAAGCAGCGCCTAGTCCTGTTGTTGAAGAGCCTGTGCGCGCACGAGATGAAGATGGTCACTTTGTAGCGGACGATCCTTCTACTCCAGAAGTTAATGAAGCTTGGGATGGTGGCAAAGCACCTAAGAAAGCTGCGCCCAAGAAAGCTGCAGCAAAGAAGCCTGCACCCAAGAAAGCACCCGCTAAAAAGAAAACAACCACATCGCCAGCACCAAAAGGTAAGAAGTAATGATCAAGCGTCAAACAAGTTTTCCACAGCCCAAAGTGACTGATAGCCAAGTAAGCATCAAAGAGCAGGGCACCGTTAAGTACGCAAAGGCTGAGTCTGTTGCTACCCCCACAAAGTCGGCACCTTATGGTGCAGGACAGATGCGTGGGTTTGGTGCGGCTCTGCGCGGCAAGAAGTTCTCTGGCATTTTCTAGGGCGTTTAAATGGCTGAACCTAAGTATCGCACTATCAGAATACCCAAGCCGCGTTCTCGTGGCATTCGGGGGAAGATGGCGTTGCAGAGATGGCAGCGCAGTGGTGGCCGTCAGAAGCAAATACTTAATCCGAAGACGGGTAAGTACGAATCTGCTTTGGGCGGCGAAGCTGGTCAGCGACAGCTACAAAAGCTTTATCCTACCGACAAGGGTGCTGCTGCTGAAGAAAAGCGCGGTAAGCTGAAGAAAGAACAAGCTGATCGCAACATAGCTGGTGCAGCTGAAGCCAAGAAGAAAGCCGCCGCTCTTGCGGCCAAGCCAAAGCCGAAGTTCAAAAGAGATTCTAGGATTCTAGACTCTTTCAAATCGACGCCTCTTGCTAAAGCTGGCGACGGTAAAGTCACTTTTGATGACCAAACAGGCAAGTATGTCTTAGATGCCTTTGGCGCGAAAAAGTCGTACACCGCAGATGAACTAAAGAAAGAGATTACAAAGTCAAAAGAACCGAAGTTCAAAGATGACTCTAAACTTGTAGATGCTTTCAACAAAACTCCGCTAGGGAAGTCTGGTGATGGCAAGGTTACCTTTGATCCTAAAACAGGTAAGTACACTCTTGATGCGTTTGGTGCGAAGAAGTCTTACAGCGCGGATGAGTTAAACAAAGAGATTAAAGGGTTTAAGCAGCCCAAGGCTGCTCCAAAGCCTACTCCACCGCCTGCACCTGTTGCAAAAGCAAAACCTAAGCTTGCGCTTCCAAAAGCGACACGAGGCCGTGGCGAACCCGATATACCTCTGCCGCCAAAGACCCCTGCTGTCGCTGCAGAGCCACCACCGCCACCTAAGCGGGTAGTCCCAAAGGCGCGGCCTACACCTCCTACTGTTGCTGCAGAAGCACCGCCAACTAGAGGCGCTTTAACCCGTGGTGAACCTGAACCACCTAAGATCGCACCACCTGTTCGCATTACAGAGGCGAAGCCAAAGCCGCCAGCTTCATCATCTAATTTAGCCGAGCTCCCTGAGTTAGATCAGGTAAAGCTCAATGCTGTGCTGAAGGATTTAAAGAACAAAGTTTTATCTCCAGACTTCAAAACGCCTACACAATCTGAGATTGCAGAGGCTGTAACGAAGGCAACTGGCGGTAGGTACACACCTCCTGTTGCAAAAGCTGCCGAGCCTGAACCGCCGAAGGCAGAGTCTGTTGTGCCTGCATCAAAATCTATGGATGAAGAGTTTCTTAAAAGATACGAAAACAAATATACGCCTACAAGCGGTGGGCCAACCATTTTTGAAAATCCAAGCCCAATAATAGATGTCGCGGAGCCTGTTGATCCAGCGTCTACAGAAGCCATTACTGCACCTACACCAGCAGTTACACGAGTGCCAACGCCACAAGCGGTATTGGATGCTAATAAAGCTGCAGGCTCACCAGTTGCAGATGTTCTTGCTATTGCGAATGCAAAGAAGATTGGTGGCAATTTAAATGCAGATCAAATCCGAAGCCTTATCAACGAAGGCAAGATGGATCCAGACGATGATTTCTTTACCGATAAAGAAGGCATTTTTGGGGAGCCGGGTCTCAGGTACAACAAGGGAGTGCCTGAGACTGTTGTAGATCAGATAGTCCAAGATAGACAGCAAGCTGCAGCTGCTGCTCAACAAGCCTCTGGGCAAACAGGCCCCATATTTTCTGTGCCTGATCCACAAGCCAAGCCGCTTGAAGAAGTTGCACAGCAGCCTGTAGATGACGGTGGCGTTTTTATACCTATGCCTGGGCAAGATCCCCCGCCAAGAGATCCTGTGACAGAACCTACGCCTGAACCACCTCCACCTCCACAGTTTGTGAACATGGATCCAATGCAGGGGTTTAGAGAAACATACATTCCTACAAACGTACTAGGGCAGTCATATGACCCATCTGTGCGTGATGCGTATACACAGAAAATGATGCAAGCAGGTTCAAACATACAACAAGGCGGCTATCCAATGTTTAAGACGCCTACATCTGCGATACCGCAAACGCAGTTTGGTGGGTATGGAGCTCCTATGCCGATTGCACCTTTGATGCCTTACGCAGGATTAGCAGCGCCTCAACCACCGCAATTTGCTAGTGGCGCGATTGTTAATCCGGGTACAGGAGAGCCAATGCCTATTATGTCAGCACCACCAATGCCGAGGAACCCAATTACATAAATGGATTCAATAGCTCTCGCTTCTTACATGATGAAGAAGTTTGAACAATATGAGCAGGGCATTGTGGATTACACAACGTCAGGCAACCTCAAGACGATGGAGGATTACAGATTCGCAATGGGTGAGTTATCAATGCTTCGCACCCTGCGTGACGAAATAAAAGAAGCGTTGCAGATTGAAGGAGACCCTCTCGATGAGTGATCTAGCAGTAGATTCCATCGCAGCAAAACCGTCCGTAACGGACGCATATGTGAGCGAGACAGAAAAAGTCTTAGACCCCACCGTGTTAGACAAATCTTTGGTTGAAAGAATGCCAGACCCTTCTGGATGGAGACTTTTAGTTCTTCCATACAAAGGCAAAGGCGTGACAGATGGCGGCATACAACTTCTTGAGTCCACTGTGAGCAAGGAGAACTTGGCCACATCTGTGTGTTATGTCATGAAAGTCGGCCCATTGGCTTATCAAGATTACGATAAGTTTGGTGGAGAGCCATGGTGCAAGGAAGGCGATTGGGTGCTTATCGGTAGATATGCAGGCGCTCGCTTCTCCCTGGAAGACGATCATGAGGTTCGCATCATCAATGACGATGAAGTGATTGGCACAATTCTTAATCCAGATGACATCAAGTCTGCATAGGTGAAACATGAGCGAAGAAACATTGAGCGAAGCGTTATCTAAGCTAGATAGCGACGAAGATATAAATCGGGCTGCGCTGCCACCAGGCCGCAGAGTTGAAGACGAAGTCCAAGAAGAAGATGCAATCATTGAGTTTTCTGAAGAGGAAGCTGATGATCTTGCACCTGTCACAGATGATGCCGTCCAAGAAGACTTTGAAACTGCAGAACCCAACACAGAAGAAGAGCTTTCTGAAGTTGAGGTAAAAGCAAGAACTGCCCAGAACAGAATCAACCAAGCTGTAAAGCAAGCTAAAGAGTATCAGCGTCGTGAGTTACAGGCGTTGCAATACGCCAAAGAGATCAAAGAGCAGAATGATGCTTTAGCTTCTCAACTCAAAACCACGCAAACCTCTAGTGCTGAACAGAATCTACGGATTCAAGAAAACTACAGCCAAGAGATGGAAAATCGTGTTGATACGCAAGCTACGGCTGCAAAGCGTAACTTAAAAACTGCGTATGAATCAGGTGATCCAGAAGCCATGGCTGATGCACAGCAGATGCTTGCTCGAGCAGAGGCTGATCGAAATGCGCTTGCAAAGTATCGGCAAGATTTGTCGGAATACAAAGTGCAATATGACGCATGGCTTGAAGGGCAGAATCAACAAGCAAGCCAAGAGCAAAGCTTTGAAGAACTTCAGCGCGAACAAGGTCTTACTAACCCTGTTTACGGACAACAAAATCAACCCGTCTACGAAGAGCCGTCTGTGCGAGCACAGGAGTGGGCTACGAGTAACGAATGGTTTGGATCAGATTCTGTGATGACAAATGTAGCATTTGCCATACATAATGAATTGCAGGGTAGTGGAATTGACTTAGAGTCTGATGAATACTACTCTCAGATAGATAGACGTATGAGGGAAGAACTTCCTCATAAGTTTCCCGCAGGAGGCAATACAACAACCGTCCAAAAAGTTGTCTCCAATACGCGCATAGCAGGAAGTGGACGCAATCAAAATAATCGTCAAGTTAAACTTAGCCCTACTGAACAGCAGCTTGCTAGGAAATTAGGGGTTCCGTTTAAAGAGTACGCAAAACAGAAGATGAGGCTAGAACGATCATGAACGAAGAAAATACAACAGCAGGTTCAAATAGAACCCCACGGGGTGCTTCTTCACGGTCTTCAAAGACTGCAAGAAAACCATGGACGCCGCCTCAAGTATTGGAAACTCCAGATGCTCCCGATGGAATGCAGTATCGTTGGGTGAGAACCCACATACGCGGTGAAGCAGATAAAACTAACGTGCACATGCGCTTTCGTGAAGGGTACGAACCTGTACATCCAAGCGAAGTTCAAGGCTATGAACTGCCAGTTATCGATGAAGGTAACCATGCAGGAACAGTCGGTGTCGGTGGTTTGATGCTAACTAAGATTCCAGAAGAGACAGTGGAAGAGCGAAATGCTTATTTCGCGCGACAGACTGATCAACAGATGAATGCTGTTGATAATGACCTGATGCGTGATGAACACCCTGCAATGCCAATTTCAAAAGAAAGAAAGACGCAGGTATCTTTTGGCCGAGGCAACAAATCGTAGCCTCATTTTGATTGTGTTTAACTAGGAGATTCAAAAATGGCAAACCAAGATGCCGCTTTTGGTATGCGTCCAGTTCGTATGGTGGGCGGTGCCCCCTATACTGGCGGACAAAGCCGATACCGAATCGCCGCTAACTATGGCACTGCTATCTTTCAAGGAGATATGGTTGCCCAAGTTACAGGTGGTACGGTAGAAGTACACGCTGACGGAGGCACTGTGCCTATCGTTGGTGTATTCAACGGTTGCATGTACACCGATCCCACGACAAGTGAGCAAGTGTTCAGCAACTTCTACCCTGCAAGCACTAATGCTTCAGATATCATCGCATTCATCATTGATGACCCGATGGTTGTATTTGAAATACAAGCTGATGCTGCGTTCCCGATTGCTGATCTCTTCGGCAACTTCGATATCGTATACACCAGCGCAGGTAGCACGGTTACTGGTATTTCAGGTGCAGAATTGAAAGTTGCTGATGGCGGAACTGCCACCACTCTTTCAATTAAAGCGATTGATATTTCTGGTGATCCAGAAAACTCAGACGTAGCCACAGCAAATACCAACGTGCTTGTTGTAATCCAAAACCACGTATTCGGCGTCAAAGGCGCTGGCTTAGCATAGGAGGCTAAATAATGGCTATTTCAAGAGCACAGTTAGCCAAAGAGCTTGAGCCAGGACTCAACGCTTTATTTGGCATGGAATACGCTCGTTATGAAAACGAGCATGCTGAGATCTTTGAAACTGAATCTTCTGACCGCGCGTTTGAAGAAGAAGTTCTGATCGTAGGCTTTGGTAACGCACGCGATAAATCTGAAGGACAAAGTGTCGGTTACGACTCTGCGTCTGAAGGCTTTACTGCACGTTATACGCACGAGACAGTGGCGCTGGCCTTTGCGCTCACCGAGGAAGCGGTTGAAGATAATTTGTATGACCGCCTTGGCGCGCGTTATACGAAGGCTTTGGCTCGCAGCATGGCACACACCAAGCA
>Ga0181397_1000060_pt1 | contig 36305 bp, 24 predicted proteins | sample 20SPOviralmetaG_FD_130126 | JGI IMG/M metagenome (GOLD analysis project Ga0181397, IMG submission 130126) | Marine viral communities from the oligotrophic San Pedro Time Series (SPOT) site, San Pedro Channel, CA, USA - 20 SPOT_SRF_2011-02-23 | ecosystem: Environmental > Aquatic > Marine > Strait...
AACGAACGCAAATTCGTCCAAGAAAATAATGTTGAAGGACATACCACGAACAGCAGATGCTGATGTGGAAGCAGCTAGGATAGTGGAACCATTCTCAAGTTCAACAGAACCTTTGTTCCAAGAAATAATACCGTGCTGCATCCATTGAGGTAAGTTTTCATACGCCAACTGCAAACGCCCCAGAATCTCTCTCGCAGTAGACGCTTTGTTAGCTAGGATACCAATAGTAACGTTGTCGTTAAAAATTAGATAGTGAAGTAGGAATGCAACGCAAGTGGTAGACTTACCAGTCTGACGAGGCATCTTACAGATAGTAAATCTTTTCTCGTGAAAGCTTTTAATTAAGTTTTCCTGAAAGTCATATAGCTTGAATGGGATAATACCATGATCAAGTGATACAATCTTAATATAATTAAGCGCAAAATAAATGGGATCTGTTTTACACTTCATCAACTCCTGTACTTGCTCGTATGAAAATTGAACAGATACATTTGTCTTCTTTAAATTTGGATTACCAAGATACTGTGTATCAGGCATAATAAAAAAGGCTCCTATGTTATATAGGAGCCTTAATCTTAGGGTGAGTTTGGAATTGGAGGTGGGTTGGGGACTATGATATTGTCCTCATCGTACCTTACATATGGAGGGGTTGCTATTGGGTTGTTGTTCTCATCGTGCCGCTGATATGGTTGAGGCGCAGGAGCAACATTGTTGTTCACATCATAGCGCACATAGCCAGCATTGAAATCCAAGAAATTTAAATTGGACCATCCTTCACCAGGATCACTATCATTATCAGTTGATGCGGGATTTGCTATCGGATTATTATCTTCATCAGATCTCTGATAGTAAAAATTCATTGACCCGATTCCAGCCGCATAATCAGCCATATTTTTTACCTGGATAGTTTAATAATATTTAGAATAAAGATGAATGCGAATAGACAGGCAGCGCCTTCGTAGAAATGACCCATTGGGGGTTAAGGAGTATTAAAGACGCATTATATATCATTCTCGGTGTATGTACATTATACCTAGTGTGGGAACCATAACAAGAATGTAGCACATTAGTCCTAGGAACCAGTTATGACCTATTGCGTGTATCAGCATTTCCATTTATCTAAAGCAAGTTTCTTACGTGTTGGTTCTCCCTTCTCATCTTTGAGGGGACCTTTCATACCACCCATTCTAGCGCAGAATGATTTTTTGCGTGGACCACCTTCTGGTTGTGGTGCTTTCAAGTCACTGCCGGGATTCTCTCGTTCGTAGGATTTGCGTCCTTTCTCGTTAAGACCCCCGGCTTTATTCTTTCCCTCTTTACGTTGCCAAGCACCCTCACCAATCTGCTGCTTCCAACCACTCATAGGTTCTGGAAGAATAAGATCAGTAATTTCGGCAACTAGATTACCATCCACATCAAGAATCTCTACAGACTCCTTTTTCATTTTTGCCTCTTTCTGATCTTTGCGCTTCTCGGCAAAATTATCAGCTAGTGCTTTAAATCTCTTTCTGTAATCTGGATCAGTCTCAATACGTGACTTACCTTCAGCGCAAAATTCTGCGAAGGTCTTGCCTTCCTTCACGCAGTTAGGAACTTCTTTACCGTCCTTTTTCTTTGTGCCTTTGGCTTTATAACCATCCCAGCAAGTATCAGCTCCCACGTTTTTGCGAGCCGTCTTCATACCTTCACCAATATCTAGCGTCTCTGGGTAGTCTTTGCTGCCTTTTTTAGCTGGGGACTCTCCACGTTTACGTTTAGCGTGGATATTATCCCATAGACCCTTCTTCTTAGCCATATCTAATAATAGGATTTAATAAAATAATGTGAAAGGCTCAAGAACTGCATCGACGACATATTAAGCCGTCCTTCATTATATTGCCTTTCGCATATATTTAGTCGTATGTCTTCTTACCACCTTTAAGGTAACCAGAACCTTTGGAGTCATAGAAACGAACACCTTTTCTGATTGTAGTTGACCTTAGCTCATCATTCTCATCTTTATACTTCTGACGTTTTTTGGCGTCGTCAGCAGCCGCTTTGAAATTTGACAATGTTTTCTCCTTTTTTTCTCTAGATGAACCACGCATTGACTTGTCGGCATCGGAAGGTGCTTGAGGCATCCTAATGCCCTCAGACATTCCACCGCCAACATCTCCAGCATAATCCATGTGGTCCCCATCCATATCGGTGTCGTTCATATCTCTACCATACCATCCATTGTACCTCTTATTTCCTTTTTTGGGAGGACACTTACAGTCACTTCCCATACCTTCACACTCTTTACACTTTTGTTTAGCCATTTTAGGAATCCGTTAGTTTTTTCATCATTCCCTCTTTTATCATTTTTTGTAATTCGGTTGTAGAACCAACAAAGACGGAATTATTTGTAACATTGGTTTGGTTATTATTTACAGTAACCGCATCCAGATCTTTAACTTTTTTCTGTAAGTCCATAAGTTTCTCTGCGACCTCTGACATGCTCTTTACGCCATTAAGAGCCACTTCATAGGAGCGAGCACTTCCACCCTCTTGAGCAAGCTCTAGGGCACCTGTGACAGCCTCTTGACCTTTCTCTATGAGTGTATAAAGCTGCTGTCTAGTATATTCATAATCTTTTTGGTCATCACTAATATCGCTTACCTCAAGATCATCATCAGAATCGGCAATCTGGGGTAGTTCAGCTTTTTTTGGTTGCTCAATAATCTCAGACTCAATGTCTAACGCATCATCAATAGGATCGAAATTACTCACAGGAATACTTCTTACTAGGTTTATTTATCGGGAGTATAGTCTATATTTTGTGTTGGGCTATAAACTTTACTATCATAGAAAATTTCAGTTTTCCCATCAAATCCAAAATCATCATTTGGACCAGCATCAATCGGATCTGGTACTACAGTGTAACGTACATCTCTTGGGGAATTTCTCTTATGAGATGTATGATAATCGACCTGAACTTTTTTGATAAGACCGCCGCCACTAGAATCCAATGGACCAAATAGGTATGTTTTGGCAGTGAAAGACAGTGTAAACATTACACTAAGGCGGTTAGCAAAGTCACCTTCATAATCCTCAGTGAAGTCAATGTTGTTTAAAACAATAGGAATATCCCTCTTTTCCCCAATTTCTTCTAATAAATCAACAGTAGTTGTAAAAGCTGGTTGAAAATAAGGTAAAATTTGCTCAATAATTTGCAAACTATCTTCATTAAGTTTGGATAAGATATTGAGTTCAAAATCAATATTATATGGAACTGGTAGATACACTTTGCGAAGTGTCTCACCCTCAGCACCAGTTGCCTTAAATGTTTGTGTTGGTTTAGTTTTTCTGGTGGCATCGTATGAAATACCAGTCATCTCAAATTCCATACGAGGTAGAGTGGTCTGTACTGGCTGATCCAACTCTCCTTGCTGATTCAAACGTGCTAAAAACTTTTGAATTGGACCATATCCCAGACCCACTTTCATTACATTAATAACATTATCTTCATTATTAACTTTTCTAATCTGTATGTCGTTAAATAAATTTCCAAAAGCGACAACGGTCTTCTTAATTATACCGTGGTAATAATATTCTCCCACAAAATCACACAGAAATACTATGCTCTATTTATTCACCAAATGGATTGTCTGGTGAGAAATAGTTCTCATTTGGATTAAAGAACTGATTATATTCGGTGGTATCAACTATAACCTCAGCTTTTTCCTGAATTACCTCATTTTGACTGTAACCATCTAGCTGTGTTTGGTCCGAATCAAATGCCTTGAGAGAATACCTAGCACCACTATGCTCACCCTCAATAATTTCACCTGGTTGAAAATTAATAGCATTCCCTTTAGGTTCCAAATTAGTAATTTCTAATTGATAAGTTTCAGCATTCCACCCACGTACACGTGCCTGCATACCAGATTCCCTACCGATAATTACTTCATTATATAAGTAAATACCTTCACCTACAGTTGCAGGAGCAGCAACTACAACATTAATATTCTCAGGTAAATCAGCTCCTGGGTCAGTAACTACAGCAGAGACAATTTTCTCGCCATCAGTAAGTGCTAGCCCTTGAGCTACTGGATTATTGTCTCGATCATATACAATAATATCAGCATCTTCTGGGTAACCATTACCTTCATTAGTAACTTCAAATTCAATAACACCTAATGAGGTTGAATTAATACCTGCTCTAATAATAACATCTGTACCACCCCCACCGACAGCAACAACTTCTGGGTCTTCAGTATAACCAGATCCCCTAGAAAAAGATACCAACTGTTTTATTGCCTTTTCAACCAGATTAGAATCTGGGCGAGTTAAGAGTGCAATCACTTTAGGATCTTCTCCTCCTTCGGGTGGTGAATCTATCTTAATTGATGGCGGATTATTGAAACTATTTCCTTCATTCAATATAATTAATTCTCTAATATAACCAGTATCAGTTTTTGCAACAACCTCTGCTCTATTGCTTAATGGTATTAAATCTAGAGTAGTAATGAATCCTTTGTTGATTATTGTAGTATCAATCTCACCAATTGTGGTGTCAAGGACTTCATCTTCATATTCAAATAGTTGACACTGCAACTCGTAAGTATATCCATTACCTAGTTGGTAAAATGGTTGCTCGTGTTCTACAAATTTAATTTCAAATAGTCTTCTGCCTAGTGGGAAATAGATTAGGTCCCCTTCCCTAGGTCTTTGAATTGTTTGTAATGTTCCCTCATCTTTGGGTGAATTCATGAGGAATAGCATCCTAGAATTCAAGAAAGGAGCGATATAGTCTTCATAACGCTCTCTTGAAATGGTCAGGGTGACTTCATCTTTGACTTGAATGCCAAACTTTGACATAATATCACCCTGACCACCATACCCATCATAATTATTGAGATATGATTCAATAATAAAATAAGACCTAAAGGCAGAAGAAGTTACCTCCCTGATAATGGTTGCTTCCCTAATAAAAGTACGAGGAATATAATACACATCCATCCCATACATACGAATCTGTTCATTGACCAGATCCTGCTGTAAGTTCTGTTCTTGTGTAGAACCGTGTAAAAAGAAGGGATTAACAACCATTTTTTTCAGCCTACAAAGTCTAGGGGTGGTAATTCATAGGTGCTAGACATCTCTCGCTTGATTTCTTCAAGCTCTCTAACACCATCATCATATAATTGTCTTCCATTCATTTCAATTCCACCAGGCAATTTAGTGCCAGTGAATTTAATTAAGTTTTGACCCCACTGCTTTTTAATAGCAGAAACAAGGTATTTTTTAACCCAGCTATCATTATAGATCTCACAGAATTGCTGTGGATCTAAAGCTCTATAGCAATCAATAACAATGATGCTTCCTACAGCAATATTTTGCCAATTAACATCTAGATACAAACGATCTTGACGCTTATTGAAGCGAATGATGGATGGTGGATTGTTTAAGAAATCAAATGTTGATCTCCACATTCCTGCGATATACGCAGTAATCATATCACCACCCCATAGGTAGCCTATACCACCCAGATATCCATATCCATTCAGTCCATAATAGGATGCCCCTGGACCAAGGAGCCCTCCTCCACCGATTAATCCTCCCAGAGGACCACCCGTAGCACTGGGAGGAGTAAATACCTTTTCCACACCAATAATATGTGGTGGAAGTTGAATATAATTTGAGTTTTCAACATATTTGTCTACTGTGGGACCAGTAGCACCTGGATATGTTTGAATAGCAGTACTAATTCCAGGATTAACAAATGGATTATACTTTGATCCTCTGTCAATATCCTCTTGAGTAAATTCATACTTTAAGTAAGTACGAATTACCCCGTCATAATGCCTCTCGTGGAAGTGCTGGATGGTGTCGTCAAGAATATCATCCAGTTGCTCATCAGCAACGTTAATCTCCAATACAGGGGCACCTAGACGCCTTAGAGCGTACTCTATAAGCTCTTGCCTATTAGTTGGCTTTGCCATTAAAAGAGTCCCCCATCTATGGTATCTGTGAATCCTGTAATGTTAGTAACAGGATCAACAGTAAGAATGCAAGATGATGTACTTAATTGACAGCTATTTACTATTGGACTAAAAACATCACCATTCCATACGGGAACAGATCCAATTTTAATGTCAGTAAAATCGGTATCAGTCAGTCCCTCTAGGGATGATGGGACACCATTAGAAATAACACGGACAACATTTCTTTGTCCAATTTGATCGAGTAGATTTGCCATTAGTCGCTTCTCTCGTTATCTTTACTGGATGGGTTGGTCTGTACCCACTGTGAACTATCCTTATCGGTATAGTAGATGTACATACGACCTTCGAGTGTGTTCCACCAGAGATTTCCTTCGATTGGATTTTCTGGGGGATGCTGACCAACCGTAACTGGTGGTGTTGATGGTGGGATAATTCCTGATTGCACGTCTGTTACTCCTGGATTTACTAGAGCCATGCCCTCAACAGCTCGGTAAACTTTACCGTCTGTTTTATTAATCAATATAACATCATATACATATCTACCCTCTTTGAGGATAGAAGTTTGGGCGGCGGTGAGCTTAATAATAATTTCACCGGACTTTGGTTTTAGAATAGAGACGTCGAATCCCACTCCAAATTTAGCACCAGAATGCTTTCTCAATTGACTAACACCCCTAAATTGGGTCAAGTTAATTGGGATAGAAGTTCCAGCGTCGTCCAACTTAAAGCTAGCCGAGAAGGTGGCACCTTGATCAATAGTAATGTTTGATACGTAGGCACTAGCCATGGAAGTTAAGTTCTATTGTATACTACTTCTATTTATGGATTATCTGTTTTATTAAAGATTTAAGCTCTTCAATTTCAGATTTAGCTATTTCTAATTGAAGTGTAAGAGATGCTAGAGTTTGATTTTTAGACCTAGAATACTCTCTTTTCCGAATATATGCGTCATATGCGTCTCTATTTGTATTTACAATAGCTCCCTCGGGAGTACGGTAGAGGTGATCAGTACCCTCTACCCTCATCTTTTTACTCATAATTAACCTAATGCGATTGCTCTGATATCACTTAGTGAAGGTGACCTTGCCTCGTTAGTTCCACTGAATACAACCTTGATTTGGAAACCAGAGAATTCTGGTAGTGAATCAATGTCATATTGATACTCTAGATCTTCAAATCCATCTGGTCCAATCAAGCGACTAGCTCTAACTTTTTTGTTAGGTAGTCCACTATTCTTGGATGGATCAATAATCCTATCACCAAATCCATCGCCATTAGTATCAATTAGATTATCATAGCCAGGGAACAATATCCACCCAGGTTCAGTAGCCCCTTGAGTATCACCAGCAAACAAACGATAACAAACACGGAAGTCTGCTGTTTCATCTCTATAAGCGCTTAATAGAACTTTCAGAGCTGTTGCTGGATTATCTAGAATTACTTTCTGTGATACGTAGATTGATCTATGTGGATCACCAATGATTCTATTTGTTCTAGGATCATCTGGGTAATTAGTGACTGGATTGTTTAAAGCAGAACGAAGTGTGAATAGAGATACTTGATTCATATCCATTACTGGAGACAAGTTAGCATCATCGGAACGCATAGTCAAAGCCATAGTCAATGACTTATCATTGGGTAGTCCTTCTAGATACTCAACTTCATTTACTAGTGAAGCAACTAGTCTTGGGGAGGGGAATGAGGTAAACGCATTCAAGGCGATTGGAGTATTACCCTGATCAACAAATGACTGTTCATTACCACCCGCACTAGTACCACTAACCGTTCTTATCTGGGTACTAACTTGTGTTGTATCACCAGGAGTAAGAAGACCTATGGATGGATAGAGTGTATTAAATTGGAAGTTTTGGGATGTTCTTACTTTAGAACCTCCTGCCTGCTGATCCTGATTAAAACTCAATTGTGGTATGTATGGATTAATACCAAAATCATTTGCTCTTGATCCTCTATCAATAACTAGAGGCAGAATACCAAAGTCTCTAGTAAATCCTAAAATTTGGTTTGATGGTAATTGATGAGTGGTGTTAATTCTCCTCAAGGAGACTCCACTCATTTCATATTTAAATACTCTAGAGCCTTGGTCATGAATATTAACGGGAGTATTGTCAACGCCACGTGATGTGATACCAAGAGTACCATCACCATTGTTGTCATACTCCATAACCTCACCACCAACCACTAGATAGCCAGTGCTTGTAGAAATTCCTTCAAAGGTATCAAATAGTGCCTGATTGGCAATAGTTATTTGGTTGGATGAGATAGTAATACCTTCAACCAAGTCAGTTCCTTTTGTATCGGGAGCTGTATTGATAATTGAGACTACATTATTATCTGCCATCATCCCGTGAGATGGTAGATCAACAACAAAGACATCTCCACCAGACATTGGGTCAGCAACTTCACTAGTTTCAGTGAGCTGTACTCCAGTATCAGTTAGTGTGTTAGTTGCTGCGTCGTATTCATTTAAAGTATCAGTAGTAATAATAGACTGCCCTATTACATTGGTTAAAATAATAGTGTCTATGTTATTAATAGAATTAACATTAACTACAGCATCTCCCCCAACACCACCAACATTAGCAGTAGTAATACCTAGAGTGTCGCCGACAAGATATCCAGTGCCAGGAGTAATAATAGACAGTGAGCTTACAACTCCACCAGAAATAGTAACATCAGCGACAATATTTTTACCATCAGATGCGATGTTGAACAATGGAACTGCTGGGAAAGTGCCATCAATATAACCAATACCACCAGAATTATTCGCTACTTGCAATGTTTGAGCAGGACCACCTAGTGATTCAATATCACCAATTACTCTTGCGTCATTGGGGAAACCAGAAGCGGTAGATGCTATCTTTTGCCCAACCTCAAAAGGATAAGAAGTATTTCCAACTAGAAGACTCAACCTTCTAGGTAAAGTTCTCATTGGATTATTGGGGATTAGTGTATCATCTAAGATTGGTGGATTGTTTAGGAATACAGTACCAATAGAATCAAAGGCAGCCTTGTACAGGACAAACTTAAGATCTTCAAACTGGTTGGCTGTCCAAAGTGAGCCATTTTGTGATTTAAATAATGAACCATTCAAATACTGTTGAGAAATAATAGCTGTACCACCAACATTAGTGGTTGGGCTAGTAATGTTCTCTTCACCCATCCTAGCAATCCAGGCAGTGTATAGATCAGTAGTAGGAGCAAGCAATACTAGAGCATAAGTTAAATCTGGCTCCAAATAAATTGGTGATGGAAAAGTAACTCTAGTAGGAACTGACGCATCTGAAGAAACATTAATCTCATCAGGGGACAATACAACTTGGGCATAATTTTGAACCAAATTACTATTTGGTGTTGCCAATTCTGTTGGTCTAATTTCAACTGTTAGATTATCTACTTCAGACTTGGTAGCCATAAAGATATCTAAAGATGTCAAGAAAGCACCAGTCTCATCCACGCGGAATGTTTGTGCCAAAGGATCCCTAGGGGGAGCTGGACGTGGTGGTGGGGGTGGTCTTCTAATAATATTAGTAACATTTGTAACATTAGTAACGTTAGTAATAGGTTGTCTAACGATTACAAGAGGTCTTGGGGGTGGTGGTGGAACGCGGACGGTAACCACTGACGTGATTCTATTTTCAATAGTACCTCCAGAGGTATACGTAGCTTCCGCGAATGAGATAATGGTTTGCCCTAGTTCTGGCTCTTCATTAGTTGAGCTAGAACTCAATCGCAATGTTCTGATACCCGTTCTCAATCTAAATGCGGGAGCAGGAACATTCAAGGGATCTCTAAAGAAGATAGAACCAGCTAGGTCGCAGAAAGCATCAGAGACTAATCTTAGCCTCGGAATATCTGCAACAGCACCACTCCTAGTTCCAACAATTCTCAAACCAGCAGAAATGTATCCAAAAAATCTTTGATCTGCGATATCAGCTAGTGAAGAAATATCAATATTTAATATTGTAGATGATGCAGAATAATCATCAGAAATTTGTTCTGTTCTGATGTATGGATTTGTAGTATATTTCTGTGTTGGATCATCAAAAGGACCCGACTTGTGATTTTGTCTGGCAACACGAGCACTAAAGATCCGTGTGTTACCACTGAATACTTCAACCGTTTCTCCAACTTCAAAGGTACCGGATCGCATTGCGATCTCAACTAGTTTGGGTATAAAGTCTGCCCCAGACGCTCCCTCAAAGAATGGGAAGAATTCTGTTAGTGGTTTGATAGCACTAGCTCTGAATTCAATATTTCTTTCGCGCATAAACTGCGCAGTTTCTGTACTTTGAATGAAATTCTGCTCAAATGTAGCTACTTCAGGACCAAATACAGTCTCTCTTCTACTACCAATAGTTCTAGAGACAATAAAATCATCACTAGAGGGAGAAACTATTAATTGACCATCATATAAAATAACATTAAATGGATTAACATTTTCGGTACGTGATGCTAAAGGCTGCTCTAGCCAAGGTATTTCGTCATAGTTAAGTGTGACTAGATCTCCAGTTTTTTTAGTTGATGAATCAACCAAAGCTAAGTTCTGGTCTAATGATGCATCATCTGGATTGATGAGAGGATCTAACTGCAATTGTAGAGCAATCGTAGCAAACTCAAATTGGCAGTCTAGAGTGCCAGTTCGGGAAGATACGTTTACGCTTGTTTCTGGATTATTAAAATCTACAAAATCTGCAGTTCTAAAGTCATCGGCAAAAAATCCACTCTTAAATCTATCATTACCATCAGCATCAAGTACCTGTAGAGAATCTGTCCTTCTCTCCAATAGTGATAGAGATGTAACTTCTTCTAGAGACTCAATTCTATCTTCCAGATTGCCAATATCTCGCATCGTATAACGTCTATTGTCGATAGTCTGAATAACAATATCTTCAATATTATATACATATGGTGGATATGTAATACGAGCAATCTCCATCGCAGCTTCTGCCGCTTCAGGTAACTTTGGTTCAGGTGCTGGGGCACCAAAAATTAACTTTAGTCCTCCTAATTTGTTTAGAACTAATCTATCTTTTCTTCCAACATAAAAGTCATAACCCAGAACCATACTCTCACCTGGAGCAGTTACTCTAACTACGGTTGATCCAGATTCAGCAAAATCTCTAGATGAATAGTCAAATGGTGAAGCCGTAATTGATGTAAAGTCAGCAACACGTGGGCGGAAGTCTAGAGTGTCAGAAGCACGCAAAGTACCATCACGCAACAATGGAACGCCTGTAGCGAAGATCTCTTCAACATAAGAATTTGCTGTGTAGAAATCGCCAGAATCATCAACAGGAACCCCAAACTTATCGAAGATGATAAGAATTCTTTTATTTGGTGCCGTGGCACCACGACTTCTAATTAGACGAGAAAAATCATAAAACTGCTCTCTTTGACCTTTATCTAAACTGAACTTATCAGTAATATCTTTATAGTTTCCTGGTTGGATAGACTGTAAGTTTGTTTTAATATTGGACTCACTAAATACCAATGTTTCTCCTACAGTAAAGGTATTCTGACTCAAATAAACTATTTTAACTGTGGAAGGAGTATTAGCTTCTACTAGTTTAGCAACAGCCCCACTAGTATTTCCTCTAATAAGTTCACCTTTAACTGTTGTAGTTTCTAGAGATAAACCATTAGTAAATCCCAATATATCTAATGTGGGGGGAGTGGCATCAAGTGATTCATATACTGCGGTAAGAGATTCAACATCAGCAGTATTTAATGAAATCTCTTCATCATCAACTCGCAATCCATAATAATCATTCTGAACCATTCCAAATTCTGGAGAGGTGATTTGGCTAATTCTGTCCACCAAGAGAGTTTCACTCTTAATAAGAATTTTAGATTTTGATTTAATAGAAGGTTTAATAGCTGTTACATTTACAGTTATTCCAGCCTCATTAATTCTGCTCAACCCATTAAAAGTAATTACGGTACTATCACCTGAAATTTCAAACTGCTCAGAACCAACAGTTTCAATAACTCCATCACTATAGACAATAGAGTATCTTTCTTGGTCAAAAGGAACAAATAGCGCATCATTTACGCCAGTCAAAGTTCTATTGATAGTTAGAGTTGATCCTACAGTGGTTTCTTGATATACTTGAGTTGTAAAATATAGTTGTGAGTTATTTAGATTTACCTTGGAGATATTCTTTTTCTCCATTTCAATGTACAACGCAGAATTCTCAGTATTGAGAAGTCTAGATTCTGATGCTCTTAAATTTACACTAGTTCTAGTGCCAGATGGTAGGGCTCCACTAGCGACATTGGGTACAGAAGCGACTGGACCAACGGTCATATTGAGATCGTTGAGACCAAGAGACAATACTCTATTATAAACTAATGTGGAATTTACAGTATCTTGCCATATGACAATATCACCAACCTCAAATCCATCAAATAATCTACCAGGACAAGTAATTAATCCACCTGAAGTAACAGTAAAGCTATCCGAAGCGGTAAAATTATTAGGAACTCTCGCATATAATCTAGTATCAGCCCTAAAATCTGTGGAAATATTTGGATTAATAGATGTAGTATCTTGGAATAATGACTTTACTTGGTTTTGCTTGTAAATAATTGTGTTAATTGTTGAGAATCTATCTTCAGTAGATCCATTTACAGAGAATTGCTCTCCACGAATAAATTCTCCACTGGTATCTGTTAAGAAAATCTCTTGCCCAACTATGCTTCTAACATAACCAGAAGCATTTGAACTCAAACCTTGTAATCTAAATCCTGGAATAATCTTACTGCCAATAGGAACATTGGTTGTAATACGAGTAAAAATTTGTAAGTCATATAGATACACGTTCCAAGGGGTCTGTGGTCCCGTGAAAGCAGCGTCTTCTAGTGAATAGCTATAAATCCTAGCCTCACCAATTAAGCTTCCTGTGGGGTTCTTAGAGCCGTCTAGGCGACCGTCATACAGTTGAACAATATTGTCCGCAATATCCAATCCAACGACTGGAGTACTGATAACGTTATTGACCAGATACTTACTGCCAATTTCAAATGGTACGGCAGTATTTGTTTGAGTTTCTGTTGTTCTAGGCTTGGGAGCATCTAAATTAGTAGTTCCTGTCTTCTTAATATCAAAACCACGAACATATGCCTTACCAGGAGACACCTTCAAAATTGCCAAACCTGGGGAAGGAGTACCACCTTCTTCTGTAGTTTGATTTGCTAGGTAGATACCATTATTGCCGATGTTATTATTTAAAGACTCATCTGCTGTTGTCCTGATACCTTCTACAATGTAATCACCAGACTCCTCATAAGTTCTTTCGGCAATGTAATCTTTTAGTACATTATAAGTGGCACTAATTTCAAGTTTCTTAACTTCACCCTTATCTAGGCGCAATAGTTCTACGAAATTTGTATCATTGAAATCATTTAGAGGTTTCTTTGTTAGTGTAAGTTCAATCTTTAACCTATCCGCACCTGGAGCCGAGAAGTTATTAAATCCTTTCGCATTGTCATATAGTGTGGGATCTTGACCAGCAGTAACAATTTGCTCGGTAATTTGAAGACCAACTCTATATGATGGATATACTGAATATGGATCAAGAACAATAGAATTACTAGTTACTTGTACAAATGTTCCACGCACAAAATAAACACCATCAGCAATTTCAGCAGCACTACCAACAGCTGTTGGATTAGTTGAAATTGTAGTAGCAAATGTACTATTGGTGGTAATTGTAGTATTTCCGTAGACAACAGGCTCTTCTAATATAAGAGACTCATTACTTGTAAAGAAAATAGTCCTATCGTCATTACCACTATCAGTGTATGTTACAAAAATAGTGGGATTGTTAACACCATCTTTTGGTGGAATCAAATAATCAATAACTCTTGCGCGAACACCAGTAACATCACCAACAATTGTTTTACCTACTAGTTGGTCTAGGTACAGAGTTACATCAATACCACCCTGCTGTGGGTTTAGAATAACAGCAGTATATTGTGGGTTATATGAAATTCCTCCAGGAATTACCATAGAGCCTTCTTTAAAGAAATGCTCCCCAAACGTACTAATTTGGTTTTGTAGGATTGACTGTAGAGTTGTTAGCTCACGTGCCTGTACAGGAAATCCTGGCTTAAATAAGACTTTATAATAGTCTTTATCAGCATCAAAATCGTCAAAGTATGGGCTGGTATCTAGATTGATCTGAGACATTGTTTAGAATTCCAAGATGATCTTAACGTCTTCTTTTTGGCGTGGGTTGCGGGGAACCAAAGGACGGTTGTCGAGAAATAAAATCTCTCCGCTAGGTTTATTTATCTCCGATCTAGCAACCCCATCTGTGAACTCCACACCAAGCTCAACAGTTCTATTACCAACAACAGTTGTAGAACCAGTGAATGTTGTATCTATAGATGCTTGGAAACCAGGTGCGGTAATGGCGTTTGTATTTGATACGAAAGGAAATTTATTTCCATTAGTAGAAATGCCAACATAGTCCGTATTGTCATACGTAACTGGGTTGTAATATAGGGATCTATCTTGAATGTACTTTAATACTAAAGTTTCTTCATTGAATGAAACAGCATATGCTCTAGCTATACCAACATCAGTCTGCTGTTCAATAATATCACCAACCTCAATCGGTCCACTAACGCTACCAGGTTCAAGTTTTAGAGAATCTGCGGCTGTAAATGTATTATCCGTAAAGATTGTATTGGACTCCGAAATCGTTGGATTTCTAAGAATACCAATTTGGGCGAATTGGGTATCGATAGGAAAATCTTCGTTGGAATCATCAAAACGAGCATATACCAATACTCTATCTGTTCCTAACTCTACGTAGATATCATATCCATGCCCAAGTGATGGTGGAATAATAACATCCAATTTAGCAGCTTCAGATGCACTTGTATTAATAGTACCAAGATCAACCAGACCCCAAGTATATCCTTTGCCCCCTTTGGATACAATAGCTTTACTGATTTGACCAGAGTTAACATCAATAACGGCTCTCGCGCCAGTACCATCACCGATAATGCTAAGCTCTTGCCCAACACCACCAGAATAACCTGCACCCCTCTTATCAATATATATTTCTTTTAGTTGTGCGTCATTAACTGGAGAATCACCACTTTCTCTAATTGCAACAATTTGTGGAGAGTTGGATGTTAGCCAATCGCTGGGGACTGTGATATACTCTGTACTATCAAACTTAACAACGTCTGCAGGAGAGACTGTAAATAGATACTTCCAAATATATCCATCACCACTGGAACCAGCTGCTGATGGTTCTGAGTCCACAAAAGTTGGCTCATCTTCGGAACCATTACCTTTGGGGTTATCTCCACTAGAACCATTGCTTAAGCACTCATATACACGGAAATCACTATTAATAACATAGTAATTTGCATCGTATAATCTAGTAGAGCCTGTATTGGGAGAGACATTATATACACTATAGTCATCTCTATATTGTTCATAACGAGTTCCTTTAGTCCACTCAACACGGCGAATTACTCTACGAATATTCCCTGGAGTAATTCTTCTCCCATATAGCATCCAATCATAACACCCACGAATATATGAAAAGTTATCAATAGGTGATAGTGGATCCGTATTCCAATCTAATGAACGTCCATATTCTTGTCCTACCGGATTCGGCAGACCAACAAAAATGTAGTACGCATTATCTGGATTTGTGACAGATTTGATAAAGTTGTCGGCATTAAATAGCCTAAACTCATCAGTGATTAAAGCAGCCATGGTATAAATTTAAAGGGGCAATAATACCTTTTCCTTATTTATACTCTCTTCGCAAGACCACCTCTGTCACGCAATCCACCCTTCGTCCTGGATAGAGTTGGGAAGTTAATCATATCGCTCGTATATGTTGGATTTGGAATATCAAAGGGAATCGATTCGTCAAAGTCGCGAACGACTGAACCAATTGCTCCAAAAGACATATAGCCAAGCTGATCGCCAGTGCCACTCACACCTGACTGATTTGTCCTAACATTTACATCCACAAATCCCTCAAGAGAGTTTATGTAAGTAACGCTTGCGACTTTGTAGACACAATCTAGGAACTGGGTTCCTACCCCCACAACATCAAGAATGTTTTGTCCAATAGCCTCTACCCCATTTCCGATCACGGATTCGCTGACGACAATATAGTCTCCTACAAATAGTGAGGTGATTAGTTCAAATTGATCAATCTTTCTAAAGAAGAATCTAATAGAACCATTACTACCTTGTATTTCAGTAATGATTGAGGAATATCCCCTAATGAAATCTCCATTAATTTTAACTTGATCTTCGTAGATGATAGAAGGTTGTTCAATTAAGACTGTTGGGGGTTTGGCTGGATCATAACCAGAGTTGTTGAATGGAACTTGGACGAATGCAATCTCACCCGTGATTGGTTGGATTGAAATTGTTCCTACTGTTGCTCGGTTTCCAGGACCATTTGGTGGGGCAATAGTTATCTTTGTATTGCCTGGATATCCTCTGCCATTATTACCATTGACAAAGTTAATTCCAGTAACAGTACCGGAAGAATTTACTACCGCCACGGGCTCTGCTGGAACAAACTCCGTTCCTGAAGAAGTAAATATATTTGGTTGAGAATATATTCTCCCAGCAATATTTTCAAGATTTGTCACACTATCAAAAGCATCTTCTTCATATCTGAATAGCTGTGCGCTTTCAATATAGAAGGTAGAACTTGTATTTGTTAGTGGCGCAATAATCGCGGGGTCAGGTCTGATAATAGATTCAATACTATCTCTAGTTTTAAATATTGGCTGACCATAGATGAACAAATCTCTTTTCTGCTTATCCCAAGCAACCTGTCTTGGATTAGTATCATCTATATCGTTGTTACCAACATAGACATTAGTTCTAGCAGTATCTGATGAGGCGATTTCAGTTACAAGACGAATGTCTTGTGTCTTACTATCTTCAAAAACATCATTCTTTCTAATTTGTAACTGATCACCAGGGCGAACTGTTTCATTTACATCAGTCACAGTCGCACTGTCAATTCCCCTCTTGCCACGGTAGAAGTAGATATCAATATTATCTTGTGGTAATGGGGCTTGTGTGAACTCAAAGGATGTACCACCTTCAAAGAAGTAGTTTATATTTGGCGTCTGAAGGACAGTATTAACATAGATCATCAGAATTGAACTTAGATCAATTGCATCTGAATCTTCATCTTCGGGATCCTTTTCAAACGAGAATTGTTCTCCATTATAAATCAATGGAAATCTTGTTCTAGTCCCGTCCTGTAGAGATTTAATGCTATCAATGTAGTCTTGCTGACCATAGTTCCAATAAGCAAAGTTATCGGTAAATATAGTCAATACGTTCAATTGGAATGGGTTAAATGGTTGAGTCAATGTTTTGTCAGTTACTAGCCCAACAACCTCAATGATGTCACCTTCAGCAAAACCAAAACCTTGATTACTGATCTCATAACCAGTTACTTCAAAGTAATCCGATCTTCCGATAGCAGTAGTTCTTGCTCCACCAACATCACACGTAATGAATAAATTATCACCACTGGATATTGAGCCATCTCTACGGAATACTGTCTTAATAGGTAGATTGAAGTAACTAGGCGAAGGAGCCCAGATATATGGATCAACATACCCAGTACCAGGATCATTAATTACAATTTGTAGCTCTCCACCAGGTCCAGGGATGCCTACAATAGAAGCGGCAATACCCGTGTGTCCTTCTTCAGTAACACCAATAGATACCGCTGTGTTATATCCAGAGCCAACATTATTTTTTGTAATTTGACCGATAATTCCTCCGCTCACGTAATTATGAACGATAGTAGAAAGACCGACTTGTAGATTGAAGTGAGCATCATCCAATCTATTGATGACTGGAACGTTATCAACGCCCGGTACTGGGAAGACTGTGGTTGTTAAGCCAGCAGTTTGTCCGCTCGGGCATTCAAAGATAAGACCATTTAGAGCAACGAAACTTGGATTTAATAATTCATTACCAAACTCAAATGGTCTAAACTTCTGCCAATTACCACCAGAAACATATGTATGGTCAATCGTTGAGATTCCGACATTAACTGAGAATGTATTATCAGTAATAATATCTTCAACAGCAAATACTGATTCTTTATCTGGGTAAAGCGCAGTACCGGAACTACAAGATAATAGGATGTTGGACAGCTGAATAATGTCTCCTCTACGGATGTTCTGACCGCTCAGAGACTGTGCTGTATTAATTATTAGCCTACCACTCTCTTTAAAGTAGATGGCTCCAGAAATCGGTTCTAGACCCGTTACATTGGTCCCAATTACACTGACTAACAATCTACCATTTAGATTATCATATTCTGCCCATTGTACATCAGTTGATGGTCCAAATGTATTATCAGTAAATACACCAACAATACCACCCCCCACAACTTCTGGTTCAAGAATCGCATCATATAAAGGAGCATAGCCAAGACCTGGAGTTGATCCTAGAGATACTATCAAACCACCTCTAGGTACCTGTGTTTGATTGACATCAAACTGGGAGACAACTCTCTGTCCATTTTCGGAAGTAATACCAGTAAAGACTACTGTTGATTTTGGAATTTCTGGATTGAATGTTACTTCAATTGAACTACCACTGATAGTTCCAGGAGGAGGAAGGAATCCAGAGATAATAGAACCATTTACAAACTTAATAGTATTTAATGTTGCTAATCTCTCACCGCGATATACAAACTCGCCAGTAGCAAACTTCACATTTATATCATAAACTAAACCATCATCTATGGAATCAAAGTAATTTTTTCTATCAACATTGTTGGCATCAATATTATTAAGACCCAAAGTGGCATTACCAGCACTCAACCTCAACTGACCAATTTCAGCAGTAGCAGCATCGGTATTATCACTCCAAAGATAACCAATAACTTGCTGAGCTCCAGTAAAGAAATAGTCGTTACCTTGATTGTTATCGGTTGAAGGTGTCTGATATATGTCGTTGATAACTAAACAACCACCACCATTCTCAATACCACCCGTAGAAATACCATTACTTGTTAGAACGAACTCATTAGTATTACCATTAAACTGATCACTAATGTCGTCAAAGACGGCAATGTCATCATAATTTTTCTGTAAGAAAGTTCTTCCCTGGAAAGTTGAGTTGGTTACAACTAAATTGTTTTCATTTGGCTGCTGTGGACCTCTTCCATTGGGAGCTGCGGTAAAGATAATATCCGAAGCAACGATATTATAGTTGCCTCTATATAACTCCATCTCGCTATTTGCGGGATGTGATGTGGCAGCCGAGCCAATGACACCACGATCAGCCTTAACAAGAGGAATAGCTCCCGTATTAGAGATTGGTCCTAATGGTGATGTGGCAAAACCAACGTTATCAATGAGAACAAACTCTTCATCAATCAATAGCAAATCACCAGAACTCAATGTTCCAATTCCCGCAAGTACTAGGAACTCTTCCTCACTATTAATTGTATTTGTCAATTCATACTCAAAGTTGGTAGTTGCGATTGGTGCCTGAATAACCCCATCAATTGTAAATAGAGATTTCTCAAGTTTTTTCTCCATCCCAATGATATGAGCATTCCCACTACCAAATCCAACAAAACTAATAAAAGTTCTATCAATCGCATCTTGTAAAGTTGCTGCCAATTGGAATCTATTTAAGTCTAGTTTGATTGACCAGACTTTAGGTGGCAATTTATCGGTAGTAACGCCAAGATAGTCCACGGTCGGAACAATCTCAATAGGAGTAGCAATACTTGGATCTATACTATCTCCAGGAATATAGTATAGTTCTTCTGCAGGGCTAAAGAAGTGGGAAGTTATTGTAATTATGTCATTTAATTCATCAATGACCTGTACGGGATCAAATATTTTTTCATAAATTGGAATTCCTTGATATTCCAAAGGGAAGCGAACTTTATTCGTCCTTTCGCCCAATGGGGCATTATATAGATCTAGTAAGTATGACTCCTGATTAGCCTGATAAAGAAGAGGTCTTGGATCATAATTGATAGTATCGTATTTCCTATAGAAAGCTTCAGCATATACTGTGATGTTGATAGTCTCTATTGGATTACCTCCGACATCGGGCTTAAACTTAAGAATCCAGTCGGGACCAATAAGTTCCGCAGTAAATTCCCCAATACCACCTTCATCGTCAGCACCATCACCTTCTGTTAGGAATGGATATGCGTTAGTGTATGATGAACCATCAGAATTGGCTATCATAATTTGATGAATAGCACCGAGAGTAGATCCTTGAATATAAGCAACAACTTTAGCTGTCTGGAATAGTTCAGGATCTAAAGTGAGAACATCAATTGAAGCATCTGCAGTACTTCCAGTTACTTTATTTGAAAGTAGGTTGAGTCCTCTTTCACTACCCAAAGGTATATTATCTTTCTTGAATGGGTATGGATTATCACCTGATGCGGTTGGCTTAAATTCTATTTCTTTGGTTTCAATTCTAAGTATTTTATCAGTTGGGTTTATGACATTAATACGAATACGACCACCGCCCAAATTAGTAGTAAACTGATATCCCTCCTCACTAACATCCTGCAATGCAGTGCCATCAAATGAATAGATAGCGGAATATGTATCGGAACCGATCCGCACAACATAAACTTCATAGTAAGAAGGAATACCGTCACCATTTAGAGCATAGACATGTAGAGCAACAGCATCAACTGAAGTATTAGGAGCAGCGTAGATTTGTTGTGTTGTGGTTGGAGGTACATTAGTAATCACACCACCCAAAGTAACGTATCCGATTTGTTTTGGAGGTAATGAATTTGTTTCAAACTTTTGGACCAATAGCTTAAGGTCCATATCAAATGTATCTGGCTCAGCTGGGGTAAATCTCAATGAATAGTCACTATTGTTTAGTGACTTTGACTCAAATTCACCGTGTGGGACATCACCATCAAATACATCAGCCTTACGCATAGTAAAGGCTTTATTATCATAAGTAAGGGAAACAATTTCTGATAGTTGAACTTCATCCGTATTTGGATTTCTAACTTGAATTATACCAGCGGTAAAGATATCAGTAATTACATTGAATTCAATATACTCATTTTGTCCACGAAGATTGTCACTATCAATAAAGTCATTACTAACATTATCAATCAACAATACTCTGTTAGTCCTAACTTCAATGTAATCAGTCAACCTCTTATATGGCACAGCACTATTGAATCTAATAGCATTTGTTTTGTTATTGATAACATTATCATCATATCCCAAATCAAATACATTAATTCTATCTACGCGCAGAGGTGTGCGAGCAACATCAGTCAATCCAATAAAATCAAGGATAAGAGTTGTGTCGGTAGAAATAGCAGTTGTTCCAAAACCAGCATTGCCAAAAGCCTCAATTCGGGTATCGGAGAAGTTCTTCAATCCTATAGGATGGACCAATCTATTAACTGGACCAATAAGCTCTTCAAAGTTGATTGTACTCTTAATGGAGTATGATAGATTCTGGTAATAATTGTTATCTGGAATTACTTGAAACTCATCATCAAGGAATCCAATAGCATCACTCCAACCTGCACTGGTACGACTGATAGTCTCAATTTTATATCTACAGAAGCTCTTATCAATATTAGTTACAGTGGCTATAACACCACTAACGTTTCCTCTAACAGAATCTCCCACTAATAGATTAAAGTTCCCTTTAATTTTAAAGAAGTTTGTGTTTGATTCTTCTACAACCAAATCAGTTTCCTGAACTACTCCATTATCAATCAAGGAGAGTCTTTCCCCCTCAATGAATACCGCAGTAGTTTGATTGACTTGGAATATTGGATATATCTTTTTATTGACAATTGAAGAGAATGCGTTTTGGAAGGTAGCGGCAACTCCAACATTAGTGTCAGGATACTGAACTCTAATAACAACGGGATTAGTAGCCTGAACAGCAACAACATCAAAGAACGTATATCCATACTCCGATGAATTCATATTTGTGTCTTGCACTGCTGTGTTGATAGCAAAAATATTTTCAATGAATACTTTATCACCAACCTCAAATGGCGCATCAAGATATCCCGCAATTGGGGTCTGCATCAAATAATCAACAAAACCAGTTCCCTGATTAGCAACCTGATTTACGATTTGTAAAATTGGTACGCCATTACTATTATTTGTAGTAAAGAATTCGTGGGAATTTTTAGATAGACCAGATGGAGCAACATCTATTTCAACGTCAACAACTTTGGATGATTGAGTTTGAACAAAAATTGAACCGCTGTTAATAACCTCTCTCGTTACAGAGTCAATTAGAACACCGTCTGGATCAGACTGGTATCCAATACCACCATTCAAAACTTCAATACTAGTAATAAAATCAGAATCTGTAAATTCAATACTAGGCTGAACGATACCCTTTGGTCTTATCGTTCTATCAGCAGAGTATGCCCAACCGGGGTTCTGAATTCTAAAAGAAGAAACTTCTCCAATATTACTAGATGATGCTCTCAACGAAGCATTGGTTCCAGTTGGACTTTGAATTGTTATAAACTCTGGTAGAGTATCAAAGTTTTTGCCAGACGAAATAATCCTAATGGTACCAACAGGTCCAGTAGTATTAATGGATGATGTTAAATACTTTAAATTAGCTTGGGATGGAAGATACTTACTAACTTCAGGTCTCTGGGGAAGTGATAATGAGAATACCGAGTCCCCTTCTACAGTAACAGTTCCCCTAATGCTATAAGTACTATTCACATAACTAATTGAGTTATATGAAATGGCGTTAGTATCTGCAGTGGAAATGTATCCTCCAGACTCAAGACCATAATAGATAACACCAGGATTGTTAGTAGAATATCTAATATTTTTCTCACCATCAGGATATCCTTCAGTAGAAATACCACTGACAACAAACACCCTATCAATACTGTTGTTTTCAAAAACTTCAGTTAGTGATTGATCATAAAAGAATTTTAACTCTTTACCAAATAATGTTGGTGATGACACATCAAAGTTGATATCATGGTTACTGATGATATTGAGTTCTGGATTTACTTTGGCAAATACTTGATTACCTACGCCCTGCGAATTTAATTCGATTGGATTTTCAGAACCAATTTTAGTATCAATTTCAGTTTGGGCAACATAGAATCTGTCAGAATCAAATGGAATTACAAAGTACTTACTATTATTGGTTAACCCAGAAATAACAGTGTCAGCAGCAGTGTAGAGAATATAATCAGCAAGAATATATCCGTGATTTTCAATAGTAATTAGATTTAGTGATGTATCAACATCTGCAGGAAGAGCTATCTCAGGATCAATTATTAGAGACTGTGATACCTCATTAAATTCAACTACAATAGAAGAGTTTGATCCAATGCCAGCAGGACCAAAAGGAATTACACTCACATCTACAGCATCCCCATTCTCTAGTTGATGGGGTTCTATAGTCGTAATGTTAGATCTAATTCTGTCAAGGTTAGCTGTTTCAGCAAATCTATTAGTGATGATATTATAGCGGAAAAGATCACTACCATCAGACAGAATAATTAAATCCTCTTCTTCTGGGCTAAACCTAAGTCCAATCAAATCCTTGGATACATTATGAACATATAAAGTTTCTTCATCACCAATCTGTGGAATAATTTGAATGTTACCTGCATTATCCCTAACTTGAATAGGTGCCCCAAGTGCTGGCTTAATAAAAGTAACTTCTTCTAAGTTTCTAAACTGATGTGAAGGTGCGTAGATAGAAGCAGCAGGAATAGAAATTTCATAATCAATATTACCAATTGAATATATTCTTTCTGTTGTTTCTCCCAACTCACTAGCAGTACTAAACGTCTGCCTTGGATTGAAGAAGTAATCTTCATTCAACTCAGATTCAAACTCATCTGTTCTTACATCAATATCAAAGAAATTTTTGATAGGGAATACTCTTGCTCCAATAGGGGCAACAGTTGAGGTAGCTTGTGATCTGTATACTCTAAGAGCTTTATTTACGGGGAAAATATTTAATACGCTTACTTCCTCAATATCATTACCACTTCCAATAGTCAAAGAAGAACCAACGCTGACATTAGATGAAATATAATTTACGAAGATATCTATCGCACCTTCAGAAGTAGCTGCTGGAACTGGATTATAAAGACTCATTGACGTATTGTCAATACTAACAATACGTGAGCCACCAATAACGGAAGTAAACGTAGTTAGACCACTAATGATAACAGAGTCGCCTTCGCGATAGGCGTGAACAGGATCAACATAAATGCGAACAGTACTTTGATCAACTCTAATAACTTTTGTTACTGATTTACTATATGACAAGGTATCTTCGTCAATAGTTGATATACCAAACCCAACTACCTGACTCACAATAGAACTGACGGAATCTTCACTACTGTCAAAGATAGGAATATCACCAACACCGTAACTATTTCCAGCACCAACAATAGCAATGCCATCAATTTCGCCAGGAGAAATTGATTCAACAATCTGGTCTTGAGTATCAAACAAATATGATTGAACTAGGAATTCACTACCAGCAAATGGGCTACCCACATAATACGGGAAAGTATTTCTAAAGATTGGCTTATCATTAACATCAAAGTCTTGATCAATATTAGTACTTGAAGGTTCAATAGCAGAGTCTCTGAATTCTGGACCAATGAAGTATGGGAATTGTGGTTCTCTGGCACTTGACTGCTGATCAGCGGCGATACCAGCAAAGTATGCATACACGCCATCAGGGAATTCTGGAGTAGAACAGTATCTACCATTATACTCATCTAGGTCTCCTCCATCAACATACTTATAGTCTTCGGTAAAGAAGCCAGCTGGATAAGATTGTTGTCTTGGTCGTCCAAATACATCCTCAGGGGCTAAAATATATGCGGTCTCCATAGCTCTAATACCAGAGTTAGTATCTCTGGGATCAGAATAGCCAAAACCACCATAAATTGGGTTACCATCATTAGCCCAACCAATGATGGGGGAATGAATGTTACCATTGTCATTATATACATCTTCTCTTAACTTTCTATCATAGGCTACAATTCTATAGTTGTTCTGACTTAGAACCTCAAATCCAAACCTAGCATATAAGTTAATTGTTAAGTCTCTAATCCTAGGAATAATGATAGCATCTTTACCTGGATCAACCACTTTAATTTTTGTAGTGGTTTCTCCATAGCTGATACCAGGATTAATGATAATGACCTCTTCAATTTTACCATCAACAACAATAGCCCTTAACTTACCACCAACACCACTATCAGATGAATCTTCAATAATTAGATTTGGACTATCCGCATACTCTTTACCAGAATTTAAAATTTGAATTCCAGTAATCCTACCTTCAACAATTGATGGTACGATAGCAGCACCAGTTCCAGATGATAATTCAACATTTGGAGTTTTTTGGAAGTTTGTGATGTCACTACCATAGTAGCCACCGTCATTAGTGTAAACTTGCTCAATAGATCCTCTAATAACTGGAGTAGCTTTAACTTCTCCACTAAAAGTACTAGCATAAGAAACAACAACTTCGGTTGTAATATCTGGATACTTAATATTGTGCTTACCAGTTCCTTCACTGGTTAAATCAACAAACTCCAATCTTTCATAGTTACTGCTAATAGTAGCACCAATACCTGCATCAGACAACTTAAGAATATTGTCATCTACTTTATAAACGTAGTATTGATTTGAAGTTGATAGCCCACCAATTGGGGTCCCAGTAGTACCATACTCAACAATGTCACCACTCTCAAAACCGTGCTCAAAATATCTAATTTCATCATACGCAGTAAAGACGTTTGATGGATCAAACTCCATATTTCTATAATAGAAAAAACCACCATCATCAGAGATAGTAGCTCCAATGATTGTATTTTTCCTTAAAGTGTCAAATGATTGAATACCATAACCATTTAAGTTTTGTGATAGGTATACTGGATCACCACCACTCTTTAATTTATCTAGAGTTTCGTATAATCTAACTGTTCTTATATTTAAGACTTCAACATAGTAAATACCACCATTAGACAGTGTAGTTCCAGTACTAATTGCTGGTACAGCATTTTTTGAGGTACCAATACTTTTTGCACCTTTATTGTTATATACAACAGCATCTCCATCGGACAAGTTATGGGGTACCTGGAATAAAATACTATCGTCAGTATAATTAACACCACCACCAAGTTCAGTAACTCTACTGTCAAAAGGAATAATTCTATTTTGCCTGTCAACAACAGGGATTGCTGTAGCACCCCTACTATTACCACCGCGAACAGTAATACTGAATGCTTGATCAATATCAAAATCTTGTGGGTCAATTACAATTTCTTCTAGCTTCCCTTTAACTACAGGAGTACCAAAAGCTCTAGTAGGAACAACAGGAGGAGCTACTAGCTCATAGATTAATACATCTGGTTCTGCAATTTCAACTTTTGGTGGAGTAATTACACTGTAACCTTCTCCCCGTGCGACAGCATCTAATTTCTCAATAGGTCCCAAATATACTTTATCGGGGGACTTATATGATACAATCTCCACACCATTAGTAAGTACGGCGATAGCACCAGGTTTAGTGGGCTCTGGCTCCCTATCAATGGAAATTAAAGTATCAGATACTGGAATTTTTCTGAATACACGCTTTGTAGTAATTTGACGAGTTTTCTGACTCTCCAATGTGAAGAAATGCGTTCCAATTCCAGTAGTCTCAGTAAAGCCAACAAAACTTGTACTACCAATAAAAGATGGGGACACATATAATTTAATTTTTCTCCTATCCTCTAGAACCTGAACATAATACTCACCAACATCAATTAGTGGAACAGTATCCTTACTGACAGTATAGGAGATCAAATCTCCCGTATAGAACTGAACTTCTTCTGGAAAAACGAGAGTGGAGTACTCATTAGTAAAGCTATTAAAATCTTCAAAACTATCTGGAGTAGGATCAACTATCGTACTCTCAACGATGTTGGATGTAATTTCATATGAAGGAAGTGAATTCGTGGCAACATAATAGTTGGAGTCAAACTCTCTAGCATCATACAAATTCAAGACATTAGATAGTACCGCATTGTTACCATAATCAATGGGTGTACCGGTGCTATTAGCATACTTCTGGTTTCTTCTAATATCAAGTGGTTGATTAGTGGGAATACCGAAAGTGTCATTAATAGTCACTGTAGAATTGACAAAATCAACGCTATTTACAAGACGATTAGTGACATAAGCAATCTGACTACCACGTTGTAGAATATCTACAGTATCTCCAGGAGCAATACTAGCCTTATCTAAGTAATTGGCAGATAAGGTGAATTCTGTACCCTCAACTTCTCTTACCTCAAATCTTACACTGGTGTTGTAAATGAAGCTGTTGGCAATAGTTTGTGGAACTGTCTGTGTTCCTCTAACGGCAATAGGACCAAGAATATTTTCACCAAGAGTATCTACTCTAATTTTCTCACCAATAAAGTTGAATGGAACTTCATTGTCAAATGAAAGGTCGGAAATAACACCAGTCAGTCTTACAATAATTTCTTCACCATCTGAACTAGTTCCCCTTACAACAATATTGTCAATAATCTCATCTTTGATCGCTACAGTTTTTAAAGGATCGGAGCAGGTTACACCCAAGAACTGATTGACGCTCTTTTGCTCATATTCAAATTCAACACCATCTTTGGTAATAAACTTACCGTTATTACGGAAACCAATAGTACTATCTACTGTAATAGTAGTGTCGCCTGGATTCCAAGGTCTTTGAGTATATGATCTAGCCGGTACAGTGAATAACTTCTTCTCATTTCCAATTTCATCATTGGATACGAAGAATAATATTCTGTAATATAAATTTTGATCCCTAGTAAAGGTCTCAATTTCAGAAACAGCACCAAATACGCTTGGATTTCCTACTTCAAATATAGTTCTTCCTTGTAGCTGTGTGGGATTACCTTTAACTGGAATAGCAACAGCATAATCTCTTCTGGAGTATTCTGCGGTTGATGGTTTGATTAGAAAATTTTCTAGATCAACAACTCTAGGTGTCTCTCCATATAATACTTTAAATAGAATGACGATAGATTCTTCACTTCCTTTAGTTTGGAAGAATGAACGTACATTTCTAATCCAGTTACCAGCATTAAGATCATCAGCAATGTCTAGATCCTCAAAGCCTGGAGCAAACGTAGCTTTAAGCTTATCAAAAAATGCCTTGAGGAATAAGACGCTTAAGTTCTCTACAGGTGCCCCAGCAAGGTGCGCAGAAGCAGTTGAAGTCTGGAATACTAGCTCTCGGGGAGCACCATCAGCGTGAAGGTCTGTAATACCACTGAATCCCCTCACAACCCCAGTAAAGGTGTTGGTAGTGATACCAGTGTATGTCATTATCTCATCACCAACCTTTAGAAGTCCCCAGGATTCAGGAAAACTATTGGTTGTGGTTACATTAACAATATCCGATTCTGCTGTTATGTCTTCAGTTAGCGCATAGGTACCATATAATGCTTGAGAGGATGTATTATTAATATCAAGGTACTGATCTAAATTTGTGGCAAAGTCCATTGGACCGCCCTGAAACTCCTGGGAGATATAGAATTGTTTTAAGAAGTCATCAGTTAATGGTGCTTCACTTAAAATAAAACTAGGGAGTTGGGAAGAAACGATGTCCTGGATCTTCACTCTCACTTCAATACCAGTACCAATCATACTAAGATACCTGTTTTTACCTTGTTAATTTGCCGTTTCCGTAACTTGATGTTACTGGGAAACCAACGCCAGAGATCTGTTCACCACTGGCAATTGTATCCCTAATCATATTTATAGGGCTCTGAGAAACATCAAACGAGACATAGAGATCTTTAAGACCAATAACATCATTAGACTGTGGAAATGCCTGTATCTCAATAATTTTATTATCTAGGTTTGTTGAAGCTATGTTTACCGTAAATAATTGTATCTCACCTTTGGTGTAATCAACAATACCTGCGTTTGAAACTACAGTTGTATAATTAGATTCTCCATCACTAGCATTAAGATTTTCACTAATGTATGATATGACACCTTTACCCGATCCGTCTAGCTGACCAGCAGCATCCGTATTTGGAATATCGGTAATAAAGAGATTTGCTGAATTTCCAGTAATCTTAAATCCACTACTCTTTATAGTTCCACCACCAGGAATAATATGGAACGCATTACCATAGCATAACTCATATTGAGCAAACTGATTTTCAGCAGCATTGAGATTTCTTCTAATAATAACTTTAGTAATGTTGGATGTTACTGCGGTTGAAGTGTCATCAATAACTTTCTGACATTTGGAGTATTTAAATCTACCACCAAACTTATTAATATCAATAGAACCCGCATATGCGTTGAGAGACCGAATAACAGCAGTTTTCAAAGTATTTGCTGTAGTTGTTTTTGTAGTGTCATAGTAAACAGCACTATTAATCTCAACAAATAGAACTTTAAGGTCAACAATCTGTTGATTGATCCCAGCAATTGTATATTGCTTCAATCCATCAAGAATGTTCTTCTTATCAAAGTCACTAACTTCAACACCATTGACAGGTTTGATGCTAATTAAGACATTACCGAATTGTGGAGGTATTAGCTCTTCTCCACCAACTACAGAGATTGATTCTGTATTTGGATATAGCTGTTTAATGATGCCTTCATAGTCACGCCCCGTCACAGCCCTGTATTGGGCTCCATAGACGCGGGGAGCATAGTATTTGATGGATTCTACACTCTCTACAGCAGCGCCGTTTCTAGCGGCTGTTATGGTACTCACATCAACAACGTTTGATGGAGAAACTGGATTACCAAGATCATCAACCAAAGATCCAGCAAAGCTAAATTGGCTAGCTCCATCACCAGCTTTACCATCACCGATAATATAGGTAGATTCAATTGTTTGCTTATTGACTAGAGCTTTACCAAAAATATTATCTCCAAACAATAGTTCATAATTTTGCTGGTTTACTTCTGCTAGGAAATAAACTTCACTATTCTTATCAATTCTAATAATATTTTTTACTCTTTCCCATTCTTGACCCAACCCAGTATCATTCTCATCTCGTACTCTTACGATGAGTGTACTAAAATCAACATCTGGATTATTAATAATGTATCTTTGGTTTAATGAGGTATCTACAGGAAATGATGTCCTAGCAAATGTTCCCTGGTAAATTGTTATTGGATCACTGTCTATACCAAACACAGCAACACCTTCATTCACAGGAGCTGTTATAGGCTCTGGAATGGAAAATACGTAACTGCTGTTGTCTTCGGTGCCAACACAGACTAGACCAGCCTTCAAGGTCAACGTGGACGTGGTAGAGCCCGTCTCTATACTAAACGTAACTTGAGCTTGAGCAGATTTCTGTGATCTAGGCAAATATCCAATGTTTCCTGCCAAAGAAACTACATTTCTACGGAGAGTAGCAGAATCCAAAAAGGATTCATTAACGATCATATTGGCATTCACTGAATTGATATAGGCATTGTATGCCAAAGTATCAATAAGGACACTAAAGTTGGATCCATCAAAATCAAACCCAGTAAAATTTGAGTTTGCTCTTAGATAGTCTTTAATAGACTCTTTAATTTGATCGTAGTCTAAATTAGTAAACTTAGTGAATGCCATTACCTAGTACTCGTTAAAATAAATGTATAATCTTGGGGTGGGAACTCTTCACCTACAATATTGTAAGCAACATTAACGCCTACTTCATTCTGATCTGTAAAAAGATCAACTTTAACCACTATATCATCAATTCTAGGCTCAAAGTTCTCCAAAGAAACTGTTATTTGGTCTTCAATGGCAAAGGCGGTAGCATAATTTGCGTTTTCAAACAGCTGACCTCTAACATCAGACCCAAAAAGTGGTTCAAAGAACTTTTCACCAGGAATAGTTTCTACAATGTTGCGTACTGACTGCCTAATTGCTCTAGCATCTCTTAAAACACCAAGATCACCCGTTACCGGGTGGGGTAAAAAGGATAAACTAATATCCTTGAATGACCTAGAAACGCGATTTACGTCAGCCATCATAAAAATACGACATTTATCAGTATTTATGCCAAAAAATTAGCTATAAAAAAAGCTCCAGGAGGAGCTTTTTGAATTTATTCGGTTTTTTTGGCTTTTTCGGCTTCAATTTTAGCTTTTTGTGCCAGAGCGTGCTCAAGAGCACCATAATCAGTCACTAAAACGACGCCCGGTGAGCGATCTACAGGTCTTCCCATTGTTTTTTGTCCTAAAAAAGTAAATTTAGAACTTTTAGGGGGGTTCTATCCCCAAATTTATTTATTTAATTACTTACCTTGACCGCGATAGCGCTTTTGCTTGACTCTAGCGGAGGTAGCGGAAAGCTTCGTGCGGTTAGATCGCCCTTGACGAGTCTTTTTACCAGCTCTTTCTACTTTTTCTTGAGTTTTGCCGAACATTTGTTACTCCTTAATATAAGTGGTGTGGGAAATGGTGTCTGGATGAGGAAATCCAGTCTCATAATATGCGGTAGACAAATCTACCATTAAATCCATGAACAACTCCTCAGAGATTCCCTGATGAATTCGTTGCCCTTCAATCATTATATCATAAATATGGGTCATTCAACTTCGCGGTAGGTGACAGTTTATATATGGACCCCATAGGGAACTTAAAGTTGGTGGGGCGAAGCCCAGGGTCACAAAAGGGTTAGGATCTTAACTCGTAACATCTCTATGGTACTCTATGGATCATAAAGACTCTACAAGAGCCCTACGTGCCCCCACAAGCAAGCTTCTACGGATCGCAGAGTATATTTATGTGAGATATAAAGAACCCCCTTAGAAGCCCCCCTATAGCCCTATGAGATTCTATGCCCCCGTAGAGAACTTTAGAGTATATGGGATTACATCTATAATAACATAGATCTCTCTGTAATTCTCTCTTCGGAGATAACTTGAGAGCGGGTTTTCGTGCCTCTCTACGTACCTCAACGGATCTCAACGGATCTCAAAGATACTCTACACATAAACATAGAGACATACAAAGATTTCTTTTTATTTTATAGAAGTACTTACAGTACCGTGGGTTACCCCAAGTATCAGTACATCTCTCTACACCTTCTCTATGAACCCCTTCGGGGTGCCTTCGGCATACTTGACAAGATATGCTTTTCTGTGTAGAATAGCCTTGTTGAGGTTGATAAGACATCTTTAAGTCTCTTTGAGTAATAAGGGGATTTCTGTGATACTAAATAGCCTTGTGCGTTTTGTAAGGGAACGGTAGAGATACTTTAAAGAGATCCTCTGGGTAATTGATACCTGGGGGATTTTTTTATGTGCTATAATATAGAGATCAACTTTGAGGCAACTCTGTAGCCCCTAGAATATCTGGGAGAATTTTTTAGAGCCCGTTAAATCAATAGTCGTATATATCCTATAGCTTAGGTTACTGGTCGTTTTTAATATACGTAACGCGGCGCCTCGGTATAACATAACAACGCTAATACACTGTCGATTACGAACTAATGAATACACTGTTATGTGTCACTAACTGATATTGTTAAACATAAAGAAAGCCCCCCTTGCGGGAGGCTGTGTGATCAGCTGTTCTCTGTGATCCAGACTTTGAGCTCACCCAGGTCAATCCTCTCCCCTCTCATCCCAGCATAGGCAGACTGTAAGAAATCACGGATCAGGAAGTTACGTTGATCAGCGGCTGTCTCATTGACTAAGAGGAGAGCATCAATCCAAGAGATGGTTCCGTTTTGGTCAGCTGTGGGGTTGATCATGTTTGGTTGTTTGACTTGAATCTATTGTAGATCAAATGGGGGGCTAGAACGAAAGCTTGTGTCAGTTAAGAATTTGGTTATCTAGAACGAAGTTAGCCCATTGCCCGTAGCTCAGTGAATCATCCATCATCAAGTGGCGAACATAGAATCTGACTTGATCACGAAGGCGGACCTTGTGGGCAGAGACGGAGCCAGACTTCCATGCGATCTGGGTGAGACGGGGGGTGAGCACGATGGCGTCAACTGCTGTGGAGTTATGCTCAAGGGACAGATAGATGGATGGAGTCATGATGAAATAAAAAATTGTTTTGAGTGGGGTGGGGGCAGAGCCCCCGGTTGATCAGTTGCTGGTTTTGATGACCTGGGCTTCTTGACTGATGAGGTAGGCTTTGACTTCGGCAATGGCTGGGATGACGTTTTCTTTGAGGCGGTCGGTGTAAATGCTGATGAATGGTGAGGTGGGGTGTGTCTCTAGAAGATCTAGGATGAGGGAAGAAAGGTTGCCTCGGATGCCCTCTAGGCGGTCAAGTTCGCGGAGTGCGTTCTGGGTTGTCTGGCTGAAGGAGAGGCGGGTCATCGGTTGCTTTGTTTGGTATGAATCAATTGTAGACCGTATGGGGCACTAATCAATACAACGTGTGCCACTGGTGGGATTGGCTAAACTGGCTGTCTTGCCCTCCTCTGAATACGTAGCAGCAAAGCGAGCGGCAATGGTTTGGGCATCTTGCCCCTGGGCTGGTCCAAAGTGCTTTTCAATTTGCCAATCGCAGCCTTCATAGATTGAGCGCTCAACCCATACACGGGCTTGGTCTCTGAGGCGGCTTGCAGGTGAGAAGGGCATTGAATCGGTTGGTTTGGTATGAATGAATTGTAGCACGGAATCAGCTAGCTGAACCACGGAGTATGAAATCAACCCGGTCTGACTTGTATTGGGCATTGGCTCGGTTGGCTGAGCGCTTAGGATCAATCGCTTTGACTGGGCTAGGTGGTGTGGGGTAAGAAGGAGCGGGGGGAACGTAAGCTGGGGGATTGGTGCTAGCTCGGCGGCTTGGCTTGCGGCGCTTGCGGCTCTTGGCTTGGCTTGGCAGTTTGATCACTGCAATCTCTTGATGACCTTCGGCTGCGAGCTGGGCGACTTGCTGATCTAATGAGATTTTCATTGGTGTCCTTTGGTATGAATGAATTGTAGCATGGATCTTGGGGCAGTGCTCACCAAGCGGTGATAGGCTGAACCCAATCCTCTTGGATGAGCTGAGACACCTTGGTGCAGATGTAATCATCATTTTCAATTGACTTGCCACCCTGCTGGTGGGCAAAGAGGCAGTCTTCCTGATTCAAGTGAAACAAGAAATCTTCCTTGGTAAAGAAATAAAGGCGAGCCTGGCTCTCGTCTGAGTTGATGCCGAAGAATACCAGACGCTTCCAATCCTTGTCGCGGGAGACGTGGTTAATGATGAATGAGTCTGTATTGGTGCCGCCTTTCTTGTTACGGGTTGCCAGTGAGAATTTGATCTCGGTCAGGATCTCATCCACAACCCGGTCATGCCCTGCCGTTGATGTTTTGGCTCTCTTGACGCTAGAGCCCATCAACTTAAAGTATTCAGAAACGAAGCGCTCGCCAAACTCACCCTTTTGCTTAGGGCTCATGAATACGTAGCCCTCAAAGCTTGTGCCCACCCATGGATCAGAGGTGTTCTGCTCAATGTAGCTGGTGAGGTTTGAGTTCTGAAAGACTGAGGCGAACATGGGGTTGTTTGCTTGTTGAACTAATTATAGCGGGTTGGGGGAGCCTGTCGTGGCTCCCTGTGACAGTGATTCAGCTGGCTCAGCGGATAGTGATGCCTGACTCAAATGGAATGGTGATGCCGTTGGCAATAAGGAACCACTGATAAGCCTTTTGGAAGACGCCCTCACCTGGTGCGCCGAACTCATCCATCAAGGCATTAAGGCGGCTCTTGGTGGTGTTGGACTGCCAGCCACCATCGAAGAGGGTGATGAAATCATCGCCTACCTCAGCGATCTTGTTACCGTGCAGGCGGACCACAGCCACGCCGTCATGGTGGTGAACTGAGGTGTTAGCCTTGGTGAAATTGGTGCCAGACTGAACGGCTTGGTTCATTTCGGTTTCGATCTTACGCATGGGGTTCAGTGAGTTGGTTTGTTTGGTATGAATCAATTGTAGCAGGTGATGGGGGCTTGCCTAGCCCCCTTGTGACAGTTGGTCAGCTGTTCTCCAGTTGTTCAATTCGAGATTCTAAATATTCAATGTGATGGAATAGCTTAAGGAACTTTTCTTCAGTGGTTAAACCAACTCGAATTCCTTGACGCTCACCAGGTTCCCAATGTACTTTAGAGAAGAAATCATCAGTTTCGGGATCGTAGGTGTATCCCATTTCATTGGTGTAACTCATTGGGGTTCCTTTGTTTGTTGAACTAATCATAGCAGCTAGGAGGGGAGCTGCTAGCCCCATTGTGCCAGTGTCTCAACTGCCACCGAAGACGTAAGAAACAACGCCTTCGGGATGATTTACGTTTTCGATGACCTTGTAATCTCCATCTTTGATAGCAACATCGAATTCGCCATCAAAATAACTGATTTCGAACTCTTCTGCAAAGAGCTCTCTGCAACGCTCTAAGGAAGGAGCAGCAATGACTGCCATTCCAGGGGTGTAATCAGAGAGGACTTCGTTGATGATGTAGAGGTTCATCGAGGTGTGTTTGTTTGTTGAACTAATCATAGCAGGTGGTGGGGGCATGCCTAGCCCCATTGTGCCAGTGTCTCAACTGCCACCGTAAAGATAGGAGATAACACCCTCAGGGTGATTTACGTTTTCGATGACTTTATACTTTTTGTTCTCGATTGCCTTATCGTACTCAGGAATCATGTATTTTTCGTCAAACTTATCGTCAACAAACTTTTCAATGAAAACTTCTCTCAGACGCTCTAGGGAAGGAGCAGCGATGACTGCCATTCCAGGGGTGAAGTCAAAGAGGACTTCGTTGATGATGTAGAGGTTCATCAGGCGGCTGTGTACTCGTAGGAGAATGCGCGGCTGATTTGGTGGCGTGTGGCATTAGCCTGTGCCAGCCACTGTGGACCGTCACGCTTCACTACGGCATAGCCTAGCTTAGCGGTTTCAGCAAGCCATAGAGTGGCAGCTATTGTCATTACAAGAGCATTGCGGAGTTTGACGTTGCCACCGTTGCGATACCAGGTGCCAAAGCGTGTGCCTTGATCATAGACAAACTCAACGGCAGTGCAGAGAGCCAGTAGAACGTTGAGGATGTTGGAGCGGGAAAAGATTGTGTTGAGTGTGGTTTTCATTGTTGTAGAGAAATGAGGTGGATAACCGGGAGCCTGTAGAGAGTGGCTCAACCGATGAATCTAATATACAGGTTTTGTGGGGATCCTGCAACCCCAAGTAGACAGTTTGAGAATTGGTTCAGCGACCGTTCGTGTAGGATCCTAGGATCGGAGCAGGTCCGCACTGATTGTATCTGACCTCCGCGTATCCAAACTC
>Ga0181397_1000061_pt1 | contig 36034 bp, 53 predicted proteins | sample 20SPOviralmetaG_FD_130126 | JGI IMG/M metagenome (GOLD analysis project Ga0181397, IMG submission 130126) | Marine viral communities from the oligotrophic San Pedro Time Series (SPOT) site, San Pedro Channel, CA, USA - 20 SPOT_SRF_2011-02-23 | ecosystem: Environmental > Aquatic > Marine > Strait...
GTATACTACGTCAAGACTTTCTTCCCTATGCTGGACAAGAAAGACAGAGCCTCTATTCCCAAGCGTGGCAAGAGACGTGCGGCATACAACGCCAAGTATAGCAGAATACCTCAGTACTCTACAGTAGGTCAGAGATCGACTCCCTCTATTGGGCCTAGTGATTTAGCTGCTCGTGCAGAATTAATTCGCTACACTAAAGTGCAAGACGTAATGGCAAGATATCTTTCCAAGGTTCCATTCGTTACGGACAAGGTTGCAAAAGAAAAGACTGAAGCCTTTATGACAAAGCTTCAAGACAGCATGCTTCCTGTTGGAAAGATGTATGATAAGTTACGTGAGCGTTACGGTGCGAATGTAATAGCGCAGGACATGGACGCTTACTTCCAAGAGACATTGGTTCATGGAGTGTCTGGCTCTAAAAAAGAAAAGTTCGATAGAACTTTATTCAAACCGATACTTGAGCGCGTTGCTAATTTAAATATAAACGATGTAGAAAATGGAACCCTTGAGCGCGTCTCTGGTTACTATCGTCAAATTCTTGAGAAGCATAAAAACAGATCACATGCTTTGGCTAACGCATACCTGTATGCATTGCATGCCAAGGAGCGTAACGCTCGTATATCAGAACTGTCCAAGGGTAAGATCGTGGATGGCTCTGGTATGTCTAACGCTGAGGCCGATAAAATTATGGCTTTTGTTGGTGGGTTGCCAGAGCTTAAACGTAATGCATTGCAAGAGGTGGATCGTCAGGTTCACGACATCATCAAGCAAACAAACCAAACATATATTGATGGAGGGTTAATCCCTGATTACCTTCTTGATACAGATATCGATGACGATACTAAGGTAGAGTTTGAGAGGTATGGAAGTTACGTTCCATTACGTGGGTACGCTGATCCAGAATCAAGTTTAGATGTTGCTGATGAGCGTGTGCTTACATCAACAAACAAGAATGGCTCCAAGAACAAACCAAACATATCTGCTCTGGGCAGATCAAGTTATGCGGGAGATATACTCGCCAACGTAGCTGTTCAGCATCATCAAGCAATCGACAAGTCCGAGCGTAACAAGGTTGGTCAATCATTACTGAAGCTTCTTGAGAGCAAGGACATTGATACTTCTGAATTTGGAAGGGTCTTGGATAGGCATCCGATGAAACGTGCCATGGTCAATGGTAGCATTCGCTATGTTCCTGATCGTGATTTTAATGATCCAGATCAACCAATTTTAGCGGTCCGTCGTGACGGCAAAGAATATCTTTTATTGCTTGATGAAAAAATTGCCACATCAATGAAGGGAACTCTATCTCCTAAGCAAGCTAATGCTGCGGTAAGGTTCTTGCACAACATCACAAGGTTCTATGCAAACCTACTGACAAGTTATAACCCTTCCTTCCTGTTATCAAACTGGCCTCGTGATATTGAAACTGCCATCTTCAATGCGCAGCAGTACGAAATGAAAGGCTCTTCAAAGGATATCATTAAGAATGTCCCGAAGGCGTTTTGGGCATTACTAAAAGTACTGAACGGCAAGGAGAACGCTAATCCTTACTGGGCCAATAGATACAAAGAGTTCTACGAAAATGGCGGTCAGAATGTGCTGAATCAAATGTCTAATTTGGTTAGTGCATCTCAAGATATTGAAAGCACTATTGGTAATATGGTTGCTGCGGACAACCAAGGACTAACAGAAAAGGTAAAGAAAAGTTTCTTAGGCAAGGGCGCAAGTCTATTGAATACCGTTGAAGCTGTTAACAGTGCTGTTGAAAACTCAACAAGGTTGGCATTCTTTGATACGATGGTCTCCAGCCTTGAGGCACAAAATGTGCCAAAGAAAGAAGCTTTAAAACGTGCTGCATTCGCAGCGAGAAACCTGACTACAAACTTTCAGAAAGGTGGCGAATACAAGAACGGCCTGAACTCCATGTACTTGTTCTTCAACGCATCGATGCAAGGCTCCATGGCTATCTTTAATTCTCTTGTTAACAGCAAGAAGGCAAGGAAGCTTGCGGCTTCCATTGTTGTCTTTGGATTTATGATGGATCAGATTAACGCTGCAATATCTGATGATGATGATGAGGACGGAGTTAATGATTATGATGATATCAATGAGTACACTCTTGGTCACAACTTAATTTTACCTGATCTAAATGGTGATGGTACTTACACAAAGATACCTATGGCCTATGGCCTAAATACCTTGTTCAACTTTGGGCGCGTTACATCAAACTTAATTCGAGGCGCGGCTGGTAGTGAAGGCACTTATACTCCACAGCAAGCGGCGAAAGAGCTTACTAGCTATGTAACTGAAATGATCAATCCATTTGGTGGCAATAGCGCACTTACCTTCTTGTCTCCCACAGTTGGAGACCTTCCAGTTGAACTCTTGACCAACAAAGACTTTAGAGACGCTCCAGTTTACAAAGAGCTATCCCCATATCAACCTCATCTGTCTCGCAGTGGGTTGTACTGGTCAACTACAAGCCCATCAGCGGTATGGACATCTAAGTTTATTAACGACACCCTCGGCAGGGGGGATGACTACATCCCCGGTGAGATACTTGGAATGCGTGTGGATGTTCAGCCAGATGTAATTGAACACATATTTGGCTTCATGACTGGTGGCTTAGGGCGTCTTGTTAATCAGGCGGCAGACACTGCTACATCCAATATACCTAATGTGGCTATGGGTAGATGGGAATCTGATATGATTAGAACCACACCCATCATGAACAAGTTCTTCACAGCAGTCACAGACAAGGATCGTGCTGGTGACTACTATGAGAAACGTGATGATGTTCTTGCCGTTCGTCGTTCCTTCAGAGCAGCAATGCAAGACGGGGATCGTCAGAGAGCTATAGGTCTGCGCAATAGATATCCAGAAACTATTTTAATCATGGAGCCTGTTAACAAAATAGACAGAGCTATAATGAAGCTGCGCAAGAAATTAAAAATTATTAGATCAAACCAAAGGATCACAGACGATAAACGTAGAGAACTTGAAGATAAGATTGATACTAGAATACTTATGCTTCAGAACAAAGCGAACAATTTGATGCAGAACATTTAGTTCTATTGAACTTATATTCTCTTTCCCTTTTTTCTGAGTTCATCTGTAAAATCTTTTAGGTCTCTTTGAGCAATGTGTAATTCATTTTTAATAGATGGACTGGCTAACCGCCTGTATCTTTCGTCTTGTAATTTATCCACCTGCCCACGCAGATATCTCAATACTGCCTCGTCCTCTAAGGATATTTTTTTATCCATTCTTTAGCTCCTCATCAGCGTGAGAATCACGCACCAGTTCCAAAATAAATTCCGCCACCGTTTCACAACCGAGTTGCCGGGTCTGTGCAGCCAGCCAGTCAACTTGTTCATTTGTGAGATCGTCCAAGACAGTAGATATTGATCCCAGTCTCAAATAATTTTTGTGATGACGAACATATGATATTGGTTTTTTTGGAGCTGGCGGCAAAATATTTGCCTCGCGTCCGCGCCTTAACGCGGAGTTTACTTTATTAAATTTGAACCCCAGCCTTGCTGAAATTTCTCTAGCAGACAAACCATCTCTAGATAGCTCCCATATTTTAAGGGTATCTGGACTTCTGTATGCGCCATTCCAGTCTCTCATTAATTTGTTCTCCTCAGTCTAGGTCTTGGTGATTTAGACGGTATATCTGTTGGGATGCAGCGGATTAACGTGTCGCGCTCGTGTTTGTAGATTGTTTTATAAAAATCAGAACCATCCATCAGCGCATCTCCGCACAGCCTCTCAGTTTCGTAGTAGATTTCTGCCTCAAACTGCACGTCTCGCAGTGTGTAAACGATAAGCATTGCTGTAAAATATTCCATAAATTGCTATATTATTTTGTAGCAATCCAGTCGGAAATATCTTCTCTTCTCCACCGCCGCATTCGAGGGCCAAGGCTAATTGGCTTGGGGAATGAGCTGTCTTTTTTGATGTATGCGTACATAGTTTTTGGGTGAACAGATAACATCTCTGCTATGTCATTCACTTGCAGAAGGAGTCTTTCATCTCCAAATTCAGAAGTGTTGATTTTATTTTTCACTATTTTTTCCATTCTTTAAATCCTTCTCTTAGTTTTTCGAATTGATCACGGGCCTCTGAATTATCTCTAAACTCAGAGCGTGATCGAATCCCGCATGATTTGCGTATGGAATCTGCTGCATCACTCTCTGAGGCAACAAGGTCTGAGCCCACATCTGTCAGGTATGCCCAGAAGTCTTCGTTGCGGCACAGCAATCCAGCAGAAGCTATCATTCTCTCAATGTGTTTTTGGTTCTCCCGTGTTTCTGGTTCGTCCTGATCATTCAGTCTGACCATCGCAACCATGTAACGTGTGCCGACCCAATCAGTGTGCAACTCTGGTGGGCAATCATTAGGGTGTACGTTTAGACGAAGTATAATTCCGTTTCTGTCTTGAGACATTGAAACTTTTACAGATTCAAAACTTAAAGCAGAGTTCCTTATTTCATTCATTATATTGTTTCCAATTCCTTGACGCCCAACTCTTGGCGTCTATGCCTTCCAAGTCCCACCACGTTTGCTCATCTCCATATGCATGAAGTTTCATGTGGCATGTGTGGCACAGAGGGACGGCCCAGTTGTCACTAGTCTTTCTGTTTATCCCTCTGGCCTCTGCTCTCATAAGGTGGTGAGCCTCACCACCCTGACCGCAGACCAAGCAAGGTTGTCCACGCAAGGATTTTAAATATCCTTTATCAACAAGTCGCTTGGTCTTTGGGATCAACATTAGAACGGTATTTCATCCTCATCTGGTTTGTCTTGATTGTTTTGATATCCTGATTGCTCATCTGGTTTGTCTTGATTGTTTTGATATCCTGATTGCTTTTGATATCCGCCGCCGTTCTTTCGCTCTAGCAACAAGTCGCTGCGCAATGAGAGAAATGGCTTTCCATTCTTTGATACTTTTTTCCATCCTGCTAAGTTCGCCTTTGGCCGTTCGTTTCCAGACTCAAGCTGAGCATATAGATCACGCACAAGCTCTGGGTCAATTTCTATAGTGCCAGTATAGTCTGGCTGATTTTGATTTTGCTTCCTGTCGTTCTGGAATAGAACTCCTGATGCGGGGTATTGTTGACTCATGCTGCTTCTCCTTTAAGTTCAGCGTTTCTCTTTTTAAATGTTTCAAGCACTTCCTCATAGTCGTGAGGCTTTGCATTCTTCAATTGCTCAAGGACGGATTTGTTCTTGAGCCAGAACTGTTTGATTGTTTCCTCGCTATTATGTGTCGGTATAAATTCCATGAACGCAGTGGTTACCATGTCCCAGCCGTCAGTCTTTTTAACATCACCCTCAGCCTCACCACTCACAACATCAGGGGTTTTATCTTCTGACGCTACAGGGGCCACAGGAGCGGCCTCTTTCTTCTTGGCTGGTGCAGGTGATGGGCTGGCCTTCTTGCCCTTCTTAGGCTCCTCTGGGGCGCTCTGAGGGATATCCTCGCCAGCATATATGTAATGACCTAGACCATGCATTGCGATTGCCTTAGCCAAGCATCTCATTCTGGCATCACTGATGTCCCTAGAAGTTGGGCCAGCGATAGCCTTATTGCGGTAGTCCATCACGGGCAACCACATCATGTAGGTCTGATCCATTACAGTTACACTGACACGTACCTCGACCGTGTCATCTGGGTATATGACATTGTCTTGAACTTCATAGCTGGCATCAGGGTATTTATTTTTAACCTCACCCCAAGCCCAAGCCCACGACAAATAACTCAAGCCGTTTTTATTTTCCTTGTTTTCATTTACGTTTACGGATGAAAGTGTTTCCCACACTGACGTATTAGTCTTCATTTGTTTCTCCTTCAATCTCAGCTCTTTTCATTTTTTTTATCCTAAAGAACCCATCGTACTTAGGATTTTTATGCATGAAGTATCTTGCGTATAGCGCAATAAAATCATTGCTTATTTTAAAGTCACTGCCAGTCGTTTCGATGCTGGTCTCCCAGCGTATTCTATTAACAACCAACCAAGCACTAAGCTTTCTGTGTCCTTTCTTAATTGCCCTCAGTGTAAACTCCTCAAATAGTTTGTAGACATGTGGATTTTTTTTATGCCAAGCCCACCACCTTTCTTTCAAGTCATCATTCATTATCGTCCTCACCTCTCAGTGCCTTGTCTGCAACGAACGCATACCACTCGACACCCTCACTGATATTTGCCACGTCGCGTATCAAGGTCAGTGCATCTTCAAGAAATAAAACGCGCTCCACTAACTCTGCATTATTGGATTTTGCTTTTTGTTCTATTGAACTTTTATCCATCTTATGATTGATGAAACTGAGGGCAGAAGTCGGCTACTGAACAGTAGTTCCCAACACAACGGGTAGCTTCGCCCTCACGATGCTCAACGAACCAAGCGTCTTGCTGTTCTGCGTGGGAGTTAGCTTCCTCTTCACTATCGAAGACCTTAACGGCTCGCTTCAATCCCTTTTTCTTTACCGCCCATGTGTCAGGCTTAGACCATCTGTCTGCGTCAGAGCATGTGCCAAGCTCTCCATCAAAATCATAGGCCATCTGTGCATCCTGATGCACAGATATTCTATCGCTAATATAATCAAGACGATCATTCCAAGACCACAATGGAAGGTCAACTGTAACGATTGGGGATTGCGGGTATTCTTTATCGAACTCAGCACGTTTACGCTGCCAGTCTCTAAGGATTGCGCAGATGCGAATGTTGCTGACCTGCTTGTGTCGGTTGATGCCTGTGTCGGAGTTCTCGACGAGCCAAGCGTAACAGTTTTGCTGCCTCTCCCACTCGACCTTTATGCCCAACAATACAGACCAGACGGATGTGACCTTGTAGTCTGTGATCTGCACAGTGCCATCTTTCAAAACTTCTTGATGATCAAGAGCGCCAGAAATATTCCATCCTTGTAGGTTGGCATATAACCGCTCTTCCATTTTGACATTGCCATCGCTCTCGGTTGTTTCGAGTACATGGTGAACGGCTGTGCCGAACAAAGACCACACGCGATCCACAACATCCATCTCCATTTTGTCAGCGAACTTCTGTCGCTTCACACGAATGCTTGGGCTGTCAATTAGCTGTGTAATGCTGATGTCTGATTTGCCACGCGAATATTTATCCGCACGTACAAAGTTTTCAAAAACCTCTGGAAGGTTAAATCGATTTGTTATTTTCATGTTTGTTCCTCACTCTGTTTGTGTTAGTATCATCTTGGTAATTTAGTGTCAAATAGTTCTTTGGGGGGTAGTAATGGAGAGCATATCGTTCTCAATTTTAGGTGAGCCAGCATCGAAAGCTAACAGCAGAAAGGCCGTTGTTATCAGAGGAAGGCCAGCTTTTATCAAGTCTGACAAGGCGCGAGGCTATGTCAAAATGTTCGAGGCACAATGCCCCAAGCTAGATGATCTGATCGTTGAGGATGTAAAAGTTGAGATGATTATTTACTACGCTACTCGACGGCCCGATCTTGATGAGAGCCTCATATTGGATTGCATGCAGGGGCCGATCTATAAAAATGACAGACAGGTAAAGCAGAAGTTTATTTATTGGCAGCTAGATAGAGACAACCCGCGCACACACATACGTGTGAGTGCCTGTGATGTGGATAATATTCCAGCCATATAATAATTATAATATCTCTCTCTCTTAGAGAGAGAGTATATATAATATATATAATATATATAATTATATTATTAGCTGGCACAAAAAGCTTCGTTGACTGGGCCACTCCCCGCGCCTATGATCGTCGTTATCGATAGAGCGAGAGGACCAAACTGTGCAAATTGAAGATCAATTGCGCGGCGAGGCACACAGGTTAGGAACAGGTCAACACAAAATAATCTGCCCAGCTTGTGGTCATAGCCGCAAGAAAAAAAAAGACAGAACTCTCTCACTCAAAATTGAAAATGATAGGGTACTCTATCAATGCTGGCACTGTGACCAGCAGGGTATTGTGCCGACTGAAGAGAAGATCAATTTTAGAGTGAGAAAAATGAGTGTAGCAAAGAAAATTAAAACAACATCACTATCTGACGCGGCGTTAAAAAGCTTGAGTGACAGAGGGATATCAAAAGAAACTGCCGAAAAGGCAGGTGTTCGTTCTGGCACACACTTTGTTCAAGCAGTTGGGAGCGAGACCGAGTGTCTGTTCTTCCCATACACGAACAAAGGACAGACTTACGCATCAAAAATAAAATCAATTGAGGCCAAAGGTTTTTCCTGTAACGGATCACCTCAAACCTTTTTTAATATTGAAAATGTAATTGCCGACGATGTCTTGATCATTGTCGAGGGTGAGATGGATGCCCTCGCTCTGATGGAAACAGGATACGATAGCGTAGTATCAGTACCAAACGGCGCAGTTATGAAAGTCGTTGATGGTCAGGTTGACCCTTCAGATGATAACAAGTTTAAATTTTTATGGGATGCTAAAGACCAAATCGAACGTGCCGAAAAAATAATTATTGCCACTGATGCGGATGCTCCGGGCGAGGCAATGGCAGAAGAAATGGCGAGGCGCATAGGCAAGGATCGTTGCTGGGTTGTAGATTATCCAGAGGATTGCAAGGACGCAAACGATGTTCTGCTAAAGCATGGAACAGATGGCGTTGATAGTTTTATAGCAAAGGCCAAGCCTTGGCCTGTCTCAGGGCTGTATGACGCAAGTCATTTCTATGAGCAGCTCGAAGAGATTTATGACAAGGGCATGGGACGTGGTGAAAGCACAGGCTATGACAATGTTGATGAGATATACAGCGTTGTTGCTGGTCAGTTGACTATCGTCACGGGTCACCCTTCGTCTGGCAAGTCAGAATTTGTAGATCAGATCATGGTCAACATGGCTCAATCTAAAAATTGGAAGTTTGCAATTTGCTCCTTTGAAAATGAACCACGATTACACATTGCTAAACTGATCAGTAAGTTTGTGCGAAAGCCTTTCTTCAAAGGCATGACAAGTCGCATAACCCCAGACGAATTGCAGATGGGAAAAGAATTTGTTCAATCGAACTTTTCTTTTTTATATCAAGCAGATGGCTCTCTTTGCTCAATAGATAGTATCATTGAGCGTCTCAAGGTTGCTGTCCTGCGCCATGGTGTAAGGGGTGCTGTGATTGATCCCTACAACTACATTCAGAAGGGCAAGGATATCAGTGAGACTGACTGGGTCTCTGAAGTTTTAACTCGGCTACGTGTATTCGCACAAGCACATGGAATACACATCTGGTTTGTTGCGCATCCAACTAAAATGATGCGGGATAAGAATGGGGATATACCACCACCAAAAGGCTATGATATTTCTGGCAGTGCAGCATGGTTTGCTAAGGCAGACGTTGGCCTGACTGTGCACAGGCCTGACCCAGTGAACACCATGACATCTCAAATCCACATCTGGAAGCGCCGCTTCTCATGGGTTGGTAAGCAGGGCGTAGCGGAGCTAGACTTCGATACTGTCACATCAACGTACAAAGAACATAGGTTCGATGCGTTCCTTGAAGATATCTCTGAGCCGAGAGGGTATGAGAATGACCATCCTTTCGACCTCTAAAACATTACTGACTGTTAGACCGGGCAGCGAAGGCCCAGTGATTTTTGTGTGGGTGGACGGTGTAGAAGTTGCACAATACCCAATGGATCAACGCCACATGTTGAGCTTTATACAGGACTTGATATCTAAATGTAGAGAAACTGTTTGACGATAGTCTCGCTCAGTGCTAACTGTTGTTTAGATTTGTTCTCCTCAAGAATGTGATCTTACTCTATCGATACTGGAGCAGCGCGTTGTGAACTAATACGCTGCTCCTTTTTAATGGATCACCCTCTCCTGCATCTCCTCTATAATTTTTGAAGCGCAGAAGATTGTTCCCACTTGTATCTCTGCAATCTCGTCAAACAACCCATAGCTTACAATGATGTTTGCTATTAGATTGCACAGGAACTCAGGGGATACATCACTGGGCAAATTCTTTATTGCCTCGTTAATAATTTTCATTTCATTTTTTGGATGTTCTTCACTCATATTTAATTCCTTACAAATTTTACTTCAACAGAAGCTGCTCAACTTTAGATTTGATACGTCGATTGATTAGGCTCTCTGCCCTGCCAAGCTCCTCGTGGATTGCTGTGATCTGATCACCATAATTGTAATCATATTTCATAACCCAAGCATCATTGACTGATCCTGTTTTCTTTTTGTACTTGAGTGACTTTACTTTAAAAACCTTTATCCCCTCGGCTAAAAGCCGTGGTGAGTTCATTTCATCAGCGTCCAAAATAAACCTCATACCATCACCAGCTTTTACTCTGTGTATTCCTTTAAGAAAAACTTTCTTTAGCCAAGTGATCTTCACGCCAACAACGTTGTCATGATACGCGGATAAGCCGGGAGAAAAGCATATGTCCTTATCGACATTCACAGACCAATGAGATTTTGGAAACAACATATTCAATGTCATTAAGGATTTTTCTACTGAAAGAACTGTGGCTTCCTTGATGGGTGTTCGCTGGTATTCATATCGACGTAACAAGCTCCTTGTTTTAGATATCTCACCACAGGTAGAGCTGTACAAATTAATAACTTGATTGGTCACATCATTGCCAAAATTAGTTTTCATATCACGATAAACATGCAGATTTTTGAGGGCATATTTTCTGCCCAAAGCAAACTCCTTATTAGCATCACCTTTAATTTTAAATGATACACGCATGTCATGTGCCGCAGTCCTTAGACTTTCTAATTTTTTGTATTCCTTTATTTGCATTTTTTTCTCCTCACACTTCATATCCATTGTTTCGTAACTTTTGCTTAAAGCAATTTAATTCCTTACGACTAGTATCTAATTCCTCCCTAGCTCCCTTGCGTGGGTTTGTTGACCATGCTTCATTCTGTGCAGAGTGCAGCCTTTCAGTAAGCCAGTTTAACTCCACTCTATCAAAGGCACTTATGCTTTTCTTTTCCCAAGGTGGCAGCGGTATTGTAACACTCTCGCTGTTCACCCTGTTTATTCGGGACTGATCCCTTGTAGATATTTTTTTTCTCATTGATCATCCCCTAATATTTTAGGTAAGTTGTCTCACCGAATGGTGCAGGTTTTGCATTTTCATAAGACGAAACCCACAGCACTGGATATTCTGGTGACGGTGGGTAATCAAAGATGCCCATGTCAGTGAACACAACCATGTTGTCTACATTTATTGCATGATCTTGAACGTATTGAAACGCTGGCGTGATGACCGTGCCGCCTCGACCATTCACCTTGATGCTCTCAATGACCTCGCCCTGCTCATAACGGCTTACAGTTTGAACTCTGGCATCAAACGTAATCACTGTGATTGATGATGGCTTGATGTCCTCACTGATCGCGTTCATCTCACCAAGAAAATACTCAAGCTCACGATCAGAGACTGACCCACTGCTATCGACCAGCAGCACAATATCACCAGCACCAATTCGATCTACGCTTGGCGCAATTATACGCGCTGTGTGATACATCTTTTTGTTTGGTCTGCGCATAGTGTAGTCATCAGGCTGATCACCGCCAACGAAACGGCGGAGAACATCGCGCCAATCAACTTGGCTTTGCTTCATTCTCTGAACCATCTCATCAATAGCCGCTGGTAGTTTTCCAACCGCTTTGGCAGCAGAAGCAGCCATCATCACCTTACTGTCAATGTCAGCTTCAACTTGCTTGCACTCAGCTTCAGACATTTCTTTGAGGTCAGTGACCTCGCCAAAAGCAGAGCCGCCAGAGAACTGTTCCTTTGCGTCCTCTGGCAACCGATCATAGATAGCCTCGGCAGTCATGCCCTCGTACTGTGGGTCATGCAGCCGTCCCTCTGGCAAAGAGAACCCGCCGTCAATCAAGAGTATTTCATTAATGGCAAAGTCACATGCTATATTCCAAAGCTCTGGATCACGATTGCCACGGCGTAATGAGTGCTTCATAACGATGTGCAAGACCTCATGAGCAAAGACGCCAGTCACTTCAGCCTCTGACAGACTATCGACAAAGTCAGGTGACCACAGTATTGATACGCCATCTGTACACATTGTGCCAATTGTCTGATCACTATCGACCTTGACCGACAAAGCAATTGATCCAAAAAATGGATGGGATATTACAAGTTTAGTTATTGAACGTGAAACTTTAGTTTGTGCGTCCATAATTTTCTCCTCAAGAAAAAGTTCAATAGAACAAAAGCAGCCAAATTAGATTTAAGATGGCTGCTCTTTAGCTGTTACAAGATTAAGTGCTTGCCGCTGGTCATCACCCAATCACGCACTGCCTTCACTTGCTTTAGGTCAGTGTCACGGTTCAGTGCATCCTTGATCACAAAGGCAGCGAACTCTTGTTGCGGTATGCGCTGCAAGTACTGCACGATCTGCGCTGCATTGGACTTGTTCATGCGTGTAGCCAGCGCTGCGCACACTGCGTACATGACCGCAGGATCATCTGAAATGCTTGCAGATTGTGGCTTTGCAATCAGCTCGTTGATGTCTGGGACTGTGTCATACAGCTTCAAGAAGCCCATGAAATCAGCGCAGCCACCTCGACCAACTTGCCCAGCAATTGCCTCTTGAAGGCATACCGGATCGATATCCCAGCTAAGCACTGACGAAACACGCTCCCAAGAGCGTGGTGACGGGCAAGCATTCGCGTCTCTGTCGAACTTGTGCAGCCACTCAGGACGAAAGCGCAGGAACGCACACACGCGCTCGTCCACCCCGACACTGTAGTAGTATGCTATCGTGTCATCCAGATCGGCTTCGATGTCTAAGAACATCAGGCGGTCACGCAAGTGTGTTGGCAGGTTGTTAGTGCCAGCTCGGTCAGACATGCGGTTGCCAGCCGCAACAATTACCCACCCCTCTGGCAGGTGATGTGCGCCCACACGCCGCTCGTTGGTGAGCTGCGCTCCAATGTTTAGGTTCGCAACTGGAGCTTGCGCCAGCTCGTCGAGGAAAAGAATGCCCTTTCCCTCAGTAGGCATCCAGTCTGGACGCTTGCGTTCCATGCCCTCGCCATCGTCAGAGGGCACAACCCAGCCAGCCAGTTCACCAGCATCATACTGAGCCAGCGAGAGTATTGAGCATTGGATGTCCAGCTCTTTAGCAATGTCTGTTACGCAAGTTGTCTTGCCAATCCCTGCACCAGATACCAGATAAGGCACAAGGTACTGGGCATCACGCCCATCCTTTAGAGACATTGCGTGATTGATTGCTGCCTTCACGATGTTTTTTGCTTGTGATAGTTTCATTATAACCCCCAGTTATTTATGCATATTGGGCCAATGCCCAGTTCAATTGATACAGGATCAGTCAACGTCCTGCCGCAGCAGGAGCATCGCCCTGTTTCTTTGCCATGCCTTACTGCCTCACCTCGTGGGTCAGCCGACACAGTAACAATATTGTCTGACGTGCCTTTGGCGCAGCCACTTGATGGAGTAAAAGTCCCACCCACAATTTTGCCCTGATAGTCTGATCCGCGTTTGACATATACTGCCCCAGCATTTTTCCCACTCACTGGTGCAAGCGAGAACGATAGTTCATCCACCCGAAAGACAGGCTTCTTAACCTTAGCACTTTCCAAAAGCTCTTTGATGCGTGAGACATCCACGTCTCGGCTCATTGATGCCTTCCGCTCAGCGGTTGCTCTGGTCTTTAGGATCATTCGCTCTGCCGCATTCCACTGGTTCTCAGTCAGATCACCCTTCATTCCATATTGCTGGACCAAAGAATTTGCGAAATCATTCCATTTGCGCATCGGCTGAAGCGCGATAAGTATCTCCTCATACTCCATTACATATCTCCTAAAATTTTAGCTAACCCCTCACGGGATAGTTTTACTTCATCGATTTCATCAAGATTAAAACCACGACCTTCAAGTTCGAGGTGTTTGCCATCGATCTCATTAATTCTTTTCCACGTACCAGCCCATAAATTAACGCCCTTAGATATTTTTGCTTTGCCAAAATAAAACAATTTTTGACTACCGTGGTAATTTGGGTTTATGGGATTAACCTCATCATGAAATTTGGTCATCACTCTTGATCCTTTATCTTAACGCTTTGGACACGGCGGTTCAGTGCAAACGCGACGAACGACAAATCCTTTTCCAATTCATACAAAGCATCACGCATCTGTTTGGATGGATGTCGCTCTTTATACATACGTTTCCACCAAGTCTTACCCAACTGGTAGTTAGGCAGCTTCACCGTAGCCAGAGCAAACGCCTCTTGGAAAATAGCTTGCACGTCATCGCGCTCAAAGAACGCTTCCGCCTCAGCATAAGCCTCGGAAATTGGTTTCAATTCTCCCATCACGCCACCTCCTCTTCCGGTTCCCAGCAATTGTCTTTTCCGTTCCTGTATTTACCCTCAAACATTCCACCTTCATCCAAGTAAGACGCAGAGATATCAAACCCCCACCCAGTCAAACGATCCCATATAGGAATGGGCGGAGACCACGCAGTCCAACATTTGAAAGCAAACTTACCCACCTTCTGATCATCTGACATCTGAAAATTCTCGGTGATTTCAACCTCACAGACATCCCATTTTGTGCCCCAGTGTGTAATGCGCCAGTCCATGGGTCCGTCTGGATATTGGTCAATCTCCGAGAACGAGACCAAAGGTTGCGGCACAACAACGTCACAGAACCGTGGGTAATTAAGACTAACGTTAAAAAATAATTCGTGCACCATGGCCCGTGGGCCTTGGACGTACACTTCTTGATAGCAATGGTTAGGCATTTACAATTTCTCCTCTAAGCTTGTGCGTTTGATTTGAATGTCGTGAAGGTTTAAGGCATCAACGACTGACATGTAATCGTCATAAAAGCTGTCGATCCATTCGTAGCAGACCCACTCACAAAAATTGTCGTACTGATCCTGATCGATGATGTAAGCATGATATTTTTGATCATGCGTTACTATAGTCAAACATTTGTCCGACTTTGTTGCTTCCAACCCAGCAGAAGCAACAGCAGCATCGACATCGATATTGCCATCGATCAACTGACCAGCCTTCCACTTAGCCACAAAATAAAATTCTGTCTCCATAAACTTGCACTCCTCTTTGCATTTAAAGTTCTATTGAACTTTTCGCAGCAGCCCACGAAGGGCTGCTAACAAAAGCTCACTGTATTATTGGTGTACTTAACCGCAGCTCAAGAATTTCTACTAATTCTTTGCGAGTTTCTGCCATAGCAATGACTTTGCGTCGTCGTTCACAATCTTCTCTTGGGATTGAAGCTTTCCATCCCCCAAACCCGGCAGATTTGTAAATCAGTATATCTGGACGCCCAATTACAGTCCATTCAGCAGCACTTGTTCCTAAGTGGTTGCCTTGCCACATTGTGGGTTTCATTTTCTCTAGTTTTATTTGCATATTCACCTCAAGATATTTGATATAATGCAACCAGAATGGCTGCGTTGATGGCTGCGATTAGTGCAACCTTTGGCAGAACGGGCAGACACGCTGCCCAAACGTAAACACGATCAATAACTTTACTCATCCTGCATCTCCCTTTGCTGTTTGCTGTTGATTAAATCAAATTACTTGCCATCACCGCTGCAAGGATGGCGGGGTCTGAGTGTTCACGCTCAAGGCCATCGGAATTGCTAGTCCATCGAGCGTCACCGCCAAAACGAATTAGCGTTACAAACTCTTGGCCTTCCCAATTTACAGTGATGCTGTGCATGTCCCACTTTGAGTTGCCATCTTCGTCACGGACCACAGTCTCGGCTTCCATTGTCAAAACTTCGCCATTAACTTTAACAGTGTTATTATTTATTACAGCGGTTGCAGTGTCGTTGATCCAGTTCTCTGGGTTAAAAGTAACTGTAGTCATTTTGTATCTCCTCCGATTAAAAGTTCTATTGAACTTTTCGTAACAGCCCATCAAGGACAGGCTGCTAACAAAAGTTCACCAAGCCATCATAAAGATCACCACTCCAAAGAGTGTTGCTGAGAGGACAATGCCAGAAGCAAAGCCCTCTACTAATAGCAACCTGCGCTCTCTGCGCGACAGGCGGCGGCTCATGATGCCATCATAGCGTCAACTGCCGCATCCACATCGCTGTTCTCTGCAGCAGCGTCGGCCTCTGCCGCTTTGGCTGCAGCAGTGTTTCGGAATGCCTTGCGAGCAGCCAGCAATTCACGCATGATATTGTGAAACTCTTCCAACTCCTCATCCGAAAGGCCGTCACAGAACTTGTCACCTTGAACTTTTTTGCCTTCCTCTCTTTTTGTTGACCATTTGCCAACAACTTTTTCTGCAAGGAGTTTGGCTTTCGACTTACTTGCTTCACCGGAGACAAGCTTTGCCAACTTGTTTTCGCTGGTGATGCCCTCAGCGTCAAAGAACTCCTGAACCATCGCTGGGGTGGCTTGCGTCATACCAGCCAGATCAAAGTGCCTGATTGCCCCGACAGAGTTGTCAAAATAACGTTTGACGGTAGCATCCTTGCCCGTTCCGAGTGCCAAAAGCAAAGCTTCCTTGACCGACTTGGATACTGCATCTGGAAGGTTTCCCTTTTTCATCTTTACGCTGGCGATGGAAGAAATCAGTTCGCAGTAAGCTCCGATTTTGTGTGAGTTAGCAGCCTCAGAGTTGGCCTTGCTGTCCGCCTTCAGGCCAGTGATTTTTGCTTCAGCACCAGCGATGTGATTGATGGTTGCATCTGCAATTTCGAATGCGATTTTTTTAGCTTTAGTCATAGTATATCTCCTCAGATATGTTTGGCATAAGTGCCATGGTTGTCACCAATGATACAGCCCCGCAGGGCTGCACTGTTGGTAGCAACTTAGGAGTTCATGAACTCCTGAGCCTCGTCGCGAACGCACTCACAAATAACCATGTAGTCTGGGACACAAACATTCCCTTCGTTATCTTCCGCAAAGCGCTTCGCGAAGTAGATTGATTTGTCCAAGAAGCGGCGGCTTGTGTACTCATCAGTAGTGAAAAACTTCAGATAGTTGATGTACGCTGCGACTGCGTTTTTGTAGTTTGACATGATGTAACTCCTCAAAAAGTTTCGGCATTATTGCCAGTTTTACTCCACATATTCTTTTGTTACGGTTGCTGTTACACCAAAGCCGGATTCTTCGAAGAACCAAATGCTGTTAGAAGGTGTCCATTCCATTCCAATGGATTTACAACGCTCATCCATTTCATTTAGCATTGCATCGTACTGAGCGTCAGTTTCGATTTTGCAGTAAGCTTTAGCTGATACGAATGCTTTTGCTTTGCTGCCATAAACCCCAACAATTCCATCCTCAGAACCATTTACCAAATAAACTACTCTCATTTTTTCTCCTTCTAGATGATTGATTGTTTGATCGCTGCAGCAAGGCTAACAACATCGAATGCTGCTTTAACCATGTTGCCCTCTGCAGCGCTGCCGCAGAACGAGACGAAGCAGTCTATTGCTGTGACCGCTGCGTCTGGGTCTTTGATGAAGTAATTAGACATTCGTTATTCCTCAAGTTGATCTATTTGAAACAGTCAAAGACTGCTTGAGATAGAGGCCCATTTAAGGGCCACTTGTTTTTGTGTGAAGGCTTTTCTCTCCCCTCACCAGCCAGAAACCGCTTTTGAAAGTGACATCCGCATCTGGTCCCCTTGGGGTATCATCGGCTTGTCTCGGCTCTCGAAGCACTGGACTGTCGCGCTGTCCTCATTTTGAGGCGTCTGCTAGCGGCTGAGGGGGAGAGGCTTGAAAACGTGTCCCCCGTCCGATGACCCCTTGTTGCATTCTCTGATTACCTTGTCCACCCCTAAATTGAATTAAATTGAATTAAATTACCTTGTTTGATCTGATAGCCTTATTTCATTGGGTGTTCGTGACAAAGAAAGTTTGATGCTGTAGGCTATAAAAAGTTCAATTGAACTTATTTCGATTGAGCAGAACTAAAGAATAGTGCCGAAACGGGGGTAATAGCCTAGCCTAAAATCCCGAAAGGCCCAGCGCAGCGCAGAGGATACGATGTCAGATAAACGCAAAGACAAGCCAAAGCTTACAGTGGTAAGTGATAGCACAGGCACTAAGAGTGCCAAAGGTGTAGGGAGTAAGAGGAAGAGAGCTGGTAGCAATAGGTCTGCCATGCAACCCAATGGCCTCACGCTCAAGCAGGAAGGGTTTGCTTTAGCAGTGTTTGGTGGTGCTTCTTTTAGTGATGCGTATAGGCAGTCGTATGACGCCCAGAACATGTTACCAGCAACGATACATCGTCAAGCGTATGAGCTAGCAATCAACCCCAAGGTATCCGCAAGATTAGATGAGCTGCATAGCCAGAAGGAGCGGGAACGGCGCATGCAGTCGCTCTCTCGAAGTGATCTGGTTTTGAAACAGCTCGAAGGCATAGCCCTTGACGACGGGGTGCAGGACGGGGCTCGTGTTCGTGCGTTGGAGTTGTTGGGCAAATCAGTTGCGCTGTTCACAGATCGTGTGGAGACCGACGATAAGACAGACAGGACTGCTGACGAAATCGAACGTGATCTGCGTGACAAACTTGATCGTCTTGGTCTGGGTTAAAAAGTTCAATTGAACATTTCCTTACGTGTGTGCGCAAATTTAGTAGTATCTCGACCCCCACCTACCCCCACCCCCCTGTTTCGGGCCACGCTGCGCACGATATACATACATGATGTTTCGCACACTCAGAAACCCCATAGGTTCAAATAGGGGTATTAGTACTATACTTCGAAAATTGAAAAGGATTCATAGAGCTTCATATCTGCCTCGTAGAGGGGCAGTAGCTCTTTGTAGGGGGTAAGTACCTGAAGATCAGACTTGGCTATCCACGCCTCTCCCTGATTGATGTGAGGCATATCTCCATTCCAACCTAAGTGCCGTGCTGCTAGATGGAGTTCATTGAAGGTGAATATCTTCACTTTATCTGCTGTATCTAGAAAACTTTGTTGGGTTCTGAAGCAGAAGTGTTTTACGAGGCCGTCTTTCTTGCTGTATCCTTTGATTGCTCCCTTCATTAATTGGGAAGCTTCTTTGGCTATCGCTGATTTGTTTTTTGGTTTGGCACTCCCTGACTGGGTTGCGGCGTTTTTCAGGCAGTAGTTAACTGCGCTCACAAGTCTGTCCTCTGGATTTCGGACAACAGCCACTATCTGACTAAAATTTTTATTTTCATTTTTTAATTTTGCTTCTGAGACGGGGTGATGCCCGTTGAGAACACTTCCGTTGTAGACCTTGTCCACAATCCATTGAAGTGTAGAAGACCCTGTCTTGGGTATTTCAACAACAAAGCAGTTATTATCAACTATAAGCATAGGCTAGTTATATTATATATAATTATAATATACTATATCTCTCTCTCTAAGAGAGAGAGTATTATATATATTATATATATTATATATTATAATACATATACGCTCACTCATTGCAAGCACGTTAAGTTCAATAGAACTTTTCAAGGGGCAATTTATTTGCTATGCTTGTCTTTAGTACTTTCAGGAGAATGGTCATGGGCGCAGGAGCGGGTGGAGGAATGGGCGGTGGATATGGCTTACCAAGTCCATATATGTATCCTCAACAGCAACCTTCTTATTCCAGCGGCAAGGGCGGTCAAGGCCCGATGTATAGTCAAAGCCCCTTTGGGGGTGGGGGCTCTAGGTATAAATCTTACAACAGCTACTCACAACCTAACCAGTTTTATGGAAATAACTACGGTATGGGTTCATATCCAGCTCCACCAAAAAACCCATTTGAAGGAAATGAACAGTACCAAGCCCTAATGGACTATCAGAAATCCATGGGTCCGACTCAGGAACAGATGAGTCGCTATGGTCAGTTACAAAGAGATTTTGAGCAAAGCAGCGGCTTCAAAGATTACCGCATTAAGCAACTTGAAGATCAACAAAATTTAATTCGTAATATCTTTTCTCAAAATATGATGGGCGGAATTGGCGCATATCGAGATCAGTACGGACCTTCCATGCGTCGTAATTTTGGCGGGTTTACTCAGAGGCCGACAACATATTCTCAACCCTATACTCAGACCAATGATTTCCCTCAATCCCTTGGTGGTCCTCAAGGTAGCTTTGGCTCCAATCTTGAAACTTTGTACTCCAGTTATGTAGCTCCTGTCCCTAAGCCTTTTAATTCACCACTTGGAGATCAGCAAGTCTCTAGGAGATCGGAGCTCTTGCCTGTACAAACTAGATACATACCTCAGCCTTATGAGTTTCAACCACCGCCAGAGTATGTAGTGCCGAACATTTCTGAAGTTTCTGCTCCTGCTGCTCCTGCTCCTGCCGCTCCTGCTGCTCCTGCACCGAAGTTCGAAGATTATGGTCCGTAAAGTTTATGAATTTTTCAAATCATGGGTAAGCATTCAAATATCTTAGAAAAGATATCAACACTCCCTCTAGATCAAAGGGCAGAAATTCTAAAGGAGCTTGAGGCTCTTGATTCGGCGCGATCAAAGGAAAACGCCAGAACTGATTTTTTAGAGTTTGTTAAAATGATGTGGCCTAGCTTCATTGGTGGTAGGCATCATAAAACTATGGCTGATGCCTTTGAGCAGGTTGCCAGCGGAAAGCTGAAGCGTTTAATTATTAACATGCCGCCTCGGCATACGAAGTCTGAATTTGCTTCTTATCTTTTTCCTGCTTGGTATCTTGGTCAGTACCCACAAAAAAAGATAATTCAAACTGCTCACACTGCAGAATTGGCAGTGGGATTTGGACGTAAGGTTCGTAACCTCATCCAAGGCGATGACTTTCAGGATGTTTTTTCTGGCATTGAGCTATCTTCTGACTCAAAAGCTGCAGGACGTTGGAACACTAACAAGCAAGGTGACTACTTTGCTATTGGTGTAGGCGGTGCGGTAACTGGTAAGGGTGCGGATGTTCTGATTATTGATGACCCCCACTCAGAACAAGAAGCTCAGCAAGGTCAGTTCAACCCAGAAGTCTATGATCGTGTTTATGAATGGTATACATCTGGCCCCCGTCAGCGGTTACAGCCCGGTGGGGCTATCATTATTGTAATGACACGTTGGTCAAAGCGCGATCTTACAGGACAAATCATTAAGAGATCGGCTGAGATTGAGGGTACTGATGATTGGAAAGTAATAGAACTTCCAGCAATCATGCCTTCTGGGAAATCATTATGGCCTGAGTTCTGGGGAAAGCAAGAACTAGAAGCGATTAAGGCTGAGATTCCAGTATCAAAGTGGAATGCTCAGTATCAACAGAACCCAACCTCTGAAGAGGGTGCGCTTATTAAGCGAGAATGGTGGAATGAGTGGGAACATGAAGAACCCCCTATGTGTCAGGCAATACTTCAGTCTTGGGATACTGCCTTCCTGAAAACACAAAGATCAGATTACAGCGCCTGTACAACTTGGGGGATATTCTATCATTCAGATATCAATAATGGCACTACTCCAAATCTAATATTGTTAGATGCGTATAAGGAAAAGCTAGAGTTCCCAGAGCTAAAGCAGCTTGCTTATGAGAAGTACTGGGAGTACGAACCAGATCAATTGATTGTGGAAAAGAAAGCTTCAGGTGCGCCGTTGATATTCGAGCTTAGGGCGATGGGTCTACCCGTTACAGAGTTTACGCCGTCTCGTGGGCAAGACAAAATTGCTCGTGTGAATGCAGTAACTGACCTGTTTGCAAGTGGCGTAGTGTGGCATCCCCCAACAAAAGGATCATATGATGTTATCGAAGAGTGTGCGTCGTTTCCCTCTGGAGAACATGATGACTATGTTGACTCCGTGTCACAGGCATTGATACGATTCAGACAGGGTGGATGGATCAGATCATCAAGTGATGATTATGACGATAAGCCTAAATACATAAGACCAGTGGAATATTATTAATTGATCTGCTATAGTTCTGTGGAGCATAGAGGAAAACAGCATGGCTATTACAAAACCTATGGAACCTTTTGACCCTGATCAAATGCAGGATGATGAAGATAAAGAGGCTGATCTGGAAATTGAAATTGTGAACCCAGATGCAGTTTCCATGGAGACTGATGATGGTAGTATTGTTATTGATTTCACTGGTGACATAACAGATGAACTTCTTGGCCCTGACCATGAAAGCAATTTAGCTGAGTTCATGGATGATCAGGAACTTCAAATCCTTTCCTCAGAATTGATAGAAGAGTTTGAGTCTGACCGTGAATCTCGCAAGGATTGGGCAAGAGCCTATGTGAAAGGCTTAGACTTACTAGGTTTAAAGATTGAGGAACGTCAACAGCCTTGGGCTGGGGCTTCAGGTGTATTCCATCCCCTTCTCACAGAATCTGTTGTTCGTTTCCAAGCACAGGCCATGGGCGAGCTTTTCCCTGCTTCTGGGCCTGTTCGCACTAAGATCATGGGCAAACTATCCACAGAAAAATACAAACAGTCTCAGCGTGTAGAGACGGAGATGAACTATCTTCTTACTGAAGAGATGGTTGAGTACCGTGAAGAAACAGAACAGATGTTGTTCAAGCTTCCGCTTGCTGGCTCTGCCTTCAAGAAGGTTTACTATGATCCGATCAACGAACGCCCAGCCGCTATGTTTGTTCCAGCGGAAGACTTCGTGGTTGCGTATGGATCATCTGATTTGGGCACATGTGAGCGATACACTCATGTCATGAAAAAAACTTCTAATGAAGTTCTTGAGCTTCAAGTTAATGGATTCTATCGTGATGTAGAGCTGCCAGAGCCCTCTCCTGATCGGACAGATATTGAAGATAAGTACGATGAGCTTGATGGTGAGTCGGCGGTGATGGAAGATGATGATCGACACACTATTCTTGAGGTGCATGCTAACTTGGACCTTGGTGGAGAACATTCTGATCCTGACGGCTTGGCACTCCCCTATGTTGTAACAATAGACAAATCTTCCTCTACCGTTCTGTCTATTCGTCGGAATTGGTATAGTGAAGATGAAAAGAAAAAAAAGAGATTACATTTCGTACATTACAAATATCTCCCCGGTCTCGGCTTCTATGGGACAGGTCTTATACATCTTATCGGTGGTCTTGCGAAATCCGCGACATCCATACTTCGTCAGCTTGTTGATGCAGGTACGTTATCGAACTTACCTGCTGGTCTTAAAGCTCGCGGGATGCGTATTAAAGGTGATGATTCTCCTCTTATGCCGGGTGAATTTAGGGATGTGGACGTACCGGGCGGTGCTATTCGTGACGCAATTACGTTTATCCCTTACAAAGAGCCGTCAGGCGTACTGTATCAGTTACTCGGAAACATTGTTGAAGAAGGCCGACGCATTGGATCAGTTGCTGACATCCAAGTAGGTGACATGAATGCGCAAGCCCCAGTCGGGACAACGCTCGCGCTCATGGAGCGATCCATGAAGGTTATGTCAGGAGTTCAGTCTCGTATGCATGCAGCGATGAAGCGTGAGCTTCGTTTGTTGGCAAAGGTCATTCATGACTACATGCCAGCAGAGTATGCGTATGAGATGGAGGGAGAGCATAATAGAACAGAAGATTTTGACGGCAGGGTAGATGTAATTCCAGTATCCGACCCGAACGCTGCCACTATGGCCCAGCGCATTATGCAGTATCAATCTGCTCTGCAGCTTGCTCAGCAAGCGCCTCAGCTATACGATATGGGTAAGCTTCATCGTCAGATGTTGGAAGTACTTGGTATTCAAGATGCAGATGACATTATAAAACTACCAGACGAGATAAAGCCCAAAGACCCTGTCACAGAAAATATGTCTATTCTCAAGCAAGAGCCAGTTAAGGCCTTTGCCTATCAGGATCACAAGGCTCATATTCAAACGCATATGGCAGCAGCGCAAGACCCTAAAATATTAGAAATGATCGGGCAGTCTCCATTTGCTTCAGCTATACAGGCAGCTATGTCTTCTCATATTACAGAGCATGTTGCGATGGAGTACCGTAGCCAAATACAATTAAAACTTGGAGTTGAGCTTCCAGACCCAGATGCTCCGTTGCCAGAAGATGTAGAGTTTGAATTATCAAAGCTTGTTGCAGAAGCTTCTCAAAAAGTCACACAAGGCAATTTACAAGAAGCACAGCAAGCTGAGGCTCAGAGGCAAGCAGAAGACCCCCTCACGCAAATTCAACAGCGTGAACTCTCTATTAAAGAGCAAGAGCTGCAGCACAAGATGGAAATGGATCAGGCCAAACTTGAACTTGATAAAATGAAAGCTGAAACAAATTCAGACATCCAAGAGATGAGAATTAAATCAGAAGACAAAAGAGCTGGCGCTCAAGTCGGGGCTAGATTGGCAACGGAGCTTGATAAGTCTCAGCGCACAGAAAAGCTTGCCGGCGCAAGGCTTGGTTTAGAAATAGCTAAAGAATTAAACCTAGATGATAGGGAAATCTTAAAGGCAGAAGAGAAGAAAAATGGAAGAGACTAACGTCTTCTTAATATTTGAGCGTAAGTTGAATGAATACAAAAGTTCTATTGAACAATTTCTAGCAACTGGCGGAGCTAAAAATCAGGATGCATATTGGCATGCCGTTGGAGAATATAGCTCTTATAATAAGATTTTAGAAGATTTAAAAGAAATTGAAAAAAGATATATTGATAGCTAAAACTTTTTCCTGTAATCTTAACTTATTCGCGGAATAGACCGCGCAAGGTAACTGTGGACCTAAACCACTGCGCATAGGTGAATAATGTACGCTACAGTAAATGTAGATGACGCCAAGGTAGATGAGGCGATAGAAGCAAAACTTCCAGAACCTACTGGCTACAGGCTTCTAATAACTATCCCAGAAATTAGCGAAAAGACTCAAGGCGGCGTGATTGTCCCTGATGAGCTTAAATCAGCAGAAGAAACTGCTTCTATCATTGGCTTTGTTCTAAAGGTTGGTGTGGATGCTTACAAGGATGAGTCTAGGTTCTCTGATGGTCCTTGGTGTAAGGTCGGAGACTTCGTAATTTTTCGTTCTTATTCTGGCACTAGATTTAAAATTCAAGGAAAAGAGTTTCGGATTATCAATGATGACACGGTCGAAGCCGTTGTTGATGACCCAAGGGGGTATACAAGAGCATGAACGCAGAAGCACAAAAGATAGAAGATGATATCATTGAAGATATTGATTCTGATAATTTTGAAGTTGAGATAGAAGACGATACCCCAGAGGAAGACCGCAACAAGCCTCGCAGGTCTGAGGGTGTTGATCCTGAAATCCCAGAAGATGAAGAGATTGAACAGTATAGCGATAACGTACAAAAGAGAATCAAAAAATTAAAATATGAATTTCACGAAGAGCGAAGGGCAAAAGAAGAGTCTGCTCGTGTTCGTGAAGAGGCAATTCGTTACGCAGAAACAATTCATAAAGAAAATGAACGTCTTCGAAAGAGTTTAGCTGAAGGTGAGCATGTTCTTGTAAAACAGGCGCAGGGTCGCTTGCAAGCTGAGATGGACAAGGCAAAGCGAACAGCTAAAGAAGCCTATGACACGGGGGATAGCGAAGCGTTTCTTGCCGCTCAAGAGCAACTGAATAGCTTGCAGAATGAAAAATTCCGCGTAGATAACTACAAACCTGCTCCCCCACAACCTGCAGCCCAGCCAAACTATCAACCTCAACCAAATCCAGAGGTTAAACGTCCTGACCCAGAGGCAATGCAGTGGGCGGATAACAACCCATGGTTTGGTAAAAATGAAGAAATGACAGGGTATGCATTTGGCGTTCACGAAAAAGTTGTGAAATCGGGGGTTTCCCCAAATACCAAAGCGTACTATGATTCGATTGACGGAGCGATGAGGAATCGTTTCCCAGAAGAATTTGACGATGGCACAGTGGAGGTCAACACACAGCCCCGTCAAACAGGTAACGTGGTAGCACCTGCGAGCAGAAGCTCAAAAAAACCACGCAAAGTTAAGTTGACTCCTTCCGCTGTCAAAATCGCCAAGCGACTCGGACTGACAAATGAACAATATGCGGCGCAAATCATGAAGGATAGCAAGTAATGGCTAATCAAAGGAAACCACGTAACCTTGATACTCGTGATCAAGGACAGCGTCGAAAAAACTGGCGTAGACCGTCTACGTTGCCGACCCCCGAACCCCGTGATGGTTTACACTTTCGCTGGATTCGCACTTCTTTAATGGGTCAAAGCGACAATCCAAATGTGTCTAGCCGTTTCCGCGAAGGGTATACTCCTGTGAAGGCCGATGACTATCCAGAGCTTCGTGTTGTGTCCGACCTTGACTCTAGGTTCAAGGACAATGTGGAAGTAGGAGGGTTAATGCTTTGCAGCATCCCTGAAGAAATCGCGCATGATCGTGTTGATGGACAGTTAGAAAACGCACAAAATGCTATTGATGCTGTTGATCGTAACTATCTGCGTGAAAATGATCCGCGTATGCCCGTTCTGGCTCCAGAGCGTAATACGCGCACCTCGTTTGGTAAGTAACTTAAAAGTTCAATTGAACTTATAGGGCGCTTACTTTGTTTTAAATGTAGAAAAAAAGGAGAAGGCAAATGTCTTCAACTGCTGCTCCCTTTGGTCTGCGTCCGATTGGTCGTTTGGATAACGGTTCACAAGAAGTGTTCCGTCAATATCCAATAGCTTCCGCCTACAATACTAACATTTGCACAGGTGATATTGTGCAACTTGTAGACGGTGGAACAGCGACAACCATTCAGAAGCAAGCCGCGACTGGAGACGATACCACAGCCATTGATATGGTAGGTATCTTCATGGGTGTTAAGTACACTGATCCTAACACCAACCAAATGACGTTTAGTCAAAAATGGCCCGCAGGTACTGTTGCGTCTGACGCAATGGCCTATGTCGTTGATGATCCAAGCGTTTTATTCACAATCCAAGCTGACGGTGCGCCAACTAATACTGGTGACATCTACGGTAAGAACACCTTGCTTGTTCAGACGGCTCCAAACACAACGCTGAATATCAGCCGCGTTGCGTTGGATATCTCTGAAATAAGTACAGATGCTCAAAACCCAATTCGTATTATCGATTATCTCGGTGGCGATCAGGGTGATGAGAAAGGTACTTCTTATCCGATTCTGGTGTGTAAGTTTAATTACCATCAGCACTCGTCAACAACTGGCTCAGCATAGGAGATTGAGATATGGCTATTTCTCGCGCACAACTCCTGAAGGAGCTTCTACCGGGTCTCAATGCGTTGTTCGGATTGGAGTACGAAAAGTACGAAAACGAACATGCAGAGGTTTATGAAACTGAAAACTCAGAGCGTAGCTTTGAGGAGGAAGTAAAACTTTCTGGCTTTGGCGCAGCGCCTGTTAAGCCTGAAGGTTCAGCGATCTCGTATGACAACGCGCAGGAGTCCTTCACGGCTCGTTACAACCACGAAACGGTTGCAATGGGCTTTTCCATCACTGAAGAAGCGATGGAAGACAACTTGTACGACTCTTTGTCTGCACGTTACACAAAGGCTTTGGCTCGCGCCATGGCTTACACTAAGCAGGTTAAGGCTGCATCCTTGTTGAACACTGGTTTCGACACCTTTAATTCAGGTGACGGCGCTACATTGTTTTCAACTTCGCACCCAACTGTTGCTGGTGGTAACAATGCAAACCGTCTATCGACGGATGCAGACTTGAACGAAACCTCACTTGAGCAAGCGGTTATCGACATTGCAGCGTTCGTTGACGAACGTGGCCTGTTGATTGCGGCTCGTCCTCGTAAGCTTATCGTTCCACCTGCGCTTATGTTCGTTGCAACTCGCTTGCTTCAAACTGAGCTTCGTACAGGCACAGCGGATAACGACGTAAACGCATTGCGTTCAAACGGTTCGATCCCAGAGGGCTATCGTGTCAATCACTACCTGACTGACACAGATGCGTTCTTTATCACTACAGATGTTCCAAACGGAATGAAGCACTTTGTGCGGACTCCTATGTCAACATCTATGGACGGTGATTTCGATACAGGTAACGTGCGCTACAAAGCGCGTGAGCGTTATTCTTTCGGCGTATCCGACCCATTAGGAATTTATGGTTCTCCGGGAGCATAAATTGTGATATAAGGAGTTTGAGTATTAATTTACTCATTTCTCCCTTATTGATTGGGGCAGCTCAGGTTGCCCCTTTCTTTTTTTAAAAAACGTGGTACTGTTTATTTGGGGTTTACATTAGCCTTGCAGACAGGACACACCCCACCTGACATTGCACAGACTGTAAGGCCAAACCTTGTGCAAGGGGTATTAATATGGCTTCAACTACATTCTCAGGTCCAGTGACTTCTACTGCTGGTTTTATTAGCGGTTCAAACTCTTTGGTTTCCATTGCAGCAAACGCAACAATTACATCTGCATCTCATGCAGGACGCACAATGAACCTCAACGTAGCGTCAGGCGCAACCTTAACACTTCCAGCGGCGTCTGGAACTGGCAATACATATCGTTTTTTTGTTCAGACAACTGTAACTTCTAACAGTTACAAGATTCAAGTTGCTAACGCCAATGACACAATGTCAGGTGTTGCAGTTGTTGCAAACGATGGTGGCGCGACAGCATCTATCTTCGAAACAGCAGCCGACAGTGATACCATAACATTAGATGGAACTACAACTGGCGGTATTCTTGGCGGTCACATTGAAATCCAAGATGTTGCCTCAAACAAGTTTCGTGTTTTAATTAACCAAGCAGCTACTGGAACAGAAGCAACTCCATTTAGCGCAGCCGTTTCATAGGTGACGCATGGGTAAGCTAAACATGATGAACCCTCGAAAGAAGGTTCGAGCCAGAAACACAGATGGTACGCTAAAAGCAGATGATCCATCCACGCCTGATGTAAATGAGGCGTGGAAAGAGGTTCCCGTCAAAAAGAAACGTGGGCGTCCACCCAAGAAAAAGGATTGATAAATGGCAGATGCAGTAACATCTCAAACTCTTATAGACGGTAAGCAAAGCGCCGTTATAAAATTTACGAATGTTTCAGATGGCACTGGAGAGTCAGCCGTTACAAAAGTAGATGTATCCTCTCTCTCCAGCTTGCAGGACGGAACGCCTTGCAGTGGTGTTATTATAGAAAGAATCTGGTGGCAGTGCATTGGCATGAAGGTTCAGATTTTTTGGGATGCATCCTCAGATCAGTTTTGCATTGAGCTTGGTGAAAACCAAAGCGGCAATCATGACTATACTGTATTTGGTGGTCTTACTAATAATGCAGGTTCTGGCGTTACTGGAGATATTAATTTTACAACAGTAGGTCATACGTCTGCGGATACTTATACTATAATCCTTCACATGAGAAAGAAGTATGGATAGGTAATAGATGGCTACTAAAGACCCTCGTCTAGCAAGAGCGGGAGTGTCTGGGTTTAACAAGCCCAAGCGCACTCCCAATCACCCAAAGAAGTCACACATAGTTGTGGCAAAGGAGGGTGATAAAATTAAAACCATTCGGTTTGGACAGCAAGGGGTAAAAACTAACCAGACTGTTGGTCAGCGTAAGGCCTTTAAGTCTAGACATGCAAAGAACATTTCTAAGGGCAAAATGTCTGCTGCTTATTGGGCAGATAAAGCTAAATGGAGTCCTAGTAAAACTAAGTCTAAATCTACTAAGTGGAAAAAAGGATCATAAAATGATTTCTCGTTCTCAAATGGGTAGTCAAATGACAGGTAATAAGATGGTAAAAAAAATGAAAAAAGGCGGAGGCGTAATGCCAGACGCATCCGACATTCAATCTTTACTGGAGAAGATGGGTCCAATTAAAAAGGGCGCTGGTGGAATCCCAGTTGCTCAAGCTCTTGGTAACATACAGATTGGTGGCAAAAGGATGTCATCAGGTGGTAAGGTTTCAAGTAGGGGTGATGGGTTGGCGCAACGGGGCCGAACTCGCGGAAGAATTTGCTAGAAAGAAAATAATTTATTATGTTTAAAAAACCTAGTGGAGATGATCATAAAGACCTTACTGCCATTCGCATGAGTGGTGGTGGCTCTGTTAAGGGAAAGAGTCGTGTAAACGAAGCTGGTAACTATACTAAGCCCACTATGAGAAAGAAATTGTTTAGTCAGATTAAGTCTGGTGGCAAAGGTGGTAAGCCGGGTCAATGGTCTGCAAGGAAGGCTCAGATGCTAGCTCAGAGATACAAGAAGGCTGGTGGGGGTTACAAGGACTGATGGCATTAAAAAAGTCACAGAAAAGCTTAAAGAGCTGGACAAAGCAGAAGTGGCGCACCAAAAGCGGCAAGCCGTCCACACAAGGCTCCAAGGCTACTGGTGAGAGGTATTTGCCTGATAAAGCTATCAAGTCTCTTAGTTCTAAGGAATATGCAGCTACATCAAAGGCGAAACGAAAAGGCACTAAAGCTGGTAAGCAGTATGTGGCTCAGCCCAAGAAGATTGCAAAAAAAGTAAAAGTGCATAGGAAAAAATAGATGGCTGTAGTTACACCAGACTTATCGGAACTATTTGAAGAAGCATATGAGCGTGTTGGATTAGAAATGCGCTCTGGTTATGACCTGCGCACGGCGAGACGTAGTCTTAATCTTTTAACATTGGAGTGGCAAAATCGTGGTCTTAATCTCTTCACTATTGAATCGGGTACGCTTGCTATTACAGCGGGTACGGAAACTTATACCCTTCCGTCAGAAACAATCGACATCATCGAACACCAAATCCGTACAGGGACAGGCACTAACCAAACGGACACGAACCTCGAAAGGGTCAGCGTCTCAACCTACGCGCAGCAAAGCAACAAAAACACGCAAGGTAGGCCGACCCAAATCTACGTCCAAAGGCTCGCGTCAGAAACAAAAGTGACTCTTTGGCCTGTTCCCGATAGTACTCAAACTTATACGCTTTCGTATTATAGGCTGAAAGGTATTGATGGACTTGCTTCTGGCATCGCTGGAAGCGCTTCAATTCCACCAAGGTTTATACCTGCACTAGCTTCAGGTATGGCATACTATATTGCTATGAAAAAAAATCCTCAATCAGCAGCAGGATTAAAGCAAGAGTATGAGTTCCAGTTTGAACTTGCTGCAGGTGAAGACACAGAGACGGCATCAATCAAGTTTGTTCCGTATGATACATTTATGTTGGGTGGATAATGTCATACGCTAAAGGTAAATATGCATTTGGGTTTTGCGACAAGACGGGATTTCGATACCCCTTAAAAGACCTTGTCGATGAATATAGAGACGGAGTCAGAACAGGATTTCGTGTCGGTAAGGATGTAGTTGACCCTGATCAGCCCCAGAATTTTTTAGGACGAGTAAAAATAAATGACCCTCAGTCCCTTAGAAACCCAAGACCTGACACTTCCTTACTTGAAAGCCGTCAGTTGTTTGGATGGAATCCCGTTGGAAATTCCGCACAATATATGATAACATCTGTTGGAAGGGTCACTGTGACCATATCTTAGGAGACTAAAATGCGCATGAAGAAAAAAGGCTACTCTAAGGGGGGCAAGCTTAAAATGACAACAAAGAATGGGAAAAAGGTTCCATTCTTTGCTGCTGATGGAAAAGGTAAAATGAGTTCTGGTGGTGCAGTTAAAAAGACTGCAGCTAAAAAAGTTGTCAAAAAGAAAATGGGCGGCGGTTCAATGAAAAAGAAGGGATACGCCAAGGGAGGCAAGGTCACTCGGAAACTGAGCGGCGGTGATCTTCTCGGTACGATTAGTCCTGCGTATGGTATGCTCAAAGGCAAAGGCGCTTTTGGTAAGATATCAGAGATGGGTGGTGGTCTGCTGGGCGCTGCTGCCGCTATACGTGAAGATGCAAAGAAAAAAGAAAAAAATACTAAAAATGTTAGTGGCACTAAGCCAACAGCAATGAAGCGTGGTGGAGCAATGAAGAAGAAGGGCTATGCTAAAGGTGGTGTGGTCAAGAAGTCTTCTGGTGGCGTTGCTCGTGGTGGTGGCGCAGCTAAGCGTGGCCTTCGTTACACTCGCTCAGGATAAAAGGTTCAATTGAACTTATGCCATACTTGCAAAGCAACATACCTCACTTCAAGTGCTGGGTAAGGCGTGAATACACTTGCAACCATGAAAAATATCATGGGGAGTTTTTGCATGCTATGGCTATTGCTGTAACAACCATGCCGAATAGATGCTTGAGTTTTCAGGTTGTCTTCACTGGTTCTGAATCGGATGATGTCTCTGATGAAAACGTGCATGGTGGGGCGATGTGGGCAAGAATGCCGATCACCGCTCTTGTTGCAGATGAACCCTTAGCAGATTGGCCTATACCCATGGCGGTGCATGATGCTCAGCCATGGGACTGCTCCTCTTACAATCATGCGGTATATACTCTTGATAGGGCAACGCCGTGTCCTTGGATGGCAAAGATTGATGGCGAAATGATTCCTGCTAAATATTTATTTACTGTTGATTATACAGACAGTGAAATAGCTGATGATCCCGCTCAACATAAACAAAGTCATGTTTTGCAGTTGCTAGGATCAGAAAAGTGGGTGGGAAATATTGTTGCTTTACCTAACAATAGAGTCCGAGTAACGCACCCAGCGTGGTTTGAGACTGGCACTGGCGCTCCAGATTTTAAGCCATCTCAGCATATCCACTATTCCAAGTCAGACCTTGACTATACATTGGATGTAAATCGAATATTCGATAACCTTTATAGTGAGGGCAAAGAATGAATTATACTGAGCTAACTCAATCAATTCAGGATTATACAGAAAATCAAGAAACAACTTTTGTTTCCTTAATCCCTACTTTTGTCAGGCAAGCAGAGCAGAGAATTTTCCGCACTGTAATGATACCTGAGTTAAGAAAAAATGTTACTGGGGCTGTATCATCTGGAAATCAATACCTAGCGCGACCTAGTGACTTTCTATCTGTTCTTTCTCTAGCCGTTGTGGATGGCTCTGGAAACTATAGTTATCTTTTAGATAAAGACGTGAACTTTGTTCGTGAGGCATATCCCTTGCTGTCTACTCAAGGACTGCCAAAGTATTATGGTCTATTTGATGGTGATGTTTTTTCTGGAGGTTCAGAAACTGGTTTTGGAAATTTTATACTGGGACCAACTCCAGATAGCAATTACGCAGTAGAGCTGCACTATTATTATGATCCGCCGTCTATTGTTAGTTCTGGAGAATCTTGGTTGGGAGAAAATGCGGACACAGTTTTATTGTATGGTTCTCTAATCGAAGCTTATACCTTTATGAAGGGAGAGCCAGATATGATGAGTCAATATAATAGCAGGTATAAAGAGGCTCTGCAGGAGCTTTCTGTAATTGATGCAAAAACAAAAAGAGACAACTATCGGGATGGGGAGCCTAGACAAGAATGATGAACGCTATGTCAACGGGAGACTTTCAAGTAAGAGTAGAGTCCACAAACAACAGGGGGTTTACTCCTGAAGAAATTTCAATCAGGTGCGTAGATAAGATCGTTTCTGTTTCGGAAAACTCTCATCCTGAAATACAAGAGCAAGCTAAAGCTTTTAAACATCAGGTCGCTAATGTTGTTAAATTTTATCTTACTGAAGCGGTAAAGAGTGATAGAACTACAATATTCAACGCTCTTATGGATGCTGGGCATCCAGAGCTTGCAGAACTTATAAGGAGACTTTGATATGGCCTTTTCTGGCAACTTTATGTGTACGAGCTTTAAGAAAGAACTTCTTGAAGCAGTGCATAACTTTAAAAACTCAGGGGGCAGTACTTTTAAAATTGCTCTTTACACCAACAGCGCTTCGTTCAACGCAGCAACTACTGCCTATACCACTTCAAACGAGGTGACAGGAACAGGGTATACGGCTGGCGGAAACACTCTAACACGAGTTGACCCAACCAGTTCTGGAACTACAGCGCTCACAGATTTTGCGGATACAACGTGGTCTTCCTCAACCATTACAGCCCGTGGGGCCATGATCTACAACGACTCGGCGTCAGGTGATCCAGCAGTTGTTATTCTGGATTTTGGTGCAGATAAAACTTCTACCAACGGTGATTTTACAGTTGTGTTCCCAACAGCGGATGCTTCTAACGCGATTATTCGGATAGCCTAATGACAGATGTCATCGTCCCTTTTTCAGGCTGGGGCCGAGGGACGTGGGGTCAACTTGCCTTTGGCGAAGACTCTATTACGAACGTTGGCGCAGTCGGACAGATTGGCTCTGTAACAGTCACTGCGGGGGCAAGTATCCCTGTAACTGGCCTTGAAGCAACAGGGGCTGTCAGCGGAGTTGTTGTTGTCGCGGAAGCTAATGTTAACCCGACTGGCGTTTCGAGTTCTGGTGAGGTTGGTTCTGTAACCATCGTTGAAGGCGTAGGGGTTGCTGTAAACGTTACTGGTGTTGGGGGCACAGGTTCTGTTGGGTCTGTAAGCATAGAAGCCTCTTCTGTTGTTTCTGTTACTGGCGTTGTGGGTACGGGTTCTGTTGGTTCAGTTACTGTTGAAGCTGACGCCTTAACAGTAGTGACTGGTCTTGCATCTACAGGTTCCGTTGGTTCTGTTACAGTTACAGCAAATGCAAATGTCGAGCCTTCTGGTATAGCCGCAACAGGCCAAGTTGGCTCTGCGGATGTCGGCGTATTTGTCACAGTAAACGTCACTGGAGTTTTGGGAACAGGTCAGGTAGGCGCTGTAGAGGCCCAAGCAAGCTCTACTGCCTCGGTTACGGGTTTATCCTCAACGGGAGAAGTTGGTTCTGTTCTTGTTTGGGGGCGTATTGTTCCAAATCAAAATCCAAGCTATACTCCGATTACAACATCTTCTACCTCAGCATGGAACGACGTAACGCCGTCTCAAACTCCAAACTGGGATGACATAGCAGCATAGGACAATAACATGGCAAGTACATATACGTTAAATAACGGTATCGAACTCATAGGCACAGGTGAACAGTCTGGTACATGGGGCGATACAACGAACACAAACTTTGAGTTGTTGGACACTTCTCTTGACGGACAAGTTTCCGTAACGTTAAGCGCCACGGGATCGACAGGTTCCCCAAACACACTTCCAGTTAGCGATGGCGCAGCTTCTAACGGGCGCAATCGATTAGTTATTTTTGGTGATGGCGGAGATATTGGCGGCACAGTATATGTGCAGCTTACCCCGAATGATGCTGAAAAAATTATCTATGTGCGTAACAACCTATCTGGTTCGCGCAGCATTTTGCTGTTCCAAGGCACGTATAACGCAAGCAATGACTATGAAGTTCCAGCGGGGACGACTGCGGTTGTGTTCTTTAATGGCGCAGGAACTGGCGCAGTTGCTGCGAACGTATTTAACAACGCTCACTTTGATGGTTTAAATCTAGTTGGAAACCTTACAGTGACTGGCAACCTGTCAGTCGATGGTGGCACAATCAAGCTCGACGGTAATTACCCCACTGGCACAAGCAACGTGGCTCTGGGTGATACTGCGTTAGATAGTGTGGCAAGCGGTGGTGATAACAACGTAGCTATAGGCCATAATGCAGGAACTGCAATTACGACAGGCAACAGAAACACGCTGATTGGTAGTTTGGCAGGAGATGCTTTAACTGATGCTGACTATAATGTGGCAGTTGGGTCGCACTCTTTAAGCTCAGACACGTTAGGGAGCAGATCAACTGCCGTTGGTTACACTGCCCTTTTCTCACAAAACTTTACAAGTGCTACAAATGCTTTTAATACGGCTGTTGGTTATGAAGCAGGACTATCAGTCACAACAGGTATAAACAACACCCTCATAGGTGGTACGGCAGGGACTACGAATACTACTGGGGGAAATAATACTGCTCTCGGTTATGGCGCATTATACTATAATACTACTGCAAGTCATAACACTGCTACAGGTGTTTCAGCCCTACAAAACAACACTACGGGCACACAAAACGCAGCCTTTGGTTCTCAAGCACTGATATCCAACACCACTGGTGAAAGAAATGTAGCCGTTGGTTATCAAGCTGGATATAGCAATACGACAGGTCTGTTTAATGTTGCTAGTGGTCAAGAGGCTCTAAGGGCTAACACCACTGCAAGCTATAATAGTGCTTATGGGTATCGTGCGCTGTATGCCAACACTACAGGGGCCAGCAATGTTGGAATAGGCAGTGAGGCTTTATACTCCAACACCACTGGAA
>Ga0181397_1000062_pt1 | contig 35672 bp, 37 predicted proteins | sample 20SPOviralmetaG_FD_130126 | JGI IMG/M metagenome (GOLD analysis project Ga0181397, IMG submission 130126) | Marine viral communities from the oligotrophic San Pedro Time Series (SPOT) site, San Pedro Channel, CA, USA - 20 SPOT_SRF_2011-02-23 | ecosystem: Environmental > Aquatic > Marine > Strait...
CAAAGCATTATTATTATCAACTGAAGTTTGATTATGTCCAATTACAAATATTTGGTCTGTAGCACTATTATTAGAATCAATATTAATTCTTAATGAGTTTGGAGTATTAAGAGCAAAGTTATGGCTTGTTCCAGTATTAATAACACCATTTGTTGTTAACGCACCTGTCATCGTTCCACCAGCTTTCGGTAAAGCTGCATTAGCTGTAGTATTCCCAGTTACTCCTGTTGCTATATCTGTATTGATTGAATTTGCTAACTTATCTGCGGTTACACTATCATCAGCAACATATAAAGTAGTAATAGCATTTGTTGCTATTTCACGAGCTGTAATTGAGTTTTCAGCAATCTTTACGCCAGTTATTGCATTATCTGGTATATAGTCTGAATGTATTGTTGTTCTTGTCATTATTTATTCTCCAGTTTAGCTTTTAGTTCATCTACTTGCCCAGAAAGTTCCTGTACTGCTTTTACTAATACTGCTGTTAAGTTGTCAGTAGTCATTTTTAATTTTTCTTCTTCTTCGTCATCAATAATAACAGGATTTTTACCTTCAACCTCTAAAACTTCTTGCGCTAACAATCCATATTTAGTTCTGCCTACAGGATTTTTATCTTCCCTGTTGTCTGTAAATTTATAAGATACTGGCCTTAGTTCTTTTACTAAATCTAACCCTACAGGTATATTTTCTATTTCAGTTTTGTCTCTAGCATCAGATACTACTGTCCAAGCAACTTGAATATAAGCATTTGTGGTATTTGAATAACCAACAACAACTCTGTTGCTTTGTGTGGTTAAAGTAAAATGACTTTGTGCGTGTCCTGCCCTGTAACCTAAACAAGTATTATAACTTCCAGTTGTTGCACTTTTTGCAGATTCTAATCCTATACTTGTATTATACAAACCTGTAGTAAGTCCAACAGATGAATGATAACCGACAGCAGCATTTTGTTGTCCTGACGTACAATTACCTAATGCACCAACTCCCATTGCAGTATTATAAGGTCCAGTACTGGTTGTCAAAGCATCTGCTCCAACAGCAGTACTATATGAAGATGTTGTATTTGCGTCTAAAGCACTTCTACCGACTGCTGTATTTTTAGTACCTGTAGTATTTAATACTAAAGCATTTACACCAACTGCTGTATTGTCATCTGCTGTCGTATTTTGGTTCAAAGCACCCGAACCTACAGCAACATTGTAATCGCCTGTTGAGTTTGTTGTTAATGTTACATTACCTAGACCTGTGTTTCCTGCTCCAGTTGTATTTGCTCTTAAAGCCTGATAACCAACAGCAGTATTATAGTCTGCTGTACTATTATTAAGTAAAGCAGCCATACCAATTGCAACATTTTTTTCACCAGTTGTATTGTTAGCAAAAGTAGATAGGCTTGTAGAATCATTACCACCGATAGCAACATTATATTGACCAGTTGTATTACTGCTTAATACATTGTAGCCAAGTGCTGTATTATTAACTCCAGTTGTATTTGCTCCTAAAGCATTAAAACCCATAGCAGTATTATTACTTGCAGTCGTATTAGCATCTAATGCTCCACTTCCATAACCACAATTATAACTTCCAGTAGTATTTGCACCTAATGCACCAACTCCACTTGCAGTATTTTCTGTACCTGTAGTATTTAACCTTAAAGCGTAAAAACCCACCCCAGTATTATAAGCACCTGTAGTATTTGTTGTTAATGCGTCAAATCCTATTGCTGTTCCATAATTAGCTGTAGTATTAGCATCTAAAGCATTTGCTCCAACTGCAACATTTGCAGTACCTGTAGTGTTTTCTAATAAACAATTATTGCCAACTGCTGTATTTTCTGAAGCTGTCGTGTTGGCATCTAATGCTCTTTTTCCAATAGCTACATTATTTGAACCTGTTGTATTTGCTCGTAAAGCATTCCAACCCACAGCAACAAGTTGTGCTCCTGTTGTATTTGTTGATGCCGTATTATAACCTACCGCTGTGTTGTTATTTGCTGTGGTGTTTGATATTAAAGATGAATTACCTACTGCGATGTTTTGAGCACCTGTAGTGTTTGCTCCTAAAGAATCAACACCAATTGCTGTGTTGTAAGAAGCCGTTGTATTAACATCAAGAGCATTTTTACCTATGGCTATATTATAAGTACCAGTAGTAATACCATTTAAAGCAGTATCACCAATTGCTGTATTATAAGTACCTGTTGTAATTGCCTGCATAGCGTAAGGACCAATAGCAATATTACTACGCCCAGTAGTAGTATTACCTCCTCTATGTGCATATGTACCTATTGCAATAGTATTACCTGCACTTGCATTTTTATATTGCATGGCTCCCATGCCTATACCGATGTCACCACTTGTAGTTCCTACATTACTATACATTGAATATGAACCAATTGCTATAGCTTCATTATGTACAGCATTTAATCCAGCATATAATCCGACAAAAGTATTTTCATAACCAGAAACAACAGATTTACCTGCCTGATAACCAACTGCAACATTATTACTTTGTGTGGTCAAGGATTTTAAAGCCTCATAACCAACTGCAACATTATTATCTCCAGTTGTTAAACTTTCAAAAACATTTACGCCTAATCCAACATTTTTATTTGCATTATTAATTGTACCAGTGCTACTATCTCCAATCATTATAGAGTCTGTACCAAAGGTCTTGAATGTTGGACCTCCAGCTGGTGCATCTTCCCAAGCAATACCACTACCTGTTGATGTTAATAATTGACCGTCTGTTCCTTGTGCACCACTTACTTTAAAATTACCAGTATCAACTATTCCTGTAGTAGTAAAGTTTGCTGCATCTGGTATGACTCTTGCAAGTTCTGCTGTTGTAAGTGTGTTTTGTGCTATTTCTGAAGCTGCAATACTATTTCTAGCAATCTTTGCGCTATTGATTGCGTTGTCTGCTATATCGCCTGTTGTAATTGTTCCATCTACTATCTTTGCGGTAGTAACAGAACTATCTGCTAACTGGTCTGTTGTAATTTGAGCGTCATCAATATGCTTAGTAAGAATACTATTTTGTGCTATTTTTGTTGATGTTACTGCGTTTGTTGCTATAGCTGCAGTATTAACTGCGTTAGCTCCTACATCTGTTGTAGTTGTAACTTGACTTATAACAACTTCTATGTTGTTTGTTCCAGCTGGAGGTGCTGCATCTAATACAAGTGTAGACCCACTTACTGAGTATGTTGATTTAGGTTGGTATACACCACCTATAAATACATTTGTATTTTGTTCGTCTCCTGGACTAATTGTTAATGCACAGTTGTAAGGTGACCCTGCACTAATTAGAGTATCTCCACTAAAGGTTTTTACTACTTGAGTTTTACCTGTAACTACACCACCAACTACATAAACTATAAGTTTTGTACTTGCTGAAGGTGCTGTACCAAATACTATATCTGAGCCACTTAGTGTGAAAGAATCTTGATTTTGATATACACCATCTATAAATGCTATTACATCTCCTTCGCCCGTTGGAGTTTGTCCTAGTGTAAAACTTGTTGTAGACCCGTTTGGACTAAATGAGTTATGTCCAAATGCTCCACCAGTTGTAATACTTTCTAGTACCATAAATTCTATTGTTGAGCCATTTGGAGGTGCTGCACTAAATGTTACTGTGGTGCCACTTGTACTATAACTTCCTTTCTGCTGATATACACCATCAATAAAAATCCATGTTAAATTTTCATTGGTTATCGTTATAGAAGTATTGAAAGCTACAGTTGAACCATTTCCACTCGCAGAATGCTGAGATATGGTCTGATTAAGACCGACCCCTCCGCCTCCTCCAGAACCACTAATAGTGACGTTCGAGGCAGATGTAACTCTACCGTCTGCATCAACAACTATCTGAGGAGATGCAGTTGCAGAACCATAAGTACCTGCTGAAACTCCACTTGATGCTAGTTCACTTGAGCCTACTGCTCCAGTTGCTATCTTTGCTGCTGTGATTGCATTATCAGAAACTGAGCCTCCTCCTGTGCCGTTTGAAGCTGCAGTAATACGACCGTCCGCATCTACTGTTAAATCTGTGTTTGTATAAGACCCTGCACTTACTGATGTTGCAGCTAGTTCACTTGCTCCTACTGCACCTGTTGCTATGTGTGTAGCGGTTACAGCATTTGCTGATAGTCCTGTTGCAGTTGAGGTAAAAGTAATTGTATCAGTGCCTGCTGCAGTTGTTATAGACATTCCTGAGCCAGCAGCAAGAGTAAGAGTATCAGTATCTGAGTCTGCTACAACATCACTTTGTCCTGAAACTGATATTGTTTTGAAAACATCTTCAGTACTGCCACTACCACTAGATACAGTACCAAAAGATAAAGTACCTGAGCCGTCTGTTTTTAATACTTGTCCACTACTACCATCAGTCACTGCTAGTTGGTCGATTGTAATTTGGTTATCGTCTATATGTCTAGTAAGAATACTATTTGATGCAATCTTAGTTCCGTCTATTGCATTGTCTGCTACATTGCCTGTTGCAATCGTATTTGCTGCTATCTTTGCTGAAGTTACTTGGGCGTTTGCTATATGTGCTGTATCTATTGAGCCATCTACATACTGGTCAGAATCAACTGAGTTTGCTGCCATTTTTGCAACTGTTACATTTGAATCTGCTATTTTTGCAGTTGTTACTTGACTAGCTCCAATATGACTAGTATCAATACTACCGTCAACGAGCTCGCTAGAGTCTACTGAGTTTGCTCCCATCTGTGTAACTGTTATACTCCCATCTGGTATTTGTACTGCTGTTACTGAGTTTTGTGCTATTTCTGATGAGCCTACTGCATTTGCCGCTATCTGAGTAGATGTTACTGCGTTTGCTGCTATTGCATCACTTGTTACGTATGCTGCAGAACCCATTAATCCATGAGCAGAACATTGGTAAAAAAGTATTTGGGGAGTTGTAGCGGAAACTACAATTTGAGTATAAGCACCTGAAGAACCTGGAGTTCCATTTGTAGTAACTCCTGTAGTATATGCTGTTGTCTTTGCTGCTTCTAAATAGAATCTAAAAGGGTGTCCTGAGTTTGTGGAGTCTGCTTGGTCAAACTTATAAGTATTACCAGGAATCAATAATAAGTAAGGAGATTCTAAACCTCCTATACTATAACCACTTGAACTTCCGTTTCCATGTTGAGGGTGAGCAGTAGTCTTTGTAATTACTTTTACTTCATAAGTTTGAGTTTCATGAGTAAATACACCTTGTGGCCCATACGCAAGTATACCGTCAGCTGAGTCGCTACCGTCTACGTGTTTACGAACGAAAACTTTTCCGTCTTTTGTGTTAATTGCAATTTCACCCAGCTCTAAATTACTAGTCGTAGGTTGATTGCCCGAGGTATTTGACCTCTTAAGTTGAATGGTCTGTGCCATATATATGACTCCTTATCTTGTCCTATTTAGGAATTAAAATGTACCGCCGTCTAATGTGTTGGTGTACTCTAAATCTGTTCCTGATGAGTTTAATCTTAATAATTGATGTGCGCCACCTGAGGAAGCTGCTAATCTTTTATAACCAGCATCGCCTGCTTTACCTATCAGAAGGTCTCCCAAAGCCGTAGTTGTTATGCCTTTAATTCTTATTGAATCAGAATTGTCTTCTATTGTTATATCATCAAGAGTTACATTTAATGTATTTCCTGATTTAGACATACCAGTTCCAGCAGTTATTTGACCTGCACCTGAGAACTGTGTGAATGTTAATGAAGTAGTATTTAAACTAATAGTATCATTTGTAGTAAGTACGAAACCTTGGTCACCGTTAACTGTACCTTCTTCAACAAATACAAACATACCTGAAGTAACATCTGCACTTGCATTTGCGTCTATTGACCTAGAAGCTGCACCACTTGATGCTACTACATAGATACCATTTTCAGAAGCTGTTGACTGATTCTTTAAAAGAACTCTATCGCCAGTTGCTAAAGTAACGCCGTCTATTGCATCATTATTTTCTAGTGCACTATTGATTACGACGTTAGCTGTAGAAGCTACTCTTACTGAATCTTTAATATCTAGAGACTGTTTAACAGCGTCTACATATTCTTTTGAAACTAATGAATCTGTTGTAAATCCAGCTCTATCTTTGTAACCGCTTGGTACTTTAACTGTTCCTGTTCCATTTGGAGAAAGTATTAAATCTCCATTTGAATTAGTTGTTGAAACAGTATTTGCGTTAACATTTACATTGTCAACATCGAGGTCACCAGTGATGTCCATAGCCGCTGTAAGCGCTAATGTAGTACCATCAAAAGTAAAGTTAGCATCATCTTCAATTTCTCCTGAAGTACCAGCTATAACAACTCTGTTGTTTGTTAAGTCAGAAACTTTTAAAGTAGAAGCGGTTGTTGAACCAACACCTAAACTTCCACTAATATCGGCATTACCATTTATATCGATAGTAGTCGCTGTAATATCAACTTCTGTGTCTGCTGCGATTGCTAATGTGCCATCACTTGGTGACGAAACGCTTAGTGCTGAATCTCTAAATCTAAGAGCCATTGAGCTGTTAAGCATAAGAGCTGTATCAGCAACGTGTGTTAATGTTACATCATTATCTGCACCAAATCCTAAGACTGCTGAATCGCTGTCTAGTTTTAAATCATTGCTGATGTTGACTGAAGTAGAAGCATTAATGTCTACTATAGGAGATGTTATTTCTACTTCTCCATCTGCATCAATATCTAATTGACCGTCTGCACTTGATTTAACACCTATTGCACTATCTCTGAATTGTAGTGCCATTGCTGAGTTTAGTCTTAAACCTGTATCAGCAACGTGTGTTAATGTTACATCACCGTCTGCTCCGACTGCTATAACTTGACCATCAGTATTGAATTCTACTGTAGGTGCTGTTATTTCTAATTGAGTATCTGCAACTATGTCTAGTTGTCCATCTGCTGTTGAGCCTATAGATAATGCACTATCTCTAAATTGTAGTACATTAGTAGAGTTAAGTAATAAACCTGTGTCGGCAACATGAGTTAGGTTTACTTCACTGTCTGCTCCAAAGTTAAGAACTGCAGCATCAGATAGTAGTGATACGTCGTCAGCAAAAGTAGTATCTTGACCGATTACTACCTTTTCACTTGAATTTGTTGTAACTAATTTTATGTAAGAATTTGAGCCTTCTGTAAAGTCTACTGAAGCTGCTTCATTATCTTTTATTGAAAATGCATTTGTCTGTGCACTTACGTCTACTGTTCCACTGTGATTTACAGTTAAACCAGCATTTGTAGTTATAGTAAGAGCCCCTGTTGAGGTCATAGTATTACCATTAAGTTGTAAGTTGTCAACTAATAAGTTATCTAATTTGCTATTACTGTCTACAATAAGTGCAGAACTTGCTGTTAATGTTCCAGGAGCATGGTCAGCTAGGTCGGCAAAGTATTTACCACCTATTACCAATACTGAACTATCAGCAGGATTACCTACATATAGTCTAGAACCGCCATTACTATTAGTACCCGCTCCACCAGTATACGCTAATTCACCTGCGTTTAGACTGCCGGGAGCACTGGTACCAGTACTTCTTTTAATTTTAATTGTTGTTGCCATATTTTTTCTCTAAATGGAGTTAGAAACTCCCCGCATCTACTGTGTCCATGTTGTCTGTCGCTTGTGCTAATGGTACAAACTGGAATACATTGTTAGATGTTTCTCTATAAACCTTTAATTGGTTGTCGTTTAAGTCATAGAAGAAGTCGCCTTCTGCTAAATTTGTTGTACTTGGATTTGGTACGTCATTACTTCTAAAGTACTGGTCTGCTAATTGTTCTAGTGCGTCTTGTACATTAGTTCCTGTGATTGTGTTATGGGGCGTAAATCCTAATCCAGACGCTATGAAAGAAGCGGTTGGATTAACTGCACTAACACTTACTTGAGTTATGTCTTCTACTACTGTAATTGTTGTTGCCATTTAAAATGTGCTCCCGTCTAATGTGTCCATGTCACCCTCTGCTTGAAGTACAGGTTGCCAACTTCCACTTCTATAAACTTTTAATTGATTTGTATTTGTATTGTAAAATAAGTCTCCGCTATCTAAAAACGGTTGGTTTTCTGTTGTAGGGTCTGTTGGCCCTCTACCAAATTGTGAATCTAATAATTCAATGGCTGTTTGAACATTAGATTCTGTCATAGTATTATGAACATCACATGATACACCTGCTGCTATTGCTGAAACGTAATATTGTTCTACTGCTAGTGTTGTATCTATATTCTCTGTATTTACAGTTATTTGACTATTTTCTACTACCTCTGTAACTTTATTTTTAGTAACGCGAGCAACTACAGTTGTTGTAGATGTTCTTCCTAAACTCATCTTGTTACTTCAGGAGATACTGTTACTAAACCTTCTATGAGTCTTTGTACTGTTGAGCCTGTAAATACTTCTATATCATAAAAGTATTGTCCCACTGCCATATTTGTTGTTGTTGCAAATGGTAGACTAATTGTACATATTCCGGCTGCTGCATTCGTAATCGCTGTTGTGAAACTAGCTGTTACTGTAGATGAATCTTTTGTAGAACGCACTTGTCCACGCACACTAAAACCTGTTAGGTTTTTTGCACTTCCGCTTTCTTGAACAGTTAGCTGTAACGAAAAATCACTGCCCTGGTCGACTTTTATATCATATTTTCCTGCACTCATAGTTTGTTTTTTAAACCTCCGATGCTCTAATTATAACAAAAAAATTAACCTACTGTCAAGAATTATTTTCTAGAGGGGTATGGTAGATTTGTTAAGAAGGGTATTTGTCCTTTACTGCTTTTCTAGCTAAATAGAATGTTCCTGTTTTTGCGTCTGCTCCAAACTTACCACTATCTATATCGTGGTAAAGTAAGTCTAATTGCTCTCTTAGTAGTGTATAATACTTACTTCTTTTACTGTTTTTATCTGCACCTGCTTTTGTTAAATTTATATTCATTCTCCGTACCTCTTAGATATTAGTGTAGTACCGCTGTGTGTTTTATAATGTAGTTTATAAAATTTTACATTATAAGTACCTGGTTCTTGTGTTGTGAGTGTTAAAGTTGTATCTGACATAGTACCTTGTGAAGCTCCATCTAAAAATACTTCCGTTCCTGCAGGTAATCCAGTTACATTTATCACTTGGTCTACCGTAGGTGTTGTTGTTGAAAATGCAAAATTAAATGCAGTTTTTTCAGTAACACCAGTTGCATCGCTATTTATGTAATAGTTATTTATATCTATATCATCTAAAGTGAGTTGTACATAACTATATCCTAAATCACTCTGGGCTGTTTTTATAGCATCATTGACATCTCCTGTCGTAGTCCATACTATTTCTTTATTACTATTGTAAAATATATTAAATGTTGTCATAAACTTTCTCCGTTTGTAAAATTTGGTTCCGTAAAAATTAAGTAACTATAAAAATAAGCTGCGCTATCTAATATAGTAGTAGCTTTTCCTTTTACCCTGTTGTCTTCTTCATAGGCTCTTTCAGCTACATTCTTTAAAACTATTGTTGAAGTTGAAGAAGATACTACTACTAAACCTGAAGAGCCGTCGGCACCATCAAACTGTTCTTCGTCTCCACTGTCTTCATCTTCTTCAACATAAGCATCAACACCTGTATAATAAGAAAAAGGATTCCAAACTTTAGTGGCTACTCCACTTGATATTTCATTCCCTGTACACCATCTTACTGCAAATGCTGGTATATACCCTAAGTTATGTGTTATTGTAACTGTATGTTGATTATAAGAAGTACCGCTATATGTATAAGCTAATTGTGCTCCTGTAGTTCTATGTTGAATATCTGGCACTAGTATTCCTTGTCCAAATGAGTGTACATTCAATGCTCCTGCAGCTCTTGAATCAAACCCTAAAGGATTTGTTGTTGTAAAAACATCTTCTCCATTTTTAGATATAAATAATCCAAACTCAGAACTTCTTTTTCCTATTACTACTCTATTTGCCATTAGAATATCGCCAAGTTAGAAAATTTAGGTACTAAAAATAAAGTAGAATTAATTGTAGCTGTGCCATTATTTGTTACACTTAAAGTTTCTTGCCCGCTCGTAGTACTAGTATTAAAAGTAACATTTGTTGCGGTTCCTGAACTTCCTGATACATTACCTAAAGGTACCGAACCAAATCCTACAAAGCCAAATCCAAAATTAAATGATATACTAGAAATGTCTATAGTAACTGTTGCTCCTGAAGTAACATTATTAGAAACTGATGCATTATTACTTGCATTTACTGGAGGTAGTGCAAACATTGAAAATACTTTAGAAACAGAAGTTGCTTGTCCATTGTCTGTATTTAGTATTAATTCATCTGCTGTACATGACAGTACATTTTTTCCTGGTCTTGATACATACGCTCCAAATCCAGGACTAGCTCCACTATGTCCATGATTACTATTTGTATTTTTTCCTACTAATATTCTATTTGCCATAATTATCCAAAATAAGTATTATTCATATATCCGTATGCACAAGGTATTCTTAAAACATAAAAAGTTGCATTTTTACATTCATATACTTCTTCATCAGCGTTTCCTGAATAAAATCTTCCACCAGTTGGTGTGCTCTGACCAAAGTTTGCAGCATCATTTCCACCCGTGCCTGTACTGTTATTATTGGGAATACTCGCATTTGCTTGTACTGGAATGCAGTGTGTTTGGCTACTCTCAAATAAACTACTATTACTTATTCTATTGAACTCTTCTCCATCACTTTCAGCATCACTGTCTAACTCTCCCATATTTCTTTCTGAAAAAAGAATAAGAGGCACATATCCTAAACTTGCTTTTGTTGTTCCTGAGCCATTAATCCAATTTATTCCTGTGCTTGCTAATATTCCTACTCTATAAGTTTCTGGACTAATTCCTACTGTAGTTTCTAGAGAGTTTGATGCAGGGTATGAAATTACTAAATCATTTGTTGTTGAGTTTTTTTCTATTTTTAGTCTTTGATTACCTGCACTTATTGTTCTTATACTAGCGGTTATATTTGATATGCTTGCAGCATTAATGTCAGTTACTATATTTGCTGCACTAGTAAATGTAACACCGAATGATGTTGTTGTAGTTGACAAAGTTACAGTAGTGCCATCAATAATAATTTTTTTACCTGTAAGATTTCCTGCATTAAAAAGCGCACCATAATATACTTGTGTAGTTCCAATAACTACAGGTTTAACGGATGAAGAACTTCTTACAAAGTTTACAGCTATAGCTCCAGCATATATCTGTGCTGTTCTAGATTTTCTACTATCAAAGAGTAGTTGATTATCGGCACAGGTTAATACATTTTGTCCAACTTTAGAAACGTAAAGTCCTTGACCTCCTGTTGCTCTGTTTCCTAGTAATACTCTATTTGCCATTATGAACTATCCGCTATAACTATACGCGGTCCTCCATTTGCTGATGTTGAATCTATATCTATTGAATTATTTGCAACAGAACTTGTGTTATTTGCTCTAAATGTTGTAGTTCCACTTGTTAAAGATATTCTACCTGCAGTAATTGCTGTATTCGCTGAGAATAGAGTTGCTACTATAGCTGCGTTTGTATTTTGGTTAGCAGTTGCTCCTGCGGCTGCTCCACTTGTTACAGTTGCAGCAGCTACTCCATTAACATTCCCAGTATGATTGCCTGCTAGTATTGAAGCTACGCTTGTGGTTGCTCCGTCTGCTAGTCCACTAACATGACTCGAAGATATGTTTAAACCAGAAGCTGTAATAGTTACTGCACCTGTGCCCCCATTTACAGACTGTACAGGAGCTGCTGAGGCTGCCCCTGCTGCATCTACAAAAGATAAATCATTACTCAAACTTCCTATTGTTATAGCACCTGTGCCTGATAGTTTTAGTCTATTTGCTAGTATTGTTCCTGTTTGAATAACGCTACCATTGATTGAAGTAACATTTGCATTTACATCTCCTGCTTGTATAGGAGTTTTTGTATTAGTACCGTCTGAGATAGTATTAGCATTACTAAATGTTACAAGTCCGCTAAATCCGATTGCTTGTGTTACACTTCCAAAACTTAATGTTTGACTTCCTCCAAAACTAGACTCTACTACAGTTACATCTATATACCAGTATTTATTTGAGTTTCCACTTGCATAAGTAGGAGTTGAATGTGACCAACCACTTAATATATTATCAAAGTTTCCATCACTAAAATCAAAAGTATTTGTATTACTTGCTGTAGGAGCTGTGGGTGCAGAAGATGCTGATGCTGTATGATTTAATCTTGTTACAGTTGTACGAGGACCTGCTGCTCCGTCATCTCCTTTCTGTGCTAATAATTTAATTGTTGCCCATTCTGAGTCTGCTATAACATCAGTTGCAGTGTTTGCAGCCGCAGTAGCTTGTGTTACCCATAAGTAGTTATTTGAATTAGTAACACCTGGATTAGTTATAGTCCAACCATTGGCACTAGTACCAAAACTTCCTATAGAACCAGTAGCAAATGTATATGTAACATTACCAGAAGGTAAATTAGAAGGAGCGTTTCCTGTATTATTGTTTTGATATAAAAACACTGTTGCAGAATTTAATCCATCTTGTCCACTTTCTGCAAGTATAACTGGACTTGACCATTCATTTGCTGCAATGGTATCTGTTGAACCAGTACCTGCAGCTGTTGCTGCACAAACATACAGTGGGTTTGTACCTGAAGGTATTGTTTTTGACCAACCATTTGCTAAGCTTCCTGTTGTTATTGTTCCTGAAGTTGTTCCTGTTAAAGAAACAGTTACAGCACCCGGATTACTACTTAGTGCAGTTGCGGACCTTTGATATGCATATACAATAGCATTTGACTGACCGTCGTCTCCTGCTGGGCCTTGTACTCCTGTTGTTGCAATGTATTGCTCAGATATGGAATATGCTGTAGACCCGTCTGTAGCAATTTTTAAAAGTATAAAATCTAAATTTGCATTAGGTATGAAACTTTGTTTCTTAGCTGCAGCACCTGAAAAAGGCCTTTGTACTATTTCGTCTAAGAACATAAGAGTATCACTTTCTACAAATCTTACTCTTGCGTATTGCTGTTGTTGAGTAAATGTTAAAGTAACACCACTTCCTATTGTTTGTTGATTTGATAAAGTTAAACTTGTTCCATCAATTGCTGCAACATGACAAGGTACAACAACTCCTGTACCTGTTATACTTTGACCAACTTTAATACTAGTATTTGAGCTTGAGAGAGTTACTGCTGTTGAATCTGTAATAGCTCCTGAGGTTGTTCTTGTAGTGTTTGAACCTCCTTCTATTTTTATTAAATCCCCTGCAGAAAAATCAGTAGCAAAACTAGTGCTTGAGCCTGTAACTTCATTTGAAAATTTTTCTATAGTGACAGTTCCAGATATAGAAGTTAAACCATTATTTGACGCCCCAACTTCTTTTAAATAATTTATTGCAGGACTTACAGTACTGTCTGTATGTACTTGAACTGCTTTTAGTCTATCTGTAGTTTCACTAGCATCAAACAGTAGGAAAGCTTCTGCAGAGGCTCCCATACCAACAAAAGATTGACTGTGTGTAGCTGCAGTGCTAGATGTATTTGTATAAAAAGAACCGTCGGGAGATGTTAAAACATAACTACTATTTCCAAAAGAAAAAGTTCCATTTGCTGCTATAGCCACAGTTGAGTTTACATCTCCACCTTTTTGTAAACGTTCCAGTCTAGATTTTGAAGGAGGCAATAATTCATCTTCTCCCACTTCCACACTTCTTTGTAAGAATGTAGAAACAGTACCAATACTAGATTTAGTTCTAATTCTTACTAAATACTCTCCTGCAGAAATACCAGTTACACTAAATGCTTGGTCATTACTGCCTACTAAAATAGTTTTGCTTGTTCCTAAAAAGTCATGTTCTAATTCAAAACCATTACAAAATTTAAATTTAGAACCGTCAGAATTTAAAGGGTAATCCCAAGATATTATAGCTTTATATCCTGTTATATTTCCATCTTCTGTAGAAAGCTCATCAGAACTATCTTCGGGAGATATATTAATAACTAAATTTTTAGGAGAAGGAACAACATCTTCAGGGTCTGGAACAGTTCTTGTAGGTCTAGGAGCTATAGCATGCCCTCTTTCTATTTCTGCGAATTTATTTTTATGATATGCTGAAGCAACAATATCTAGTTGCATTTTTTCTTCTTCTTTTATTGATACTATTCTAAATTCTTTTGCGCTTCCTGTTTTTTCTGTGCCGTCTGTGTTATATAGTTTTAATATCCACATAACTTCTGTGTCAGGAACTGCACTAAATGCACTTCCTACTGTAAGACTATTTACGTTTCCTGCAGAGGTTGTTACTTCTTGTTTTTCAACTCTTATATTTTCTGACCACATAACATTTATAGCATTATTACTGTCGTCTTTTGCGTTTGCTGCTGCTGTTGAACTTGTTATACTTAGTATTAAATCTCCCTCGTAATAAGTTGCTCCCCCATAAACTGCAGATTCTTGTTGTAAATATGCTCCTCCACTAGGATATATTAAATTTAGTTCGTGTTTAAAATTACTATCATATGTAGGTAAAGAAATGGTTCTATCTAAAGGTATAACGGTCGTTGACCTAGTTCCTGAATTTGATATACGCCCAGAATAAGATGACCTATCTTTGTCTGCATCTTGTACTAATATTATATCGCCTGGTTTTAATCCTACCGCATTTAATGAAGTGCTAAAACTTACTGTTTCTTTTTCATTTTGTTCACTTAATAATTTCCATTTTCCTAATCTATGTGCTTGACCTCTAGAAGTGCAACCAAAAGCAAGAGATTCAGCTCTTACTATTCTTCCTGTATCTGCAATACTTTCATAGTCTTCTACGTATTCTGTTGATTGTACATAATTATCTTGAGGGTCATTCCAAGTTACTTTTACTTGGTTTGTTCTTACTCTATCTCCAGTTCCTTCATAAGTAAAAGCTCCTCCAAGTACGTTTGCTTTTGAAAAAGAATATACAGGTTCTTTTGGTCTATCTACTGCAAGAGTTAGTGCGCCCTCGTTCCAAAGAGCAATACCTCTAAATATACTTGCAAATTGTTTAAGTACTTTTGTTGCTTCTCCTGCCTTAGGTAAATAAGCATTACAAGTAAATCTAGGCTCTACTCCGCCTTCTCCATCTGGTATTTCTTCATCACAATATTTTGCTATTCTAAATAGTTCGTAAATATCAATTTGTGATTTATCAATAAATTGGCCTATACCATATCTTTCATTTGTTAATAAATCATAAAATACCCAAACTGGATTATCACAAAAAACTTTTTTATGATTTACTGAAGAAGCATTAAAACTTGTAGTATCCCCTCTAAAATTACCGTCCCAGTTTTGATAACCACTTTCAGTATCTCCAGAGCTTATATTTCTAGTATATGCGGCAGCTCCTCCTGTTTCTTCACGAGTACGATAATTTGTTGGAACTTGAATTTTTAATCCTTTTAAAGTATATGTTCTTTTAGGTAGTTGACTGTTAAAGTCTTTTGCATTAAAAGCTACAGCTGCATATGAGGTGTGTGGATAAGATAATTTATCTTTTACAATAGACTCTACGGTTGATAAGGTGCAAGGATTTGTATGTTGAAAAGAACCATCTTTAAAATTTACATCATTTATTCTTCTTACTCTAATTCTCCAAGCATCAAAAGGTTGAAATTGTTCTATATTCATAACAAATTCTTCTGAGAATGCACTATATTGAGCCTCACGAGGTTTTACATATCCATTATTTGGTAAATCTGACATGCTTCTTGAGAAGAAATGAACATTTCTACCTCCTCCACCTGCCGGTCTAGTTTGTAAATTACTATTACTTGCACCAAAAGCTAACTCACTAGTAAAAGAACTGCCTCCATCTGTACTATATTCAAAAAACATTTGTAACTCAACAAAAGAAGAACCTTTTGCTCCTGAGGAAGATTTAATAGCATGACAAGAAGGAAACTGAAAAGTTAAATGAACTTCATCTACTTCTGCTGGGTTTGTTACACCTAGAAAAGAAGAAGTAAGTAAAGTATCTGCAGCTGTACCCTCTGCTTGTGAAGGTTCGTCTAATTCATTATTATAGCTAGAGTGTAGATTTCCACTCGTACCTACATTTGCTCTTAAATTATTTTGGAGCATTTCTATGTTAGGACTAGAAATTACGGAAGACTGTCCGAAATCTGAGTCTAGAATTAATGGAGTTTGGGTTTGTACTCCTGTTCTTATCCCAAATTGTAAGTTGTCAACATTATATAAACTTTTAAGTTTTGTGTCTCCAATATTAGCTCCTGAAATAACAATATCTGTTCCTGTAAGAGAAACACCTGGTGCAGTAGCTAAAACTGCATTATTTCCTGAAAGAGATGCTATATTAGTAACTAAATCAATATGAAGATTTGTATTACTTACAGTTGTTGCTATTGAGTCAGTTATTCTTATTTGAGTGGTGCTTACAAAACTGGCTGTAGTAACAAGAGTAGTACCATTTGGACCGGCTCCTTCTATTCTAATATAGCCTGTCATTCCTGAACTATTAAATCTACTTCTTAGCGACCGTATAGCTTCTGAGGTAAAGAAAGCACTAGAAGTAGTAACTGTTGTAGTTCCTGCTGTAGCACTTGCAACAGCAGTTGTAGAGTGAGCTTTTTCAAGTACTATTCCTCTACTACCCAGACTTAATCCTGAAAGATTATTGTGTGTTAGTGTTCTTATGTCTCCAAATACTGAAGACGATATAGTTGTATTATTTGCTGTAGTATTTGTAGTGGTTCTACGAATTTTTATTATATTATTTGCAATTTTATCTATAATAGGAACATCATTTAAGAATACAGAAGCAAGTCCATCACTTAATCCTTCTATTTCTCCTTCAGATAATATATCATAAGTTAAAGCTACTTGAGTTTTATCTGGACTACTTCTATCACTATTGCTTTTGTTTCCAAAAGGTGAACTAATATATTTTGCCATTAGGGTTGTCTGCCTCCTGTTCTAACTACTTTATCATTTACTGAATTGTTTGCTGTCGCTGTCGATACAGCTGCAGTTGTTCCATTTGTAGAATCTCCATAATGAGTATATCCTGAGCTAGAAGAATTTGCTGTAGTATTATACATGCCTTTTAGTTGCCCTGTTTTAAATCCTTGACTTATAGCTGTTCCTCCGATTTTTAGAGTACCATATAAAAGTGGAACAGGTTGTCCTTGTTCTATATTATTGTCTGCTCCATTAAACAAGAAAGCAGGGTCTGACTCCATACTTCCTGCATCGGGTGCTGACATTTCTGCTAATCCCATCATAGCGAGATTTACACCTATCATTGCTATTGCTAAACCTGTAGTTGAAAGACTAGCTCCTGCTGCAATAGCTGAAGCTGCACTCATGCCAGTAAATCCTGCAGTTGCTCCTGCCGCTGTTCCCCCAACAAGTAATGAAGTACCTCCAGCTCCTGTAGCTACTACTCCTCCTAATGCTGACCCAGTTCCTTGAATCATAAAACCACCTGCTCCTGGTATAAATAAAAAAGCTGCAATCAATAATGCTGCTGCTATAAGTTTTCCTAACCCTTTACCAGAACCTGCGGGTACTGGTGTTATAATTAATGTGTTTTTTAATATTCCTTTTAATGTTAATTCTTCAAATTCTTCTATAAAATCTTCGCCATTCTGTATACTAAACTGTATATTTTTTTGGTGACATTCAATAATATATTCCTTAAATCCTTCAACTTGACAATCAATAAGTTTAAGTGCGTCACGCACAGAGGTAGACCCAGAATTCCATTCTGTACCAAATTTTTTTCCTAACTCTCCCATTAATTTAATGTGGGTCATAAATATATTCTCCTCTATCAGGTAATGATACAATTAAGTATGGTATACCTAAAACTTTTGATGCATTTTTATCATGCTCGCTTGGACGACAATCTTGCTTATAGTGACTATGGACTACATATAATATTTTTGAAATAATTGAGTGACGAACGTATTCTTTTGGGTCAATATAAAAAGAATTTTCATCTTCACTTTTATTTTCTACAGAAATAAATTTTATTTTGTCATCTTTCTGTACTATGAGTCCACAACCTTCACGTGGTATCTCTTTTTCCATATGACTATATATTTCTGGTAATAATTTATTTAAACTTTCTTGCACCAGGGAAGCCTCCAAAAGGTAAAACATATTGAGTGTCTTTTATAGCTTTTCCAGTGCTACTAGCTGTTCCAGAGCTTATTGGATTAAAACCAAATCTAGCTTGACAAGAACCTAAACGTTTTCCACATACGTCTCCTCTACACCAATAAATGCCATGAGCAGGTGCTTCTCCTACAAGTGTTCTTTTTGTTTTCCATACAAAAGCAGTTCCTGAAGTAGCTTTTACATAGTTATTATGTCTATCATCTGTGTAAGAATAATAAGTTGTACTTGCATTATAATTTTCAAATACTCTTACTCTAGCCCAGTCTGATGCAGTATCTGAAGGTGCTTGAGTTGTACTTTTTATAGCTTGCCAATAATTATTTATTGTACTATTATCTGCTGAAGTATCAATTGTGCCGTTTGATTTGTATCTTCTTACACCACTTGATGTTCCAAGAGTAGTAGTAGTTTTATGATAACTATTTGCAGATTTTGTTCCTGAGCTGTATGTAGTAAAACTAGTTGAAGATGGAATTATATATTCATCATCTTGATTTACATATGAACTATAAGTAGTTCCATTTATATTATATTTACCTTCTTCATGCCAAGTACACCCACCTTTTCTAGCAGTAACTGTTTTTGTAGGGCTTGCTCCTTGAAATACCCAAGGACAAGCATTATGTCCTACAACGCGATAAGGTAGTGTTAATCCTTCTACATTAAAAGGACTTGTAAGTTCAAAAGATACTTCTAGGGCAGATTGCTGTTCTACTCTATCAATTATCCATGTTTGTCTTGCAAACTCTATAGGCGTGTTTCCACTTCCAGGGTCTGAAGCTCCTCCTTTTAAGTATTTCGCTAGTGTTCTTCTTCTGTTTAGTTTTTTACCTACTAGGCTTTGGAAGTCTGTAGTTCCTACTGCTACTTCAAAATCTGTAGTAACATTTGAAAAAGTAATCACAGGTCGTGGAGCTGTTCCTGCTCCTGTAACTTCAAATCCTTCTACTCCTAAAGGTATTGCTTTATAAGTATTTAATTGAGTGTGTGTGTCAAAATCATATAGTTGAATATCTTCTAAATCAGTATCTTTTGCAGGAGCTAAAAATGCAGTACTACTAGTACTTACTTCTATTTCATATAAATTTACAAGTCCTGAACTCTGCTCTAAATCTTGTACTTGTTTTACTGCTATCTTTTCTGCCATTATGCTTCATAACACCTTGTAAATGTTGCAGTTAAAGTATAAAAACTGTCATAAGCCCAAGTTTGATTCCACTCTGAGCATAGTACTTTAATAGTTTCATTTCCGTTTGAATCATCAATTATCATTTCAAATTTATTTACTCCACCTAAACTTTCAAAAAATGCAACTAAATCATCAATTTCTGCTTTCGGTCTTGTAGCAAAAGATACTCCCATAGTTTGTTGTAAATTGTTAATACCATCTGCTATTCTTTGACTATATCCATCGCCAAAAGTTGCCATGTGAACTTTTGGTGTTGAAGTTCTTGAAAATCCTTTATCAACAGGCACTGCTGCTGAAAATCCGCTTATATTTGAGCCACCACTTTGTCTTATTGCTGTTGCCATTATCTACTTAATACTCCCCCAGGTCTTTTCTCTCTTTGAATTGTTTCCATTACTGCTGCTTGTATTGCCATACCCAATGCTTTACCTTGTTGTCCATTTCCTGTTGAAGAAGTACCTCCACTTGCATCTACATTTATAACTACATTGTTGCCGCCACTGCCACCTTTCATGTCTACAGGAATACTTCTTCCATCTGGTAAAGGTACTACAGCTTCATTATGTTTTCCTTCTCCTACTAAGTACGTAGGCTCTGTTGCTATTCCACCACTTCTGTAACCTGTGATTCCACCTTTTGCCATTGGAATAACTCCACCATCTGCCATTGGAACTCCAAACATAGCTGACATAATTTTCATTGTAGCCATCTGAGCTAAAACTTTAGCCATTGACTGCAGTATAGATTGAGCCATAGATTTAAATGCATCTTTTACAGACATTGTCCCTTCTATTACTCCTTGAATACCTTTTAACATACCATCTTCAAAAGCTTTAACAGCCTCTACACCTATTTGTTTTGTTAGATTTAAATTATCCTCCATAACAGTTTTTTGTGCTTGTAATACTGCTAAATTATTTTGCATATTTGTTAACTTGGTCTGCATATCTTCTGTATTGCCTTCTTCATTTTCAATTAACTTTTGTTGTAAAGTTATTTCTGCTGTAAGTTTGGCTATCTCTGCTATTTTTGTATTAATTTTTAATAAATCTGTTCTATGTTTTGCAAGTTTTGTATTACCTATTATACTTGTTTTTATTCCTGATGCTTTTGCAGCGTTTAAAGCTTTTTCTGCTGTTAGTGCTTGTGTAGAGTCAATTACTCCTCTTTGAGCTGTTGCTAACCCACTAAATTTTTTAAATCCTGCTTCTGTAGATTCATCTCCTGTGTATCCAGGCGCATTTCGAATTGCAGCAAATGCATCTCTTTGTGATTCTAATACTTTTAAATTTGATATTGCAGGATTTGTAGTTCCTGTGAGTTTTCTTAAAGTATCGTCAGCACTTGAAGCATTCTGTTCAAGAAACTTAACTGCGTTACCTGCTAGTATTGTTGCAGATATGAACTCTTTTTCTTTATCTGTTAGGTCATCAAACTTTTCAGGCATTTTACCTACTAGAGTACTTAGCTCTGGAAATACTTCTGAGAGTGCCTGTACTGTTTTCATATATTCTGCTTCTTGTTCATCTACAAGTTTTAAAGCAGAAAAGTAATCAAGTTCAGCTTGTGTTGCTTTTCTTCTATCATCGATTTGTTTTTCTACTACCAGACCTGTAAAGTTTGCTGAGCTTTCTGTTCTTTGATTAGTAACAATCATTCTTCCAGCTAATGTTGCATCGTCAGCAAGAGATTCTGGTCTTGAAAGAGCAGCTCTTCCTGCTGCAATATCGTCCATAGTTTTTCCTAATTGAGCTCCTACAAGTTTATTTGCATTATTTTTTAATATATTATTAAAAGTTTGAGTAAGTCCTTTATCTGCAACTTGCTGGTCTTTGCCCATCATTTCTCTTAGTTCTTTATTGAAATCTTTTTGTCTTTGTAATAGACCTTTCATAGAATTATCAGCTTCTTTACTTTTTTCTCCAAATAAACCTATTTTTTCTGCTCCAGCTTTTAATCCTTCAAAAGCTAGTGCGGCTATGCTTAGAAAACTTAAAAATCCAAAAGCTTTACTTACTACTCTCGCTGTCATAGCACTTGCTCTTTGTATCCCTATCATAGCTGATTGCCAGGTAGATTTTATCATAAGAGATGTTTTCTTAAAGTTTAATATTATATTTGTTGTAGTAGCTTTAACTGTAGTCATAAGAGGAACTTTAGTTGCTCTACTCATATCATTCATAGCTCTTACCCAATCCGCTTTAATTTTAGCGTTCATATTTTTAAAGATACCAATACCTTTTGTAGCTTGAGCTTTCATATTTGCAAGTTGTGCTTTACTTAATGTACCTGCTTGACCTGCTTGTATCTTAGCTAATGCTGAGCCTGGTTTTACGTCCATTCCTGCTGATAAGTTTCTTAATCTAGCCACAGGATTTGCTTGTGCTTTATTCATATTCATTTGCTGCAATCTAGCATATGCTTTAATTTTTCTAGAGGATTTTTCTACTGCTACATCGTGGGCTTGTAAAGAAGCTACTGCATTGGCTTCCCATTCATCAAAAGCAGGTAATATTGATTTTATAATTGGAAGTGCAAATATTGCTAAAGCTCCCGCTGCTGCATATACGTTATTTGCAAAGAAAGAAGCAAGTCCTTCTGCGGGGCCTGCTAACATCATTTTTAATTGGTTGGTTAAATCATCAAAGGCTTTTGCTAATTTATTTATTTGGTTGGTTTGAGGGTCCATTATTGCATTGATTGCATTGAACTTTTGTTCTACTTGTTCTAAAACTTCATTTGTTACAGCTTGTGTTCTTTGAAAAGCATTCAAAGAATCTTTACTTATATCTAAAGCACTTGCATATTTTTTTGTTGCCGGGTCTAATCTTAGTATAATACCTAATTCATCTAGTAGTTCTGGTTCAGCTTTTGTTACACCTCTTACTAGTCTGTTGAAAGAATCCGTAACATCTCTTCCTAATGCAATAGATACTGTTTTTGCGGCTGCACCTATTTTTTCTAATTGTTCAGGACTTAATCCTGCAGCTATACCAATAGCAGCTGCTTGAGCGGCGTCGCCGTATTTAATCTGAGCGTCTGTAGCTCTAATAATTGATTCTGTTAAAGTTTTGTACGCTACACCAGTTACAGCAGCATAATTAGATTGTCCTTCTTTTAATAACCTATAATCTGCAGCTGACTTTAAAAATCCAAATACTGCAGTAAGCGCAAAAACGTTTGCAGCTAAAGTTGCGTATGCTGGAACAAGAGAACCTGATATACCTCTTGACATGTTTGCAAAGTTTTTTGTTTGGTTAGCAGTCATGTTTATGCCTTTTTTAGTAGCATAAGTTACTTCATCAGTTTTCTTTCCAACTTTATCTAAACTTTTACCTGCTTGTTTTGCATTTCCCGAAAATGCTTTAAGAGTACCATCATCACTTATCTTAAATACTAAATCTGCTAAATTAATCTTTTTTGCCATTTTATCTTTGTATGTTTGCTGAGTTTATACCTCCGCCCTTTGCTTTTTGTTCACTAGCTTTTTGTTTTTTGCTTATTTTATCATTAATTGAATTCATTTTTCGTGCTTCAATATGTTTGATAAATAAACAAACTTGTTGTCTTTCTTCTACTTCGTAAGTGTCTAGCAATACTTGTAACGCTGAATAATCTTTTCCCATATAAGAACCGCTCATGCCGTCCCATCTGTCAGGTAGCAAATCGTGTATAAAAAAAGCCACCTGAACTTCATAGGGGTAATTCCCTCTTTCAGGCGGCATTTCTTCGGGGTCAGGTTCAATACCTTTTTGGTCACATATTTCTAAATATGTATCAATAGGTAGTTGTCCTGGTTTGTACTGTTTATCAAGTAGTTCGAGTATTTGTTCTACTTGACTTTGGTAAAATTTTCCAAGTCGCCTGTTACTTCAGTAACCCAAGTATCAAAGTCAGCTCCATTTTTCATTAATGTTTCTGCATTTTCTACATTGAATTCTAATTCATCTTCGGGGTCAAGATTGCTAATATCTACTAATAGAAGCTCTTCTAAGTATTTGTATTTCAAACCCTTCCAACCTTTGATGACTGCTTTACAGTACTCGGTTAAAAATTTATCCTCATCTAGTGTTTCTTCGAAACCTCTAGTTTTTCTGTTTAATTTTTGAGAGACACATCTACTTCTAAGTTTGATGAGTTCTTCTCTTGCTAAATAGCATAAGTCTACTTGAAATCCTTCTAATGCAGGGAAGTCGACTCCTACTGTTTTACTTGGAGTCAATAGACTCGCTAATGATACTTTTTCGTTCTGTTCTGTCATAATACTTTTTCCTTTTAAAATGTGGGAGGGTTAAAACCCTCCCAAGTTTACCTAATAATTAAGTTACTGTAGGTCCAACTGCTACCATAGTGACTTCATCTACTGCATCTACTGATGTAGGTAATGCATGGAAAGTAGTTTCTAAAGTTACTAAATCATCTATTGAGTGTGTTGGTACTTCTAAATGACAAGTCGGTAAAGTTACTGTCAATCTAGGAGAATTACCTGTTCCGCCGATAACAAATACTAAGTTAAAGTCATTTGTTACTACGCTAGTGGATTCTATAATATCTTCGAATAAGTCTGCACTTGAAGCTCCAGAAGCTGGAGTATTTAAGTAACAGGTAAAAGCACCTGAAACTGCTCTAGTACCTGTAACATGTCCTAAAGGTTGATTAACCAGTCCTAATGTTTCAGGAGTTAGATATGTCATATTATTAGAGATAGTAAAACTACCACCTGTTAATGTTAAAGCATAAGCAGTAACGATATCGCCAGCTGCTGTTGCTGTTACAGTTAAGTCTGTAAGTCTGTTTCTTATGAAGTTATTAGTGTCTGCGGCTGCTGTACCTTCATATTTTGTTGCTGTTGGCATAGAACCTGTTTCACTTATAAGTGAACCAAATCCAGACCATTGTGCTGTTGCTATTCCGTCAATATCAAAATCAACTGTTACTTCGTTTACAACACAGTTACTAATTGAATAAATAGTTGGATTTGATTTTCCACTACCCATTTCAAATGTAAGAGTAAATGTATCTAAAGCTGCTTTATTTGAGTTTGTAAAAGCAATAGTACCTGCTGATGCACTAGTTGTAAAACCTGCACCTGTAGCACCTACTGCTCCCGAACCTGCTAATGCATTCCATAAAGCTTCTTCAACCATATGTTCATCACCTGCACTTCCGCCATGTTCTCCACCAGAACCTCCTCCGCCAGTAGCGAAAGGTCTAATGTAAGTTGAAAAGGACCATTCTGCTGGTGCATAAGAATCAGTAAACATTTGTCTAGCTCTTCTACTAACGCCGGAACTGTTGGTCATTTCATTGAGTGTTACCTCAGTTGTGTTTGTCGCCTGAGAAAAACTAAATCCATCTAAAACTGGTATATTATACACAGCACTCGCTGAGTCTGTTAGATGAACTTTAGTATCTCGACTAAAATAAAATGTATCTGCCATTTAATTTCTCCTTAGTAATGAAAAGAGCTTTAGCTAAACTTTAGTTTGCCGCGGCTGTTTTCTAGTATTGGACTGTGGTTATTATTTCTCCTATTCCTAGGGGTTCTAATACTCCTTCGTCCGTGTCAATACTGAGTATAGTTGTTTGTATAGTGCTTTGCACTGCTCCCAACTTATCAGTATACGTTATTGGGTTATTGGTTTCTAACACAGTTTCAACATCTTCCATTAGTTTTTCTAATGCTTCTACTGCATCGTCTTCTTGTACATAGCAACGAAAAGTTAAAGTTAAATATCTAAATTTTTCTCCTGCTCCTAAGTATTCTCTTGTTTCACTTCCAGCATTAATATGTATTGCCGGAAACTCTTCAATCTCGTCCCAAAATTTTAATCTGGGTGAAACATTAGATACAGAGCTTAAAAAGTTGCCTGTACCATCTATTTCTTCTAACTTGGTAACCATGGCGTTTACTATTGCACTTCTTCGTGTAGTATAATCTCTTGTCGCCATTATCTTCTCCTAGTTGTTATAAATTTTCTTCCTGTTAATTTTATTGCTATTTCTCTAATTGAGCTTCCAATAAGTTTTCTTGGGTCTCTGTTTCTACTGCCCATATTTCCTCCAGGCTCGAAAGTTTCATACGGGTCTCTCATATAAGTATAGTCTATTTGAGTTCCTCCTCTTGGCCCTATATTAACATTTGTTACTTCTGCACTTTGTCTAAATCTTCCTGTTCTATTTCTAAGTGCTGGAGGTTGCATTTGTAAAAGCATTACTTCTGGTAATGCTTGATTTATTAATTCTTTTAAAGCTACTGCGCTATGTCCTGTGTTGCCTTTACTAGTTCTTGAAGCTCCTCCAGAACCTCCTTTTATTTTTAGTGGGTGAGTAGAGCTAGTCTTTATAGTCTTTCTTGTAGATTTTGTTTTCTTGCCTACTCTTTTTGTTTTACTATTGTTAGTCTTTTTAACTCCCGATTGTCCTGTTGTTTTAAGTTTAGGATTTACTTTTAGAGTTTTATTCTTACCTTTTAAATTACTTTGTATTAAAGCTTTTTGAGCTACTAATGGTGTTATCTTTTCGGCCGATTCTAATAAACTATCTGAACCTTTTAAATGCAAAGCTGATTTTTCAAATCTCTTAGTTAAAATATTCATCATTCTACTATTTAATAACTTATTTTCATAGTTATTTACCCACTTTAATAATCCATCTTTATCTCTGCTTTGCATTAACTTATTATGTCTTGCATCGGCATATTCTAAATGAATTTCATGTTTTCTATTTATTTCATTTAAACTTGAATTTTTTAAATCTGTTATTTTTAACTTTCTTTCAACGGCTGAATTAACTGTTTCTATTATATAATTTGCTGCTTTGTGTCCTACAGTATTAGCTGCTGCTGCTACAATTGAATCTCTTCTTATTCTAGTATCAAAATCAGCGCCACTAATATAATTTCCTCCACCGTCTACTCCCATCATACTTTTAGCCAATCCAACTTCTGCTGTAGTTTGTAAAGCATCTCCTGAAGGCCTACCTGCTGATGTTGTTAAACCATGAGTAACATTTCTAGGGTTATTTTGTCTTGCGTCTGTATGGCTTACGTTTCTGAAAGCTGCACTACCAATTGTTGAAGGCATTGCTTTACCTACATCTACTAAAGCATCTGCAAATACTGAAGCAAACATTCTATTCACATAAGGAACATTTCCAGCTCCTTGAGGACTACTTTTTATAGCTCTATCAGAAAAACTTCCAGGTGCAAAAGTTATTTCCCACCCATTTCCTGCTGGAGTAATTGCCATTGAAAGTGGGTTAGGAGATACATAGTATTTTCTAAAATTTGCATCTGTATAATTACTTTTATATGCTTTTTGAACTGCGCTATCTATATCTGAAGAATTATCTTTTATCCACTCACTTTTTTGTTTCTGAGTTCTAGAAGTACCTACTCTTTTCATTATTATATTTAAGTAACCATTTCTTAAGTTTTTTTCTGCTTTACTTTGTTCTAAATGAACAATGTGATATAGATTATCGCTCATCCAATCAACATCTGCTGCTCTTACTAAGTTATTTATTTCATCTCTAAAAAAATCAGCGACTGCATTTATCATTAAATTATAACTCTATATAAATCAAGTATTCTTTTTATGTGGTCTGGAAAATCTGTGTTATTCCTTACTCCTGAAGTTCCTTGATTCTGCAATGTCGCTCCTGCTATCGTTCTTCTTTCTTTATGCTCATCTTTTAAATAATAGTTAACTAAATCAAATAAAGCTAACTTTAAATCTTTAGGGCATGCTGCATACCCTGCATTGTAAACAACTTTTACTGCCGCTACGCCTTTTGGAAAATTTCTCTTATTTCCATTAGTGTCTGTTCTTATAATAGCGTCTGACGCTTGGTCAAAATAGTATTCATATTTTGCTGTTGTTAATTCTGAGTAACTATCAGCATAAGTTGTTCTCTCATGAACACTATCTATAGTAGTAACTGGACTCTCACTTAATATAAGCATACTTGTGAAAGTATCATTTATATTAAAAAATTCAGTTTTATCTGTAGAGTAATAGTCTACAAACGAAGTACCACAATACTTCTTGGCAAGGTCACTAACTTGGGGTACAATGATATCAAGGCGTTGGTCTTCTTTCTGACCAGTAATGCCCTCTACGTTTTTAAATTCTTGTACTGTTATTAAATCTGCCATAGTTAAAAAGGGGGAATGTTAGGTACATTCCCGAAAACCATATTAAGCTATTATTAACTAGCTTTGTACTGTAGAGCCCACTTAGAAGTAGCGCCATCGATTAAATCAATGAAACCAAGTCTTTGTGAAGCAACTAGTACTGTTCTTTGTGAAGCTACTTCGTAGTCAGACTCGATGGTTACACCTCTGAGTCTTGGCATTACGTAGTTTCTAGCGTAAACTGCACATGCGTGGAATTTACTTGTTGCTGGAGTTGCGAACTCATCACATACGATTACTTTAGAACCGAATACTGAGCCAATTTCGCCACTGATTTTAGTAGCCATGTCACCAACTAAGTTAACATCTTGGAATTCAGCATCTTCTAGTAACTCATAGTATCCTCTTTGTGATACAATGTAAACAACATCAGATGGGTTTAAACCATATTTGCCCATATTCTTTCTAGCAGCTAATAATTGTAAAGCTGTTAGTGAATCAGAAGCAAAAGCTGTTGATGACTGAGTTAAGTCTGAATCATTTCTTGCTAAGTGAAGTAGACCTTCGAATGTAGCACCTGAAGTACCATATACGCCGTCTGCATCGTCACCAGCTAAAATTGCGTTTTCAATACCTCTAGCATGAGACCTAACCATAGATTCTCTAATTAGTGGTAAGATTGGCATGATTGCATCTTCTTCAGTTTCGTTACCTAAGTAAGATTGTGAAATAAGTTTTTTAGTTGAAAGTGTTCTTTCAGCCATCACTATACCAGCACCGTTTGCAGGGTCATAAGCATCGCCTCTTGGGTCTAAGTTACCATGAGGTGCAGAACCTGAAGCGATTTGGTTAGCTGTAAATTCAGCATAACCTGCATCTGGTAAGATAGGAAGAATTTGAGTTGCTGAAGTCATTTGGATTTCTCTAAATAACGGTGCAAGCACTAATTCATTCTGAATATCTCTTTCTACGTTTGTTGAAACAACTTGCTCAAAATCGGCTGATGATACATCAACACCTGACATTTGATTAACTTTCTGCATTACGTCTTTAGCGTAGTCAGAGTTCCAACCTTTACCTGTAGCTAAACCAGCAAATTTCGCATCAAGAATATCATTCTCGAACGCTTTTTTCCAGTCGCCATTTCCTTGTCTGTCTGAGAATATTCTTTTTGACTCTCTCATTTTCATGATTTCATCAGACTTCTCAACTAAGTTAGACTCAAGCTCTTTGACTACTCTTTCAAGGTCTTCGTGCTTTTCGTTAACTCTTGTCTCAACATCAGACATAAGCTTTTCAGCTCCAGTAATAACTGATGTTACTACTTGTTTTTGTTCTTCCTGCTTAGCTTCTTCTACAGCCTTCTGCTCAGCTTCTACAGCTGATTTCTCATCTGCATCGGCTTGTGCTTTAGCTTTTTGTTCTGCTTGTTGCATTGCAATTTTAGTTGCAGTATCTTCTGCTACTTTCTTTGCGAATGCTTCAAGGTCAAAGCTCTCAGGAGTTATATTTTTGTCATTTGACATAGATTTCTCCGTTTCTTGGGATAATTCCCCTTTTGGCTGCTCGACTTCAACAGCATCTGCTGAATTAATTGAGTTAGCCTGATTGCTAAAAGTTTGCTTAAACTTATTGTATTCTTCCATGTTGTCAAATGATTTGGCAACTGAAAAAGTAGCAGCTTGGTTACAGGGAACTGTAACTACTGATACTTCAAAAAGCTCTGCGTCCTTTATCCTATATCCGTCGGTTTCTGTCATATAGTCAGCGTCCTTAACTCTGAAACCAACAGAAAAAGCTCCAAGGACACCGTCTTTAATTAAATCTTTAATTTCACCAGCTGACTTTGAGATTCTAGCATTTAGCTCTAATCCTTTGTCGCCGACACCTATACCAGTAGCTCTACCGATAGGTCTGTCATAGTTGTGGTTAAATAGTATAACAGGGTTGTTTTTAAAATTGTCTAATCCGCCTTTAAGCCATGCATCGTGTTCAACGATATCTCCTGCACGGTCTTTACCATTAGTACTAGCAAAACCTTTGATGTCTAAACCGCCATCATCGTTCTCTCCTAATGTTTTAAAAGTAGATGTTAGATTAAATAGTTTTTCCATTATTTTGCTTTCTTATCAACCTTTTTAGGGGTTGCTTTAGCGGCTTTAGGCGCTACTTTTGTTTCGAACATTTCTGGGTGGTTTACTTTGCACATCTGCTGCATTCTACCCCAAGAACCAAACGGTCTTTTTGCAATCATGAATCGCATTGGAGTATCTGTAGCTGCTTTGTATTCTGTAGCACTCATCATATGTCCTTTTTTGCCGAAGTACTCAGCAAGTTGTTTTAGTACGACTTTTTTATTCGCCATTTATATTTTCCTCGTCTTCTGGTGGTCTACCACCCTCTTCAGGATTTGCTGCTGAGCCTGCTATATTTGCAGGTACTCTTGGTTCATCAAATCCTTCTATTGGTTCTTTACCTAAGGCTTCTCTTGCTTCGTTAGCACTGAATATTCCAGTATTAACTAATGTGGCATAGTAAGCTGCTTGGTCTCTTAATTCAGGTTGTAGAGCAGGTATATCTGTCACGTTCTCTGAAATTGAAAAACCAAAAAATCTTTCTAGTGCATATCCTAACTTTCTTGTTATTGGTAAGATAGTTTCAAGATAATAAAGTCTATGGTTGGGTCTAATGTTTGCATTGTTCCCGCCGTCTAAAAGAATGGGTGGTATTCCCATTGCTTCTAAAATAATCTTTTCGTTTGATTTGATTCCATCTTGGAAATCTAAATCTTTAAAACTTATTTCTGTTAAATTTTCTACTTCTAATCCGCCGTCTAAAAATAGTGGTCTTCTACCACCTGAGCTTGGGTTATATCGTTGTACCCATGCTTGTAACATTCTTTCTTTTATTTTCTCAGAAAGAGTATTTGGAGACTTCAGTACTAATCCTGGCACTGCTCCATTTTTAAAGAAGTTATCTTGAAAGTTTCTCATACTTCCAAGTAACTGCATTGTTCTAAATGCTGGTTTGAGTCTTGGGACTCCTCTATATATAGAATTAAAACTGTTTTCTTTTATGTGTATAATTTCATTTACACTATATTCAATACTGCTATCATATTCGTACTTTTCTATATAAGTATCTTTGTCAGTATATATTCTTACTTTATCTGCTGGTAAGTGATAGAGATGAGCTCCATCGTAGTAAATAAATATGTTTCCATCAATCAGTAAATCAATAATTAAGTTTCTTTTAAATGTATTGACATCTTGAAAAGGGTTTGGTTCGTGATTAAGTAGTAAATTTACTCTCGACCTACGAACATTCTTTACTACACTAGAAAATCCTTGTATGGCTTCACCAATGTTAAATGGAATCTCTGCAGTATCGTCAACAATCATGTTCACGGCTCGGTTTACTATTTCTAGTTGTTCATACGCATTTTTGTAGTTAGTAACTACCTCTCGAGAATCGACAGTCATGCCCTCGTTTCTGGAGATGACATACTGAGCCGGATTTATTTTTTCCTCTCTATTTATGCCTAAAAATCTATCATACCATGCCATATTTATCTCTTTGTTTCTCGACCCATCGTTGTTGTTTCTTTGCTGTAATCAATTTGGGTCTTTTTCCATAAATTGAGTGCAATCGTAAATGATGACTATGGCAAAGTGTTACACATTCGTCGTAAACTTCTACATAATTTTCATCAATGAACTGCTTTCTTATATCTAGTATTTCTTGCTCTTTATTAATAGTTATTTTGTTTCGTTTTAACCAAGTTTCTAGAAGTTCCGTCAGTCCGTGAAAATGATGAAAATCTAAGTTTTCGCTACTCCCGCAAATATAACAAGTGTCTTTCTTATTATATCGTGATTTGGCTTTATCTCTTACGTATTTAACTAAATCTCTTTTTAGTTCCATATTTCTACTCTTAATTAGAATTATACCAAAAAGTCACATATATTGTCAAGAACTGTTTTTGACAGGTGTAACTAAAAGGTAGTAATTGAGGTTTCAAATGTATACAGGGCATATCGTATAGCATCTGCCATATGCGATGACCCATCATGTTTTGGTTTCTCTCTCATTAAATTAGGGTTTGGGTCCCATTGATATTGGTCTAAACATGAGAGAGATTCTTTGCATTGCTGGTCAACAAGTAATGTATCATTGTCAACAATTCCACCAACAAATCCTATTCCATCTAGTACTGATTTTTTCGCATTAATAGTAGTAATGTCATAGTTTTGTGCAAAGTCAAATCTAGTTTGTTGAGCAGCAGAATCAATATAAATATAATCTATGTCCCATTTATGTATAAGTTTTTGAATCTGTGCTGCGTGTTGTTCAGTTGTTTTTTCAGCATCTAAATATTCGTCTACTAAGTAGTAGTTCTTTGAGTCCCAGTCATAAGCAATTACACAAAATGCTGTAGGGTCTTTATACCCGACATCAAGTCCTGCGAATACGTCCATCTTGCTAGTATCAAAGTCTTTTAAGTTCATGATACATTTTTCATGATTAAATGCCCATATTTGTCCTTCGTAGACATTAAAGTCTGCCATGTATTCTTGAGCAAACTCAGCTTCAGACATAGTTTTTCTTGCTTCTACAATATCTACTTCTGACACACGAGGGTTTTCATGGTAAGTAGCTTTTATAGCACACCACTCTGGAAACTCGTCACTAAATCCTCTATAGTAAAACTCTGCAAAATAGTTATTTCTACCCCTTGGAGTAGATATAAAGATTGCTTTAGAGTTTTCTTTATCTAGTGTAGGTCTCAGTGCTACATTGAAAGCATCTCTACCATCTGTTAATGCTGCTTCATCAAATATAATTAAATCATAACTTCTACCAACTACTGAGTCGACCTGATTGATTGAACCCATACTAATAGTAGAACCGTTTGATAGTTCTATAACTTTATCTTTTGCGTTATCTTTTGTAACTTCTAAATCAAAATGTTTTATTAAGTTTCTTTGTAAGTCAAATGATATTTGTGATAGTGAGTAGTTAGGTGACATAAGTAGTACATTAGCTCCTGGAACTAAACATACTAGTTGTCCTATGATGTTTGATATATAAGTTTTTCCCTGCCTCCGAGATACGGCTGCAGTAACGAAACGATATTTGGGACTGTTGATAGCATTGATGATTGCTTTTTGAGATGAGTTAGGTTCTATACCTAATAAGTCCATATAGCCCTCTATAGGTAGCTTTATGAATCTGCTGTCTTGCGGATAGTCCATCAGGTAATCTGGGACTATATCTGTTCTGCTTATCTCAATCAATGTAATGTTTCGTTGTTAAATAGTTCAAAAGGGTCATCTTCGTCAAAAAGTCCATGCTCATTGCAAAGATTCAGTAAGTATAAGTAGGCACCTGATACAGTTGCAAAGTCTCTTTCTGCGTCTGTCATAGGGTTACCTACTTTAGTTTTGTTATGAAGTTTCGAAAGGTATTTTGTAGTAGTCATAGCAGTTTCATCTAACCATGCTTTTCTAACATCAACTCTTTTCATTTTTAGTTTTCAGTTATGCAACCTACACCTAGTATTTCTGCGTGAGCAGCGAATACTTGGTCATCGGGCGATTTCTTTAAAACTATAACTTCTCCTCCGGCTAAGGATACAGTAGCCAATGTTGCGTCTGCTGAATTTGCTACAGTAATTAATCTGATAGTGCTACCAGAGTTAAATAGTCGTACATTTGGTGCTCCACTAAAAGTAGAGGCTCCAGATACATTAGTTCCGCAAGCTGCTTGACTTCCTAATAATTTTAAGCTCATTTATTTCTCCATTTAGGCTATATCGCCTCTTTTTCTAAGTGCTTTTGTAATAACACTTTATTGTGAACAGTTTTAGGTAAGTGAAGTAATTTTTGTAATTTCCTACTCCACTCTAACCTTTTCTGATATTTGTCTCTAATACTTGAGACAAGAAGTATCAATAAATCTAAGTCTTTGACTAGTTCATTGTGATTAGGCATGGTATTATCCTATATTATCGGTAGTGATTTTTACTTTCTGTTTTGCAGATATAAGTTTATCTTTTATATCTACTTTACCATCCCAGTTTTTATCAGTACCTTTAATAATATTCCATACTTTAATTAAAAAGTTCTTCATTACCATTTTACCTTATTAGCCCAATATGCTGCCGACATCTTACCTTTCTTAATATTTCTACGATGTCTAGCTTTGAAAGAAGCTCTCTTCTTTCTCATTCTTGATGACTCACCGGCTTTTCTTTTACCAGCAGTCTTGGCTCCTTGTTGTCCAAAGCGAATAGTTTTAGTTTTCTTTCCAACTTTCGCCACAACTATGTGTGATTTTGTACGGTGCTTGGGAGTTCTCTTAGGTTTATTGTACCCGCTAACTCCTGCTCTTTTTAGCTTTCCGTTTTTCTTTTTTCTCTTTATTGCCATTTTCTTCAAACATTTTACTTAATGTGCCCCACAGCTCTCTGTGAGTGACCATAATTTTATCGATAAGATTCTCCTTCTATTTTCTTCTTCTTACCTTTCTTTTTGCAAAAGTACGAACATTAGTTGGTTTACCACCGACTCCTTGTTTGACTTTTCTTTTTCTTCGTACGGCTGACCGTATTTGAGACTTACTCATGCGTGCAGCTTTAGCAGCTGGTACACATTTAGGATATCCTTTGCGACCTTTCTTTGCTTTGGAGCGTCCACAAGGAGGGTACTTACCCTTCTTCTTTTTAGCTCCTATGTTTACCCATTTCTGACCAAACCATTTCTTTAGTCCAGTTTTAGCCACGTCTATATCTACCCCCTGCTTTCTTGTATTGTCTTACAAGAGATGCATTGGCATACGCAGAAGGATAAACTGCAAATTTTCTTTTAACTTTTGCTTTTATCCTTGCGTATAACTTTTTGTTAGTAGGTATGTTACGTTTTTTAGCACTAGACTTTCGTTTAGCTTTTCTTTTTCTTGCCACTACGTTTACTCCCTCTTTTCTTGCCTCTCTTAGGTTTCCTAGAGCAATGCATTATCTTTTCTTTCTTTTAGCTATAGCTTTCTGCAAAGCTTTAGGCAGCTTCTTTTGTGCTGCTGTTAGTCCTTTTTTCATGGACTTTTTCTTTTTACCCTTTCCTCTTTTCTTCGGTCTTCCAACCTTAGAACCGTAAGTTCCTTTACCTTTTGGCATAGTTTACTCCTCTAATGCTTTTTCAGCCTCTGACTTTGAGTCAAATTTATGTGTCATTCCGTCTTTTTTAAAACACCAATGTTGTCTTTTTTTAAAGATTGGTGAAGAAGTTTCTTTCTCAGATGTTTGGTCTACTCCTTTAGTAGAAGTGCTTTTACTGATATCTTTCTTTGTGTAATCCATTTTCATAATTTTTCCTTACATTGACAATAATTGCCAAATAATGCCGCCTGCTGCAGCTAATCCTGTACTAGTAGCTCCTATTAGTATAGTTTCTAATCTAGTGATACTTCGGTCTTGTCTATCAAACCGAATTCCGCTGTCAGCGTCAATTTTCTCTATTCGAGTAAATATGGTTTTCCATCGTTCTGCGCACACAGCCTCGTGTTGAGCTAGTTCTGCAGCCACATCGTTAACGTCCATTATTTTCTCCCTTAAACACCCGAAATTATTTTTTCGTATGAAGAAATTATATCAAAAGTGAAGAAGAAAGTCAAGACTTATTTTTCGATGGTATATATTTTAACTGGCTCGGACTTTCCTTTTACCGTAACTTCATCTAAAAATTTATAATCAAATCCGTCTACTAAACTGTGTTCAGATATGATTAAATCTACATCATAGTTTTTGCAACTAGATTCTAACCTAGCAGCGAGATTAACAGCATCACCCAACACGCTGTAATCAAAACGACTACTACTGCCGAAGTTTCCAACCACGCAGGGACCTGTATTAATTCCCGCTCCTGTATTAATCGTGTCCAAGCCTTCTTCTCTGAATCTTTCATTTAGTTCTCCTAGTGCTATTCTCATTTCTATAGCTGCTTCTGTAGCTTTTCGTTCTTGTTCTTCTATATCTAAAGGAGCGTTCCAAAAAGCCATAATGCAATCTCCCATATACTTATCGATAGTACCACCGTGTTTTAGTATAATTTCTGTTTGGTTGTCTAAAAATCGATTTATTA
>Ga0181397_1000063_pt1 | contig 35654 bp, 35 predicted proteins | sample 20SPOviralmetaG_FD_130126 | JGI IMG/M metagenome (GOLD analysis project Ga0181397, IMG submission 130126) | Marine viral communities from the oligotrophic San Pedro Time Series (SPOT) site, San Pedro Channel, CA, USA - 20 SPOT_SRF_2011-02-23 | ecosystem: Environmental > Aquatic > Marine > Strait...
AGAGTATTACTGTCGATGTTGATGTTTTCATCGACGCCGCCAGTTGTGATTTGTGTAAGTGCCATGGTCAGGAAGCTCCTTCAAGGATTGTAAGTCTGGCCTCAAGGGAGGCGTTTTGTGTTTCTAGGGTTTCGATGCGTTCCATTGCTTCCTGAAGTGCTTTGACAGCCTTCATATATAGAACTGAATACTTGACTGATTTAGTAACAGTTCCGAGATCGTTGCCGTCTTCGTCACGATCAGGTGCTTCATCAATAAGACCAGGCGATACTGTCTCAAGCTCTTGAGCAACAACACCAATCTGTGTATGAGTCTGTCCTTCAATAAAATTAAAGTTGCGGACTCTTACGTCTTTGATGTTGTCCCACTGAGAGTTTGCATCAACAATGTTTTCTTTCAGCTTTTGATCTGAAATTTGGCCGTAAGAGTTATTGCTGTTTTGAACGTTGCCGTTGCCATAAACATAAAAGACATCGTTTCCAGTGTTAATACCCGTAGAAGAACTTTTACCTTTGATTATGGTGTAATTTGTTCCATTGCCTGCTGTGCCAAGAACAAGTCCACTTGTGCTGCTCATGTGAGTAGCTACACGCCCATCATTACTAATCATCATTCTCGTCGCAAGTGCCGTCCCACCATCGGCGCAAGTGGAAAACAAGAGAGATGACGGTTTAGACGATCCACTCCAAGTGCCGCCTTCTCTTCGGCCTCTAATAACAGCACCGGTAGTTCCAGTGTTATCTGCAAAATGAATACTTGCAAGATCTGCACCATCAGGAGGAGTAGCTGTACCTCGCTGTAAATAAACTTCTGCGCTACTTGCAGCATTATCGCTGTTACCTTCTGCGACAATTCTGGCGTTTTTTGAACTTGAAGTCAGACCCGCTAACAGCCTGCCCGAGTTGTCGATTCTCATCCGCTCGGTACTTTGTTCTTTAAAAATATGACCACCAGAATCTTGCGAAGTGTAGATATTTGCGCCGGTAATACCTTCATCATGCTCAATTAACCCGTAATAGGTGCTATTCTCTCCGAACTGGATTTTGCCTGAAACGTGTAATTTTTGAGCAGGCGAAGTCGTTCCAATTCCAACTTTTCCCGAGCTGTCAATTCGCATCCGCTCAGATGAATTTGCATTAAAAGATAAGAAATGATTCAAAGTATCGTATTTAATTTCACCAGGAAAGTTAGAACCATCCTCACTAAATCGCACTCGTGCAGTTTCGTTCGTATCACATACAATATCTAAAAGTGTGTGTTCATTGCCTGAAGCACTATTTTTAATTACTAATGCAGTGGCTGTATCAGCAACTGTTGTTGTCCCAATCGCAACCCTGCCCGAGCTGTCAATTCGTAGGCGCTCTGAACCATTATTAACAAACGATAAATTTCTACCACTTACGGAATTTTTAATAAAGAGATCACCATTTCCATCATGATGAAATTGTGCTTCTCCAGATACACTTGTATTTTTTACACGAATACGACTGTTCCCAGAGCCTTGCACGTCAAGTTGATAGGCAGGCGATAAAGTTCCAATCCCAATCTTGCCAAGCGTGCGGATATCGCCGTTGCCTGATTCAATAGAAGCTTTTGCGTCTAGAACTGAATTTGATGTAGTACCAATTAGAAGAGATCCAAAATTATTAATCCTACTAGAAAGTCCAGTAGGAGTAAGATCACCTTCAACTTTAATTTCACGAGTCGTAGTAATTGAGCCGTTAGCATTTAGATCAATAACCGTGCCAACTTCAATATTGCCAGTCGTTATTACATTCTGACTACCAAAGTCAGGGCTAATCTTTGTACCTGCAATAGCAGCACTGGCGTTAACATCAGCGTTAACAATCGTACCGTCAGCAATCTTGGCAGACGTTACAGCACTATTAACAAGCTTAGCTGTACTAACAGTGTTATCACTTGGCGTACCAATACCTACACTAGAACCAATGGTAATAAAGAAACCAGCAGCACCAGATGCAGGAGCAGCAGAGAAAATGATGTCAGCACCATTAAGTACGAAACCTTCAGAAGGTTGTGAAGTACCACTGTTAGGTTTCTGTACAACACCGTTAATGCTTACTAGAAGCTGCTGTGCGGTGATTGGAGCATTGCTAAGGGTAAACCTATAGGCAGAGCCGTTAAACGTCGCTGAGCCGCCACCAGTACCACTAGAGGAGCTAATAGTATTGATGAAGAAGTCACCAACAGCTTGTACTTCTTGCCACGCAGAGTTACCTGCATTGCGTACAAGCATCTTGCTAGTGCCAGTGTTAAAGAACAAGTCACCAGCATCATTGTCAGTAGTCGGGTTAGATGAACCAATCCGATACCTAGCCTTGAAGTCGTTAATGTCAGAACTGAGCTGACGTACGTCTTCGTTCTTTGCAACAACACGATGGAAGTCATACGTGTGTGCAGTACTTGTAGCAATAACCAGGAGACCAATACCGTCATCAAGAGACGTGCTATTGAACCCAGATGGAAAGCCGTTAATAACAACAGCATCACTACCACCTGCACGTGTACCAGCACCTACACCACTGCTATTGACAGCAAGGCTGTTAGCGTTGGCAATACTAATAACTGTGCCAACTGGAGGTGCAGTAGCTGGGAAGCTGTCTTCATCAGCAATAGCTTCAAAACCACCAAGTGGATCAATACGTGCGGTAATACGTGCATCAATCTGAGCAGCAGATGGGAATTGAATAGATGATGTGAAGTCAGTACTTGAGGTTTTTAGTGTATTGCCATCAAGCTGGTTAATCTCTGTAGCAGTAGCGGTAACACCATCAAGCGTGTTTAGCTCAGCAGTGGTAACCGTTGCACCATCAAGGATTTGTACTTCAGCTTGTGTAAGGTCAGCTAAAGCAGAAGCAGTGTTACCACCCATGGTGGCAAGTTCTACTAGTTCAGCATCAGCTAGTTTGGCGTTAGTGATTGCACTATCTGCAATCTTAGCTGTAGTTACTGCGTTATTTATAATTTCAGCCGTATCGACTGAATTGTTCATCATCTTAGCATTGCTAATTATACTATCTGCAAGCTTAGCCGTTAGAATTGTTCCATCAGGAATCTTATCTGCAGTTACTGCGCTGTTTACAATTTCAGCCGTATTGACTGAATTGTTCATCATCTTGGCATTGCTAATTATATTATCAGCAAGCTTGGCTGACGTGACTTGTGCATCAGCAATATGAGCAGTGTCGATAGAACCATCAACGTAGTGCTCAGAGTTAATGCTGTTGTCAGCAATCTTTGTACCGTTGACTGCATCGGCTGCAATCTTTGCAGTTGTTACAGAGTCTGAAGCTAGTTTATTAGCAGTAACAGAACTATTTGCTAAATCTGCTGTAACAATGGTGCCATCAAGAATGTCAGTTGATGTGATATAGCCGGCAGGTTGGTTAATAACCTTATAGCCATTCATGTCAAGATTGACATACATCTTAGGGTTTGACGGCGTACCGTCTTCCGCAATAGATGGAACTGCCGACAACTTTTGATCACGAAGTTCTTTAATACCACGTAATGCTTGAATTTGGTTGTTGTCAAGATCTTGTGCTTTGATGGATGCACCTGCTACAAAATCAGACTTAGGATGATCTTCGTCTACATCAGTTTTACGCAGTACAATGACCCGCGTGCTAGGAATGTGGCTAGAAGTAAATGATACCTGTGTTGAGCTGACAGTGTAATGGGTTGTTACTGTCTTTTTGTCCCAAGTTTCTGTGCCTGCATTCCATACATACACAAAAAGGTCGTCGTCTTCAAAACGGTCCGCACCAAACGGGAGTGTGTGGTTCTGCCCGCCCGAAGCACCGCTTACATAGTAAGAGTTGTTTGGAGTTCTAATAGTCATGGATTGTTAAGTTCAAGGACGGGTTGGAGTAATCCCATTTGGTATTCTGCTGCTCTAAGGTCTTGCTCTTCAGCCTCTAGTTGTTGTACATCTTCACGGTCTCCTAGGCTTTGCCAAGCTTCGTTACGAGCACGGTTAAACAAACTGTGAATAAGTTTGTTGTGAGTGTACTTCATAGGGTCACGTTTAAGTAATTGTTGAGCTTCTTCATCACCAAACACAGCACTAAATTTAGTTTGATAACCAACTTCTGTTTTCATCATGCGAATAGAATTTTGTACTTCTTCCCGTTCAGCATACATGTTTAATATTTCTTCAATGCTCTTTCCACTCTCACCTAATGTACTGCCTCTCCAATCACCAATAGCTTTTTGAAATGCAGCTCTAATGTCAGGGTTATCTTGTAAAGAAATACCATCAGGAGAAGTAAAGGTCAACGTACGCATGTTGTAATTAGAATCTAACAACAAATCTAAAGCTTTAGAGTCACTACTAAGATCTAGAGGTACAGCAGATACAGCATTAAAAAATTGGATAAATGGTGGTTGTTGGTTAAGTTTATTACCGTTAAGAATGTTTGTTTTGTCAGGTAACTCAAACGGGTTGTTTTCCCCAACACTTCCAAAAAATTTGTTACGGTTAAGGATAGAGGATACAAGGTCTGCGTTAATTTCTTTTAAATAAGGATTTAAAGCGTTTCCAAGATCATTTCGCATCCCACCGTAAGGTATTTGAGTATTTATTTGACTTGCAGCAACACGCCCAACACTAGCATCAGGTTGGAAAGTAACAAGATCAATTAGGTCATTTAATTGGCTTAACATAGAACTGCTGGTAATAACATCAGCCAATGCAGCAGTAAGTTTAACATGTGCACCATCAACCCACTCAGTGCCCATCTTGTGTGCATTATCACCAATAACAGACATCAATCTAAGCATAAGATGATGAGTTTGTATTAAACTAATAGGAACACCGACAGGACCTATTTTTATTTGATCTGTTCTTGCACCCGCTGCTCTTAAAGCACGTTCTTGAGCTGGGTCGATGTCACCCCCACCAGATGCTCTTCCTTGCAGATAAGCATGAGCATATATCATGCCAACCATAGTACCAAAAATTTGACGGCCCACTACATCGCTTTTTGCAGCTTCCAAATCTCCAAGGTTTTTAATACCGTAACGTCCAACTGTTTCTTGCCAATTTTCTGCTGTAGCTTTAAGGATAGCTTTTTGCTCACCAAAGGCAGCACCAGTAAGAGGAATGTTATCTAAGTTAATTTTAATATCGTTAAATCCAGGGGTAGCAAATGCCATCATTCGGCCAAGAATAGGGTGACTATTCATGAACGATTGTAACCCTTTTGGGATACCTTCTAGTGGTGTTGTAAGAGTGTTTTCTTGAACACGTTTAGCAAGATAAGGATCTTTAAATATATCAATGTTACCCTCAGCATCAAGTAAATTATTGAAATATAATTCATCAGCACGTTTCATGATTTCAGGTGTAATTTCAGCCAAATTACCACGTGCTTGTTCTTCTAAAGCATTGCGATATGCTAAACCTTTTGAGCGCATTTTAGCAGCAACAAATGTCCAGCCTTCATCCATTGGTCCCATTATACGGGGTGCATAAGACGATGCAAGTGCAAAGGGGTTAGCGGATGAGTTAAAAAATCTAAACGCTTTAGCAGTTCGGTACCAAGCTTTATCAGCTTTACTGCCACGTTGGCTATAAAATTTATCTGCCCAATCCCAGTTAAATTCATCTTTGTTATAACGTTGGAATCGGCTGCTGTAAGAACTACCTTTACTGAAGTTTTGTTTAGTACGAGAAGAAAAAATTTTCCAAGCATCAGGTAATGCTTCAAAAAATGCTGCAAACTCAGCGGTAGCTTCAATAGCATCGAAACCTGCTTCATCACCAGCGCCTACAAGTTTACGGGCATGAGCACCCATCATACGGCTAAGAGCACGGAAAAACGTAAGTTCAGCCGTACCAATCATAGCACGTTGAGGGGTCTTAGGACTGTTTAGTGCACTATTCATCCACACGCCCTGCATTTCACGAATCAAAGCACCTGATTTTGTACGTAGATCTCCTTTAGTAGATACTACAAACTCACCACCGCGTACTTTTTTACGCATGTAGGCTTCAAGATCAAGCCAGTTGCGGGTGTTTTCTGCAGAAGAAAAAATGTCAACAATAGTTTTGTTAAGATCTGGATCATCAATCTCTTCTACAACTTGAAAGAAAAAATCAATATTTGCACGTGTGCTTGCAAAATCTTCATCAAGGTTTCTAGCAAACTCTTCAGGGGTAAGATCAGGAGAGTTAAATTTAAGTGGACCACCTTTTTGGCGTAACTTGGAAAGATTGTAAGATGCAAGTTTACGAGCACGTCGTGCTTGTCCTAAGCCAAATACAAGGTTGTCACGCAATCCAGTCATCGGACCGTCGATAGCCCAAATGTCAGCGTACTCCATGATTTCACGAGCAGCTTTAGCTTGAGTCTGTGCTTGTTTTAGTAGGTGACTGACCACCAGGTCGGTAACTACAACGTTTTCGCTAGAAAAAGCAGCAATGTTACCAGTAGCAGGGCCTTCACCAGTTTGCATCGGCAAGTCATCCAAGATAGGTTTGTAGTATTCTTCTGGAGACAACTTCATTGCATCGTGTCCAATGATCTGTTGAAACCTTCTGTAAGAAGGCTCAAAAACTTCAGACACAGTTTTACGTGCTGTCACAGCTTCTTCTACAAGATCAGCATAACGCTCACTAGACATAAGGTCTTGAGCAATGTCTCGCATTTCATCAGCACCCATCCCGTTTTCGTTAGCCATGCGTCGTGTTTGAGCACGGGTAAAAATAGGATCAGTAGTGCCGTTACTAATATTTTCTTTGTCAATACGGTTAAGCTGGTCTAGCACATTACTAGGCTTGCCTGTAGGAGATGCATTGCCTTGGTGCAATTCAGCAACAGGTTTGTTAGCATAACCTTGAAATTCTGCAGGAGGCAGTCTAGGAACATCACCTTGACCAGTAAGTTGACCAGGTGGTGTAGGACCTAAATCTCGTACACGTACCTGTTCAATAGCCATCTCACCAATCTGACGATCTACATTAGCAGTCTCTGCATCAGCAATCTGTTTAAATTTAGGATTACCAGGAAACAACGCTTGTAAAGCAAAATCAAAAGCTTTAGCAAGACCCATTTCTTGTAATGTGTGCTTAGCTGTTTTTAGCAACGGATGATCAACATCTTCTACATCTAAGTCTCTAATCAACGGGATATCGTTAAGAAAAGGCATAAGTGTTTGAAATGCACTCATAGGATCAGTCTCAGATTGCTGAGATTTATCTGATAAAGCTGCAGATAAACCAGCCACTCCTAAAGCACCTAAACCCCCTGCAGCTAGTGGTGCACCAATAGTGCTATAGTGAGAAATGTTTTCAAGAACAGGTGCCCATTTGCTTTTTAAAATAGGACTACTAATATTTTGTAAAGGATCCCATTCAGGAATATATTCTTTACCGCCAACGTTTTCGCCGGCCAACATGTCTTGAAAACGTTCTGTAACCGTCGTTAAGGACCGTAGTCCAGTAAGATGACCCTGTACAAGAGCCATTGAACCTTCAAGAATGTTTTCTTTTAGACCATACTCTTCTGCTGGTTTGTCTAAAGACTCTACCAACTGACGTCCTACGTCATTTTTATCAGGTGGTTCAACACCAATCAAATGATAAGGAACATCACCAGGTTGATAGTTTTCTGGAGGAGCAATTTCAGCACCTCGAACTTTAACGTCTTCTGGTGGCTCAAGAGCAGGCTCTACTTGAGGTAAGTCTGGTAGATCTTCAACAGCTACTTCATCAGCTTGTCTTTCTGTGTTTAAGTGTTCGCCTATTTGGTTTAGACGTGCTTCGACAATATCCTCCGTAGAGTAATCTTGTTCCATAGTTTAATTAAAGTGAATAAGTACCTCGTGTTTTCACACCTCTTTGTCCTGATAGGATAGTACCAGCCCGATCTGTTTGGTCGCGTTGTAAGTCCTCAAAACTTTTGAAAGACGTTTCAAGTTTACCTGTTCTTGGATTAATATAAGATCTAGCACGTTGATAGCCTACCGCTTCAACTAGCTCTTCATCACGTAATCCAAGACCAATAACAGTTTTTAAACTACGTACAAAATCAGGAACAGCAGCGGGAGCTTGAATGTGCAAATCCAAAACGTTAAACATAAACAAATGATAATCGTCAGTAGTTATTGGTACACCGTAGCTTGCCAATATAGGACGATATTGTTGTCTAACTGTTTCTAAACGGGCTTTGTGATATGCATCTGCTTCTTGTGGAGTCTTAAATTGAGATGACTGCCTAGAGTTAGATGCACTAAAAATACCAAAGTTTTGAGCGTTGTCACCAGGATCTAGATGTCCACCATAATTTACGGTAGGACGTCCTGCTTGATCTAGGTTGCCTTCGTTTATACCGATAGCATGGTAGTAAGGGTCTTCCGCACTAGCACGTAAAGCAGGATGCACAGTTTCAGGGTGATTAAAAGTCAGCATTGTATTACCACTTCCAATCTGCATTCGAGTAATTGCAGCAGGGCTTCCTGTATAAACGTCACGTAATGCAGGGTTAGCATACGACATCTGTTCCATCGCTTCATCAAGAGGTTGTGGTTTGTAGGGAGTACTAAGGTTTTTATGCATCCAACGTTTGACATCTTGCCTAGACATTCTAGGATTAAGCTCAGCTAAAGACTTAACAAGAGGATGATCTTCTTTTTCCAAACCTTTAGCTTGTCGTTCTAGATGCGTAGCTAAATCTTGTGGTACTTTATATTGACCAGACGTTAAAGCGTCTAACGGGGTGTCTCTTATAGCATTACCAAGTGTGAAAAGGTTTTGCCTAAAATCTGATGTATTGACCCTGTTGTCTTTGTAGGTATTAAACTCAGGGTTAGGAACTTTTCTGCCTTTATCGTCAACAGTATATATACTGTCAACAAGTTCTTGTGCAGAATTTTGGATAGCATCTTGATATGTTTGGCCTTGACCAACTTTTGTTGCAATCAGCTCGTCCAGCCTACGCAAAGCGTTTTGTTTAAGAACAATACCTTGATCAGTAAACTCTTTTGTATCAGTACCATAACTGTTAGGAATAGTTTTAATTACAGCATCAATACGTTGTTCAGCAAATTTTTTCTCTTTATCGATTGCTTTTACTTCAGTTTCGCTTTTAACAAAAGGAGACAGGGTGTTGCGTTGATTAGCAGTCAGCCCCTTTAGATCAGGATGAGTATCAATAATATAACCATCGCGTTCAGCAATGCCTTCAGCGTTCTCAAACTTCTCAAGCTGTGTAAACTCCTCTTGAGTAATCAAAGTAGCAAGCCAGTCTTCGTTTTGACCGACATGCTTTTCTCGCCATTTGTCAAGTTGTAGTTCTTGCCAAGCGTCAGTAGGACGTTCTCCTGCCTCAAGCTTGCTATAATACTCACCCATAACTGCATCAGCATCAACCCTTGCTTGACGTGCAGCTTGCTTAGTAACAGTGTCGGCTTTTTCAGATTGATATTTAATCTTAAGAGCTTGTATTTCATTGTACAACTCAGGCTTTAGCTCTGCCAAAGTCCTGTCGGGACTCCATTCAGGCTTAGTGCTAAAATACCTATTCTCAACCTCACGAGACAAAGCACCTTGACCTGCCAAGTTTTTTAGGTGGTCAACCATGATTTTATTTGCGTCAGCACTTGTGTAAGGCTTACCGTTTTTAGGGTTGACCACTGTCTGTAGCAGTTTTAATGCCTGACCGTAGTCAGTTATACCAAGCCCAAACTCAGCCTTAGTACGTTGTAACGTAAATTCTGAGTTACGAATATTATTAGCAGAAGTATAGCTTTGCTTAACTTTTTGCATAGTTTTGCTAAAGTTAGGCATGGCTGAAAAAACAACACGCTCATCAAAGTTCATGAGGTTTTGGTCCATAAACTTAGTAAAAGCAGTGGACATGCTGCCAGCTAATTCACGTTCAGTTCCAGTAGGAAGTTTTTCATCTTTGATGATTTGCCTCATAATGGTATCTTGCTGAGCAGCAACATCAGCAATAAGTCCTTGTTGGAAATGACGACGGTCATGTTTACCAATGTTTAGCAGTTTGTGTCCAAACTCAACAGGTTTTCCCTCTTGCCGTGCTTTGATGGCCTGATTAATACGAAGATTAAACTCTTCTTTTTCTTCTGGTGACTCACCACTAGGAAGATCAAACTGACCAGTAGCTACCAATTCACGTGCAGCGTTATAGTATTTAAGTTTTGATTGTTTGATTAGATAGTTCTTACGTTCTTCAAGCTTACCTGCTACTGTTTGACCTAGTTCAGCAAAAGCCGTTAAGTCATCACCAACACGTCCAGCGTTAGCTACTTCAGTTTCATAATTAGCCTGTACGCTTGCAAAGTAAGAGTTCAGACCAGCATTATAAGATTGTGTTTGGTCTGAAAATTGTTGTGCGTAACTCATCCTACTGTTGGGTTAAGAAGATTAGGGGAAATACCCCTTGACGTCGTAATGGCGGTTTTGTTAATAGCTTCGGCTCCTGGGTTTATGATTTTACTGGCTCCGGCTCCGGCTCCGCTGCCAAGATTACTAAATGCACCAGCGCCAGAAGCAACAGACAGTGCGCCCATAGCTACACCAGCAATAGCACCAATAGGGCTAGGATAATCTAAGTACTCAGGAACATCTGGAGCAGGACCAGCAACACCAGCCCCTTGGTTGACATTACGGTAAAGATCTAAGCGAGCCTTGTCGCCCTTCTGACGGGCTTGTCGCTTGTTAATGTATGATTGGATAGCTAACTCATCAGCGGCTGCATCTAGCTTACCACGTTGACGGCTAGCTAAACGAGCCTGGTTAACACCGTAGCTCCTAGCTCTACCGCCTTCGTTAGCAAAGCTCATAGCCTGCATTTGTTTTAGTTGCAGTTCTTCGTCTTGTGCCAGGATAGCACGAAGTGCCATGTCTTCCTCTAAATCAACTTGTGACTCCGCTTTTCTAGCAGACAGTGCGGCTTCGTCTTGACCGATGTCTACGTCAATCAGCTTAGCTGCATACAAACCAACCCTATCTAGGTTGCTTTTTTCGTATGCTGCTTTTCGTTGGTTATATCCTGATAAAATGTTTCTGTTTTGAGCGTCAACTTGAGCAACCTGGTTGTTATGACCTGCAATGGCCCCAACCATTTGGCTTGCCCCCATCAACATGGTTACGGGTTCAGCGCACACGGCAAAATTCTATAAAGGTTAGTTTGTTAGGTCCATGCTCTAACTCGCGTAAGAACTTAAAACCTAAGAATTTGAGAAGCTTTAGATGGGTGGTGTTTCGCTTGTCAACTATGTTCCAGAGAAGTTTTTCTGACCGACCTTCTACATAGCGTTTCGCTTCTCTGGCGAAAGTAATTGGATATTTATGAATGGCAGGAGTACAAAGCATCCAAATAGCGCCTTGTTTGTTTACCCCTGCACAGCCAGCAAGATCTCCATTAGGTACATTAAAGTAAACAGCGTTGTGTGTTTTAGCACCTATAGGCAGGATGATTTTTGGATCATGTCCATGACCTTCCTCAACCTCTTTACGATCTTCTGGTAAAAGGTTGCAGGCTACCTCATAGGCAACCTGCGGTGTAAGCTTGTGAATGTACTTAGACACGTCGGTGGAACATTTGGGTATAGTCACCCTCCCAAGTCAAAGAACGAACGCTTGCTGGGCCAGGGTGTGTGGACTTAAGGATAACATTACAATTATGATTTCGTTCATACACAGGAACAGAGTGCGTATGTTCAGCAACAAATGGTGCTTCTCCTGCATCATAAGAATCAAGAAATGCAGCATCAAAAGTATTAGTAAATGAAGATTTACCTAAACGTTTTAGCTCAACGTCGATCTGACCAACAGGTCCAAACCTAAAGTTAACACGTTGAATGGTCAGTGCAGCTCTAGTGTCTGCTACAACAATATCGTTTGATTTCTTTTTGACAAACAATTTAGGAAGTTCTACTGACATGTCAAACAAGAATCCAATGACTACTGTTTGTCCGTTAAAGTCACCATTAAATTTATATGTACTACCTGATTTAGAAGCTTGCACATACACAGCTCCTGTAGCTGTATTGACTACAGCAGCCGTACCAGTGCCTACAGCATTTGACCACGTAACAGTAGTCTCACCTGTACTAGCATCATAAGAACCAGCAGTGATAGACCTAGACGAGTCAAGGTGGATACGATAATCAAAGGAACTGTTTGTTCCGTAGAAATCATCACCAGACACAGTTCTAAGTGTATCTTTGTTTTGTAGCACAAGTTCTAATAATTTAAAGTCAGAAGACACTACGTAAAAAGAGTCATCCAGAACAAAACAGTATTCAATGTTATGAGGTAAAGTCCATTTAAACCAAGCAGATTGTACTCGTCTATCTCCAGTGTTGTAGTATCTATATCCGTAGATGTCAGCAGCACCTGTCTTTACAAAAAATACAGTATTGTTTTCCCTGCTGTTTGATATTACATCAATGTCGTTTGGAAGTAAGGCAGGAACACTTTTTGTTTGTTCTAAAATCTGTGGTTCACCTTCACGTCGTACATCAAACATTTCAAAGAATCTGGCTTTAACACCAGCGTTGTCTAAGAATGCAATCGTAGTTCCTAATGAAATAGGCGACGCATCAGGACTGTATCGATAAGTAGAGATGTTTGATAGCTTACCTGTGTTTGGTGATAAATTATCACTATCAGTGTGCAATAGGAACTGTTGTGTTTCAGCAAAAATAACTAAACCAGTGTTTGTTTCTATACTATCAATAAATACTGTAGGTTCAGTAGAACTAGCTGCAATATCAATAGGATCGTTAGGGTTAACCAGCAAAGCAGTTTGGTTAAAAAATCTACCCAAATCACCAGAAGAACTTAAGATAACATTACCATTGCTTAAGAAACCTAAACGGTTACGATGGAAAAATGTTTGTGAAATCTTGTTTCCTATAAAAGATGGTAATGGGTTAGTATCTTCGTCACCAGCAGCACGGTCGCTCCAAGCACTGATACTGAACGTACCATCTTCAGCTTGTAGCTTAAATGTATCAACAACAAAAGCATTAGTACCAGACCTACGTATAGTTACTGGTAGCTTACTGTTGTCAATTCTAATTTTAATACCAGGTTCAGCTACTTCTTCCCAACTGCCAATACCGCTGATGCCATTGTCCCCAACAAACCTAAGATAGTAGTCTTCTTCACTAGCTATCTGACTGTTAGATACGGTTGCAATATAACCATGTTTACATTGAGAAGGTAGTAAAGATGTATCGTTTACAGTGGCACCTAGAATACGCCATAAATCTGGCTGGCTTGTTCCTACACTAAATTCACTAGAACTAGACAGGTATAAACCGTTACCAACACGTTCAACTGTAACACCTAAATCAGATGCTGCTGCTTGACTAAGGATGTCCTCAGCCGACAACGTCATGTTACCATTAAAGGTGGTAGGTTTAGGTCTAAATACACCAATGTTTTGCTTTAGTTTAATTTCTTGTATTTCAAGAATTTTGACTCGATACGTAACACCCTTAAGAGTTACATCAACTGTGTCATTAACAGACCAACCATATCCACCATTTAGCAGCTCAATAGTAGGGTTATAGATTCCAACATAATCATCACCGTTGATTTCGGTACCAGAATTTGGTTGAACTTGAACCTGACCTGTGTTAGTGATTCTAAATGCAAGGTTTTTACCAGTAGCACCACCACCAGTCTCATCTTCAATGTACACTTCTGTACCTTGATCAGGTAAGCTTGGGCTGATTCCTGTTTGGCTGTTACCTCTAGAAATAGTCGGATAGGCAATAGTGTAACTAGCGTCTAGTTGGATAAGAGTTGCTTTACCTTTACCAGAGCCTGAAAGAACAGTTTCAGTAGCAGAAGAGTTAAATAGGTTTAGATTATATTCTCTACCATGTTGCAACTGCCTCAGTTCTACAAATGCATAGTACGGATGCAATTTAGCAGTAGCAGTCGTAGTATCCATTGTCACTGTTTTAGTAGTGTTCGTGACAAAGGTGTAATCGTTTACAGTAAGGAACTTGAGATTAGCAGCAGCAGTAGCTAGGTAGCTGCTAACGTTATTAGTTATACTTATACTTACGCTAGGATCAGATACTTTCCACATATTAACTGAGCCATTAGTCTGCACCTGTCCAATATAAGCACCTTCTGATTCATCACGGTAGTAGCTGAACCACGCTCCAGTGCTGGTAGCACCAGATAGAGAGTCGATAAGACGACTGCCATTACGCTTTACCAGACCATCTGTAATGTCAGGGAGTGCATTTACAAGGTTTTTTACCTGACCTGGTAGCATCAATTCGTCAGGCTGTTGTGAGATACCACCAGTAAGGCTAGGGATGGTCTGAGTAATGCTTGTCATTAGTGACGACGGAGTCCGTGATAAGGTTGATAAGCTTGATACGAAGTACCATCAGGCCAGCCCATAAAGTTATGGTCACCCTGTTCGCACTCATATTCAATACATGCCGCACGAGCTTGAGCCTCTTGTGATCCAAGTAACTGTACAAGTTGTGGGTTTGCAATAAGTTGTGTTGCTGCACGTCCTGCAGCTCGGTAAGTGATGTAGCGCCGGAATACAGAAGGGATGACTGCGAACTCAAATAGTGTTACGCTATCAATGTACTTATCATCTGTAAACACATCGGTTCGGTGATACTTATCAAACAACCTTCCGTTGCGAATAACAACGTTTGTATCTCTGTTGTCTTGACCATCAGTAATGTCATAACGAACCACGTTAGAAGGAACGTTAAAATAACCATTAGCGTCAGGTGATGTTTTTACATTTTTATCTGAGTTAAAATGCCAACCCTCACTTTGTACATCTACATTGATTTCACGAAGCAAGTTGTGAATCAAAGAGATCTCTGGGTTGTCAAAATTAAGGCTAGATACTGGAGCTTGACCGATACTCCCCAGAATAGAGTTGACTGCGGATAGTTCGGTATCGAGTGAAATCGTAGAGGGAGTAGACATAGATAAAAAAAAGAGGCAGCCAAAGCCACCCCCATAAGAGAATAAATCAGAATGCAGCAGGTGCAGTAGCAGTACCAGCGTACAGCTCAACAGCACAAGCAGGGTTCAGGTAGTCAGCACCCATAGCCAAACGGCCAAGGATAACGTCTCCCTGGTAAACCACGGATACATCTCCACTGGTTACTTGAACCTGTGGGCCGATAGCCTCAACACAACCAGCGGCTTCCTTCTGGAAGATAAGTCCGCAGGAGTTAGCGAATTCGGTTTCTTCACCGTACTCGTTGTTGATGCCAGTGACGTCGGCAGCAGCATCTTCAACAGCAGCAGATACGAAGGAACCAAGGTTGCCAGGGCTAGTGGTACCGGGGTTTGTAGCAGAACCGGTGCCGAACTTAGTACCGTACTGAGAGAAGAACGGAATGTTCATGGACTTGTAGATCTTGATACCAGCGATTTCCACAATGCCCTGTCCGCTTTGCAGACCAGTGCCTTGGGAGTCACGGTTAATCAGACCATTGTTACCTACTTCTTGGATAAGAGCGTAGTATTGACGGGGGTTCAAGATGCCCACACGTCCTTCTTGACTGACGCCTTTTTCATCCATCGCAGCAGCAGCGTCGAAGAAAGCGGTTGTCAGTTTCTGAGCATTGTAAGCATCAGAAGCACTGGTGGTAGCACCAACGCGAATCTGAGTACCACCGGGTTCAACAAAGTTGGACTTAGTGATTGGTGATGCAGCACGTGCGCCACGGGTGACAGCACGGAAGATCAGACGGTCATATTTTTCGGCAAGAGCAAAACCGATCTTTTTAGAAATCTCACCACGCAGTTCGTAGTGGGCAAGAGTTTCATCCAATTCGTACACGAATGCAGAACTGATCAGAAGGTCATCAACAGTGATGGTCTTCTCAGCCACTGGAGGCGCACCATCGGAGTTGCCGAGGATGGCGTTTCCAGGAGTATGATACTCAGCCGTGGTACGACCGGTGTAGATGAACTGCATAGACTTACCGTTGGTAAGCGTACGCTTCATGACCAGATCACGAGCGATCGTGTTATGCTGGAACCCTTTAAACATTTCTCCACTGAACAGCTTCAAGTAGAGAGCGCGGGCGTCACCCGCAGAGTTAGCTTGACCAGGCCGTGTAAGGCTAGTGGTCAGCGTAGAGGACTGATGTGCCATTGTTATGTACTAAAAAAAAAATAAATATTGTACGGAATTCGATCGATCAAAATTTTTGTGGTCTATCCCACCGTCTAGACGGCGCGAGGTATCGGGCGTACCCGGCTCGTGCCAATGCAAGGGAGGTCCGACTCTGAGGTGCCTCCCAAGCTATTACAGAAGACCTTTAAGGCACTTCTTTTGTTTACGACATTGTGCCTTTTTTGGTCCACAGTGACCACAACGTTTGAATGGTAAGTTAAAATTCAGAGGCGTTGGTTCTGGTGATAACTTGGTCAAAGATGTGACGACTTTTTTCGATTGGTGTGGCATTAGCAAGATACAGTTTTCTTATAGGCGGTGCCGCGATAACATAGCTTTAGTTCCTTCTGCTGACGCACAAGGGAGTTATAGCTTTTGATGATGTAACGCTTTTCGATGTCAGTCATGTGTTCGTACAAGATAAAACCTAGACCCCGTTCCCTGTCTAAGCAACATGCGTCCCGAAGGATGAACGTACGAATTAGTTTTAATTAACCAATAGATGGTGCAGTCAGTGCTACCTCAGTGGTAGATGCTGCTGCTAGATCAAGTGGGAAGTTGTGAGCATTACGCTCATGCATTACTTCCATTCCTAAGCCAGCCCGGTTAAGGATGTCAGCCCAGGTATTAATGACATGTCCGCCATGAACGATTGACTGATTGAAGTTGAACCCATTGAGATTGAATGCCATTGTGGAAACACCCAAAGCGGTAAACCAAATCCCAACAACGGGCCAAGCAGCAAGAAAGAAATGAAGGCTGCGAGAATTGTTGAAAGAAGCATATTGAAAGATCAACCGACCAAAGTATCCGTGAGCAGCGACAATATTATATGTCTCTTCTTCCTGTCCAAATTTATACCCATAGTTCTGAGATACCGTTTCGGTCGTCTCCCTAACCAGGGAACTGGTGACAAGAGAACCATGCATAGCGCTGAACAAAGCCCCACCAAATACGCCGGCAACACCAAGCATATGAAAAGGGTGCATAAGGATATTGTGTTCAGCTTGGAAGACCAACATGTAGTTGAAGGTGCCGGAAATGCCAAGAGGCATCGCATCTGAGAAAGAACCTTGTCCAAAGGGATATACCAAGAAGACAGCACTAGCCGCAGCGACAGGTGCTGAGTAAGCAACGAAGATCCAAGGACGCATACCTAGCCGGTAGCTAAGTTCCCATTCGCGTCCCATGTAAGAGTAGATACCGATAAGGAAGTGGAAGACAACAAGCTGGAATGGTCCGCCGTTGTATAGCCATTCATCGAGACTGGCTGCTTCCCAGATGGGATAGAAGTGCAGGCCGATTGCATTTGAAGACGGGACAACTGCTCCCGATATAATGTTATTTCCATAGAGGAGCGATCCTGCAACTGGTTCACGAATGCCATCAATATCAACAGGGGGTGCGCCAACGAAGGCGATAATGAAACAAATGGTTGCTGCAAGCAGCGTGGGAATCATAAGGATTCCAAACCAACCGACATACAGACGGTTGTTAGTAGAGGTCACCCATTTACAAAAGGCTTCCCAGTTATTTAGTTGTTGTGGTCTTGAAAGTACAGCGGTCATTTAAGTAAGAGTTCATGGTTGGGTATGTAAAGTTAAGTAAGACCAGTTTTAAGCCTTGGCTGGCTAGAGCTAGGGGAGGAATTGCACCTCCCTTATTCTATTTAGCTATTAGAAGTTATACTTGAGACCGGCTTTAGTGCCGTAGCTGTTAGTGTCACCGGTGAGGAATGATACTTCTCCGTAGACAGAAAGTGCTTCATTGATACCGTATGAACCACCAGCTTTACCTGAGAGCTCTACTTCACCATCAGCATTATCGGGAGCCAGCAAAGCAGGACCGCCCTGCAAATACCAGCCGTTACCTTCTACGCCAACATGGACGTCAGTAGTAGAGCCAGTGTAATCAGATCCGACGAAGCCTGAGTTGGTTTCTACATTGACGTAGGGACCAGCTTGAGCTGCGCCACCAGCGGCGACAAGGAGACTAGCGATAATAATAGATTTCATGTGTGTTGTTGTTAGTTAGGTGTTACTTTTTTTTTGCAGTTTTTGCGGAGCGTTTAAAGTTTGCAGCCGTAGGCGCTCCTTTGGACCCAGGCTTTCTCATTTTCTCGCCACTACCAGCAGCGATTCTTTTTTTCTTAGCATGAATGTTGGCATATAAGCCACGTTTAGCAGGCATGATTAACACTTCCATTTACGTAATGCAAGAGCCTTCCGTGTAGGACGACCTTTACTGTCTTTCATTGGTCCTTTGTTACCAGACATGCGGGCGCAGAAGGACCGCTTACGAGGACCGCCACCAGGCTGGGGAGCCTTAAGCTTTGATCCTGTTTCTCTATTGTACTTCTCACGGCCAGCCTTTGTCAAGCCACCGGAGCGAGATTTATGTTTGCCAATCTTTAGACTGACATTTTTCTTGCGGACCTTCGTACGTGCCATGTCACTTCTTCTTCATGTTTTTTACGATGGCCTTACGCACAGCGGCAGGCACACCTTTCTTTTTCATTTTAGCAGCAGCACCCGACTTTGCGGGACGACCAACCTTTGAACCATACGTTCCTTTACCTTGTGGCATTACCAGACTCCGGGGATAATTTGACCAGTGATTGCATACGCTCCAAGCGCAGCCATGACGCCCAGCATAGCCAGACGACCATTTAGTTTTTCAGCGTTTTCGTTGTGTGTTTCGCGCACGTCAATAAGTGTGATAGGGGGTTCAATTGCGTAGATGTTTGTACGACCGCCGTCTTCATTAATAACTGTCATCAGAAATTAACGTCAGATCGGTCAAGTCTTTCCAACACATCCATACGATATGCAGGATCAGAGTCATAGCGAGGATCACTCATAGCGTTGACCAGTTCAGCTTGACTACGGAACACATTAGATGGTCCACTGTCAGATGCTTTACCAGACAGCATACGGCCTTCATAACCATTGTTTGATTCGTACTGAGCTTTAAGGCCATCGACCATCATTTGAATCGTATGCTCATTACCAGTAGCAATGATGTTGTCAAAAGCATCGATCTGATCTTGACTCATGTTTTGACCAGCCCAAGTCATTACTTCACCATAAGCTTCTTCACCTCCAACAGAGTTTTTTATGTTGTTGACTTGTTTGTCAGACAACTCTACAGCCTGTTGGATCTGTGGTGCATTACCTTGCATAGCCATGTAAGCTTGTACCAAGTCTTGACTGTCCATCTCAGAGAGCTGTGTCATCATTTCGTCAGACACCTCACCGGTCTCTGCGTACTGTGTGGACGCCTCTGTGATAAGAGTCTGTGCAGGAGATACTTCAGACTCCTGCTCCTCATCTTCCTCTTGTTCGTCAGTAGGTTCTGCTTCTTCGCCGGATCCCAGCTTAGACTGCAGCTCCATGTATGCTTTTTCAAGCTCTTGAGCGTTTTTATATTTACCAGCCAGGAGTTGTTCCTGGTCGGCCATCATTTTTTCACCAACAGCAAGAGAGTCTTGTTCCTCTTCGGTCAGTACTTCAGTGTTGGGGGTGTTTTCAAATGTAAGTGTTTCAGCCATTAGTCATAGGTGGGTTTGATTGCATGGCTTGCTCAGCCATAGAGGAGTTTGCAAGCTGACCAGCTTGATCGGTCAACGATTGATTAAGCTGATCTGTCTTTGCTTGCTCCTTTTCTTGCTGCAGTTGTTCGTCAGACTTGATAAGGTTTAACATATCAATACCTTGTGCAGCGGCGAGACGTTTGATAACTTCTGATGGATTGATGTAAGACAACAATGCATCTGGACCGAGAGTCTGAGCAATGGTTCCCATAAACTGTGCCAAGCTTTCACGGTCCTGGCCGCGACCAAGAGCGTTAACACCGGCAACAATAGATGGACGTACATACTCTTTAGGAATCTTAGGTAGCTGTCCGTTACGTTGAAGGACAAGCATGATTCTGTTAAGATATGGTACTAAAAACTCTACAGTCAGCAGGCTAAATAGACCGCCTAGCTGCTGCTCAAGTTCTAGTTGTGTAAGTCGCACCTCTTCAGCAGTGGTGCGCTCTGACTGACGAATGTTCAGTTGCAAGAACGCTTCGCCAATACGGCGTTCGATAGCCTGTATCATGTTAGCAGCGGTGCCAAAGTCAGCAGTTTTACCAACCTGAACAACACTAACATCTTCAGGTCTACCTTGAATGATAGCACCGTTTCCTGCTTTAGCAAGAGTGCTAGGCTTAGTTGTGCTAGATGGTGATACCATAAACACAACCTTTGCCGCTGCGCTGCTGCCTTCGATAAGTGCTTGGCTTAAAGAGTCCAAAGAACGGAAGTCTCCAAGAAACTCTTCTACTCTACCACGTCCGTAGTCTTCACCATCCACAGTATTGAACCGCAGAGGAAGCCAAGGACTTGCATTTCTAGGAGCAGTGCTACGGCTGTTAGGGATGATTTTGTCATGCACTTCTTGGTGCCACACCCAGCGTCCATTTTCTAGACGACAATGAGTATACACCTCGCATTCATCATCAGCCGACATACGGTCACTGACTACTCGCATAGGATCATCTTGACCGATGATCGGTTCCATCAGATCTTTACTGATGAGTTCTTTTGTTACGATCTCCAGAACATTACCATTACCATCTCGATTAATAACGAAACGGTTAAGTGGGAAGTTCTTTAGACCTTCCTTACCCATAAAGATAAGGGCGTTGCCACTGACAATGAGGTGCTTGATAGCCTGATGGACCACCACTCGGTCGTTAGACGCAGCGATGAAATCCATGATAGTTCTTTCAATCTTTGAAAAAGAAAGATCTAACTCACTACGGAGTTCGGGCGAGTCAAGTTCACCTAGCTTATCTTCGCGGACTTGCAGTTTGAAGAACGTTGTTTGGGGAGGCAGTAATGCTAGCATCAGTTTTGATGCCAGCGTCACAACCGCCTTTGCTCCAACGGAAGACCACGGCATAGGTAGCTTACGTTTGGAGTTAGGCGTATTTGTATCTTCAGTCAGCAGGTATGGCAACGTCAGTTCCGCACAATCAACAGCCGTATTTAAAAATTGATTACGTCCAGTTGATAGGCGGTCGTAAGCCATACGTGCATTAGACATTCAATCCTCCAGTAGACCCACCTTCAGTGGGGGTGTTGATAGGAATACGTAGAGCATTTGCACCACGAGAAGTAGCCCTTCCTCTATCAGAGGCTGCTTTCTTACGTCCGTATTGTACCTTTGGACGACGTTCTTTTTCTTTTTCCAAAGGAGTAGGTTGAGGCAAAGCTTTTGGTGCCGGTGGTGGCGATGGCGATGGTGGTGGTGGTGCTGGAGGCTTCGGTGCTGGTGGTGGTGATGGTGAGCTAAAAATACACATTAGTCTTTAGAAATACGTTGGTTAATCCACTCAATAACAGAGCGTTGTCCAGACTTATACATAATCTGGCTTAAGCTGTTATCTGGCGTGGGGGTAACGGGCGGAAAAATGTCCTCCAATTCATGGAGAACTTGCTCAAGGTTTGGTCCTAAGATTGACTCAAGCGTATTGGGGGAGGTTAACATTCGAGTGCTCAAAAAAAGCAGGCATCCGTGCAGACTTAGTAAAGGAAAGCTCAGGAGCCTTGCCTTGATACATCAAGTTGTCACTAGAATCCAGCCAAAATTTTTTATCTAAATATTTATCGGTGTTGCTACCTAGTGGTTGCATCACCCAATTGATAGTTGCTTTACGTAGCTTGTCCAGGCTTGGAGAGATCTCCAGTCCTAGTTCTCTACATACAAGTGAATTCGCGGCGACATGAATTTGTTCATCTCGGCTGATATCTGCGCTCACTGTTCGCATTCCAGGGTCACCATTAGCGCGGAGCAATGGTAAAAGAACGAAGAAAATTGCACGTTCGGCAACCATCGCTTTGAGGATCGTGTGATCCGGATGCGCTGTCCAAGCATCACGTAACCGTATCGCCTCAGCTTCAGCCTTTTGATCAACCCCGTAAGCATTGGCAATGTAACCAAGTGCCAGGTCGTGGTTCTCTTCGTCTTTGATGTTTGACTCAAGAAGTTCTCGTGATGACTTTGGTACGTCGGTAACCAATGCATTACGAATAAAATCTCCCACAGGTAGTTCCATGTGTCGCAAGGCAAGTGCACGAAGCAACGTTTCGTGTGCACCCTCCTTGCATGTACCAGCAGTTGTCTGTACTGGTGTCCATTTTCGTTTCCGGTTTAGTAGTTTTTGATAAGGATTCATTCTTGACAATCACATTGAAGTTCTTCATTTAAAATGTCCCCTAAATACTGTTCGATATCCTCGTCTTCTAATGCTGCATAAGCATCAGATTTATCTTGAGTGTCAGGCATTACCTGTAAACTGTAATAGAGGCTAGTTTGCGGGGACCGTAGCCACTCTTCCACGAATTCATTGTCGTAGGTTACAACGTCACTCCAAGAGTTAAAGCTATATCCATGAAGAAGCCCTGTGTTGTCGAGTAATGTCATCATACCATCAGCGACTGCCTTGTAGGCATCCCATCCGACTTCTGATGCAATCTCAACATCACCGTAATTGTATGTTTGTACACCGAACGTGCCGCTATCACGGTCCACAGTACGGCTAATTGGTGGTGCAATCTCAGGTGTAGATGTAAAGCCATCAAGATCTTTTGATCTGTAGCTACACGATGCTGTAGGCGCGATTGCAAACGCTCGGTCCATATTGTGTGACCTAGCAACACGTGCAGCAAGGTTGATACCTAGCTTCATCTGTACTGCTAGCTCATAGGCAGGTGTACGCACTACCTCTCCAGAATTGAGGCACCGTAATGCTTCGCCAAACTGTGCGTAGGTTACACCGTACCTCCGTAAGAGATTTGCGAGTCCGAGTACTCCCAGTCCGACCTGTCTGTCTGTTTCGCTGGGGAGATATTCTCCTGAATCGCTAACGCCAGTTCGACCATGGAGTTGGCACAGTTCTTGCATCCCTTCAGTGAAAGCTCTTGGAATGTCGTCAAATTCACAGGCAGAGAGATTAATATGCTGCAAGAGACAGGTGCCTCGGCTTGGCAGGTACACTTCAAGGCATACATTCCCACGGATTCGTTCTCCATTTTTGTCATACTTAACTTTGTTTAGCCATATGTCTCCAGACTTGATAGCGAAGAGAAGCTCCTCCTTAAACAAGCAGTTCTTCCACCACTCATCTGTGATGTTGATGCATCGTTTGACCCAGGGCAACTCTTGGCGTGGAGTTTTAATAAACTCAAGTGCATCAGGGTGGCTGAGATCAAGGTGACACACACAAGCACCGTTTTTATACACGCCCCCACGACGGAGTATTTCATTTAAAGTTGAGTAGATTTTTGCGAAAGAGACTGGTCCAGATGCAACCAATCCTTTTCCATTTTCTTCACCTCGGGGTCGCAACTTCGACAAGTGTACCGCGCAGCCTGCTCCATATCGTAGAGCATGTGATACAAATCTCCAGCTTGCTTCGATTCCATCAGGACCCTCCATTGAGTCTTGTACTACAAATACTGTGCAGCTAACTGGAAGCCTTGACTCAGGGTTGTCGAGCCAAGATTGTACACGTCCAGTACGTGAGATGTAAGAGGTGGTCATCAATTAAATAAGATCAGTAAGTGTTGGTTCTTTGTAGTTAGGTCCTTTTAGAACCTTGCCATCAGCTCTGTAGATGGGCTTACCGTCTTCTCCAAGCTTAGACATATTTGATTTGTGGACACGATTCATTGCTTCATCGAGGTCCCACTCCTGGCTAGCAGCCATTTGATAGCAGACATAAACAAGGTCTGCCAGTTCCTTCAGTTGTTCACACTCACCCTTCATGTGGAAGGCTTCATGGTACTCCGACCATTCTTCATCGATCAAAGCTTTCTGACCAGTCTTCCTGTCCGGTCCATTCGTCAGTAAGTAAGCGGATCGGAACTGTTCCGCTTGGTCCATGAGGCTCGTGTGTATGTAGGAGTTCATTCTCAAGATAGTGGATAGCTTTGTGAAGGTCCTCTTTTTTAGAACCTTTGTAACCGGCTCTGCAAATATACTTAATAGCATTGCCGAGGTGGTAGTTTAGCTGTTGGTCGCGGATGAAGTCCCATACTTCTATGGATCCACGAGTGTAGTGGGTGGGTGATTCGGCCATTGTTTAACTAGGTTAGAAACAGTGTTAGATAAGACAAAGTTTTGATGCTGTAAGGCTTCAAACAAAGTGATGATGTCCTCTTTGTTAGCTTCAGGTAGTAGATCATTGATCCTACGTAGCTTGAACTGCTGCTCCATTGTCAGTTCCAGTACCGGAGGTGGGGGTCCAAGGTATGAACCTTTGTTTTGTGGTGTCATAATCGTCACAAGTGAGAATCTTAGCAAGTCTTGCATTGGTGAGTGCAACATCTTCATTTAGATCTTTGTCAGCAAAGGCGGTGACTACGGTGTCCCAATTATAGCCATGCTCCTCAAACAATGTGACTGCACGTTTGATTCCTATGCCAGGAACGCCACTATAGCCGTCAGTTTGGTCGCCTGCCATCGTCTGTATCAAGTGCCAGCGTCGTCCTTCCTCTGCAGTAATTTGAACAACCTCATCAAGGTTGAATAGTTTGCCAGGGATTTGACGCATATCTTTATCTGGAGATACAATAATGTTACCAGGATTAGCCGTAGCATAAATACCCATGGCATCATCTGCCTCCAGTTCTGGCATACGGATGACCTCATACTGTCTTTGTAAAGCAGCTATGACACGTCTGTAAGCACAGGGTTTTTTTCTGTTTCGATGCCCTTTGTAAGCAGGGTAAATTTTTTTGCGGAAATTTATAGAGTCAGAAAAGAACAGTACCAGTTCAGGTAGGTCCCACATAAACTCATTTTTAATTTTTGTCAGCTCTCGCTGAACGTTCTTCATTGCATCAGAGAACCGACTAACGACCATGACAACGTCATCGCCCCAATCAAAATCCTCTTCAGCTCCAGCGCAGCTTTTGTAAACAATGTAGTCTGCGTCAATAAGTAGCTTCATCAGTGTGTGTCTGCCCAGGTTCTGCCGCTGGTGGCTTCGGCTGCGATGGGGAGTCGCATGTTGTAGTATTCGCCAGCCGCTGTAGAGCTTTGTACCAGGGATGCTGATAATGCTTGTACGTGATCGGGATGGCACTCGAATTGTAATTCGTCATGTATGAAAGCGAGCTGTGAACAACACAACTCTTGAATGTTCTCATGGTTGATAACCATCCAACGCTTCGCAACTACACCGGCTCCTGACTGGAGCAGATAGTTCAAAGCTTTGTGTGAGCTATCAACAGTAATTTTACGACCGTCTAATGACCGTATAGAGCCTTTCTGACTAGATACCTCTTTGATCGCCGTAAGAAGCTCTGCAAGACCATCAATAGCCGAAACAAAAGCGGCTCTGATCTCCTTGCCTTTACGTTTAGCACTGCTATCATTTAAGGAAGAATCGAAGGAATGCCCAATTTTGGCGTCACCTGCACCATAGAGGAAGGCGTAGGTAACTGTTTTGACTTGTCTCCGAGAGATTCCAATTTTGTCTGCGTTGACTTGATGGATGTCTCCGTTGAGGAGAATGTCCGCATAGCGTCCCGCATCGTATCGAGCGAGGTAGTGAGCGAGCATCCGTAACTCAATGCCGCTAAGATCGGCACCCACCATAACTTGACCAGGGGATGCTTGAAATAATTGTCTGTAGTCATGGTCAGATGGTACTTGTCCAAGGTTTGGTGATCGATGTGCACATCTATGTGTGTTTGTAGCAACGGAGCAGTGGTGATGGATTCGACTAGCAGTCGTAGCAAGCTTCAGCCATGCGTTCATGCCTTCCGAGATCATGCCCAATTTCTTCGTAATATCTAGACATTTCAGAAAAGCCAGGGCTACATCTGTCCCAATATCCTTGAGAATTACTTCGTCGATGATGGGCTTCCCAGTAGGACTCATCTGGGTTGGCTTCCAGCCATGAAATGTTTGCAGGATCCATGAGATATGGTCGCGAGAGGTTGGGTTTAGGTCCTTTAATTTCGTAACTTCACAGCCTTTTATGTATCCATATCGTTTGTTATTTGCTTTAGGAGTAAAGCTTGATCCGTAGACGAAAGGATACCAGTCACGTAGTAACTGACAAGTTTCTTCAAGTTGTCTTCTGAGAGCCGATGCAAGTTTCCATGCAGCCTGTTCATCAAAATACCATCCATGAAGTTGTTGTTGTGTAAGAATCTGTGAGACTTGATGTTCTAAAGCGACCCAGTCAGGTATGGGTGGAAATGGTCGCATAATTTTACTGTAACGTTTACATCTTGGACGCAGTAGTCCTGCATCTCTTGGCTCCACTCTTTCCAGTCAGCCTCTTTACCAAAGCTGCCCTTGTATTCTCCAAGGCGGTAACCATACGATTCGAGTGAATGGCGTCCTTGCAGTTGGAGCGGCATGTGCTTCCATTCGTGTTTGCGATCCACATCAAGCATGTCTGTGTGGAACAAGCGTGACAAAAGCAGTGTGTCTACAACCAAGGCGGTGGGCTTGAACCACGGGTAAATCTTACTGAGAACAGGTAGGTCAAAACCGATGACGTTGTGTCCGGAAATGACTTCAGCATCCTCAAGGCGTTGTACACCACGGGAAATCGGCTCGCAATCACCTTTATCGTTGTAACAAATGGTCTCGTTAGTTTCTGAGTCATAGATAACAAGACAGTGAATGCAGGTAACATCATCTAAAAAGCCGTTAGTCTCCAGATCGAATACGAGCATGTCTCCAAATGTGAGTTTTGTCTACAAATTTTGCACGCTCTACCATCTCAGGCGTGGGAGGATTGGGCTTGTGAAGCTTCATAGCTTGAAATTCAGAAATCTGTTGTCGGGTCGAACTCTGATTCTGCTTTGGTTTCATTGAATTTACAGGTAGAAAGGTCGTAACTTAGTTGGCAAGCGACACCAACTTCGCCTGAATATCGATTTTTAAGTACTCGCACAGTTGTAGAGCTTGATTTAGATCCACTCTGCTGATCTCGCTCGAGCGCAATGCAGCCATCGCTGAGTTGAGCAATAGCAGCGGATCCTCTGAGTTGTCCAAGTGTAACTCTAGCTCCCTCTTCATGGTTGACATCGGATGTAGTTCTCCGTAAATGTGATACAAGAAATAATGAAATACCTGTGCGCTCAACCAACGATCTAAGTTTAGTCATTGTTTGATCGATCATCTTCCGCTCGTCACCGTCAAGGCCGCTGAGCAGAATAGACAGGTGATCAAGAAATACAACACGGGTATCAAGACCAGATGCCATATACTCAATACGTTCGTAGATGTGATCAGGGTCATACGACCCGAACCCGTCAAACAGGTGTAGGTCCCAGTTTTTAATCGTGTTGTCGAATGCTTCGGCTAGCTCAGATCGATCATGCTCTCCAAGGTGGAGATTTCGTCCGACGGCTGTGGACATAAGTCCGAGAGCTGTACGGCGGTTTGACTCTTCAAGAGCCAGGTAACCGACCCGTTCGCCTTTGTTAAGCAGGTTAGTGCATAAGTCACGACAGAAGGACGATTTTCCAATCCCTGATCCTGAAGTAATCGTGACAAGCTCTCCGTACCGGATCCCGTGAAGCTTGTTTTGTAGTCCTTGAAATGGGTAGTCATGGTCAGATGGAGGAGTGGGTGTTGTGATTACATCGATCAGTGACTTAGCGTCAACAATACCGTCAGGTTTGTACTGAAAGTGATCATAATTACAAACAGCACGTATTGCCTCTTCGTCGTGTGCTTGGATAGCGTCTGAGGCATCCTTGTAACCCTCTAGAAAGCCGATGTAAACCTTCCCAGGTGGTAATACACTTGCCGACTCGATCGCGGCCTTCTGGCCGGCCTCATCGTTGTCAAAGAAAATAACTACTTTGTCGTAGGTGTTGATCCATTCGTAGTTATGCTTGAGTGCTTTCTTTGCAGCAGGTGCACCATTCGGTATGGAGACCACGTCCCAGTTAGGCTGTGCCTCCCAGACGGATAATACATCCATCTCGCCTTCGCAAATTACTAGCTTCTTTGACTTACCTGTAGTTTTTTTACGGAAGTTTTGCATTCCGAACAGGGTTTTGACTTCACCTTCACATCGGAAGTTCTTATCTTTAGTTTTTATCTTTGCTCCGACAAGCGTGCCAGAGCTGTTGTAATAATGGAAGCGTAGTTGTTCTCCATCTTTGTATGCTTTGAAGAACTCACAGGTTTTTTCTGAAATACGCCGTTTCTGCAACCTTCCGGCTGAGCCTTGTAATCGTACATCGTGCATGTGGTGAGTGTGGATAACGTCGGTGCTGTCCCCAGGTGTATGAGTATAGCACCTGAAACAGAAAACGTGGCCGTCGTCGTACAGGCTAGCTGCATCTGACGACCCGCAGTGTGGGCACTCCATGTGCCGGACAAACTCACTGGTCATATTAGCCAGTTTAATGGGATATTTGAGAAGACAGCCCATTTGATACCTAGCTTATCACACCAGGCAGCATAGGTTGTCTTAGATTTCTTAGAGATTTTGTTATAGGGGGCTTGGAATACCATACGAAGATCGACGCCAGGATTCTGTTGAATAACAGACTTGATCTTCTTTCGATCAGCACTGTCCCAATAACCCTTACATTCTAGCCATATACCATTCGGAAGAATGAAGTCAGGCGTGTAGTTGTGTTGGATTACATACGGGACCTTAGTGCTCTCGTATTCGTACTTGATACCCAGTTCGACGAGAAGGTCAGCGACCCTCTCCTCGAGTCCGGAACGGAAAGCCATCAGAAGTCGTCTGTTGGAGCTGCTTCCTTGAGGGTAACATTGGGGTCAGAGACCTTGAACCCTTGCGTAGAGCCGAACAGCTCAGCTACATCAGTCTCGCTCATGTCACCAGTGTCAACACCAGCAGAGTTAGATAGGGAGACAACCTGCACAGCCTTAAGCTTCAGGCTTGTGCCGTAGGTCACACCGTCCTTGAGGATGTAAGGTTTCTGGAACAGAGCCAGCTTTACCTTTGATCCACCATAGATAGGCGTATCAGAATCCATGATAGGTGATCCTTCCGTGTCAACGATCGGAGGTGCAGTGTCATCGTTCCATGAGAACTTGACAATGTATTTACCTTCCGACACCTCTTCCCAAGGCTCAGGTTTCAGCACAGAACGCTTCGGGTTCTTGAGCTTAGACTCTGCCCACTTCAAGGATTCAGTGCGGTCAGGTTCAAGTTGATCAATGATTTCTTGGTTGACAATAGCCTTCAGGCTAAAGCCAAACTTACCAGGTTTCATCACAGCTTGGAAGCCCTCTAGTACAACGGGCTGTTCAGTCACAATAGTGTTGCGTGTCATTTAACAAAAGAAATAGGTGGAATTGATAACCGATGCAGGGTCTAGTGTGTTACACATCGGTGGGTCGGTCTCTGCTCCAATCTGTCGAGCAAAGGTTGTTAGGTACTCATGCTCCGCAAATAGGTGCATGTATGTTTCACGGACAATGTCTGAAAGAACAGGCATGTCAGTAGCACGACATAGAACCGAGTCATGTATCAGTGAAATAGGTGCGTCGAAGCGCAGTGCAGATAGGTGCAGGAGGCTTGCATCAAGTGAATGGATAAGGTTGGGGGCTGTTGCGTTTTTGTGGTGAGCCTTATCAACCTTGTCGCTTGCACCTGTAGACACCTTGATTTGACACCTACCTAACAACTGTAACTCAACAAGTTTAATCTCAGGTTTCATCAGCCGTTGTGTAACTGAGAAACCAGATGGTGTTGTCCATGTAAGTTCTGTGAGACCACGGTCAATGGCATTGCTGACCTCTGACTCGATCCAAGACATAACAGCCATGGGGCCAGGAACAATGACGTCCATGGCATTACGTACTGCCTTGACAGTAATGGTTAGGTCGTCCTTCTCTACTTCGACACCCTTCTCCTTCAAGGCTTCACGTATGTAACCTCGGTTAGAGAAGGGCTTAGCATTGTAAGGTACGGTCATCACTACCCTTTTGACAGTTTTTCTGTCCATGTATGGTCTGATTGTATCAGGTACATGTGGGGCAGCTTTCTCTGCGACTACCTTGTAAGCATCTTGTGGTGTATCAGATGGTAGGACATTGACCAGCTTAGCAGTAGATGCGTCCTTGGCAAGGCCAGCCAGTATCTGGAGACCACTACATGTGGCGTCCGAGGCAACAGGCAAAGATGTGTGCTGTCTAGTACACGTCATTACACATGCGTGGTATTCTTCACATGCTGCCATAAACTGCCAAGGCTCGTCAACCTCATCCCAGTCACTTAAGTTCCTAATCGGATCCTTTGCGACACGAGCTATAAGAGATTGATTGTCCTTTACCCACTGCTGTCTTTCTTGCATGGTTGCCTTGTCCAGACCATAGGTGGTAGCGACCTGGAAGGCTAACCATGCTTCAGCTTCGGGTGTCATGAACGACTGCTCATGAAACTTAAGTAGTGACTTACCAAAATCTGTGTCTTGAGGTGTCAAGAATGCAGGTATAGGGTAAGCACGTCCACGGTAATCAAACGACCATGGAATATAGAACTTCTCATACTTAGAGAAGATCTCCACTGCGTTCATTGTCATCCTTGTACGACATGACTTCATGAACGCTTGTGCATTTATGTTACATACCTCTGCAGCCTTCCTACGGTAGTCCTTGCGGGACTCCGCATTGTTTGCGATGTCTACGGGCTTAGGTGGTAGAGGCATGTCCACAACAGGGATAAACTTACCAACTTCAACACCACGTTCTTGAAATGTCTTTGCGACATCTACTACGTGATTGTTGAGAGTATATCCCACCTTCTGAATCTTGTTCAGAAAGGCGATCGGTGTTTCTCCCTGTATAAGGCAGGGCTTGCCCCTGCGTACCATGTGATGACCACGCATAACCTCGTTAAGCAAGTAACCACCAGGGTTTTCGTTGGTCCAGTCGTTTGGTTCGATTAGCATCGGCCAAGCCAACGGACTGAACAGTTCAGCGTTGGCTAATACCTGTTCTTTGATCACCATGAACTCAGGTGTAGGTACCACATCGATGAAAGTCTTACGTCCTTCACGGCGCTGCTGTGTCATGAACCATTGCGATGATTCGCAGATGCAGTCTAACAACCAGCCACCTAGCTTGATTCGTAGTTGAATACCCCAAGGCTGCCAGTGTTCGATATCAACTCTGTTCATCAAAGTGATTACATTTTTCACTTTTTGATGTGTACCAGATGACTTGTGCCAATACTTGTCCTTGATGTACTTCAACAAACCAGGTACGTTGCGTTCGTAGTAACGCATCATACACTCGTTTTCTACTGCTGTGCCGATTGCGTCGGTCACATTCTGTACGAGGCTAGACTTAGGTTTGTAGCTAAACACCTTATCAAAGGTGACCTTGCAAGAGATAGCGGCAGCAGCTTCAGGCTCGATGTCTGAAAGGTACAGCATTTTCTCTTTAAACAACCTGCCGTTATGCCGCTCTCTTATAGCTGCACCAGTGGCTTGGATACGATCAGCCACAATAGGCATAAGCTGCTCAATAGAGGCCACGCCATACACACTAGCTGATGCGTACTGTTTGTTCTCCAAGTTTGTTGTGCCCTCTCTTAGTTGCTTGAGTCCTTGTCGTATCTGATCACGCTCAAGCTTGACTTGCCTGTCAATCTCAAACGGTGTCGCTATTGTCGTCCTCCTGCTGTTCGTGCATCAGTTGAATCAGTTCGTCACGGTGTGGATGCATCTCAACCTCATCCATCAAAGTGTCCAGTAGGAAGTTAAAAGTCGTTGGCGTCATCGAGTCGATCAGGGTGAATGTAATGGATGGCTTCATGAGTGCATACAACGAACTCATGAGTCTGTTTGTTCATGTACTCTAAAACCTTAGCCTCAGCAGCGTGCTGACGCTTGTAGATGTGCTCTTTAACTCTACCATTCTTTAAGTTTGTAGCGCGAATCATACAGGCTACATTGGATGGTATCTCCCACCCTGCTACCTTCCAATCCATTACCTCAATGAAGAGATGATCGAAAAAGGCTTCTGGTGGTGCGTCCTTGAATTTCTTCCAGTTGTTTGGGAAGTAAGGTTTGGGCCTTTTACCACTCATAAGTACGTGTTATGTTAATCAGTGTGCTAGATCTGTCCATGGACAACTCCAAGGCATCCCATGCGGCATCCTCGGAGCTGGCGGCGAGAATATACATACGCTCGCCACTTGACAGGGTGACCTCGTACTCACGCAATGGTGAGTGTGAAAGATCAATCGGTTGCTGTGACCTTGGGCTTACGTCGTCTGGCTGGGCGTGGCTTTGGTTTGTCATCATTAGACTCCATGCTTGTGTATGTATCACGTTTGGCTAGCTCCTTGTAGATGTCATCCCACCTGTGACCTTGATCACCATAGTGATGTAGCCAGCAGAGGACTGCGTTCTTGATAAAGAAGTTGTCATCGTGTGCGTCAACGTTTTCCATAGTACCTCCCGGTGATACGGTTAGCACGCTGCCAGATGACAGCAGTGCTGAACAATCCTACCATACCGACGATGGCGAGGATGATGGTGCTTTCGTTCCAAATCATTTGTTTTTCTCAGCGTAGTGTTTGCGGATGTTGTTGAGGCGTATGAGAGAGTCTTCTTCGGATGTTACCTCCATGCACTCAATAGTCATGGTCTCGCCTTCGTCAAAGTTACCATGAAGGTCACTGATTTCGAGTCGGTTCATGACAGCCCGTAGGTTGGAATAGACAGAAACCATGTCACTGTCTGAATACTCAGTTCGGTAGCGTAGTACGTAAACGTTCATCAGTTGATACGGGTGAATGTGTTGTTTGAGTTGGCGTTGTAGATGATACCATCATCGTCCTTGAATAAGCACGACCAGGTACCAATAGGCAGCTTGCATTGTGCTGCTAGTTGTGATTGACCTTGCATCCACAACAAGCGGTGCGTTGCTTCTGCGTCCTTGAATACGTAGTTCATGCAACAACCAAACGATTGTTGAATCGATACATAGTCTGGGCCTTCATAGGCTTACGTTTTTTGTCCTCTAGTTTGCGATGCAAGTAGTTCACACACTTGCTCTCTGACCAGCCAAGCGATGAGGCCATGGCTGATATCTCAGTGCGGAAGGAACGTGTATAACGTGCGCGTGGGACACGTTGGAACACACGATCGTCGTTGGACTTGAGGTGGTAGTAGTTCATCAGTTGAAAAAGGATGGGTCAGAGTCCGTGATGGCCTCTAGATAGGTGCAGATCATATCGATCGGCATGTCATTAGCATAACAGTCATTCAGGCTATCATACCAGAAATCAATGTTATCTTCAACATTGGTACCAGAGTTGTACATGATAGCGTACCTGTGAAGGGTAGGCGATAACCTTACCATGAGTGATCGTAAACGGCGGCATCGTTGGATACATAAGAGGCAACACGCATGTACATGTTACCTATCTTACCTGTGATGCTCTCCATCCTTGATACGTCACCATGTGTGTCAAGCTGGATGTGTTTGTCATCCAAGCTAGTGGTGAGTTTAAACACGGTCGGTTGTGCGTAGCGTGTGTCCGTGTGGATCATTGTAATCAGTAGCCCCGCTCAGTGCGTGGGCAATACCTGGACAAGGGTTCGCACCTTGCCACCCGCTTGAACGGATCAGGCTAGCTCTTATGACCAGACTACAGCAAGAGAACCCTCTGGTAGTCTGTTGTGACAAAACGTTTCAATTATCGTACTTACGGCTTTTTCTTTGATGTCTTGCATCGTGTAGAACTTGTCTGTGTCCACGAGATCATGAAACCTGTAACCGAGGGCATCTAGCTCTAGCTCAACCTCGTCCTCGTGCTTATCAAAGAACTCGACAAGCTCGAAACCAGAGACACTAGCAGAACAGCCCCACTCGGCTATCTGTTTGATTTCGTTCATGTCATCAAATCGATCACATAACGTGTTGTACAGGTCAGTCGTCATCTGCGTCCTTGCATGTGGTGAGTGTGGATGGGCACAAAAAAAAAGGGATTTTTAGTCCCTTTTAAGTTAGGCAACGGAATGTATACGCCTATGTGTAACCCAGGTTATGGCCTGGAGTTCATAGGCTGGCATGTCATTCTTGAGAGCAACAGCCATATAATCTGCCTTAATTTGTCGGCGCAGTTTAACACCAATGGATGGCACATTTGCCAAGGTGATGCGATCACCAACCCAGATTGAATAGGCGTGACCATCAATACATACATCATCCTGTCCGATAATGCACCTAAAAAACTCCTTTAACTTAGGACCTGAGAGAATACCCTCAACCACATCAAGAGTAGGAACAGCATCAAGAATAGACATAGCTTTTGCTTTGTTCTTACCGAATGTGCATACCTTGACTGTGTCACAGGCTTCAGCTCCTGAAGTAGTGTAAACGTTGATTAGGTTTTCAGCGTCGATTAGGTTGCGCGTCCATTTGTTGCGCGGGCTTAGCGCAGCAATCACACCACAAGCGGTGGTGACGTCCACGCCGTACCTGTCAGACAATGAGATGGCGGCGTCCCTGGCTGTGTCGTACCAATCCTGGCCGGCTACCACATCGGCAACGGACGCAAGATCGAACACGGCTTGGATGTGCTTCTGATTCTGGGTGAGCATGTTAGAAAGACAAAGAATGGAGCTTTGTGTACGTACCCCACATTTGGGTCTTTGAGTCGTACGCCGTGAGGTTGTGGTTGACCCATAAACCTAGGCTGATTAAGGGATTAATCAACAGGTTGAGGATGGCACGCCTTGAAACGTTAGTGTAGCGATAGATTGAACCACTAGCAAACGCAACCTCAACGATCGCGTCGATAGGATCAACGTACATCACATCAACGCATTTGGAGGTACGGTGTGAAACTTTGATAAACAAAGGAAATCAGTGTAAGGGTTGAAAGGGAGTGACGGACTAGGCCATCGTTGCCTCCCGTGGTGAGCGTTCGTTTACCTGGTTAGGTTCTACTGGCTCGTTGTTTAGTCGCTAGCCATGGCATCGTTGCGACTTGATCCATAATTACAGGGTATTCAGCCAAAAGTCAACCCCCAATTTACATGACAGAACACGATCCGATGCACAAAGCCAGTCATACCAATGGTTATCATCGTTGCTTATCAGTGCTGATCTGATTGATAACTGGGGTTAACCGGCCAACAGATCGCGCAAGATTGATACGCATATAACGTGCGTGCGGGTGCGGTAGTCAGTCACAATACCAAGTCACACTACGGCTTCCCAGTTAACCCGGTTAAATGCAGTAAAATACTGGGCCAAACCGGCTGGTATCACTGGGATGTGGCCGGTTTTTGTGCGCGGGAGACCCCCCCCCCATGGGGTGAATCTTTGGCCGCCTGCATATACGTATTGACTTCAGACATTTATGTCATTTTTTAAGAGCTTCTTTCTCAGCATGATACGGTTAATGCAGTACAAACTGGATGTAATCATCAACATATGCCGGTATATA
>Ga0181397_1000066_pt1 | contig 35340 bp, 44 predicted proteins | sample 20SPOviralmetaG_FD_130126 | JGI IMG/M metagenome (GOLD analysis project Ga0181397, IMG submission 130126) | Marine viral communities from the oligotrophic San Pedro Time Series (SPOT) site, San Pedro Channel, CA, USA - 20 SPOT_SRF_2011-02-23 | ecosystem: Environmental > Aquatic > Marine > Strait...
AAGGGTGTTGGTGTATTATTTGTTGACAGTCCAAAAGGTTTAGATAGTATCGTACAGTTAATTCATAAACAAGATGAAGACGCTGACCTACTAATACAAGAATATATTAAAACTGAATATGATGTAAGGGTACATGTATTAGGTGGTGTAGTATTGGCCTCTATGGCAAGACCAGTTATCGAAGGAGATTTCAGGTCAAATGTATCACAAGGTTCAGTACCTAAAAATATTAAATTAACTGAACTAGAAGTAGAAGAAAGTTTAAAGGCTGCTAAGGCAGTTGGTGGATATTGGACTGCTGTTGACTTTATACCTAGTAAGAATAGAGATAAACAACCACCATATTTTTTAGAAGTAAACTCTTCACCTGGTACAGAGGGTATAGAAGACGCAACTAAAATGAATATTGCAAAAGAAGTTATTACACATTTTGCAAAAAAAGAAAATAGATATTCTGTTCCTACGGAATGTGGTTATAGAGAAATTTTGACCATAAAACCGTTTGGGCAATTAGTATCAAAATTTGATACGGGTAATTCAGGTATGCCAGTTATACATGCTGATAAGTATAAGGTAAATGGTAAAAAAATTACTTGGTCTTTATTAGACAAAACTATTACAAGTGATATTATTCGTAAAGAAGAAATCAAAGTTGGTGGTTTAAGAGACTATGACGAGACCAGATATGTGGTAAAACTAGATGTTGACTTTGCAGGTGGACATTATAGTGATGTGGAATTTACCATAGATAATAGGGAAGATAGAACACCTATTCTACTTGACCGTGAATTTATGAAAAGATTAAATGTCATGGTAAATCCACAAAGAAAATATGTAATAACAACCAAATACAGCCTTGACTAAATCATAGTTTTGTGTTATATTATTGATAAGGAGTGAATATGAAAAATGTAAAAATAATTCGTCTTTCAACAGGCGAAGATGTAATCGGCGATATCGAAGTAAAAGATAAACAAGTAATTGTAAAACAATCATTTGTATTAATACCAAGACAAGGACAACCAGGTGGTCCTGTTCAATTAATGTTGTCACCATGGCAACCATATACAGACGACAAAGAAGTTGTAGTTGATGAAAACAAAGTAATCACAATGATTAATCCTAAAAAGGATATCTTGGACAACTACACACAAAATACCTCTGGTATTATTAAAGCTTCACCGTCACAATCTAAACTAATTACTGAAACTAGTCTGCCTAAACTTTAAATGATTAGTGTCTATTTCGAAAGAGATGGCAGTAAGATTAAGGTTGATGTAGAAGAGGGTTCTACTTTGATGGAGGCTGCCAAGTATAATTCACATGTGGATATTCCAGAAATACCTGCTGATTGTGGAGGCGCTTGTGCTTGTGCCACTTGTCATGTATATATTGATGAAAGGTGGCTTGCCAAAATAGAAAAGATAGATTATAATAGTCCCGAATTAGATTTACTTGAATACGATAAAGACTTTAACGAAAAGACCAGTAGATTATCTTGTCAGATAACTCTTGGTCCTGAACATGATGGATTAATAGTGAAATTGAGGAAACATGAACTTTTATAAAAATGTAATAGAACACCGTGGTAAATTACTTATTCGTGGCATACATGATGGCAAAGACTATAAAGAAAAGATAGACTTTGGTCCTACTATGTACGGATTGACACAAGAACATTCTGTATATAAAACTCTACAAGGTCAGTTTCTAAAACCTATTGAGTTTACAAACATTAGTGCCGCTCGTAAATTTCGTAAAGAAGTGGCGACAGCAAACTCTCCTATTTACGGTCTCGAAAGATACCATTATCAATACATTGGCCAAGAATATCCTGCCGACATTGAGTGGGATAAAAGTTTAATTAAAATCTTTACACTTGATATTGAAACTACTTGTGAAAATGGTTTTCCAGATGTAGAAAATCCACAAGAAGAAATCATTTGTATATCTATAAAGAACCAATCTAACAAACAGATTATTACATGGGGTGTCGGTGACTTTCATACAGATAGAACAGATGTTACCTATGTAAAATGTAAGAACGAAAAACAATTGATGTTTGAGTTTATGAAATTCTGGATTAAAAATCATCCAGATGTTATCACAGGTTGGAACACCAAGTTTTTTGACTTACCATATTTAATGAATAGAATTAAACTGGTTGCAGGTGATAAAGTTGCAAACAGAATGTCGCCTTGGAATATGGTCAACAGAGGCGAAGTTGTCACACACGGCAGACCTCAAACAGTTTACAATTTATATGGTATTGCCATGTTAGATTATCTTGACTTGTATAGATGGTTTATTCCAACAAGGCAAGAGAGTTATAGACTTGACTTTATTGGTGAACTAGAACTTGGTCAAAACAAAAACGAAAATCCATATGCAACATTTAAAGAATTTTACGAGAAAGATTATCAAAAGTTTGTAGATTACAATATTCAAGATGTTGAGATTGTTGACGCATTAGAAGATAAACTTGGTCTTATTGACTTATCATTGACCGTTGCATATGAAAGTAAAGTAAACTATGATGATATATTCTCACAAGTTAGAGTATGGGACACATTGATTGCAAATCATTTAATGCAAAAGAATATATGTGTGCCACCAAGAGAAGAGCATAGTAAAGAGACAAAATACGAAGGCGCTTATGTTAAACCACCTATCGTAGGTCAACACAAGTGGATTGTTTCATTCGATATCAATTCACTATACCCACATATTATTATTCAATACAATATTTCGCCAGAGAAAATTCTAGGTTCATCATCACATGGTATTAATGTGAATAAGATGTTAGAAGGAACGACACCACTTGACTATCTTAAAACAGAGGGCGCTTGTATCACTCCTAATGGTGCCAAGTTTAAAAACGATAGTCAAGGGTTTCTTCCTGAAATGATGGAAAAAATGTACAATGACCGTGTTGTTTTCAAACAAAGAATGTTGAAAGCAAAGGCAGAGTATCAAATTAATCCAACTAACGATTTAAAGAAAGAGATTGCTAGATGTCACAATATTCAATGGTCTAAAAAGATTGCCTTGAATTCAGCTTATGGCGCAGTTGGTAATCAATACTTTAGATACTATGATGTAAGACAAGCAAGTGGTATTACCACAGCAGGTCAATTTATTATTCGTCAAGTAGAAACTAAAATGAATGCCTATCTAAACAAAATATTACAAACACAAGATAAGGTAGATTATGTTGTTGCGTCTGATACTGATAGTATCTATGTCACACTAGACAAACTTGTAGAAAAAACTTGTAAAGGTAAAACAAATGACCAGATTGTAGATTTTCTTGGTAAAGTTTGTGATACTAAATTAGAACCTGAAATTGAAAAGTGGTTTGCCGAGTTAGCAGATTATTCAAATGCATTTAAAAATGCCATGGTTATGAAACGAGAAGTAATCGCCAACAAAGGTATATGGGTTGCAAAGAAAAGATACATGTTAAATGTTCTTGATGACGAGGGTGTTAGACTTGCTGACCCTAAACTTAAACTTATGGGTATCGAGGCAGTTAAATCATCAACGCCTGGTGTTTGTCGTGTTAAGATTAAAGAGGCAATCAAAACCATTATGGGTAAAGAAGAAACAGATTTACATAAATTGATTGCAGATTTTAGAAAAGAGTTTTTCAAATTACCTGCCGAAGAGATTGCGTTTCCTAGAAGTTGCAATAACTTAAAGAAATACAAAAGTAGTAGTAGTATTTTTATGAAAGGCACACCAATCCATGTGAAAGGTGCATTGGTTTATAATCATCAAATAGATGAGTTTGGTTTACAAGGTAGATATCCTTATATTCAAGAGGGAGATAAGATTAAATTTATCAAATTAAAACCTGCTAACCCATTTAGATATGATGTTATTAGTTATATTACAACACTACCAGATGAGTTTAATTTGAGACCATATATTGATTATGATACTCAATTTGAGAAAACTTTTCTTGACCCTATGAGATTTATACTTGAAGCAATTAATTGGAAAGCAGAACCAGTTGCTACTTTGGAGGCATTTTTCGGATGACCTTGACATTAGCAATACTTTCTGTTATAATGATACTATTATTACCAACACTTTTATTATGGATGTGGAATGAAGAAGACCCTAGATAGAGAACAGGCGCTACATGTTGCCAATATATTCTCCGATTACTTTGATAAGTTTAGTCGTATAGACCAGTATATGCGTGACCAGAAAATGGCACAAATAGAAACTATACCGACTTCTCTTCCTGGTATGGGATTAGATACAGAATTATTTGATGACTTTACCATGTCGCCACAAGTTATGGATTTACAAATGGTAGAACTAGATAATCACACATGGGACACTTGTATTAATATGATATCAAGTCATAGTAATATGGTCAGTATTCCAGGTAAAAGTTTAAAACTTGCAGTAAAAGAAATGAATACAGGCAAGTATGTTGGCTTTATGAGATTTGGTTCGCCAGTTATTAACATGAGACCTAGAAATGTTTTATTAGGTAATGTACCCGACTTGCCAGTATTTAACAAGACTGCTATTATGGGTTTCGTTATTGTACCAGCACAACCGTTTGGTTTTAATTATCTTGGTGGTAAATTATTGGCTGCCTTATGTTGTTCACATCAAGTAAGAGAGATGTTGAATAAAAAGTATGATATGAATTTAGTTATGTTTGAGACCACAAGTTTATATGGTAATAGTAAATCTGCTAGTCAGTATGATGGTATGAAACCTATGTTAAGAAATAGAGGTTTAACTGATAGTGATTTTATACCAATGATACACGGTAAACCATTCAAAGATATGTTGGCATATGTTGAAGATAAGATTGGTGTTTTTATTAAAGAAGACGCTTCAAGTAGAAAGTTAAAAATTACAACTGCTATACAAGGTCTAATTAAAAAAGCACTAGATGGTGATGACCTAGAAAAATTTAAATCTACAATTGCAAATGCTAAAAAACTTACCGAACAGAAAAGATATTATGTATCTAACTATGGTATAGAGAACTATATAGATATAGTAAATGGTAAAACAAATGAGATTGTCAAAGCACCAAACTATGATAGATTCCATGACAATGAACTGATAGAATGGTGGCGTAAGTTAGCAACAAAAAGATTTGATAAACTACACGGAGAAGGCCGTTTAAGAAATGACCTAGAAGTGTGGACTAAAGATAGTCAGATAGATATTATAAGATGATAAATAAAGGAAATTATATATGTCAAAACCACAAATAACAATTGTAGGCGGAGGTACTGCCGGTCTTATAACTGCTCTTATTTTAAAAGTAAGATTAGAAGCAGATGTAAAAATGATAGTACCAAACGATATTGGTATTATAGGTGTTGGTGAAGGCTCAACCGAACATTGGGCAACTTTTATAGAATTCATAGGCGATACTTTAACTAACAGTTTAATTAAGACCAAAGGTACTATTAAATCTGGTATTATGTTTGAGGGTTGGACACCAAATCGTGGCGATTACATTCACAGTATTTTTGGTGACTATACTAACAAAGTAGGTATGTCAGATTTTATCGCTACTAAATTTATGGGAGATGGTTGGACAAATAGAGATTTTATAGGACCAGAATTAAATCAAAATGTTATTGCTGATTACTATGGTCCAGACCAAAAGAGACAAGAAGCTGGTGGTTATTTTCAATTTCATTTTAATACAAATGAACTAAACAAATATTTAACTGAACAGGCTAACAATTGGGGTATAGAAATTGTAGATGATAAAGTCCTTGAAGTTATGCAAGATGAAACAGGCATATCAGAGGTAAAAGGTGAGAAAGATAATTATAAATCAGATTTTTGGATTGACAGTACAGGTTTTAGAAGAGTATTGATGACACCATTAGGTGCTAAGTGGGTATCATATGGTGATATGTTACCACTAAAAGAAGCAATTGCTTTTCCTACAAAAGAATTAGATTATTATCCAATGCACACACAAGCATTAGCAATGAAGGCCGGTTGGAAGTGGAGAATACCTACTTATGGCAGATTTGGTAATGGTTATATTTACGATACAAACTTTATTACTAAAGACCAGGCATATGATGAAGTGTGTCAATTAATGGAAGAAGATGTTGAAATTGGTAAACATATCAAATTTACTCCAGGAAAATTAGATAAAGTAGCAATTAAAAATTGTGTTGCAATAGGCCTATCAGGTAATTTTTTAGAACCATTAGAAGCAACATCAATAGGTTCATCTATTCAACAAGCATTTTCTTTAATGCACCTTTTAATTGATGGTAAATTATCAGATTACGATAGAGAAGAATATAACAAAGGTACAGATATTCTTTTAGACAACATGAGAGATTTTGTGGCTCTACATTATATTAATGAAAATAGAAGTAGTGATTTCTGGAAACATTGTGCTACACTACCTAGACCAGAAACACTTAAAACAATGATGACAATATGGAAAGAAAGACCTATGACAGGATTGGACATGGCAAGAATATATGGCCAAACTGAATATTTAATGTTTTCAGAAACCAACTTTAATCATATAGCTTATTTTCATGGTCTTCTAACGAGTGAAGTTTGTAAAAAATATAACGACAATATCGCCATTGGTTTAAGTGAAAGTGTCTACCAAAAGGAATATATTAGAACTTTACAGTTTAGGTTCAGAGAAAATACTAGTATTGATGTCGGTATCATTCCACATGAAGACTATATAAGAGAGTTGCATAGGTTAAACGGCGACTATAAATCAATAAAATACCATTATTTTTTAGACAGGTATAATAATATGAAGATGACACCTATTCCTTCAGATAAGGATTATGTTGAACATTCCACCATTGACAAAAGCTAACTAGTAGTGTATATTATAACAAAAGTGAGGTGAAAAAGTATGAGTAATTTTTTAACAGATATTATTAAGACAACAGGCAACGAATACGCCACATTGGCTAAAGACGGTGTTGCCGGAGGAGATGTGAGTGGATTTATCGACACAGGTTCGTATTCATTCAATGCTCTTCTATCAGGTTCCATTTATGGTGGCCTGCCAAACAGTAGAATTACGGCAATCGCCGGTGAAGCTGCAACAGGTAAAACATTCTTTGCATTAGGTGTTGTTAAGTCTTTTTTAGAACAAGACAAAGAAGCAGGTGTGATTTACTTCGAGAGTGAAAATGCAGTTTCTAAAGACATGATTGAAAGTCGTGGTGTAGATAGTAGTAGAATAGTTGTAATGCCAGTTTCAACAGTACAAGAATTTAGAACACAATCAATCAAAGTCATTGAAAAATATTTAGAACAACCAGAGGGTAGTAGAAAACCTATGATGTTTGTATTAGATAGTTTAGGTATGTTATCTACTACAAAAGAAATGGAAGATACGGCTGCTGGTAAAGAGACAAGAGATATGACAAGGTCACAAATTGTTAAATCTACTTTCCGTGTATTGACTTTAAAACTAGGTCAAGCAGGTGTTCCTATGATTATGACCAATCACACATATGATGTAATTGGTTCTATGTTCCCACAAAAAGAAATGGGTGGCGGTTCAGGTTTGAAGTACGCTGCTTCATCAATCATCTATCTAGGTAAACGAAAAGAAAAAGAAGGTACCGAAGTAGTTGGTAATATTGTACATTGTAAAAATTATAAGTCCAGAATAACAAAAGAGAATGCTCAAATTGATGTAAGACTATCATACAAACAAGGTTTAGATAGACATTATGGTCTGTTAGAACTAGGTGAAGAGTGTGGTGTGTTTAAGAAAGTATCTACTAGATATGAAATGCCAGATGGCACAAAAGTATTTGGTAAATCTATCAACACAGAGCCTGAAAAATATTTTACAAAAGAGGTATTGGATAAGATTGATGAACATTGCAAACAAAAATTTACCTACGGACAAGACGAAGACGAGTAGACCATTTGTGTTCGTAGAAAACGAACATGAAGACACAACTTGTATCAAACTTACCGAAGGCGATTACAAAGACATAATCTATAAGTATGGTAAAGTAGGATTTGGCAAAGATGAAAAGCCAGATGGCACCTTGCCTGTAATATTTGACTATACTGTATTAAGAAATCCACATGATAAGGATATACTTGACAATCAGGCATTTATAGATTATATTGGTGATATACTTGTAGAAGTATTAGATGAACAAATTAAAAATGGGACGGCGATAGAAAGTGAATAATAGAATTGAAGCAACTATATTAAGTAATCTCTTCTTCAATGAAGATTACACAAGAAAGGTTTTACCTTTCATCAAAGAAGACTACTTTACAAATAGAACTGAAAAACTATTGTACGGCGAAATATATAAGTTTGTTGATAAGTACAAAAACAATCCTACTAAAGACGCCATTCTCATAGAACTTAATCAGAGAAAAGATATTAATGAAGAAGAACATACTGCCATAAGACATATGGTTGTAGGTTTAAGTGAAGAAGAAGCCGAACCACAATGGTTGTTAGACACAACAGAAAAGTTTTGTAAAGACCGTGCCGTTCACAATGCTGTATTATCTGGTATTACTATTCTTGATGGTAAAGATAAGAAACAAACAGCAGAGGCAATACCACATATTCTATCAGAGGCATTGGCCGTTTCATTTGACAAGTCAGTAGGTCACGACTATGTTGAAGACGCAGATAAAAGATTTGAATGGTATCATACCAAAGAGAAGAAGTTTCAGTTTGACCTAAATTATTTCAATAAGATTACTAAAGGTGGTGTTCCAAGTAAAACTTTGAACATTGCTCTTGCCGGCACAGGCGTTGGTAAATCTTTGTTTATGTGTCATGTAGCTGCTAGTTATTTACTCCAAGGTCTAAATGTATTATATATCACATTAGAGATGGCAGAGGAAAGAATTGCAGAAAGAATAGACGCTAATCTATTCAATGTCACTATGGATGACCTACATGATATGCCTAAACAATTGTATGATAACAAAGTTTCTCAATTGAATAAGAAGACAACAGGCAAGTTAATCATCAAAGAATATCCTACAGCGTCTGCTCATACAGGCCATTTTAAATCTTTGATTAATGAACTTGCCTTAAAGAAATCATTTAAACCAGATGTTATTTTTATTGACTATTTAAATATATGTTCATCAAGTAGATTTAAAGGTGGTAATATATCATCTTACTTCTATATCAAGGCGATTGCTGAAGAGTTAAGAGGTCTTGCAGTAGAACATAATGTACCTATATTTTCTGCCACACAAACAACAAGAACTGGTTTTGTGAGTACAGATATTGGTCTTGAAGATACTTCCGAATCCTTTGGTCTTCCGGCAACTGCTGACTTTATGTTTGCCTTAATGTCAAACGAAGAACTAGAAGCACTAGGTCAGATGAAAGTAAAACAGTTGAAGAACAGATATAATGACCCTAGTATCAACAGAGCATTTATTGTTGGTGTTGACAGAGCAAAAATGAGATTGTATGATGTTGAACAAAACGCACAAAACATTGTAGATAGTGGTCAAGTTAAGAAAGAGGACGCTTACGATAAGTTTAGTGATTTTAAGATATGAGATATTTAGAAATAGATAATTTTTTAGATGAACAACAAAAGAAGGCTGTATGGTATGAACTAGAGGCATTTAATAATAAAGACTATCTTGTCAATAGTAATAAAGAAGATTGGACAACTACAACAGATGAGGTTACAGGAGAAAAATTAGCTTCTTCGTTTAGAATGTTTCCTAATATAGTTTATTCAGATGTAGGTTTTGATGTGTCACCTATATGTAGAGTAAGATATAAATTACATGAAACAGTAAAAGAAGTTGCAAAAGGTATACCTGATTTTAGAAATTTTGCCTCTTGTGAAAGTTGGTCTACTATTGCACATTACTATGAAGAAGGTGGTTTTTATAAACCTCACACAGACAGAGCCATGTTTACAGCACTCTTATGGTTGGCAAAAGACCAATCGAAGTTTGAAGGTGGAGATATAAAATTTGCAGACTTAAATGAAACATCTAAATTTGCAGACAATAAGGTGTTGGTCTTTCCATCATTTTTATTACATGAAAGTACAGCAATTAAATTCAAACAACCGGAGACAAAAGGTTTTGGTAAAGTCACATTATCTTACTTCTTCACAACTCACTTTGACAAATAATGCCTAGAAAAACACAAAAAGTAAGATTTCATAAAGGCGACAAAAGACCAGGAGGAAATGTCATTAAAAAACTAACATATACCACATCACCAGTAAAAAGAAAATCTAAAATCGTATGGCAAGTACACGAAAAACCTACCGATAATGTAGTTGGTGAATATTATTTTGAAGAAGACGCACAACATTTATGTGACTTTCAAAATAAACATCAAGTATGGTTAGTTAATGGTGGTATTCCCAAGTTTCTTCATAATTTTAGGTTCGTTTAATGAAAACCCAATGGATATTTCCAACACCAGTATATTATACTATGTTGGATGATGAAGAAGTCCAAACAGAAATCAATAATAAAATTCATAAAGTTAACTTTGAATATGGACCTAAATCATGGGGTAAAACTCATATGATTACAACCAATTTTCAAGGTGAATTTAATTGTGTGATAGAAGAACTACAATTAAACAAACTAAAAAAGGAAATTGGATTTCATTTAAAGCAATTTATAAATGATACTAATTCAAGATTGCCTAAAGATTTTAAGATTACGGAATCTTGGTTTTCTAAATTTAATAAAGATGATTTTGGTCACATACACAATCATAGTTTATCAGATGTATCTGGTGTCTATTACTATAAAACAAATGGTGAAGATGGCAGTATATTCTTTGAGAATCCTAACGACACAGCAAGTTGTTTTGATTTAACAGTACCACAAACAGATAGATTTTATCACAAACCTGAAGTAGGTAAACTTATATTATTTCCACCATATTTAAGACATGGTATATTAAAAAATACTACTGATAATGATAGAATTACCATATCTTTTAATCTAAAATACGCTTGACTTAATACTTAATATGATGTAAAACTCTTCTTATAAATATATGAGGAGAGCAAATGTTAAACAAGCAACAATCACATCTTATAGAACAAGCTTCTGCTAAGGCAGGAGGTAAACTCGAATTCAATATAAAGAAATCGACAAGTAGAATTGTTGTTTACTTTATTAGGGCTTCAAATCGAGCAGACGCTAGACGAAATGTACAGAACCACCTAAAGGCACAAAAGGTAGTTGTACAAGAGAGAAAGACTAGTCTGTCTAGTGAAAACATTACAGAGTTTACATTAGGTAATTTTACAGTAAGACTTGTTTATAAACCTATGTCAGGTGGTATGACAGAGACCACATTAAACTCGACTATTACAGAATTAATACCTTGCATTGCTTTTTTGAATGGTTGTAAAGAGAGAAATCCAGAGAAACTATATGAAAAGATATTAACATATCCTCAAAAACAAGCTTGTTATCTTGGAAATGACCAAAAAGCAGGTGTAGATTTCATAGAAGATATGCCAAGGTCTTCCAAGTTTATGGAGAAGATGAAGAACGCAGTTGCTATTACAAAGTTTCTTGAAGATGAAGATAAAAATAAAAAGATTACAAAGGTATTCTGGACTTATAGAGCCAAACCTGATGGTGTACCAAAAAATTCACCTGCTGATATAGTTTTATTCTTTGTAGATGGTTCTATTCTCGGGGTGTCCTTGAAGGCTGGTGGTGAGAGTACAAAAGAACCACTATTAAACACATATGTAAATAGAGTGTACTACCATTTCGAACCTTCAGGTACGCAGATTAAAAGATTAAAAGAGGACTTGTATAAAAATACCTATTCTAAAATACCAGGTATTACAAGTAAATCATATGATGAGGGGTCAGAAAGACCAAATACTTTTAATGCATTAGAGGCTTTTGAAAGAGACAACTTGTCTATGTATGAAAAATACTATGACGCTAACTTGGCTATTATCAGAAACAAATTAATCTATACAATGACCAAAGACTTTGAGACATTTAAGAAGTATTGTAGAAGTGAGATACTTAAACAAAGTGATGTTCCAGTTATCATAATTAAGGCTGTAAATGACACATACAGAGAGATGAAAGATAGTAATAGATTGAATGTATTATTAGCAAAAGCGACAAGTATAGAGGGTATGGTATCTATTTCATCTAAACAAAACTTCGATATTAGAATAAAACGGTATAGTGAAGTGTTAGGAACCATGAATATGGCAGTCCGGTCTAATAAAGTTGGTGTGGAACACAAATTAGGACAATTTTTCAACTTGGCTGTGAAGTATAATGGTTTAAGTGGATAAATATAATTGTGATTTATTTATGGAATTGATGAAAAAAGGCTTGACAATGTTGAATTTTTTTGGTATAATGGACAAAATTGAGGAAAGAAAATGTTTAGTTTTAAAGGGTTCCTATCAAGTGGAACAAATACACATCTCGAACACCTAGAAGACGATATAATAAATCGTGGTTCAAAAGGTGGCGAAAACGCAATTAACTTTTTAAAGTCAACTAGAAATATGTTGGCTGGTTCTGTGGGCGGTAAGCTCAATGTAACCGTTAAGTGGGACGGAGCTCCTGCCATTGTTTGTGGTGTAAATCCAGAAAACAATAAATTCTTCGTTGGTACTAAATCAGTATTCAATGTCACTCCCAAAATAAATTATACAGTAGCGGACATCAATCGTAACCATTCAGGCGTAGTTGCAAAAAAACTAAAAGTTTGTTTGAGTGAGTTAAGTAGAGTAGGTATTACCGACATATTACAAGGCGACCTATTGTTTACAGATGATACTAAATCGGTCACAATAGATGGTGAAAGTATGATTTCTTTTACACCTAATACAATCACATATGCAGTACAAGCTTCTAGTGGTGTTGGTAAAAAGATTGCTCGTGCTAAAATGGGTATAGTGTTTCATACTCGTTATAGTGGTAAAACAATGGACAAACTAAATGCTAGTTTTGGATCCGTAAAAGGTTCTACATCAAGTAGAGTTTGGATGGCTTCTGCTCAATATAAAGATACATCTGGTTCAGTAATGTTCAATAAATCTGAACTTGCGGCTTTTGATAATCAAATAAAAATGGCTCAAGGCTCTTTATCAAAAGCTGCCCCTATACTAAACGAAATGTCAAAGACAAGTCAAGACGCAAACTCGGTTGGTTACAGATTAAAAACTTACTTCAACATGTATATTAGAACCACAAAAGGTGGTATGGAAAAAGTTTCAACAATGCAAAAACAATTTGCTGACTACTATGAAAATATGTTGCAAGCAGAAATAGACAGCAGAAAAACACCAAAAGGTCAAGAGAAATTTATTAAACAGAAAAAAGAGGGTTTGGACTTTATCAAAAGAAATCAACAAGCATTATACTTTGCGATTGCAAGTCATATCACATTAGCAAATTGTAAAAATACTTTACTACAAAAGATGAACCAGATACAGAGTATCGGTAACTTCATTAGAACATCAACAGGTTATAGAGTGACAGCACCAGAGGGTTATGTTGCAGTTGATAGAGTTGCTGGTGCAGTTAAACTGGTTGATAGATTAGAATTTAGTAGAACCAATTTTACATTACCAAAAGGATGGAATTAGTGAAGAGTTTTAAAGATTATATATTCGAAGCGTTAGGTAGAAAACGAATTATAATGATAGGTGGTCCAGGTTCTGGTAAATCTACCTATTCAGAAATTATATCTAAAGAACTAGAGATACCACATATCTATACTGGTGACATGATGAGAAAGTTGGCAAAGACAGATACACCAGATGGTAAGAAAGTAAAAGAATTATTAGCGAAAGGTGAATTTGCACCTACACCTATTGTTATCAAAGCAGTAAGTGATAGACTAGAACAACCAGACGCACAAAAAGGTTACATCTTTGATGGTTTTCCAAGAAGTGTAGAACAAGCAGAGAAGATGAAAACCGCTGATATAAAATATGACTATGTAATTAACCTAGTCGTATCAGAGGAAGAAGTTATTAAAAGGTTAACTGCTAGAGGTAGAGCAGATGATAAACCAGAAATTATTAAGAAAAGAATTAAAGTGTATCACGAACTAACTGCTCCATTATTACAACATTATAAAGATGAGATAATAAATATTAAAGCAGAGGGTGGCACACCAGAGGGTATAGCAAAAACTATAATTAGTAAAGTAAAATGAAAAATTTTGACGACATAAGATTTCAAGACCTACAAGAAGGCTTGTACGATAAAAATATATTCAAGGCATTCTTCCTTGCAGGTGGTCCAGGTTCTGGTAAATCATTTGTGACTAAAGGTGCATTTGGTGGAACAGGATTAAGAGTTATTAATTCAGATAATGCATTTGAAATGTCATTGAAAAAAAATAATCTATCTCTTAAAATGCCTGAAGATGAGGCAGAGGCTAGAGATATTATTAGAGACAGAGCAAAGGCTATGACTGGTAATCAAATGGACTTATCAATCAAAGGTAGATTAGGTATGGTCATTGATGGTACTGGTAGAGATTACGATAAGATTAAATCACAGACGGCACAGTTAAGACAATTAGGTTATGATTGTTATATGATATTTGTCAACACAAGTTTAGATGTTGCATTAGAAAGAAACGCAAAAAGAGATAGAACTGTACCAGAATATATTACAAGAAAATCATGGTCGGCAGTACAAGCCAATATTGGTAGATTTCAAAACCTATATGGTATGTCTAATATGATTATTGTTGACAACAGTAAAAATGAGAAAGAACTTACAACAATTGTTATGAATAAAGTTGATAAGTCAGTTAGAAGATTATTAGGTAATAAAATTCAGTCATACACAGCTAAAAGATGGATGGCAACAGAAAGAAAATTAAAGAGAAGAACATGAGATTACTAGAAAGCATTATTGATATACCGAGAAAGAACTATGCGCCAGCAGTATTTGATGACGCTGATACTTCTAATCCTAAAATCAAACCTAGTGTTGTTGTATTGATTAACAAACAACTAGAGATGTTTGAAGAAGAATATCCTGTTTTAAAAGTTTCTCTTATTGGTTCTATTCTTACAAAGAGATATAGAAATGACGCAGACTTGGATTTAAATGTATTGTTTGATGTACCTGCTGATAAGCAAGAAGAAGAAAGATTAAGACTATCTAAAAAGTATTTGTCTGTAAGTAATCCAGATAACATTCAAGGTAAATTAATACCTGGTACTAAACACCCTATCAATTATTATTTTATAACTGATAAAAAAACTTATGATGACCAAAACAAAAAGGCAGACGCCGTGTTTGACATTGAGAGTAATAAGTTTGTAAAAAGACCAGATGATTTTAAGTTTGATGTAAATGTTTATATTGCAGATTTCAATAAGAAAGTACAAGAGTTAGATGTAGTCAAAGGTGAAATGAAAAGAGATATCATTGACTATGATGAACTAAAAGAATTACAACCAGATGACATTCTAAACCTACAAGAAAAGATTAATGAGAAATTAGAAGAGATAGAAGATAGTATAAAAGATATTATTAAGATTGGTGACGGCCTTGACGCAGATAGAAGAGCAGCCTTTGATACTGATATGACACCAGACCAAATACAAAAGTTTGGCATTAAGAATAGATTACCTAAAAATGTGGTCTATAAAATGTTAGAGAAATACCACTATCTTGCTTTCTATAAGAAGTGTAAAAAGATTTTAGATGATGGTGAGGTAACAGACGCAGAGATTGATAGTCTCAAAGAGGCAAAAAGTAAGACAGTTGCATTTACATTTGGTAGATTTAATCCACCTACAATTGGTCACGAAAAACTTATTAAGAAAGTTAAGTCGTTATCAACAAATGACCATAAAATTTATTTAAGTAGAAGTAATGACCCTAAAAAGAATCCATTAACTCCTACACAAAAACTATCTTATATGAAGAAATTGTTTCCTGCTCATGCAAGAAATATAGAAATCAATAAGACTAATATGATATTAGATATTGCTACCATGTTGCATAATAAAGGTTATACAAGCATAACAATGGTTGCAGGTTCAGATAGAGTAAGAGAATTCGAAACTATACTAAAGAAATATAATGGTGTATCATCAAGACATGGTTTATATGACTTCGAAGATATCAAAGTTGTATCTGCTGGTGAAAGGGATCCTGACGCCGAGGGTGCCACAGGTATGAGTGCTAGTAAGATGAGAGACGCAGCTTCAAAAGGCGATTTAGATAGTTTCAAAAAAGGATTACCAAATAGTACATACGCACAAGCCATGATGAAAGATGTTAGAAAAGGTATGAATTTAGCGGCTAGTTATGTACCTGAAAATAGAATAGTATCATTAAAAGAATTTGAACAACAACAAGTAAGAGACCTTTATATCAGAGAACAAATCTTTAACATAGATGATAAAGTAAAATACAATGACATAGAGGGTAAAGTTGTTAGAAGAAGTACGAATTATGTTGTATTAGAAGATACTAATAATAACATGCACAAAGCATGGATATGGGATTGTACACCTATTGCAGGTGATAAAGAAGCAATCATTAGAGAATACAACACTAATATTGATTATGGATTTGAGGCAGTATCTAAACCAGACAGTAAAAAGATGAAAGGTTTTGCCGAGTGGAACAATGAAAGTTATGATATAGGTCAAGATTATGCACAACACACAATGAAAATGACACCAGGCCAAGATGGTTATGACCCTAAACACAAAGGTGATAACTACAAACCATCTAAACCAGGTAGTGGTAAACCAGTCACAACTAGACCAGAGACTACTGATATATCTAAAAAGGATATCAAAGAATGGTCATCTTCAAAATCCACAATAGATAAATATAGAGAAAGATATAAAGAACATTGGAAGGCCAAGTTAAATGAGGTTGTCCAAAAAATTCTGGAGAAACTATAATGAAGTCATTAAAAGAGTGGGATAATATAGACGAGAAGTGTGAAGAGTGTATATTCGAACATGAGAGTGAGCCTTTAGAAGAGGCTGAACATCAAGGTAAGAAAGTCACACTAAACAATCCTATGAGAACTCCAGGTGGACCTAAAAAGTTTGCCGTATATGTGAAAAATGAAACCGGTAATGTGGTCAAAGTCACATTTGGTGACCCTAATATGGAAATCAAAAGAGACGACCCTAATCGTAGAAAAAATTTCAGAGCCAGACACAATTGTGAGAATCCTGGTCCAAAAACTAAAGCTAGATATTGGTCTTGTTATCAATGGAGAAGCGGAGCAAAGGTAGACAACTAAAATGAAAAAAATAAGCGCATACAGAAAGACATTCTCCGAGGCTTTACAACAAGTCAGAGAGCCTATTAACGAATTTAAAAAAATGACAGTCACATTCAAATCTATGGCTGATATGTCAAAGGCCTCAACTGACTTAGCAAAACAAGGTTTTACGATTGACGCAAAAGGTATGGTTATGAAAGTAGATGGTAAAGGTGCAGACCTTAACAAGTATGCTACAGACCTTAAAAACTTTTATCATGCTTCAGTAAGAGCAGAGAGTTATGCCATTGATGAAAGCGCTGACGAAGATAATTACGACCCTATTACAGAGGCTTGTTGGGTAGGTTGGACTCAAAGAGGCATGAAAATGAAAGGTGGTAAACAAGTACCTAATTGTGTCAAAGAAGAAATGACAAATGAGGAACTTGAACAAGACTACAATGAAAATGTTGATGATTATTTCAAGTCTAAACTAGACGCAAAACAAATTCAAAATTTAAAAACTGTATGGTCAAGAAAGAACGCAAGTGATATTACACCTGCTATCAAGAAAATGCTTAAAGCAATGGATGTTCCAACACAACTTGCTATTAAACATGCAAACATCAATCAGATTTCAAAACTAATTGAAGAGAATGAAGACCTAATAGATGAAAATTTTAGTAAAGCACAACTAGATAAATTAGCCAAAGAGTATGAAAGCTTGAGAGGCAAAAGAATATCTATGGATAATGCAAACAAATTAAGAAAAATGTTTGACAAGATACCTGATAGTGCATTAAAAGATTTAAAGAACAAAAAGATACCTTTCTTATCAGCCATGGCATTATCAAGAATGGTACAAAAAGGAATGAAGTTAGAAGATTGGGTGCCTGCTTACGAAGATGTAATCAATGAGGGTACTGGTACTATTACTAATTTCAGAAACGATAGAGAAGTCACTAACATGATGTCTTTAGCAAAACAACACGGCGTCACAGCAACATTAGTTGGTTCTGGTGCAGGTGCAAAGGTTATGTTAAAAGGTAACATGAGAAAAATATTAGACATGCAATTAGCCGCTCAAAGAAACGGTCTAAAAGCTGAAGAAATATTATTTGTAGAAGTAAAAGAGGAAGAAGAACTACCTAAAAAGGTTGCTAAGAAGAATGAACCTGACCAAATTGCTGATACAGAAACGAAAAAAGAAGGTGGTGACGCAGAGAAATTAAAGTCTGAACTTGAAAAGAAAGACGCAGAAATCAATGCTCTAAAAACTAAAGCAGAGACAGAGAAAGCTAAAGTTGCCAAAAAAGAAACAGAGAAGTTGGTAAATCCAGAAACTGGTGAGCCATTACTTCAAGTTGGTATTGCATACAAACATCTTAAAGATAAGATGATGAAACAAAAAGAAGCCGTTAAAGAAATGTGGGAAGAAAATCTTAATGAATTTTCAACTCAACAAATTAAAATGGCATATGGTATCTTAAATGACCCTAGATATAAACAAGGTAATTATTCAGGTGCAGTTAAGGCTATTGAGAAACTTGCAACAGGTTTATCTAAACATAAAGATGTTGCTAACGCATTAAAAAGAGCAAATGAAGCCTATGAAAATATGTCAAAAGATAAAGCATATGCAATTGGTATGTCAACTGCTAAAAAGAAATTCAATGATGAAAAACCATTAGAGAAATCTACTATCAAAAAAGGACATGAGATTGCTGATAAACTTCTAGGTAAGAAAGAAGATTTAGACGCACAACCACAAGACAAAGATGTTAAGTCAAAAGATGGTACTCAACCTAAAAAGTATTATAAAAATTTATCAAAAGATACTAAAGACAGTAGAGCAAATCACTTTGCTAAAAAAGATACAACTAAAAACGATAACAGTCCAGCACCTGGTGATAAAGACGCAGAAACAAAACCGTCTCAATTCACACAAAAGTACAAGAAGATGTATGGTGAGGGTAAGATGTCACAGATTGACGCCATGCAAAAAGATGGTAAGTCATCAAGTGAGATTGCTAAGTTAATGAAGTTACCGTTGAGAGTGGTAAAATCAATTCTTGGAGAACATGTTGAACATCCTGCTAAACAGATGTTCGAACAAATAGAAGGATTGAAAAACAAAGCAGAAAAATCTGGAATGTCATACGGTATTCTAAAAAAAGTTTACGATAGAGGCATGGCCGCTTGGAGAGGTGGACACCGACCAGGTACTACACAGCAACAATGGGCTTTCGCTAGAGTAAATTCATTCATAACAAAATCCTCTGGAACATGGGGTGGTGCAGATAAAGATTTAGCTGCTAAAGTAAAAGGTGAGAGTTTAGAAGAAGCAAGTCTATATGCTTTTAAAGAATATGAACCATCACAATCTTATGAAGCAAGTAGAGATATGAAAAATGTTGAAGACGCAATTAAAAGAGCGGGTGGTAGAATTAAAAGTAAAGAAAAACCTACACAAAGAGAACCAAATGCTTCATTTGAAATTGAAACAGGTAATCCTAATGCAGTTAAAGCTGCTATTAAAAAGGCAGACCCCGAATTTAATGTAGATTAAGGTTTTTTTATATTATGAAAGAAGTGGTACGGCATTGTTATGCAAAAGGTAATGTAATATATAAAAGTAGAATTTTAAAATACAAACCTTTTCCATATAAAATGATATATCATGTGATGGATTTGATACAAGAAAATTTGACACCTGAACTATTAAAAGGTAGAAAAAAAGTAATGTATCCTAATGATGTAAACAATGTAAAGTATTATGGACATTGTTACCATGCGTCACAAGCTTTATATTATTTAATTGATACTGACAGCTTAATAGGTGTTAGTGCAAAAGATTATAGAGGTGAAAAACATTGGTGGTTACAAGACGGTAATCAAATCTTTGATGTAACCTCTGAACAATATTTCTCGGTAGATAAAAAACCACCTTGGAATACTGGTAAGAAAACAAAATGGTATGGTTGGCAAGAAAGACCTCAACAAATATCATTAAATTTAATGACTAGCGTTTTGAAAGATAGACTAGTTAAAGACGAAACAGTAAATAAAGGAAACTAAAATGTCATATTTAAATCATAAACCAGGTTCTTTGGAAGAGATTATCAAAGAGAAATCACAACACATGAACGATAGTGCTTATCAAGACCTGTTTAAAAAAGAACTACAAAAAGCTGGTAAAGGTATCGGTGCAATGTCTAACGCAGAAAAGACAGCATTCTTTAATAAATTAGATAAAATGCACAAAGGTAAGAACGAAGATACTAGAGATATGGTGAGAGAACCAGATGAGAAGACTAAAAAAGAAGCAGAACAAAATAAGAACAAAAAAACTACTGATACTGGTTCAAAACCTACTGAAATAGATACAAAACCAGAGATTTCTTACAACAAATAAGCAAAAAAGGTGTTTTTTTCGCTTGCCTTATGTGTAACCTTGTGTTATAATATAGTCATAATAAAAAAGGATACACTATGAAAAATTTACCAAGAATATACCTCGATATGGATGGTGTTCTATTTGACTTTGTAAAGAACATTGAAAAGACTACTGGTCTTACAATTGACCAATGGACTAAACTTGGTAGAAAAGAGCGATGGGACCCAATCATTGCTAACAAGAAATTTTGGTCAGACGGACCATGGTTAGCAGAGGGTAAGAAACTATTTGCCTTTGTCAAGAAATACAATCCACATATATTAAGTGCATATGTAGAACATGCTCACGACCCTAATTGCATTCCAGGCAAGAAGAAGTGGGCTATGAGAAACACTGGAATACCTAGTAATAAAATCAATCTAGTAATGAGAAGTCAGAAAAAGAACTATGCAAGTCCTGGTTCTATACTAATTGATGATTACGAGAAGAATACCAAAGAGTTTACCCAAAGAGGTGGAACTGGTATTACATTCAAAACTGCCTCACAAACCATTTCCGAGTTGAAAAAACTAGGCTTTTAAATTTCCCCCTTATAAATAGTAGTACGATATTAAAAATTGAGTACCTATTTAACAACTAAAAGGGAGAGAATAATATGTCAAGTTGGGGAATTACAGACAACGCCGCTAACAGTCCATTATGGGCAGCTGCAAGTCTTAAAGTAGAGGGTAGTACCTCTAATAGAACTGCTTTATTTGAAAACGCTTCTGCTGGTACCTTTATTACAGGTGCTACGCATGGTTTATTCAATTATGCAGACAACGAAACACAATCAGGTGCTATCGCACATGTCGGTTGGAATTTAAAAACAACTGGTTCAGGTGGTAGAGCAGGTAGAGTACAATATACTACTCTAGTTGCAATGTCTGGTTACTAATAAGTAAAATCGTATAGGCGGCTCCTCGGGGTCGCCTATATATTATTAATAAAGTGATTGCGTCAACTGGCGCAAGTAGAATTCCCGAAAGGGTTTAAAGGAGAAAAAATGGCAGATAAGAAAATAACACAGTTAACTGACCTTGGCTCAGCCTTGGCTCAGGCAGACTTGTTTCACATTGTGGACGACCCAAGTGGAACACCAATCAACAAATCAGTAAGTGCAGAAAATGTTTTCAATAACATTCCTACATGGATTGGTTTAAAACAAGCTTCACAAGCTATCACAGGTGATGGTTCAACAGTAAGTGCAATTAGTGTATCGGAATCAATTACAGAGGTAGTAGCAACATCAGCTGCTGCTCCTTGTACATTGGCAAACGGCGATAACGGTCAAATCAAAACAATCATTAATACTTCAGCAAGTGGTACAAATGATGTAGTGATTACACCAACTTCATTGAATGGTCACACTACTATTACATTAAATGCTCCAGGCGAAACGGTAACTTTAATGTATAAGAACTCAAACTGGAATATCATTGCAGGCCACGGTTACACAGTAGCCTAATTAGGAGATAAATTATGATTGATTTAGAAACATTACAAAATGAAAAGGCACTATTGAAAACTGAATTTGATAAACTAAATGCAGAGATAAAAAAGGTTGAATATGATTTAGGTACTATGAGAGCAAACTTAAATGCTTTACATGGTGCTGTTCAACAGAATGATAAGTTTATTAATATGTTGAAACCTAGTGATGACGAAGAAGCCTTAAAACAAAGTGTGGCGGAAGTTAAGTAAATGAAAAAATTTAAAACTTATATAAATGAAAAAGTTTTAGAAGACTTCGAGGAAGATAATGTCAAACCTGAAAAGGTAGATAAAGAAACCGAGAAGAAAGAAAATAACGAGGAAAAAAATGAAAACATTTAAACAGCATATCAAAGAAGACCATCAAGGTAAATATGGTGCTGGGCAAGTGGGTACAACGACAAGTGTATCACCCGAAGATAGTAATATCGGTGCTCACAACATTGACAATCCTGATGTTCTTAAAAAAGTAAATGCTTTTGTAGGTGCAGTAGGCAATCAAGAATATATGAATTGTGAAGCGGCTGTTAATCAACTACGAGAAAAATTACAAACAATTGGTTTAAGCTTTGAAGTCCCTGCTATTAAAGAGGACAAAGGTACAATCAATTTAGAAGTGACACAATTCGGCGGAAGATTTGGTAAAGACATTGACGGTTCCGATATTAATGATGACGGTATTTCTCATAGAAAAGAGGGCGGCCTAAAATTGCAAGTGCAATACGAAACATTAAGTACAGGAACATCTAAAGTCTTTGCAAAGTTAGTTTAATCTAACAGAGTAAAGTGAAATGTTCAAAGAGATAAACAATGAGAATTGGTTATTATATGCACAACACACATATGATAACCCGACTTTAGAAAAAGAAGTCGAATTTTATGATGACTTGAAGAGGTTTAAATACCTCAAAAGGTTATTTCGTAGATATAAAATAACCCATGAGATGAAAATTCGTTTGGTATTAAACCATATCGTTGTATTATCTAATGTGTTTGGTGTAGAAGGAGCAATAACGCTATTGTTATTTAAGATAGATAAAGAATACTGGCCGATTTTAAAAGCTATATTTAATTATCTTGACTATCTATACCCACATGAATTTATTGACATGGAAGCAGATAGAAATACAGAGGAAATGTTAACACAATTATGAGTAGAGCAATTGATTTTTTAATAACTTATCGTGTTGTCAAAATGCTGGTAACTCCGTTTGAAAAAACAGAGGCATTTAAAAGAGGCATTATAGATAAAGATGGTAAGACATTGAGACCTATGAAGACCATTAAAACTGGTTCAGATAGAAAACATTATACTATGCTTCATAGATTTGTATTTAATCTGAAAAGAATATTGAGAAAGGCCGGTCTAGGCAGTAGATTAGGAACTTTTGGTGTTGCATTAGCATTACTTATCAAAGAAGATAAACAATATGCTGATTACAAAGACGCCATAGAGAGTGCCATCATAAAGCATTTAAAAGAAGAAAATCTTTATGATGAAATTTTAAACGAAGTTAGAGAAATACCAGAGATAAACGCAGAGCCATATATGACTTGTTTCGGCATAGACATATATGAAAAAGACGGCGAACTGGTTTCGGAGTACGATTATGCCAAAGCATTATAAAGAAATGATTGATGAAATAATTAATAAGATGAGTGAAGACGCCCCAGCTAATTCTGTTGCAGGTGGCGGTGTTGACATGAATCCAAATGGTAAAAAACCAAAAGAAAAAAAACCTGACATTCTTAAAAGACTTGGTAAAAACATCAAAGAGAACAATGATAATAACAATGTTGTTTTAAAAGGTGTATTAGATAAGATTACCAAGATAGAAACCGCCATAGATGGCGAAGAACAAAAGATAGAGTTTGTTGAAGATGTTGAAGAGTACAAAACCTTTAAAGATAAATACAACAATGACTAAAAGTTTTAAAGAATATATGGGTGTCACAGGTGTTAGAATTGGTGGCGTAGATAACGCACACCCTATGGCCTCTCTTGGTGATACACCACCAAAAGGAACAGGCAGTAGAGATAATAGAGGCGTTGGTTTGAACGCAAGTAAAAATAAAAAAGATACACCTTTGTATAAGTATTTACAAAAAAAAGGTGTAATAAAAAAGGATTAGTATGGAACTAGTAATAGGTTTAGCAATAAAATTTTGGATGTGGACAGTTTTAATTGCTTTAATAATTTTAGGTTTTGTTATCAATTTGTTTGATAAAAAGAAACCTAAATGTCACACATTCTCATTCGGAGATTATCCGTTAATGAAACCTTTAAAGATTGCCACAAAGGGTAAAGGTTTTTTCAAAATGATTTTAATGTGGATACTCGGTGTTAGACATTGGGAAATCGCAAAAGATTTTGAATACACATTAAACGGAGAGAAATTCGTTATACCAGCAGGTTTTAAATTTGATGGTGCAAGTATACCAAAATTCTTGCATCCGTTTTTATCACCAGTTGGTGTGCTTTTAATAGGTGGACTGGTACACGATTATGCTTACAAGTTTGAGACACTATTAAAAAAAAATAAGACAGATACATTAGGTACTATATCTCAAAAGAGAGCAGACGAAATCTTTAGAGACATTGGTATCGGAGTAAATGGTTTCTATCTTATGAACTACTTAGCTTACTGGTCATTAAGACTTGGTGGTTTTATGGCGTGGAATAAACACCGTAAAGTCAACGCTAAGATTAAATAAAATAAAAAGGAGGTTCAAGTATGAACTGGATAATGTCAAGAGTAAAAGAGATGTCAAGTTGGTCAGGCGCAGGTTTGATTGGTCTTGGTGCAATGATTATATTAGGAGGTCCGTTTGTTAACATGTTAGCATGGGCGGCCGTTGTTTGGGGAATTATATCCATAGTAAAAAAGGACTGATTGGATGGGAATTAGATTATTTTTTATAGGACTTATAGTCACCGCCTTAGCCGGCGGTGGCTTCTATGTTATGAAGTTGCAAAAAGATAATGCAATTTTAAAAGCAAATGCTATTAAGTTAGAGAGTGCTGTATCTGAACAAAAAATACTAATAGAAAATCAAAAAAAAGACTTTGAAGCCATACTAACGGCTAACAAAGAACTGAATGAATTAATGGGTAAATTGAAAACGGATTTTGCTGAACTAGATAAAAGATTTAATAAGAAAAACAGAGACATTGGTTTACTTGCAATTGAAAAAACAAAAGTAATTGAAAGAATAACTAATAGTGCTGGTGATAAAGCTGCGAGATGTATTGAAATTGCAAGTGGTTCACCACTAACGGAGAAAGAGATTAATGCTACAAAGAAGTCTGAAATTAATGCAGAGTGTCCTTCTATTGCTAATCCTAACTACATTCCTTACTAGTTGTAGTAGTGTAAAAGAATTAAGCATATTTAAAGAAGAAGTACCAAGAGCAAAACTTAATTTAGAAAAACCAACTCCATTACAAATGGAGAAAATTCAATGGCATATTATCACAAGTGAAAATGCCGCTGAAGTGTTTGCTAAATTAGAAAAAGATGGTATAGACCCGGTGTTATGGGGTTTGACAGATAAAGACTTTGAAATGTTAGCTAAGAACTTTGCACAAATAAGAAATAAAATGGTAGAAACAAATGCCATACTAGAAAAGTACCAAAAATACTATGAAAGTGAAGAGGTAAAAGATGAGTAGACCAATATCGGTAGATGACAACACAGCTGTTGCAATGCCAATTAGGAATATGCTCGCTATAATCGGTGCTGTAGCCGTTGGCGTATGGAGCTATTTCGGTATAGTAGAACGCCTAAACATATCAGAAACTAAAATAACATTATTAGAAAAAGATTTAGTACAAGCAACAGAAATGTTAGTAGTTGACTTGGAAAAGAATACAGAGTTTAGAATTAAATGGCCAAGAGGTGAAATGGGTAGTTTACCTGCCGATTCCGAGCAATTTATGTTGATTGAGGATTTATATAAGACCGTGGAAAAGATGGAAGAACACATTGAAGGTATGATGAACAACAAATTAGAAATCGGTTTCTTAAAAGAACAAATGAATAAGGCTAAAGAAGATATTGAAAAACTAAAAGACGCAGACAGAGAGATTGTCTATAAGAACGGAAACGGAACACACTAATGATTGAAACAATTGTAGCGCTACTTATGATTGTAAATAATGAAATTAAGGAGCATAGAATCCAAGACACTATGTCAATTTGTCTCAAAGGAAAAAGGATAGCCGAGAGACAAATTAAAGCCAACGGTAGTGTACAGTATTCTTGTATAAAATCCAAGGCTGAGCTGGAAACAAATATTGACGGTTCGGTTGGAATTAAAGCTCTGATACTTGAATAACTTAATCGTATAAATATAATTAATAACCTACACATAATAATATTGTGAAAGGATCCACAAGGATTGCATAGATTTTGCATGGGTACTTTCATAATACTATGATGAATGATATGTGATTTAACACATTTAGGGAAAAACAAACATGAAAAGACTATTTACAGGTCTTTTATTATGTTTCGTAATGGGATTTACACAAGTGACATTTGCGGACACCACTTCAAATGGTGCCACGACCAACGCACAAACTAATACTAGTGGCTCTAACACTACCATTTCTGGTGGTTACAGCCAAGAAGCAACAACCACATACCAAAGTGGTTCGTCTAGCAATACCACATCATCAACAACAAATACTACTAACGCCTATTCAGGTGACACTAGAGTGGTATCTTCAGCTTCATCTCCATCTATGTCAGCAATGTCACAGGATTTATGTGTAGTAGGAATGAGTGCTGGTGTATCTACATTTGGTGTAGGTTTATCAGGTGGTACATATAGAACAGATGAAAATTGTGAAAGAATAAAATTAAGTAAAGTTTTAAATGACCTAGGAATGAAGGTGGCGGCTGTGTCAATCCTTTGTCAGGATCCTAGAGTGTTCTTTGCAATGGAACAATCCGGGACACCATGCCCCTTTGAAGGCAAAATCGGAGCAGACGCAAAAGCACAATGGAAATTGTATGGTAAGTTAAGACCAGACTATGACCAATATACAGAAAGATTAAAAGTTGTTCAAAAGGCAGACAAGATAGAGGCTAAAAGAGTTGAAGAAGAAAGAATAGAAGCAGAGAAAAAGGCCGAAGAAGAAAGAATAACAAGACTTAAAAAAATTGAAGAAGATAAAAAAAGATTATCAACAGAAATAGAGAATGAAGCATGGAATGATGTTGATAAAGAAACAGTTAGTGAGGGTGTTGTCGAAAAAAAGTCAGAAAAAAAAACTTCAATCACCAATTTCAACGGGAACGGGAGATAAATAAATTATGGATTATGATACCATTAGCATTATTATTTGGAGTAGCATTGTAATATATGGCGCATACAAATTTTATATGTGGGTGCATAGCCTTAATCCTTACGATTTTAGCGACAAGTCAAAGTAAGGCTGAGACAGCAACCACAGGAAACTTATTACCTAACGCAGGTGATGGCGTAAACACGAATGTACAATCATCTAATTCAACGATAGATGGTATAGATAGTGCTACAGGATTCACACTTAACGGTATAACAGATTTCTCACAATCATATAACGAACTAGAGGCACAAGGTACTGGTACAGTATCAGCCTCTGGTACACTTGTTGATATCACAACAACAACTCAATCAGGAAACTCTCATACAACCACAACCACATCTTTAGATGGTGGTGTAAACTTAACTGCTGTCACAGAGGTGCAAAACTGTGAGTGGTCAGGTTCATCAAGTCAATGTGGTCAAGCAACAAATGGTAGAGATACCTTTTCAACAACTATCAAAATATTAGATGTAGATGGTTCAACTCTAGTAACCACTACACAAACAAGAAATAATGACGCTGGTTATAGAGACCAATCACACACATATACAGATACAGCAATTCATACTGGCGAGGGTGCTAGAGGTTGGGATTGGCAATGGCAAGGTGTTGATGGTAATAATCCTAGTGATACAGGCGCAGTAGGTCCTAATTTAATAGGTGCAAGTTTAACTGCCACATTATTAGACATTAATTACACACCTATTTCCGAAGAGACACAAGAAGAGATTGAAAATGTCAATGAGAAAATTGTTGAAGTAGAAGAAATACTTGAAGATTTACCACCATTAGAAGAGATGATAGAGTTTGAACAAATTACTCTATTACCACCAGTTATGGAAATAGAAGAGATAGAGATAAAAGAAATTAAAATAGAAGAATTCAAAGAGATATTTGAGACCAATTTTAAAGAGGTCTTAATAGAAGAGAATTTGATTGAAGAATTCGAAACTCAATTAATAGAGGAGAGTATTACAGAGGAAGAATTCTTTGAAGAGGTGTCTAGTATGATGACGGCAGGATTTAAAGAAGAATTTGAAGAGATAAAAGCACCTCCTATGGAAGAAGAGATAGAAGAAACTAAATTCGAAGAAACAACAATCGTGGAGGAAGAAAATGCAATAACAACCCCAGCTAAGGAAGAGGAAATTCAAGAAGAGAAAATTGAAGAAACAAATTCACAAGAAGAGGGAGAAACGAATGCTACTAGCAACACAGAGGAACCTGAAACCACTAACACACAGGAAACTGTACAAAGTAATGAAGAAGATGAGACGACTGGACAAGAGGACGAAACTGTACCTACTAAACGAGAGGTGGATGAGACTGAGGAAACAGAAGGACAGACGGAGAAGGAGAGCAATGTCGAAACTGTGGAAGATAAATCAGAATTATCTATTAAAGACGGGACAGTTGATACCAAAGTTAGCAGCATAACCGAAAAGGTTGCAAGAATAATTAAGAAATTAGAAGCTAAATTAAAAAGAGTTGATGATAAGTTAAATGCGACTGCCTATGTACTGGCTGTAGGTTTACAATCAACCCAGCCAGACATTGGCGAATATATAAATAAAAGAATATACGGTAACCAAAAAAAATTGATTGGAATACCTAATGATGATTTCTTTGACAATATAAATAGAATAGAACAGCAACAGATATATACAGAGGTATCCTTAACGGCCTACACAAGTAATGACCCAATTGCTGTACAAAACCGTCTCTTAAACGAGATAGATTTTAAAAAGAATAAACTAAAGGCAGAAATAGCCGCATTAAGGAGTAATTAATGAAGAATTTAATGGACAAACTTTCAACTTACGCTGCTCTCGTAGGTGTAATTGGTGCTATTGGTGGCGGCTTTTATACATGGGGCGAATTCAATACAAGACTATCAGCAATCGAAGGTAAAAAATCAGCAACATATGATTTGTCAGGTATAAGTCAAAACAGCGAAGCAATTGCTGTCGTTGAAGAAAAAATTGGTAAACTAGATTTATCTGGTATTGCAATTGTAGAAAAATCTTCTAAAGATAATACAAAGGCAATCGAAGAGAACGAAGAGTGGATTGAAGAAGTTGAAGTTAAAACAAATAATGTTGTCAAAGACACAGCAGTATTAAGTAAAGAGCTTGAACTTTTAAAATTAGAATTAGAAGAACTTAAGCTTAAAGCAAAAAATCCGTTGAGCCAGTAAGAAAATGTTGAACGAGCAAGGTCAACAGACTTCCGAAATCAAAGTCGAAATCGCAGGTATCAAAAAAGATATTGAGAATGTAAAAGGTCTTAATAGTAGAATTGATACGGCTATTGATAAACTTACAGATGTATCTACATCTATTAAGCAAATGCTTGCTGTTCACGAAGAGAAAATCCAGAGACAAGAACAAATTGATGAGATTATCTTTGATAAACTCAAAGAGAGGGCTGGAGAAATTGATAATGTACATAGAGAATTATCAAAAGAAATCCAACATGTAGAAAAGCGATTACTTGTAGAAATTAAGCAACTCAAGCTTGACATTGGCGGGAGAGTTGGTATACTAGAGAAATACAGATGGTTGATTATGGGTGGTGCTTTTGTTATAGGTTGGTTTATTGCCTTAAACGGTTCAGAAATATTATCCATGATGAAGTAGACCTCCAGCTGGAGCGGTTCTGTTGAAAAAACAGCGCCGGAATGGCGGAGGTATTTTTTTCGCTGGAAAGTTTTTTCCAGCATTGACAATCTGGTCAGTTTAGTGTATATTATGTGTATATCGAATATTATGAGAAAAGTGCTATGTCCAGTTATATTGATTTAAAATTTATAGATGAACTATCTTTAAGATTATCACAATTTAAGAAGAAAGGTGATTACCTTTTTAACTTTAGATGTCCTCATTGTGGTGATTCCAAGAAGTCCAAAACAAAGGCGAGAGCTTATTTCTATCGTATAAAGAACGATATGTTTTTCAAATGCCACAATTGTGGTGAGGGTCAAAATCTACAAAACTTTATAAAGTATATTGACCCTAGTATGAGTGAAAGATATACTTTAGAACGATACAAAGGCTCTGCTCCTTCCACGCAAAAACCTAAGTTTGATTTTAAACCAGTCAAATTTAAAGACACAGGTGTGTTAGATAACTTGAAGTCTATTAACGACTTACAAGACGACCATCCTGTGAAGAAATATATTTTAAAGAGAATGATACCTAAAGAGTATTATTCAAAACTTTTTTTATGTGATAAGTTTATGTCGTTTGTTAACATACACAAACCAGGAACTTTTCCACATACAAAAGGCGAACATCCTAGATTGATAATACCTTTCTATGATGTTAATGGTGATGTCTTTGCCTTTCAAGGCAGAGCATTTGGTAAAGAACAACCAAAATACTTAACTATTAAACTAGACGATACTAAAGATAAAATTTATGGTTTAGAAAACCTAAATCTTCAACAACATATTCACATTGTTGAAGGTCCTATTGATAGTATGTTTATAGATAATAGTATAGCGTGTGCTGGTGCTGACTTAAAATTTGACAGAGTGACGCCTGAAAATATAACATATATATTTGATAACGAACCTCGAAACAAAGAGATTGTTAAAAGAATGTATGATATTGTAGAAGAAGGATTCAACCTTGTCGTGTGGCCAGATGACATGCGACATAAAGATATTAATGATTTAATTATTTCAGGAATGAGTAAAAACGAAGTAAGCAATCTTATAAGTACCAATACTTATTCTAAACTCGAAGCTGTCGCTAAACTAAACTACTTTAAGAAGTGTAATTAAAAGGGAAAACAATGGTAACAAATGATATAATAAATGTAAAGAAAAGAAACGGCAGAGGTTTAGAAGAACTCAATATTGAAAAGATACACGAAATGGTAGAATATGCCTGTGAAGACATTACAGGTGTTTCAGCTTCACAAGTTGAGATGACTTCTGGTCTTCAATTTTATGATGGTATGACAACAGATGAAATTCAACAAATTTTAGTAAAGTCGGCTTCAGATTTAATTTCTCTTGATAATCCTAATTATCAGTATGTGGCTGCCAGATTATTACTTTACAGTTTAAGAAAACAAATCTTTCGTAGATTGTGGGACCACCCACATATTTTTGACCATGTTAACAAATGTGTAGAAATAGGAATGTATGACGCAGACATACTTACTCAATACGATAAAAAAGATTTCGATAGAATGGAAAATTGGATTACTCACGAAAGAGATTACGATTTTACATATGCAGGCCTACGACAGGTCATAGACAAATACCTTGTACAAGATAGAAGCAATGGCGAAGTATATGAAACACCACAATTCATGTACATGATGATTAGTGCTACTATATTTGCAAAGTATCCAAAGAATAAAAGGATGAGTTATGTTAAAAAATATTATGACGCAATTTCAAAATTTAAAATCAATATTCCTACGCCTGTTATGGCCGGTGTTAGAACACCTATTCGCCAGTATGCTAGTTGTGTGTTGGTTGATATTGATGATACTCTTCCTAGCATTTTCAGTAGTGATATGGCTATTGGTAATTATGTTGCACAAAGGGCTGGAATTGGTGTCAACGCTGGGAGAATCCGAGGCATTAACGCCAGAATTAGAGGAGGCGAGGTTCAGCACACTGGAGTTATACCATTCCTCAAAAAATTCGAAGCGACAGTTAAGTGTTGTACTCAAAACGGTGTTAGAGGCGGTAGTGCAACGGTTCACTTCCCTATTTGGCACCAAGAAATAGAGGACATTCTTGTTCTTAAAAACAACAAGGGTACGGAAGACAACAGAGTCCGTAAACTTGATTATTCAATTCAACTATCTAAAATATTCTATGAAAGGTTTATTAATGACGAAGACATTACACTCTTCTCGCCACACGAGGTACCTGAACTCTATGAGGCTTGGGGCACGGAGGCGTTTGACGACCTTTACATTAAAGCAGAAAGAAAAACAAGTGTCAGTAAAACCAAAGTAAATGCACAAGAATTATTTGGTGCAATGTTAAAAGAAAGAGCAGAAACAGGCAGAATTTATATTATGAATATCGACCATTGTAATACACACTCCTCTTTCAAAGACAGAATATACATGTCTAACTTGTGTCAGGAAATAACTCTTCCTACCACTCCGATACAGCATATTGATGGAGAAGGAGAGATTGCGTTGTGTATTCTATCAGCAATCAATGTTGGTAAAATACAATACTTGGAAGACTTGGAGAACTTATGTGACCTTGCAGTTAGAGCTTTAGATGAAATTATAGACCATCAAAAATATCCAGTTAAGGCTGCCGAAGTATCTACAAAGGCAAGAAGAAGTCTTGGTATTGGTTATATTGGTCTTGCACACTATCTAGCAAAACTACACTTAAAATACAATGATAAAGAAGCGTGGAAAGAAGTTGACCAACTTACAGAGGCATTTCAATATTACCTATTAAAGGCAAGTAATGAAGTTGCACAAGAAAAAGGTCAATGTGAATTATTCCACCGTACAAAATATTCGGATGGTATCTTACCTATTGATACCTACAAAAAAGAGGTAGATGAGATTGTAAATCGTAAACTATCTATGAAGTGGGAACAATTAAGAGAAGATATTAAAAAGCATGGGTTGAGACATAGCACACTTTCCGCCCAAATGCCTTCCGAATCCTCTAGTGTGGTTTCTAATGCTACAAACGGCATTGAACCACCTAGAGATTATCTTTCAGTTAAAAAGAGTAAGAAAGGTACACTAAAACAAGTGGTACCTGATTACGCTAGACTAAAGAACTTTTATACTCTTTTATGGGATATGCAAGGGAATGAAGGATATATAAATATCGTTGCAGTAATGCAAAAGTATTTTGACCAAGCAATAAGTGGTAATTGGTCTTACAATCCAGAAAATTATGAAGACAATCAGGTGCCTGTATCAGTAATGGCACAAGACCTTTTGTCAACATACAAATATGGTTGGAAGACTTCATATTATCAGAATACTTATGACGCTAAAAAAGATATTGACGAACCAACTCATAATATGGGTTGGAAAGATGAAGTAGAGGAAACACCACCAGCAACTTTACAAGATGAAGAAGATTGTGAGAGTTGTACAATATAGAAAGGGAAACTTATGGCATATTTGTGTGTCAATACACCTCATATTGATGTGTATGTTAAAAAAGAGTATCTATATGATAACCAAAAAGGACATGGTGAATTAGTTGAAGGTGTTTGGGTCACGGCAAAGTCTATACAAGGCAAAGCATTATATTTTGAAACTTATATACCAGAGTATGGTGCTCTGTATGATAAGTTACCTATATCTGCTTTCGTATGGAAGAAAGATATTACAGAGAATGTACCTCTTACAGAGCTACAGTTATGGGATTGTTTTAGTTATGATATTACAATTATTGAAAAACAAATGTTATCAGGTAATCAAGTTAAATACTTGTCGCCTAATAAGAAGTGGTACAAAGGTTGGTATATGTTTACAATAGATAATGCTAACAGTACGAATTTAGAAAGAAATGTGACTTATAGTGAAGTACCAAGTCAACACAAATCTTTCAATATATTAAAGTTAGAGAACGGTCATTTTGCCGCTCAACCTAACAACAGAGTTATCTTTTTTGATAAATCTTATACGCCGAGTGAGTTGAAGTTTCCCGACTTCAAAGTGTCCACCAAGGAGTATAGTGTAGAGGGAGAACAAAAGTGGACGGCAGGTGATGACGACAAATTTTTTTATGAGTTAACGGAGAGCAAGGAATAAAAATGGGTAGAAGTGTATTAAATAAAGCAAACGGCGTAGATTGGATGAAACAACCAATGTTTTTTGGTGAAGATTTACAAGTACAACAATATAGTGATTTAAAATATCCTATATTTGATAAATTAAACCAACAACAATTAGGTTATTTCTGGAGACCTGAAGAGGTATCTTTACAGAAAGATAGAAATGATTATCTTAATTTAAATGAACAACAAAAGTTTATTTTCACAAGTAATCTAAAATATCAAACTATGTTAGATAGTGTACAAGGTAGAGGTCCATGTTTGGCATTCTTACCATTTGTATCATTACCAGAATTAGAGGGTTGTATTATTACATGGGATTTCATGGAAACAATACACTCTAGGTCTTATACATATATCATCAAAAATCTATATGCAAATCCAAACGAAGTTTTTGATACCATTCTTACAGATGATAAGATTGAGAAAAGAGCAGAGAGTGTGACGAAGACTTATGATGACCTTATTAATTTAGGTTATAAGTGGCACCTTGATAAAAATTCAGTTGACTTATATGAACTGAAAAAGAAAATGTATCTAGCTATGGTGTCTGTAAACATACTTGAAGGATTAAGGTTCTATGTATCGTTTGCTTGTTCGTTTGCATTTGGTGAACTTAAACTACTAGAGGGTAGTGCTAAGATTATTTCTTTTATTGCAAGAGATGAAAGTCAACACCTTGCAATGTCACAAACTGTTATCAATAACTGGCATGACCGTAATGATGACAAAGACATGATTAAGATTAGAAAAGAATGTGAAAAAGAAGTTTATACAATGTATGATGAGGCAGTACAGGAGGAGAAGCGTTGGGCAACATATCTATTTTCCAAAGGAAGTATGATTGGTTTATCAGAAAAACTATTACACCAATTTGTCGAGTACATGGCAAACCGAAGAATGAAAGGCATTGGCCTAGAAACAAGGTACGAACAAAAACAAAATCCTCTACCGTGGACAGACCATTGGTTGAATTCAAAGGGTACACAAAATGCACCACAAGAAACAGAGATTGAAAGTTATGT
>Ga0181397_1000067_pt1 | contig 35245 bp, 67 predicted proteins | sample 20SPOviralmetaG_FD_130126 | JGI IMG/M metagenome (GOLD analysis project Ga0181397, IMG submission 130126) | Marine viral communities from the oligotrophic San Pedro Time Series (SPOT) site, San Pedro Channel, CA, USA - 20 SPOT_SRF_2011-02-23 | ecosystem: Environmental > Aquatic > Marine > Strait...
ATTTAGGTCTATGGACTTACCAGAGTTTCGTATTGATATGAATTTTAATAACATGCAACAATTAGATGATGCAATGACAAGTATTATTAGAAATGAAAAAAGTATAGATGATAAACATGTAAATTTTAATAAACTTGTAGATGTAGAAACAATTCAACATTTTTTATATAGAGATTACCCAGATGAAACAAGTTAATAGTTGGACGCATTGGCAACCTTTAAAACAAGTTGTTCTTGCAAATGTATATCCACCAGAATTTTTTGAAGATATTAAAGATACAAAGTTAAGAGATTCATTACAAAAAGTTGTACATGAAACAAAAGAAGATTTAGATGGTATCAAAAAGACGTTAAAAGATTTAGGTGTTGAAGTTATACAAGTAGATGATTGTTGGGCAGATAGTCTAGGTTTAAATCCTTACAAAACTTTTGGAGAGTTTTTAGAAAAATCAAAAGAGTATAAAACACCTTTAGGATTACCAAAACCACTTATGGCACCTAGAGATTCATATATTACTATGGGTGATGATTTACTTATTACTACTCAATACAATCCACAAATGCCAATAGATGGTAAACATCCTTTAGATATGTTTAATACTAATATGTCATTAGTTAATGATATGTGGAAAAACATTGATAGTAAATTAGGACCATTTAAAGTTAAAAGTGATAATGAAATGTTTCCTTTTCAAGAACACTTTGATATGAATATGAAATATGACGAAATTAATTTTAAAATATATTTATGGGAAACTTGGAATTTTGGTGCGCCACATATAACAAGAATAGGTGATACAATACTTATTGATGAAAAAGAAAAAACAGGATTTGCAGAATGGTATAATAAAATCAGTAATAATAAATTTAAAGTTAAAATTGTTGATGTTGGTGGACATAATGATGGTTGTATGAATTTACCAAAACCTGGTTTAGTTGTTGCTGCGCCATGGATGAAAAAAGAATTTTTTAAAGATTCATTGCCTGGTTGGGATTGTTTGATTATTGAACATCCAAATAATTTTGAACAACTATATCCTAAAGAATATTATAAATTTAGAGATACTAAAAAACAAAACATGGCTTGGTATGTAGATGGCAAAATGGATTACAAACCATTAACAGATTTTGTTGACACATATTTAAAAAATTGGGTTGGATTTATGGAAGAGTCAGTTTTTGAAGTTAACATGTTAAGTATAGATGAAAAAACTGTTTTGTCATTCAACAAACAAAAAGAGGTACACGATAAATTAAGGCAACATGGAATAGAACCAATCTATTGTAAATTTAGACATAGACACTTTTGGGATGCAGGTTTACATTGTCTAACATTAGATACGGTGAGAGAGGGTGGATGTGAAACATATCTATGATACACTTATGTTTATTAAAATTTGGTAAAGAGTTAAAAGGAAGATCAACAGTTGATTGTGTAAATGAACTAGTTAAACCTTTAGATAATATTACTCTACATTGTTATACAGATGATCATCAAGGTATCGATGGTAGATTTAATGTATATGAATTATCAGAGGAAGATAAAGCAAAACACATTCATTGGAACATGATGAAGTTTTTTGACCCAACATTTATTGGTGCAAAAGAAACAGATCAAACTATCTATATGGATATTGATGTCACATGGAACAGAGAAGAATTAATTCCTCACATGATTAATCATACTGTTAATCGTAATCAAATAATTGCTATTGACAGACATTGGAAAACAGATGAAACAAATGATAACTGTAATTTACATGATAGTTTTCTAAAATTTAACTCACACGATTTTAAATATATTGGTCATTGGTATTTTCAAGAACCAGAATACTATCAAAAACACTACTATGAAAATAAAAAAGTATCTGTCCCTAGATATGGTGTACAAAACTTTATATGGGAGAGTGTCAATAAAGTCGCAGGTAGAAATATAAACTTCTTACCCCCTAATTATGTCATGAAATCTCACAAAGACAAGTATAGTATATACGCTGAACAATACAATAAAAAGACAGGTAGAAACTATTATACAGACTTTGATGAGGCAATCCTACACTACCTCACATGATTGTCAATTAATTGACGGTAGACTTTACTAAGTTTTATAAATAACTGTAAAGACAATAATCATATGAGGATTTTACTACAAATGTTCAAGAAGTCAATTATTGCCATACTATCGTTGTATTGGTTGTTCATGGTTTTAGGACCAATTAGTGTTGCTTTTGCAGAAACGAACACAGTATCATCGACAGTCACAGGCACAACAACAGTCGATAAGACACCTGGCACAGCATCAGCACCTAACGTAATGGTTAATAATCAAGATGTATGTTCAACAGGCGTGTCTGCCGCAGTACAAACTCAAGTATTAGGTATTGCCGCTGGAACTACAGTAAGAGACTTAAATTGTGAAAGACTGAAACTATCTAAAGCATTGTATGGTATGGGCATGAAAGTGGCTGCAGTCTCAATGCTTTGTCAAGATGCAAGAGTGTTCAATGCAATGGAAATGGCTGGAACACCATGTCCTTACAAAGGTAAGATTGGTTTAGAGGCAGCAGAAGCATGGGCAAATGACCCAAAGGCAAGACCTGATTATGAAAAATGGTTAAAAGAAAATAATTTAGAAAAACAAGAAGAGGAGTGGGATAATGCTAAAGAAACTGCTACTGGCCTTGGCGTTCTTGGCTTGTTGTTATTCTTACTCTAACGCATACGATCAACAATACCAAGTCGGCGACACAGGTCCAAATGGAGGCGAAGTCACAAATGTTGTTGTCACATCAACAATTACCGATACGACTTCAACAGTTATTGGCGATTTCATAGAGTACACAGACACTTATCTTTATCAAGAAGTAATTACTGAAAATGTTGCAAGTACAACATCAACAACAACTTTAGTATTACAAGAAATACAAACCTCTAATTTACTTACAACAGAATTACAAGACACTGCTACAATGCAAAATGTTTATGATTGTAGTACTAAAAATAATTGTTATGGTATGGGAAGTGATGTAGAAATAACTACAGGAAATCAATCTCAAAACGGTGGTACAGCAATTGTAGATTTTGATCTGTCAACTTATAATAACATGACGGAACTTGACTATGGTGCAAAAGTATATTCTCACTCATCAAATGCTACTGTCCCTTTATGCTCTGCAACTAATAATGATTGTAAAGATGAATTTAAAGTCACACTAACATTAAAAAATGGTAATAGTGTTGTAGATACTTATGTTCATAATTATACAAATATGAATTGGCAAGGTGTTCAAGATTATGAGTTTAATCAAGATGTCACTAATAAAACTTTTGATAATGCATCACTTGAATTTTACGGAATAGACAGAGGTTATAATACAGGATTTTATGGGCCAGGATTTAGTGATGCTTTTCTTCAAGTGACATATTCACAATTAGTACAACAAATTAATAATATTATTAATTACACTGTAATGACTACAATTAAACAAACTCAAGAAAATATAATTGATTCAGTTTACTCACCACAACCAGTAATCGAGTTTGATTTTGAACCAATAGAAATGGAAGTAGATATAGTTGAACTATCATTTGATACATCAACAAACGAAACAATGACTTTTGAAATAGAAGTTGTAGAAGTAGATAGTGTCGTAGAAGTAAACATAACATCAGATTTTGGTGGTGAAATGGAAGTAGAAACAATCGAAGTAATAGATGTTGTTGAGATATTAGATATGCCTGATACCTCTATGGAAATGGAAATGCCAAATATCGATATGCAAATGGCAGAATTAGAAATTGAAATGCCAGAGATAGAATTATCAATGCCAGAACCAGAAATTACAGTAGAACCAGAAGTAGAAGTTATAGAACCTGAAGTTGAAGTTGATACTGCAACTGAACCAGAAAGTATGGAACCAGAGTCAATGGAACCAGAAAGTATGGAGCCAGAATCAATGGAACCAGAGAATATGGAACCTGAACCAATGGAACCAGAGAGTGCTGAACCAGAATCAATGGAACCAGAACAAGAACCAGAACCAGAAACTACTGAACCTGAAGAAAGTAATGAACCAGAACCAGAACCTGAGGAACAATCTGAACCAGAGTCTAGATCAGAGGTAGAAGAATCAGATGAACAGGAATCAGATCAAAAAGAAAATAAAGAAAATAAAGAAAAAGAAAAAAAACAAGAGAGTAAAAAGGAAAAAGTAAAGTCTGCTGTTGCAAAAGCAAAACAAAAAGTAGCACAAAAAATACTTGCAAAAATAATAAGTGCGAATGATACAATCGCATTAGATAATACAAAACTAGCATTGATGATTGCTCTATCAGATACAAAAGGGTTTAGTGCATATCAAGAAATGCAATTGCAAGATATAGAATTTTACTTAGATAATGGATTACTTGACGCATATATACCTACAAATAATATAGGACAATATTATATGTTTGGTGGGTCAGATGTTTTAATGAATGATTTAGTGGATTTACAGTATCAATAATTATAAATAGGACTGAGGTTGATATGGCAAAACAAGAAACAGCATTAGAATTTGCAGGTGTAAAAGTAAAGGGAAGTAAGATGCTTCTTATAATACCTTTGCTCGGGTCAATCATAGGTGCTCTTTGGGGAGGCTTTGTCTTCTACAAAGATTATCTAGATATGAAAGAACAGATTCAAAATTACACTGCACCTGATTTATCAGGTATTGATAAAAGACTAGAGGTCATGGAGTCTGAATTAGATATGGTTTTAGATGAAGTCACAATTGTCGCAGATGTGGCAAAAGAACTTAAAAACGATCTTAGACAAGATGTTAGAAGAATTGAAACAATTGTCGAAGATGTAGAACAAAGGGTAAAAGAAGATGCTAGAGAAAATCAAAAAGACTTTAAAGAGCTTGAAGAGTCGGTTGAAAACCGTATTCAAAAAGCGTTAGAAAATCCATTAGCAAACATGAGGAAATAATATGATTTGGCTATTAATGTTAACAGTTGGAGTATTCGGAGCATATCGTATTGCTGATAAATTATCAGACGATTTAAATCCGTATAATTTTCACAAAAGGAAGTAATGCAAATTGCAGATTTATTAAAAAAGAATTTTGTAATAGTGCCAGTTGTTGCATCCATATTGGTTGGAACATTTACTGGTGTTAAGTATATCGTTAATCTTACAGATACTATTAACACTAATCAGCAACAAATTGTAGATTTAACAAGAGACATACAAGTAGTTAAAGATTCAAATACAGATTTGAAACAAAGACTATCTAGAGCAGAGGGTACTTGGGATATGGCAGAAAATCTATATAGAGAACTTGCAGAAAAAGTCAGAGACCAAGCGTGGGACATCAAAGACTTAAACCGTGATGTAAACGGTAATTAAAATGGAGTACCTAAGGATGGACTTAAGGTTCACTTTTATACTTCTCGTCTTGCTGACACTTATGGCAATCTTTATGAAGCCAGCAGAAGCAAGAAATGAATATCTAAATTCATATTCAAATAATTGTAGATATGGTGATGTGGATGTTCGTATAGAAACGGATAGAGGTGATACTGATTATGTTTATGGCGATAGTGATTATGAATCAGAAAATAATAGACTATCGTTGACTTTCAGAAAGTATCTTGGTGTTAGTAAACAAATGTGTGATGAACAAAATGCTATCTTATTAGAGAATGAAAATTTAAGACAAGAACTAGAACTATTAAAAGTTTGTCAAAGATATGCAGACAGACCTCTTCCCCCTCAATTTGCAACAGTAGAAAAACATTGTAAAGGTTTAAGAGCAAGACCTGAAAGAGTAAAAGATGATAAACCTATGTGGGATGAAATGAAGAAGAAATATATCGATGAAAACCCAGATGCTGACATCTATAATAGTGAAAAAAAGAACAATCTTAAAATGCCACCACCAGATTATATACTACCCCTACCTAAGCCAGTAATCGAGTAATATCCTATAAATCACTAAAATGTTCTAATTACGACACGCTAGCATCGCCGCTAGGCCCTGCCGAAGACATGTCCCTATATGATTGTACCCCCTAAAAAGCAGTAAAATAAAGTAAAATTAACCCTTGACATATACCCGTTATGTGTGTATTATGTAAATATGTTAAAAGCAATTTTCTATATTATTATTGGAATGTTGATAATACAAGTGAACTGGTCTCTTTGTTTTGAGATACTAGGACACTTTTTTTTAAACTTAAGCTAATTGGAGGCTAAATGGCGTACAATCGCACACACAAATATAAGAAACCCTTTCATAAAAATAGGGAGAACAAACCTTTTGTAAAGAAAAAGTTTGAACCAAAACCACAAGGACTTACTGTTATTGTTAGGGATAATGATATACAAAAAGCATTAAGAAAACTTAAACGTATAATCAAAGATGACGGTCTTTTAGACGAAATCAAAAACAAGTCTCATTACAGGAAACCATCAGAGATCAAAAGAGAGAAAAGAAAAGCAGGTCGTGCTAGATGGTTAAAGAAAAGAAAAGACATAAGAAATCAGTTAGGGTACTAATGTCAAACGATAATGACAATCAAGGTCCTAAAGACCCTAAGATTATCAAAGGGCCTTGGTTAGATGAAAATCAATTAACTCAAGAAGTTATCAATGATCTAAATCGATTAGATCAAGAAGAGAAGTTTAAAGAACAAGCAAAACAAGAAGGTTTAGGACAACCACAACAGGCGTTTGAAGAAAGAATTACTGTTGAATTAATTGATTACTTTCAAAGATCACACAAAAGAAAAAGAGAATTAAAAGCGTTAGTTGATTTAAATAAAATTAAAGCTGGAATGATCGAAGGTTTAAAAGTACAAGAAGTAAAATTAAAAGAGATTATTGTACAATTAGAAAAACGAGTAAAAGAGTTAGAAAATAAAAAATGAGTTGTTTATCTTTAATGTTAGCAATATCTATGCATGTAGGGTTAGAGGGTGATTATAATAACATACACCCACACGCAAGGTGTCAACAAGACAGTTTAATATCAGGTGTGTATTATAATAGTGAAGATAATATATCTACATATATTGGTGTTGAACAAAGTGGTTGGGAACTTGGTTTAGTCACAGGATATTCGCATAGTGATATTATACCTATGATAAGATATAAAAAAGATAATGTGTTCATAACACCTGCTGTAGAGTCTGGTGGCAATAAAGGTGTAGTAATAGGATTGGAGTTTTAAAAATGATTATTCTTGATATGAATCAAATTAGTCTTGCTAGTTTAATGATGCAATTATCTATGGAAAAAACAAAGATAGTTGAAACAAATAAAGTAAGACATATGATTTTAAATTCTATTAGAATGTATAGATCACAATTTAAAGAAGAGTATGGCGAAATTATCTTGGCATATGATAGTAAACATTATTGGCGTAGAGATTTTTATCCATATTACAAAAAGAATCGTAAAAAGGCAAGAGATAGTGACAGTAATAATTGGGAACAAATTTTTGAATGTTTGAATAAAATCAAACAAGAACTAAAAGATTATCTACCATATAAACATCTTGAAGTGCAAGGTGCAGAGGCAGATGATATTATTGCAGTATTGGCAAAAAACATCGATGAAAAAATGATGATTGTCAGTGGCGATAAAGACTTCATACAATTGCATAAATATAAGCAAGTACGACAATATAGTCCGATACTAAAGAAAATAGTAAATGGTAAAGACCCAATCGACTATATAAAAGTACATATATTGAAAGGGGACTCGTCTGACGGTATTCCTAATGTGTTGTCAAATGATAATGTATTTGTAGAAGGTTTAAGACAAAGACCCCTAAGTAAAAAAAAGATCGAAGCGTGGAAAGACGGTGAGTTTGAAGGCACAACAGCAACGCAAGAAGTTATGAGAAATTATGAACGTAATAAAACTCTTATAGACTTGGATAATATCCCTGTTGAACTTTCAGAAAACATATTAAAAATATTTCACGAAGCTCCATGTGGAGATCGAAGTAAAATATTGAGTTTCTTTATCAATAGTAGATTGAAGATACTCACAGAAAGTATAGGAGACTTTTAAAATGGCAACAGGAAGAAATATATTTAATACAGCAGGTAATAGCTCTAATACATTGTTAATATCTGAAGTGTTAGATAAAGTGCATAAAGCAAAAACAAAAGCAGATAAACTAAAAGTTTTGAGAACAAATGATTCTGCACCATTAAGAATGGTAATCAAGTCTTCATTCGACCCAAAAATCGAATGGATATTACCACAAGGTGAAGTACCATTTAAGGCAAATGATGTTCCAGCAGGAACTGATCATACAAGACTTCATTCTGAATCTAGAAAACTATATCGTTTCGTTAAAGGTGGCGATGCAGATACACCTCAGTACAAAAAAGAACTTATGTTTGTACAGATGTTAGAAGGTTTACATGAATCAGAAGCAAGACTACTTGTAAATGCAAAAGATAAAAAATTGCATCAAGTATATAAAGGTCTGTCAAAAGATTTAGTTAAAGAAGCTTTTAATTGGAACGAACAGTATAATAGAAAAGACGCATAGGTGATAAATTGGTTCTCGGAAACTATATTAAAGTATATGAGTCTAAGTTAGACAAAACCATTTGTAATGATCTAATTGTTCATTATAAAGAAAATGGTATTTGGAAAGATTCAACTTTTTCCTCTAATACAAAAAACACTGGTTCGTCTAGTGTTAGTATGAGAGAGCATTGGATAAGACCAGGTAAAAAATATCATAATGCATTAGATAAAACTTTTCAAGAGTGTGTTCATTCATACATAAAAGAATATCCTAGAATTACACCAGTAGCATATACAGGATTTAGATTAAATCATTATGGTGTAAATGGATTTATGAGAAACCATACTGACAATATTTACAAAAGTCATGGACAAAAACTTGGTTATCCTCATCTTACATCATTAGTATTCTTAAACGACACATACGAAGGTGGTGAGTTTCTTATGTGTGATCAACAATACAAATATAAACTTTCACAAGGTAGTGTAATTGTCTTTCCTAGTAATTTCATGTTTGATCATGAAGTTGCTAAAGTCACCAAAGGTGATCGCTACACATGCATGACTTGGATAATGTAATGAGAAAATTAAATCATCAAAGAATATTCCCTACACATATTTTTCAAATGGATGATTTCTATCCATATGTAAAAGAATTAAGTAAAATAATTGAACTAGGATATGAACAACATATTCCTAATTGGCAATCTAGACCTAATCTACATAACGAAAGCAATTTTAAAAATTTTGCAGAATATATCATAGATGTAAATAAAGAATTGATTCGTGGAAAACTAGGTTATCAATTCGATGATATTAAAATTACAGACATGTGGGCAAATGTATTAAAACCTGGTGAGTATCACGCACCACACACACATTCTAATAATTTTTACAGTGGTGTGTTTTATACAGATGCAGAGGACACTTCTGGTATTTGTTTTTCAGACCCTAGAGTACAAGCAAATGTCATTGTTCCTACATCTACACCGAATCTAGATAATGCAAATGTTCTAGAATACAAATCAAAAACGAATCGAATCTATCTATTTCCTAGTTGGATTTCTCATTGGGTTCCTGTATTAAAAGGGAACAAAAGTAGAACATCGATAAGTTGGAACATACAACTTACAGGAAACGTAGGAAAATCAACACATTTTCAGAGTGCATTTTTTGAATAAATGCCAAATTAACCCTTGACTTTATATCATATGCTTGATATTCTAGCTATATAACAAAGGAGAGGTTAATATGTACAAAGTAGAAAAAACAGCAGATACACTATTCAGAGGTGTTGATAACATGATGAACGGTGCCAAAGAAGACTATATTAAATGGTCTACTATGGGTGGCAAAGAGTTATCAGGTTATTCAAAAGAACAAGTTGATACTTGGGATGACAAGATCAAAGTAAAAGCTGGACAAAAGTATATCAAGATTGTAAGAGACAGAGGCGTATTTGCTTTTGTTAATATCAATAACCCTAAATTTAAAAAGGGTGATATATTTAAAGCGGCGGGTTATAATAAACCTGCGTTAAATCAAGCAAGAGGAAATGTTTTAGAAGGTGGATACCACATTCAATGGACAGGTCCTTTATATTTAAAATAGAGAGGTTAATATGAAAACATTTTTAACAGGATTTACTATATTGATGTTGATCGGTGCAGTTGGATTTATAGAAGATTGCAGTGGTCATTGTATGGGTCAAGAAAATTGGACAGCATTTTTTATCTGTCTTGGTTTAGGATTGACTTCAGCATTTGGTGCATTAACATTACAAGAAGATAACTAGAATTTATGAATTGGGTTATGCGACCTCTCAACCTCATCATCAAAATGCATAACCCATGCCCACACTATATTATGAGGTTGAAGTGAAAAGTGGGTACTTTAGGGGGGCGACCATTCGGATACGCCCCTCTTTTTTTCTAAGGGAACTATGTCACAATTAAAAAAACATTACAAGTATATTAAATCTTTAGGTGTCAATATTGATATAGACACAGGTATTATTACAAATAGTTTTTCTGGTTATGATATGCCAGATTACTCATCTGATAGATGTTTAATTCCTACATCTGACAAAATTACATATACATCACCTAAAAAAGTATTACCTAAGTTAGATTTACCAGAAGGCAAGGCGATAAGTATAGCATATAATAAGGGAAATTATCAACTCGTAGATAAAGAAGATTTAAAAAATGGATAAAAAATTTACAGGTAATATTGTCGGTGTTGACGGTGGTAATAAAAAACAAAGATCAGACGTTTATGAAATGTGTTTTTGGTACATAGATAATTATCTACCAAGACATAGATCACTAGACATTGAGATTTGGTTAAGACCTGAATCAGAATTATCTGATTGTCATGGATTTGTAGAAAAGGGAAATGAAGGTAGACAACATTTTGAAATGGAACTTAACAAAGAATTAAAAGGTGATGATTTTACGACATTAGTATTTCACGAATTGACACATGTAGAACAATACGCAAAAGGTATACTAAAAGATTTAAATAAAAAAGGTACTAAAGTTTGGTGGCGTGGGTATCAATATGAAAACTTTGATTATTATAAACAACCTTGGGAAAGACAAGCATACAGAAAACAAGAGACAATTAATAAGAAGTGGAAAAAGTATTTAAAAACAAGGAAAAAAAAGATATTGACAATAGACGTAAAGTAGGTTATTATAGAATCATGAACATATTTGAATTAAACAAAGACCCAGCAATTTGTGCAGAAATGCATTGTGATAAACATATTGTTAAAATGCCTATTGAATATGCTCAATTATTGAGTACTGCCCATAGGGTTCTTGACGGAACTGAATACATTGGTACAACTAAGACAGGTCGTAAAGCAAAACGATGGCGATTAGATGATGATAGAGAAAATTTTTTATATAAAGCGTCACATGTAAAACACCCAGATGGTATATGGTTAAGACAAACATCAGGTAATTATTACAAACTATTCTTTTTATACATGGCTACTCTTGCAGAATTTAAACATAGATACGGAAAAATACATGGTGCAAGTAAACCCTCGTTGTTTTTACAAAGAGCACCTATGAATATACCAGAGGGTCCTATAACTGAACTACCTCAGTGTATGCCAGACTATTGCAAAGGTGATAATGTCATTCAAGCATATCATAAATACTATATCAATGAGAAAAAAAGTTTTGCGACATGGAAAGCGAGGCCAACGCCAGAATGGTACTTACAAGGATAATATGAGCTGGGATAAATGGATACATAAAAGTTGGTTTTGGACTAAATGTTTATTTGCAGGTATGGCAATTGTAGTTGCATCTTTTGTATATGGAACATTCCACCCAAACTCAAGTATTGAAAGAGATATTAAACAAGAATACGATTTAGAAATAATACAAAAAATAAAAGTATTAGGTTTAAATGAACCTGCTTTTGAATATACTAACAATGTACAATTTGTTCAAGCGATGCATAAATGCATTGACTTTTTAAATATGACAATTACATATGATCAAAGAGTACCATATGAAATGATTATTGGACAAGCAGTTTTAGAGACTGGTTGGGGCAAATCAAGATTTGCAAAAAAGGCAAATAATCTTTTTGGTATTAGAACTTTTTCATCTGAAGTATCACACTTATTACCAGAGGGTATAGAAGATTGGCCAGGTTGGGGAGTTAGAAAGTTTAAAACTAAATGTTCATCTGTAAGAGAATATGTTAGATTGTTAAATGAACATCCAGCATATGAAGATTTTAGAAAACTAAGAAAGGTTATGTTAGATAAAAATCAAAGTCTAGATGCAATAAGACTAATTAAAACACTAGATAAGTTTTCTGAAACTCAAGATTATGATAAAAGAACAACAAGAATGATATTAAAAGTTAGAGAAATGGAAAAAAATCTCTTGACAAAAGACTAAAAAAGTTTTATTATAGTAGGATAATGAAATCAAAATGGGACGGTAAATCTAGAATAACGACTAAACTGTATAAGGATAATTATGATAGAATATTTAAAAAATCTGTTCAAAAAGAAAAAAAAGAAAACTCTGAAGAAAAGAAAAAAAAGGGTGGGAAAAAAACATTGGTTTTACGGAACAAAACACCCCTCGCATTTTTTTAAAGTAGGAGGTACAGATTGATTAAGATGACACAAAAAGAAGAAGATCGAAACGCAAATATTATAAGACTTGCTGACGGAACTGTAAAGGCATTAGAAAATTCTGTAAGTGTAGGATATAAAGATGCACCAAAGATTGTTGTTGACCCTAAAAGAGTTAAGGTAAAACAATATACTTTACCAATTTTTAAAGAAGAGAAGTAATGCCAACATATACTTTGGTTAATAAAAATACAGGTGACGAGTACGAAGAATTTTGTACTTGGGATGAACTTGAAGAATTTTTAAAAAAGAATACTGATTTTCAACAAAAGGTATCTGCACCTGCTCTTGTTGGAGATCATATAGGTGGTGTTGGCCCTAAAGTAGATGGTGGATTTAAAGAAAATTTATCAAGGATTGCAGAAGCACATCCTACCTCTGCGTTAGCAGATAACTATGGAAATAAATCTACTAAAGATATTAAAACACACGAAGTATTGCGTAAACATGGTATCATTAAACAATCTGGCGAAAAAAGGAATAATAAATAATACACTATGACTAGAGACAGACACAGACAACTAACAGACTTTCAAAAAGCAAAAGAGAAAGAAGCCAAAACTATGAGTCTTTCTCGTTCACTAAGAAAAGAAGTTGAGATTGGTGCTAATGGTACACAAAAATATGTAATTAAAGAAGGCATAAATAAAGGGAAAATAACAAAGGACTTTGACAAATGAACACAAAAGATATATTATACAAAGCATTCATGTCACACGCCCAAGGTCATATAGACAAACATGTGGCGAATGTAAATGTTATGTTAGAAAAACCTGTAGGTATTGGTGAACATGCTGATATTATAGAAACAATAGAAAAAGAAATGAAGATAGTTGCAGAGTACGAAGATTTAATGGCATGTATGGAAAAACATTTTGGAAATGATAAAGAGAATTTAAATGAGTAGTGATCTAGATTTAATTAAATTATCTGACATGGTTGAGATCAAACCTATTGGAGATAATCAAAAAGAAGTTTTTGACTCCTACAAAAAAGGTGTTAATCAATTTGTATTTGGTGCAGCTGGAACAGGTAAAACTTTTGTCTTATTATACAATGCTCTTAAAGAAGTTTTAAATACAGATAAAAAACCTAGTAGAGTTATTATTGTTAGAGCATTTACACCAACAAGAGAAAATGCATCTGATAATACTAACATTGAACAGTTTGAAACAAATTATAAGAACATGGTACAATACATGTTTAAACAACCAAATGATGATGCGTTTAGAATGTTATTCGATAGATTAAAAACGCAAGGTGCTATTCAGTTTGCTAGTACATCATTTTTAAGAGGACTAACATTTGACAATGCTATTGTTATAGTAGATGAATGTCAAAATATGAATTTTCATGAATTGGATACTGTAATCACTAGAATAGGTGCAGACACAAAAATTCATTTTGCAGGTGATTTCTTTCAATCAGATTTAGTTGATACAAATGAAAGAAATGGTCTACATGACTTTATGAGAATATTAGAAAACATGAAAACATTTACTACCACAGAATTTACAATAGGTGATATTGTAAGAAGTGGATTAGTAAGAGAATATTTAATAGAAAAAACCAAATTAGGTTTAGGAGTGGAAGTATGATTAACAATTGGGAATCAAGTTTAGAAAAAATATTACATCACGAAGGTGGATATGTAAATCATCCAAAAGACCCAGGTGGGGAAACAAATCTTGGTGTGACTAAAAGAGTGTATGAAGAATGGGGTGGAGAGAAAGACATGAAAGACTTACTAGTTGAAGATGTTAACCCTATTTACAAAAAAAATTATTGGGATAAATGTAAATGTGACGACCTTCCAAATGGATTAGACCTTTGTGTCTTTGACTTTGGTGTTAATGCTGGACCTGGTAGAGCTGCAAAGTTTCTACAGAGGATGATTGGAACCACGGTCGATGGTGGTATTGGCCCAAACACTTTAAAAGCAGTAGAAAGTTATGTCGAAGAAGTTGGATTAGAAACATCTATTGAAAACTATCAATCTGCTAGACAATCATATTACGAAGAACTATCGACATTCGATACATTTGGTAGAGGGTGGACAAGAAGAGTTGAAGAAACAACTGCTTCTGCAAAAGAACTTATATAATTAAAAGGGTATATTATGTTTAATCATGTGACTACGGTAGAAATACCAAACCTACAGACTGTAAATATCAATAAGAAAAGATTTTATGTCACGCCTGAAGGTAATAAGTATCCGTCAATAACAACAGTATTATCTGGTAGATCAAAACAAGGTCTAATGGAATGGCGTAAACGTGTTGGCGAAGATGTTGCTAATCATATCGCAAGAACTGCTGCAAATCGTGGAACAAAAGTACACCACATGTGTGAAGATTATTTAAATAATAACTTTGACGATGATAAACATAAAAAAGATTTTCTCGCATATTGTCTATTTGGACAATTAAAAACTCAAGCATTATCTAATATAGATAACATCTATTTTCAAGAAGCCTCACTATGGTCAGATAAATACAAAATTGCTGGTCGTGTGGATTGTATTGCAGAATACAATGGCAAGTTATCAGTGATTGATTTTAAAACCTCTTCTAAACCTAGAAAAGAAGAGTACAATGAGAATTATTATATTCAAGCATCTGCTTATGCAGAAATGCATGAAGAACAAACAGGTACACCTATCGATCAGATTGTGATCTTAGTTGTCACAGCTGACGGAGAAGTACAAGAGTTTGTAAAACAAAAACAAGAATACCTGCCTAAATTGCAAGAAGCAATTGTGGCATTTAACAGTGAAAGGTAGTTATGGAACTAAAAGACAGTAAGACAAAAGACAATTTAAGAGCTGCATTTGCTGGCGAAAGCGAAGCAAATAGAAGATACTTATACTTTGCTCAAAAGGCAGATATTGAAGGTGCAAACGAAGTAGCACAAATATTCAGATCAACTGCTGAGGGTGAAACAGGTCACGCACATGGACACTTAGAATACTTAGAAGAAGTAGGTGACCCAGCGACAGGTGAACCTATGGGTAATACTGAACAAAACTTAAACTCAGCAATCAAAGGCGAAACTCATGAGTACACAGACATGTACCCAGGTATGGCAAGAACTGCTAGAGAAGAAGGTTTTGAAGAAATTGCAGATTGGTTTGAGACATTAGCGAAAGCAGAGAAGTCTCATGCTGGTAAATTTAAAAGAACATTAGATACATACATGGGTGAAACAAATTAACCCTTGACTTTATCTTTTAACTATGGTATAAATATAGTTGAATGCGTTGACGGTTTGCAAAAAGTTAGTGAGGACGGTGGTGCGATACCACCCACCTCCACCAACCAAGTTTAAACCTCGATTTAGGGGGTGAAATAGGTTTCGACTGCTGACGAGTATCTAATCTGAGTATTCACAACCTAAGTGCAAATTTTAACTTTGCAATGGCAGCTTAAACCTAGCGGTTAATTCTGTCGGGGTCGGCAAGTACCTGGCAACAGAAACTTGCCACTTTAAAGGAAACAAAATTGAATTTATTTAAGATAACACCAAAAACTTTCTCATTACAAATAGAACAAATGGCTGTAGAAAAGGGAATAAATCACTTAGATGCAGTGACACATTATTGTGAGACAAATGAAATAGAAATTGAAACAGTTGCAAAACTAATTACAAAAGCATTAAAAGCAAAAATAGAAGCAAACGCAAGAGAATTAAGATTAATCTCTTCAGATGTAGAAGGCAGAGGAAAATTACCTATCGATTAATGGAACCCGTTGAAGTTTATTTAATATATTGTGCTATCAAGGCACACTTCTCTAGAGGAAGTTATGATTATCATAAGTACGGTGGAAAAACTAAGATAAAAAAAATGTCTTTCTATAAAAGAAACGACAGATTATTTTTTGCAAGAATTGCTAGGAAATATAAAGATAAAAAAGATATAGAAAATTATTTTGTATCAAACTTCTTGGCAGATAAAAACGGATATATAAAAAATTTTAGTGAAGATAATTATTTAAATTGGAAAAAACGAATAGAATCTTTGACATATAATCTGACAAATGAATTAAGTCCATATGCAGATCGATTTGAAGAGTTATTTAAATGGGAAGATCAACATCCTATATTGTTGAAAGAATATCTAGGAAAACGAATATCCATAGAAACTATGGCAATCTTGGATAATCTAGTAGGATATATTAAGAATTGGGATGATAATGATATAATATGGAAAGATCATAAAAAAATGGTAGAAAAATACAAAAACTTCTTGACAATAGATACTAAAAAGTGTAAACTGGCTCTAATGAAGGTTATTCGATGATTCATTATATTTATGGAAATGGCGAATCTAGAAAAGGGTTCGGAGTCTCTAGACAACAAGGTGTATCTTGGGGTTGTAATGCAATCTATAGAGATCACGAAGTAGATATTTTAGTTGCAGTAGATTATGGAATACAAGGTGAGATTATTGAATCAGGTTATGCTAGAAGACATCAATGTTATTTTAGCGATTGGAATTTATTACCAACAACTTCTGAGATATTATTAGAAGAAATGAAAAAAGGTTGGAAACCAGAGCAAATACATTACTACGGAAAAGATAAAGGTTCAATGGTAGTAAATGGTTCTGGTAGAGAAAAGGATAGAATTAAAAAAGAATTAGGTCTTCATGTCATCTACCCAGATGATGAAGATTTGATCACGCCAATTACAGACCCTAAAGATTGGGGTGCTGGAACGACAGCAGTACATCTAGCTTGTCAAGATGTGGCGTGTAGTGAAGTGTATATGTTTGGGTTTGACATTGCTAATTATAGTGATGGTGAGCGTATAAATAACATATACAAAGGTAGTAAGTTTTATCTACCTGAAGAAGCAGAGGGACGCAATCCTCATGACTGGCGACAACAGTTATATTTGACATTTAGAGAATTTTCAAATGTTAAGTTTACCTGGGTTAATAATGATTTTAAGTTTATTGAGAAAAGTCGGATTAAAGATTGCCCTAATGTGGAATTTAAAACATACGATAACATACGATAACATAAGGAGACAATAAAATGTCACTAGATAACATAAGGTCTAAGAATAGCTTAGACAAACTACTTGGTGCTGTTGCTTCAGAGAAAGCACCCACTGAGAAAAAATCATACACAGATGAGAGAATATGGAAAGGCGAGTTAGATAAGTCTGGCAACGGATATGCTGTACTTAGATTCTTACCTGCTATTCATGGTGAGGAATTGCCATGGGTAAAAATGTATTCTCATGCATTTCAAGGCCCAACTGGTCAATGGTATATTGAAAACTCAAGAACTACTATTAATCAGAAAGACCCTGTGTCTGAGTATAATTCTAAACTATGGAATACAGGTTTAGAATCTGACAAAGAAATAGCAAGAAAACAAAAGAGAAAGTTATCATACTACTCTAATGTTTATGTTGTTTCTGACCCTAAACACCCAGAGAACGAAGGTAAGGTTTTCTTATACAAATATGGTAAGAAAATTTATGATAAACTTTTGGCTGCAATGCAACCAGAGTTTCAAGATGAGTCACCGATTAATCCTTTTGACCCATTTACTGGTGCTAACTTCAAGTTGAAGATTAGAAAAGTAGATGGTTATTGGAACTACGATAAATCGGAATTTGAAGCACCTTCAAAACTATCTGAGGATGAGTCAAAAGTGGAAGAGATATGTCAAAAGTCATATGCTCTATCTGAATTTTCACAATCTACTAACTTCAAGTCTTATGAAGAACTTGCTAAGAGAATGGATATTGTGTTATCAGGTACCACTAAAGTAGGGAATGTGCAAGAGTCCCTTGAGAATGAGGTAAAATCACCTGATTCGAATCCTCAAAAAGAGGCGAAGTCTGCACCAACAGTTAAGGCACAAGATGTAGTGGGGTCAGACGATGACGACACTATGAGTTATTTTGAAAAACTTGCAAATAGTTAAAAAATAACCCTTGACAACATCGATGACATATGTTATTCTAACCTTAATACAAATGAAAGGAAAGATAACATATGTTGTCATTTTTTAATATCATGAAGAAAGGAAACTATATCATGGCTAGAACTAAAACTTCTAAAACTACAAAGATCAGAAATCTTTTTAATAAAGGTAATGACGTGACTTGGAAATCTCTAAGAAACACATTTGATCTTAAATCACCTGCTGCAATGGTAGGAAAATTAAGGAACGAAGGTATGATGATTTACGAAAACAGATCATCTAAAGGCGTTTCTTACAGAGTTGGTACACCATCTAAAGCGATTATCGCTGCAGGTATCAACAAAGTATTCGGTAAGCAAGTTGCTTATTCTGCGTAATACTGATTAATACTTAATATTAAGGGGCGGCTTTTTAGTCGCCCTTTTTTTTATATGTTTAACTGGTTTGAAAAATTAGTAGGATATTGTTTATTAGGTTATATAGGTTATGTAATAGTCTGTATGATACTAGGAACTTTTAATATTATATAGCGAATGAGGTTCCACAACCACAAGAACTTGTGGCTTTTGGATTGTTAAATTTAAACATAGATTCAAAATCATCATAACTATAATCTAATTCTAAACCCATTAGATATAATTCATAATCTCTACTTACTACTAATACATCATCAATTACAGCATCTGTACGTTGTTCTTCGTTAGTGTAAGACCATTGATATTCAAAACCAGCACAACCACCACCTTTAACATCAAGTCTAACAAACTTGTTATTATTCTTTTCACTTAACTCTTTTAATCTTTTGTATGCGTTGTCTGATAGTTTTATCATTTAGGTTCATCCCCACGAACTACAACTTTACCTTTTGGAATTGATTTTTCTCTAACAATAGAACCATCTGTCTTTTTAGAAATAGGATGTGAATCTTTATTACATGTCATAACGATTTCATGTTTATTATTAACTGTACTAAAGATATGTCTTGCAGCTGTAATTAAATACTTACCTGATTCTAATTCATCAAGAAAACCATTATCTTTGGCAGTTAAATCTGGTTTAGTAAAAGTAATTGTATCACCACACGCAAGAGCTGTGTGTCCGTTTACTTTCATATTACGACTAAGTGTCGTTGCTAATTCAACCATTTTACCTTTTAGAAATTGAACTGAGTCTTTTTCTGTAGTTGGAGTATAACTATAACTTTCAGTTTGTGAATTGTAATGTAGTGGATCGCCACCTGTGTCTTTATCTACTTGATAAGGAACTAAATGAATATTTGTATCTGGGTAATCTGAAATTCTAGAACCATCTTCTTCAATCGGAGAATCATTATATATTGGTTTATCTTTTTCACCACCTTCAATTCTATCAAACTTTTTATAGTCATCAAAGTAATTATGATCTTTTGTAGTTATTTCTTTATTAAAAATATCTACTGTTCTTAGTTTGTTTGCTAAAAGACCACTAACAATATTCTTTAACATATCTGAATTATTATTTGAATCGTCTGCTATAACAGTACGAAACTCTTTTTCAATATCTTTTACTTTTGAACCAACATCTTGTAATTGACCTGTGTCACCTAAATTAAATTCTGCTTTAGTATCTTGATTATATAAACTCTGTAATGTTCTAAAATGATAACCATTAGTATTTTCAAAGAAAAGATAAAAAGGACTTTGTGTATCAATAGATACTGCTTCTTCCATAAGAGATTGTATAAATTGAAATGGATGTACATTTGGTACAACATATTTTCTTATACCACTAGACTCCTCAATGTATAATTTTTTGCCAGTATTAATACTATAATCACTTTTCATAAGTGTTTCAAATATTTCACTTGGACTACCAGTTAAACTTTTAGATATTCTTTTTCTTAAATTAGTTAATGCCTCAGGTGACATAAAAGATAATTCAAATACTTCAGAGTTTGTTGATGCATCATTTCTCGCACCAATTTTATATACAGAGAACACATTATCTGTAAAATCAAAACATTTTTCAGCATCATTGCTTTCAAATCCTGGTGTGACTATTTTTAATCTAAGATAATCTTGACCTAAAATTTGTGTATTAGTTATTAAACTATTTGTGTCAAAACAAAGAATAGAACCTTTTAATGCATTAGAATAAATGTCTTCAAATATATTGATTTCTAGAATGGATGAACTAAGATTAATTGTTAACCCTGCTGATGTGATTAATTCACACTTCTCAATTACAAATTGACCTGCATACTGTACCGTACTCATTTTAAATTACCGTTTCTGATATTTTTTCTTTAAATTCTGCAACAAACTGATCTACATATCTAGGGTCTAGTAGTTTAATCTTTCTTTTTTCATCTTGTAATGCTTCTTCATATTCATAGTTAGTCACAGCAGTTGCACTTGGATATAAAGTGTTTGATGTACCAACATCTATTTTAGTTGTAGTATGACCAGACTCTTGACTAATTTCATAATGATGAACTGCATTAACACTTTCAACACCATACTTATCTTTTAAGTATAAATCAAATTGTTGTTGTGTCATTGGCCAATCATGGTATCTGTCTTTTACTTTGTTAAATAGTAAAACAACCCAATGTAAATTTATATCACCATATAATTTATGTGCGATCATTTCTGGTGTCTCACCTTCTTTAACATCGTAAGTATCAAAGACGGATGTATTTTCTTGTATTTTTGTTCTTACTACAACTCTTCTTAAAATATTAGTGACATCTTTTAGATTACCATTACCTTCAGAGTCGTATGGTATAACAGGAAAGTTTGAAAAATATGACATTAGTATCCCTCGAATATTCTTTCTTTAGTAATTAATTCCATTTCTGAGAACTCTAGTGTACACTGAGTTTCAACAGGTGGCGCACCTTCTTCATTAGGAGTAAATGTTCTATATCTATCACCACCATAAGTGACAGTAATATTTTCTAATACACATGTTGATATTTTTTGTAAGTATTGGTTTTCATTACCGTCATACATGTATTGTATATCAAATGTATTTGGAACTCTCATTTTTCTACCTTGTCTGTTTCCACCAACAAACTCTGGTGCTGCATTTGCTCTAAATGCAAATATAATATTTCTTACTTCATCTGCTTCTCTTTTATTCTTAGGTAAAAACTTAAATTGAAATTGAAACTTTCTTTTGTTTAAACCTTTGAATGCTAATTCCATTCTATCAGCAACAATAGCACCTTGCGCTGCTTCGTATGCTTCTCTTGTTCCTTGTAAACCAGGTATTGCACCAACAGCTGCAGTTGCAGTTTTCATCATACCTTCACTTAATCCCTCACCTAATCTTGACATTGTTGAACCAATAACTTCGGCAGTTGCAGCGCCACCCATGATTTGTCCGTAGGCATCCATTGCTGCGGCAGCACCTGAACCAATTTCAGTATCAACATAATTAAACTGATTAATATAAGTTGCTTGTGGTGGCATGTATAAAGCGATTGCAGTATCTAATCTAACAGTTGGTGCTCTTTTTAGATATGCAGTTGAACCACCTGCCTTTTTAGGTTTAGGTGTTTTCTTTCTTTCACTTAATGCTTTTCTAAAACCAGGGTCAACAGCATTTAAATCTGCGTGTTGTTGATTTCCGTATCCATTTTTATTAACTTCTTTTACAGCAGTATCACCATTCATTCTTGTAATGTATTGAGGAATGTTTGCTTGTGATGCATTTTCAATAACTGAAGTCTCACCATCTTTTCTCTCACCAAATCTTAATTCTGCGTCTTGTTGTTCATTGATATAGAACATAACATAGTGTCCTTGATTACCTACACCAGGTCCACCTGTCACATCTAAAGGGAAAGAGAATATATTAGTTGGTTTGTTAAACTCAGCACTAGACTTAGACAATGGTCCACCTTGTCTATTCTTATCTTGCAAACCAAGTGTTTTACGCAAGATACCAGATACTTTCTTGATACCATACGATGCTGCTGTTGCTGTTGCTTGTGTTTTTAAACCTTTTATTATACTCATATATAAATATTCCTTGACTATTGTACTATTTATATGTTATAAAGGAGTTAATAATGACTTATAGTGGCAGATACATACCAAGTAATAGAGAAAAATATAAAGGCAACCCATTGAAGATAATTTATCGTTCTATGTGGGAAAGACGCCTAATGGATTATTGCGACAAAACAAAGAAGGTAATTGAGTGGGGAAGTGAAGAAATAGCAATACCTTACATATCACCTATTGATGGTAAGATACATAGATATTTTCCTGATTTTTATATGAAGGTAAAACAGAAAGATGGTTCAAACAAAAAATTTATTATTGAAGTAAAACCAAAATCACAACTTAAACCACCATCAAAAAATCCTAAAAGAAGAACAAGAAGATGGTTATCTGAGGTTCACACATACGCAGTAAATAGAGCAAAATTTAACTCTGCAACAGAATACTGTAAAGACAAAGGATTTGATTTTAAAATATTAACGGAAGATCATCTAGCACCCAATTATAAATAATAGTAGGATACAAATATGGCAGTTTCAAAATACATAAAGGCAGTACAAAAAGCGGCTGGGGGAAGACCTAGAAGCACAGAGTGGTATAGAGACAAGATTAAAGAGTTTGGAAAACCAGGCGCTTCACAGTTGATCAGAGACGGTAAAAGAAGAAGAACTGTATTGTTTGGCAAACTTCAAATGTTTGTCTATGACCCAAAGTTAAAAGCAAAACTACCTTACTATGATACATTTCCTTTAATACTTCCTATTGAAACATATAGCGATGGGTTCTTAGGAATTAATCTACACTATCTACCAGTACCTTTAAGGATTAGATTATTAGATACATTGATTGACTTCACAAATACAAAAGATTTAAATAAAAGAACTAAAATACAGACAAATTATAACCGACTAAAACGAGTAAGATTAATCAAGCCTACACTGAAGAGGTATCTAAATAGTAGGGTAAAAAGTGATTTTAGAATAATAGATGCTGACGAATGGACTATTGCAACACTATTGCCAGTGGCAAGATTTAGAAAAGCATCAACAAATGAAGTCTGGCGAGACTCAAGAAAGATGATATAAAATTATGAGTAAGGATAGAATAGACATATCAGAATCAACGGCAGTAAGTATGCCTATGAAAAACCTTTTGGCCATAATCGCAGCAGTATGCGTTGGGGTCTGGGCTTACTTTGGTGTGTTAGAGCGTATTACCATGTTAGAAACAAAAAGTACGCTAGCAGAAAAAGATTTAAATCAAGCAGTTGAAACAATAACTGCTGACTTAGATAAAAATACAGAATTTAGAATTAAATGGCCAAGAGGTGAAATGGGGTCATTACCTGCTGACTCAGAGCAATTCATGCTTATCGAGCACATTGCTGGTCAAGTAGAGGGAATACAAAAAAGTATGGAAGACATGATGAACAATGGCGTTAACATCAAAAGATTACAAGAGGATGTAAAAATTCTGCGTGATGATGTTGAAAAATTAAAAGACAGTAATAGAAATATTATATATCAAAACGGAAACGGAAAAACTCAATGAAAAAAATAACAACACTTATATTTTTATTATTGTTTACCTCAAGTGTATTTGCACAAAAACTTTATGTTGGTGGTGAGAAGTATGAAAAAGATGGCGTTGTTGCATTGATATTACACTTAAATGGTAAGATGATTGAATGGGTCTATAAAGAAAACATAGGTCAATGTTTGAAATCAAAAAGAATAGCATCTAGAGAAGTTGGTGGTGAGAGAGTTGTATTCTCATGTAAACTTGTCAAAGGATTATTACAAGAAGATAAACAAAGTAAATACGGCATAAGACTATTAAAGGTATTAAACTAATGGCAAGAAGCAGTTTACTAGATGGGTTTGCATACGGAGTACTAAATGAAATCTTGGCAACTTTTAGAAGTCAAGATGGTTATGCTAAACCTTCAAAATACGAAGTAATTATTACACCACCTACAGGTTATAGAGGAACAGGTGGAACAGATAAATCAACAAATCCTTTTGGCGAATTACTGCGTGAAAAAGGAACAGATTTAGTAAGAAAAGTTTCTATGGAAACATCGCAGGTTTCATTTCCTGGTATGACTTTAGAAGCTCAAGAAGACACAAATATTTACGGACCAGTCAGAAAAATTGTGACAGGTCAAACTTTTGCAGAGATCAGTACAAGCGTTAGAGTATCTTCTGATTTTAAAGAAAGAAATTTCTTTGATGATTGGCAAAGAATAGCTGCAAACAGAGCAGATTTTTCAGTAGGATATTATGACGATTATGTTGGAACAATGCAAATATTTCAATTAGATCAAAATGATAGAAGAAGACATGGCGTAGAGTTAATCGAGTGTTATCCGTCAACAGTAGGTGAACTACAAGGTGATTATGGTAATCTTAACTCTTTATATTTACTACCTGTGACTTGGTCATATAGATATTGGAAAAATTTAACAGATGAGGCAGAATTGCCTAAACCACTTCTAGAAAGAATTGGTGATGTGTTCGTTAATACTGTTGAGCGACAATTAAGAAGTCGTGTTCCAGCAGTTTTAAGAAAACTATAATATTAATATATAAGGAGCGATAATTATGGCACTACCAAAACTGGCAACTGCAACATACGAGTTAGAGTTGCCATCTTCAGCAGAAATTATTACATATCGACCTTTTCTAGTCAAAGAACAAAAGGTTCTTATGATGGCTAGTGAAAGTAAAGAAGATAAACAGATAATTGATGCAGTAAAAAATATTATTAAAAGTTGTACTTTTGATAAAGTGGATGTTAATAACATCCCAATGTTTGATCTTGAATATATCTTTATCAAACTAAGAGCAAAATCAGTAGGGGAAACTGCGAAAGTCACAGTCACTTGCCCCGATGACGAGAAAACAAAAGCAATTGTTGAAATCAACTTAGATAAAATTGATATGACAATTAAAGAAGATCATACTAATATAATAAATATAACAGATGATGTTTCTTTGGATTTGAAATATCCTTTAATTGATGATTTCAAAAGTTTTGATTCTGAAGACAGTAATACATCAAAAAACTTTTTTGGTTTAATCAAAAAGTGTGTTGCGAGTGTGACTGAAGGTAAAACTATTCATAGAAGAATAGATTTTACTGATAAAGAACTTGACGAGTTTATTGATTCACTTAATAGTGCTCAATTATCAAAAGTTATGAAATTTTTTGAAACGATGCCTAGACTTAGACATGTGGTTGAAGTTGAAAACCCTAAGACTAAGGTAAAGAGTGAGGTTGTAATCGAGGGCCTTGCGAATTTTTTAGCATAAGCCTCTCACATGACTCGATAACGAATTATTATAAAACAAACTTTGCGATGCTACAACATCACAAATATTCGTTATCTGAACTAGAAGATATGTGGCCATGGGAGAGGGAGATATATGTTAACCTTTTGGCAGAGTATATAAAAGAAGAAAATAGAAGAAGAAAAGAAGAAGCAGAAAAAGCAAAAAATAGAACAAATAGGTAAACAAGGAAAAGAAGATGACAAAAGAAACAACAAATGTACCACATCCAGCAGATACAAATGGTGATGGTAAAGTATCTAAAGTAGAGCATGAAATGTTTTTAGAGTTTAAAAGAAAAGAACTTGAAGATGCAGATGCTATGCGTGATGCACAAAGAACAATGGCATGGTATTCTTTATATGGTATGTTATTGTATCCATTTTTAGTAATAGTCACAAATCTTTTGGGTTTTGAGAATGCTGGAAAAATACTAGGTGACATGGCAGGTGTATATTTCATCGCTGTCGCAGGTATTGTAGCTGCATTCTTTGGCGCTCAAGCAATGACAAGTAAAAATAAGAAGAAGTAATGTTATATCACATTCTAAATTTTATAAGTGGTATATCAGGTAAAATCTCTGTATGGTCATGGCAAAAACTATGGCGTAATAGAGAAGACGGTATCGGTTATAAATACTTTAGAGGTAAAAATAAATGACAGCTGCAGTAGAAAACTTAATCACAACTATTAGAAAAAAGAATGCTGAAGAGGAAGCTAAAGTTATATCACAAAAGAAACAAGAAGTTATCAATCAAGCAAAACAACAAAAAAGTCTAAGTGATCAAGCAAAGAGATCGCAAGGTGCGATTGATAAGTTTGTTGGTGATATGAAAAAAGGTAAAAAGACTAAAGGTGGTGAAGTCATTGCATCTAGACTTAGTGGTGTAGAAAAAGATCAATTAAAAACTCTTAACGATCAACTAGCAAGTGATAAACAAGCAATCACTAGTATGGAACAACAAAATAGATTGCAAGAACTCAATAACAAAATTTCAAAAGATCAGACACAAGCGACTAGAGAAATGGTCATGAGAACTAGAGGAATCAGTGAAGATGAATTAAAGTCTGAAGAACAAACAAGATCAGAATTAAAAATGCAGAAACAAGTATTAGAACAAATGCTTGTTAGCGATACTATGACTGCTGATCAGATAAAAGGGACTCGTGAATTTCAAGAAAAGTCAGAGAACATAGCAAGACAAGAAAAAAGATTAGAGACTCGTGCTAATAGACAAATACAAATGCAAAACTTAAAACAAACAATGTCATTAAAAGGCATTGGTAAAGGTCTAGACGGACTAAAAGGTTCTATCATGGGTATTGGTGGAAGTCTTAAAGGTGCGGCGAAAGGTGCTTTAGATAAAGCAGGTGGTGGACTAATGAACATGTTAAAGGTTGGTGGATTAGTTGCAGCATTCTTTGGTTTAAAAGCATTCTTAGATAGTAAACTATTTCAACAATTAACAGAATTTATGAAATCATTAGCACCACAGTTTGATTTAGTTTTTGGTGGATTTAAAAAATTATTTCAAGGAGATATTATAGGTGGATTAATGGACATCTTTATGGGTATCGGAGGTATGGTATTTAAAGTACTTGACTCAGCAGTCACAGGAATATTTAATGCGATTGCAAGATACTTTGGATTTGAGGGAACTGATAGTGTCTTTGGTGCGATAATTGGTGCGTTCAAAAAAATATATGAATTTATGTCACCTGTTATTGAACCTATCATTACATTTGCTAAAGATGCTTTCAATAGTATCTTCAGTGGACTAACAAGTATCTTTGAAGGTGTTAAAGCATTATTCTCTGGCGATTTTAGTATAGAAACATTTCTCAAATTGTTTGGTGGATTAGCAGACATAGCATTCGCTGGAGTAAGAGCAGCAATAAATGCTGTTGCAGGTATATTTGGATTTGACGGTATACCTGGTGATTGGTCAATTACAGGTGCTCTTATAGGTGCAGTAAAAAAAGTAAAAGAATTTTTTGGTAAAATATTTTCTTTTGATGTAAGTGGTTTTGTAAGTGATGTAAAAAATAAATTATTCTCATTTGGTACTATATTAAAAGGTCTTGGTGCAGGTGGTTTAGCAGCTGCTAAGGCAGTATTACCAGGTGGTGAATCACCAGCAGAAGCATTTAGAAGAGTATTTGATAGTTATACTAAAGGTAATGAAGTTTCTACAGAAGCTCTTAATTCAAATCCATACGAAGGTGGATTTAATAATGTGGACGAAGTTGCTTTAACAGGAGGTGGTAGATTTACAGATGATGCTGGATTGCCAGCACAACCTATTGTTATTCAATCAAATCAAAACAATTCTGTCAACTCAAGTAATACACAGGTTCAACAAACAGCAGTTAGATCGCATGATGAGATAGCAAGAGAGTTGACATCTTCTCATTCATAGGAGTATAAATGAAAAAAAGTGTTGATGATTTATTATTAGACTTAAACGAAGGTGTCTATGACCCAAATATATTTAAGGCATTCTTTTTAGCAGGTGGCCCAGGTTCTGGTAAGTCATATATTACAGGTAGAACTATCCCTAGAAGTTTAGGTCTTAAAGTTGTAAACTCTGATGATGCACTTGAAAGATTACTTAAAAAGGCAAACTTATCTTTAAGAATGCCTGATAGTCAAGCTGCACAAAGAGACCCAATAAGAGATAAAGCAAAAAGAATAACAGCACAACGAGAAAAAAATTATATCGAAGGTAGATTAGGACTTATTATTGATGGCACAGGAAGAGAATTTGATAAAATGTCAAAACAAGCAACTGATCTACAACAATTAGGATATGATACTTACATGATATTTGTAAATACCTCACTTGATGTGGCATTACAAAGAAACGCAAAGAGACAAAGAAATGTACCAGAAAGTATTGTGACTAGATCATGGAAAGCTGTACAACAAAATATAGGTAAATTTTCATTATTTTTTAAAAATGGATTTGTGATTGTCGATAATAATGATGCAGGTGAAGACATATTTAATTCTGTCTTCAAAAGAGTAAAAGCATTATTAAGACAACCAGTTAGGAATGGAAGAGCGAAAGAGTGGATAAACAATCAATTAGAACTGAAGAAAAGAAAATAAGAGTAATCTGTGTAAGAACTGGCAATAAGTTTGACCAGTGGTACGAAGACAATTTCAAATACATGATCGATAAACACTCTGGTTTAAAGTACGATGAATTTGTCGTTATCAGAGATAATGTGTACGAAGATGATTATGGTTGTTTTAATAAGTTGTTAATGTTCGATAGATACAGAGAAGAACATTATAGGAACATTTATTTTGACATAGATGTTATTATCAAAGGCGATTGTAATAAATTTCTTACAGATAAATTACATGTGTGTGATAGTCGTAGTTGGCAATCAGATGATTACTATAAGAATCACTTACAAATTTCTTCAGATATACTTTCTTGGTCTGGTGACTATTCTCATATACACTCTAAAGTTGCAGACAATCTAGACTACTATTATGTTAAGTATCATAATGGTATTGACAAGTATCTTTATGATGAACACGAACTCAAAAGACATAAAACAGGATATTCATCCATACAAACACAAACCAATCATGACGAATCAAGTATAGTATTATTCAATCAACATTACAAAACTATGAGATTATCTGGTTGGTGGCACAAATACACAATAAATCAACCTAAAAACCCTTGATTTTCCTCACTTTTTAGACCATATTTAACCCTTGACTTAGGGGTAATAACCCTATATTATTATTATATAAGGAGAGGTTAATATGACAATAAAAAACAATACACAAAAAATCTTATATGAAAATGATCAATATGAGACTAGATCAACATATGTTGATTATAATTCAGAGGGAATTATCTCTCTTGGATTTGACTACAATGAGACATTTATTACTGACCCATTTGCGTCTGAATGTTCTCGTTTTGTTCTTGACCCTATCAAAGATTATGGGTTGACAAAGAACCAAACAAATGATATGATTAAATATAACAAACTAGATGAGGAGTTAATATAATGAGTAAAGTAAAACAATACTATACAGATGATGCAGAGAAAAATGTTGATAACATTATCTCAAAACTAAAACAAAAGACAATTGATTATGCTACTGCAAAGAATGATATTCTTTCGTTAGATAATCTTAACTTGTTGAATATCGATGCAGAAAATATCGATGAAGTTTTAGAATACGAAACACAAGGTATATAATGAGTAAACAAGGTACAATTAATTTAACATATTGGAGAGAGTATGAAGACTCTGATGATAGATATGACCCGTATTTTAAAATACATCATACTATCTTCAGAAATGTACCTTTATCTCAACTTAAAAGATTAAATTCAGAAACATTTAAAAACAGAATTAAAAAGTATTGTGATAAACACTATAACGAAACTGCTAATAATTGCACTGGTCATAGTGGTGTTGATATGATACACGGTTCAGAGTACTATTACACATATGGCGAGGAGTTTAATTTACAGAAAGACGAAAGAGAGTATAATCATTTGTTTTATGATTATGGTCAAAAAGTAAATGGTAGACAATTCTTTAAATATGATTTTATGCCAGAATTAACAAATACACTTTAATACAATGGAGGTTGATAATGAGTGAAGTGAAAACAGAGGTCTTTTTTACAAAAGACAATTTAGGTAAAAACCTATACACAAAAAAAACATACTATACACTATGCATAGAACAACATGTTCTGGCAGATAACAAAGATCAAGCAGACGAGAAGTTTCTTGAGAGTGGTGGTATTAATCATAGTGAAGTGACAGATAACTTGGCAACGGCAAAAGACGGAGTTGAAACAACTATCGTTGATGCAAACTATGATGAGTCAGGTGATACAACTTATCTTGGAAAAGTTGCTTATGATAAAGATGATTATTTCGCAGAGGAAGACGGCAATGTAATTGTCGATACTGACATTGACGAAGATGAAAATCAAGGTGATGTTGACGAAGATGAGATACAACCAATCAATGAAAAAGCACTTAATGATTATGTGAAAGAAAAAGCAGAATCAGATGTTGATATTTCAATTGAATTAGAAAACGATAGTAAGTTAGGAAAATAACTTGAACGCACTAGAGAAAAACTTTGACATCATGACAAACTACAATGAGGTTGTAGTGGAACATGTTGCTTGGAATGGATTAGGTAAAGTTGCAAAAGTATTAGTGGACAAAAGTTTATCTGTCAAAGAACAACTTGAAAAAGCATATATGCTGACACAGAATATTGAAGACGGTTGGTGGAATAACGAACTTGTCACTAATATAAGTCAAGAAGAGGCATTACGAAGTACAAGCGTTGAAGATATTATGCATATCAATGGTGAGAAGTACATGGTTGATATGGTGGGGTTCAAACAGATCAACTAAATATAGCACTATGGATAACATGCCAAGTTTTAGACTAATACAACTGACATTCTTGTTAATGTTTTTGTTTATGTTAACAGGATGTAAGGACTATGATCTTAATCCGTTTACAACGGTGTTAAGATACTCAATAGAAAATCATACTGTAAAGGTTGAAGATAAAAAAGATAATGAGGTAGTGTACGATGAATAAGAAAATAGAATATTGGGAGTCGATTGCAGAGTGTATTATCACTGAGCAAATGGCACCAGACGGAATCGCAAAGTGGTTTGATAACAAAAAATTTTACTCTTGGTTTAAAAAAAGATACAGATGATAGGTTTCATAACATTTCTCACAGCAATATCTATATCGGCAGTTGCTGCCTTTTATAGTATTGTAGGACTTATGGCAATCTTTAGTGGCGCTGCAATGCAGATTGCTATTATGGGTGGAGTGTTAGAAGTTGGTAAACTAGTCACAGCATCTTGGTTATATCAAAACTGGCGAAACAAACTTGCTAGTTTTGCACTAAAAATATATTTGTTTATCGCAGTAATAGTTTTAGTTTTTATTACATCTATTGGTATCTTTGGTTTCTTATCAAAGGCGCACTTAGAACAAACTAATCCTACAAACAACAATGTATTATTAATACAACAGATAGACAAACAAATTGCATTTGAAGATAAACAAATTAATAGATCGCAGAATACATTAGATAGATTAGATGCTGCTCTTGACAAATATATTGATATGGAATATGTGACTAGAGGTTTAAAAGAAAGAAAAAAACAAGAACCTGAAAGAGAAGCACTTAACATAGTTATTACAAATGCAAACAAAAAGATCATAGAACTTAATGATCAGAAATACGAATTAGAAAGAGAAGTATTATTACAAGAAGCAGATGTTGGGCCAATAAAATATATTGCAGAATTAATATATGGTGACTCAGCAAAAGATATGTTGGACAAAGCAGTTAGAGGATTAATTATTATCTTCATATTTGTATTTGACCCACTTGCAGTATTACTATTAGTATCAGCAAATGTATCATTTAGAACAAGACAACTTGGAAAAGAACAAAAGAAACAAGACAAAGTAAAAGCATTAGAAAGAAAATATAGATCATTGCAAACTAGACATAGAAATAAAATGAAAAAACAAAAGTCTATTGCAAATAAACAAGTAAATGAAACAGTAGAGAATGTAAAAGGAATAAAAAAGGTCACTAGAGAACAAGACGGTGTATCTATGACAACTTACGAGTAATATTATGAAAGTAGCGATTATTGGTTATGGAGTTGTTGGTAAAGCAACACACAAAACAATTCAAAGACAACACGAAGTAATGATACATGACCCACATGTGGGTATGCATTGTGTATATCAACAAGCAGATGTTGTGTTTATATGTACACCTACTGAACATGTTGACATCTATCTAGAAAAATTAACAAAACATCCATATGTTTATGTAAGATCAACTATACCATTTACATTAGTTAAGAATAAAAACTTTGCAGTATACCCAGAGTTTCTAACAGAGAGATATGCTAACTATGATGCTTTAAATCCTAAGTGTTCGATTGTTGGTGGAACACCAGAACAGTTTAACATGTTAACCAAAGTATCTATTCATAACAATTTTCATTACACAACAGCAGAATATGCTGCCTTGGCAAAACTATCAACAAATTGTTATTTTACACAAAAGGTCACTTTTGCAAACATATTATATAACCTATGTCAAGATCATGGTTTAGATTACAACAAACTAAAAAATACTATGGCTGCAGATGAGCGTATGTGGATACATGATCATTGGGATGTTCCAGGCCCAGATGGTAAGTTAGGTTATGGTGGTAAATGTTTTCCTAAGAACGTTGAGATTATGAGAAGTCTTGTAAATGAAAATGACGAATTGTATTTTGAAAATTTAGTTGATTATAATGATATACAAAGAGATAAAGATGCTAAATGAAAAAATTATTGCAAGAGGTGAAGAATTAAAAACACTAGAAGGTCACGATAGACTTCAATATCTAGTAGATTTAGCAAAACAAGTAAAACCATTATCAGACAATCTAAAAATAGATGATAACAAGATAAGAGGTTGTGCTAGTAATCTATGGGTAGTAGGTAATAAAAACGCAGATGAGACAATGACCTATGAACATGACGGCGATGCCTTTATTACAAAAGGTACAGCAAAGTTAATCATAGATATAGTAAATGGTGAGAAAGCAAGTGATGTAAGTAAATTAACACTTGAAGATTTTAAACATTTAGGTATCAGAGAATTACTAACAATGCAGAGACAAGTAGGTTTCGCAAGTTTAATCGAAAAAGTAATAAAAATAGCAGGGGTTGGAAACTGGGCTCTTGACAAACATGGAAAAATGGAGTAATATAGAAGTATGTTAGGATTATTTTTTATAGGAATACCATTCTCAATCTTAGTATTATATGTATTGATAAAAGTAAGAGAGCATGATAATAAATGATTGATATGAAAGTTTACAAATGGCCATATGATACACTAAAACAAGTTAGTGTTCCATGTGACCCTACTGATTACAAAGATGAGTTTGAAGAACAGATGAAAACGTTGATGGTTGAATCTAATGGTATAGGTTTGGCTGCAAATCAAATCGGAATGACACAAAGGTTCTTTTGTATAGGACACAAATACTTTATGCATTTTAAAGAACCAACAGTAATATACAATCCTATGATTGTCACAAAATCAAAAGAAGAAATGGTTGACGAAGAAGGTTGTTTATCATTTCCAAATGTATTAGTAAAAGTTAAGAGACCTAAAGGAATAGAGGTTGCTTATCAAGACAATAAAGGTAAATCACATACAGCAAGATTAATCGGATACGAGGCAAAATGTTTTCTACATGAAAATGATCATTTAGACGGTATCTGTTTTAATATGAAAAGTAAAACAAGATGGTCTATGAAAAAAACACTTAGACCAAAGAAAGTAGAAAGGGACCATAGGTTTATATAATGAATTTAAAAGATAACTTACCAAGTGTTTTTATAGTACTACTGTTGTTGTTCTCATACACCTTAGTATATAATCACGCAAATAATGATTACAAACCTCAACCTCAAAAAATAAAGGTACAAAATGATTAGACTATTAGACAAAATGATCATAGGCTTACAATGTCTCAAAGATTATATTATAAACAAATTTTATATGCCAAAGGGTGCAATAGTCACTCAAGAAGAATGGCTTAAAGGTTATAAGGAGTGGAAGAAGAAAAAATGAATTTAACATTAGCAATATTATACAGCGCTGTGCCTTTTATATTGGTTGTAGGTATGTTAGTGTTATGGAATAAAGAAAAACCTAAAGATAAAGAAAACTACAAAGCAGATGATTGTCAATGAGCATAAAACAAAAGATAAAATTTAGACGATTTCCAACGGCAGATGAAAGATCGCCAAGGAAAGGTATAGTAATAAAAGATACTCGTTATAGTGAGGAACATATAAAACAGATGACCGACCCTAGACACAATCAATGGGGTGCAAATGGTTTACCTGAAAATTTTACAGACAAATATCATGAACAAGAGGGGGACGAATGAGTAATCAAAGAAAAGGTAAAATGCAATCAAGACCAGATCAACCAGGGTCTGAAATGGCAGTATTTAAGTTTTTCAAAGAGGCTCGCATACAATTAGAAGATGCAGGTCATGAAGATGCTGCATTTTATTTTGAACAAATGCAAGATTGGATTAGTAGTGGTAAAAAATTACCTACTGATAAGGATACAATAATAAAAGCATTAGGTATATGATAAAGTTAGATGACAAAATTAAAGAATTAAACTCTACAAGAGTTTTCTC
>Ga0181397_1000069_pt1 | contig 35068 bp, 34 predicted proteins | sample 20SPOviralmetaG_FD_130126 | JGI IMG/M metagenome (GOLD analysis project Ga0181397, IMG submission 130126) | Marine viral communities from the oligotrophic San Pedro Time Series (SPOT) site, San Pedro Channel, CA, USA - 20 SPOT_SRF_2011-02-23 | ecosystem: Environmental > Aquatic > Marine > Strait...
AGTATTCTTTATCAACTTTGTGTCGTAGAATTACTGCTGAATTGTTTGCTCGACCTCGTTGCGGGTTGGCTTCCCACCAACTACCGGTCTTTGAGGAAATCATCTCGTCATCGTCTGCTGAAAACAAAGAGATAAGTGCGGCTCTACGAATACCGCCAGCTAAAACTGCATCAGCGATGTAACAAATCATATCATGAACCTCGATTGGCTCTAATTTATCGCCGTCTTCTTTTTCACTCAACACACCTTCAACTTTTACTAAACATTCGCGAAGTGGTTGTGGTCCCGGTGCCTTACCGCCAGTAGTTACAAGCCTTGCACCCTTTGCTCGGATATCACTAAAATCAAATCGTAATCTAGATGTGCCTTTAAAGTAGGAGTGAATAAGGGCTTTGACTGCATCTGCCCAACCTTCGATCGAATCAGAAATTAAGAAGCGACGAGTTCTTTTAGTGTTTGGCTTGCGAATTTCTGGTAGTTTCTCAACATGGTGTGCCTGTACTGAAAAACCAACACCGGTTCCACCCAATAATAAAAACATACATTCAGAAAAAGCATCAGCATGATCTATTGGCATGTAAGCACAATTATATACACGATTTGGGGCAACCTCAATTGGCTTGCCAGCGAACTGCATTGACCGCATAGAAGGTAAAATTTTCTTTGATATGACATAGTTGTCATAGACTTCTTTAATCTCACTCTCTAATTCTGGGTACTTCTTAATATGCATATTCATATTGCGAGTACAAAGTTCTACCCAATTTTCCCTACGTTCCTTTTCAGGATCATACTTTGCGTACTTCATGTGTACGGTGATGTCTGACAGAATTTCTGACGCTCTTTGCATTATTTGTTCTCCTTTTTAAATTTCTTGTAAATATCGGCTAATTTTTGCTTTTGGTTCTTAGCAGCTTCTTTATTAATATCTGTAATGGAATTACCATCCGGCTCTAAGACTTCCAATAAAACATTGGATGTGTCCATCTTCATTGGATAAACAAGTCCGTCTGGTCCATTTCTATTTTTTGCTACGAACATTCTAGCCGCGTTAACATTCTTGTCCTCGATCGTCCGAGATAGAGTAAATATGAAGTCTGCGACAAAACATTTGTTGAATGCTTCAGAAATACTTTCCATTGTAATAACTTCCGCATTTAATCCCCCACGGTTTGTTTGTGAGGCAGTCCAAATAGGGCATTTAAACTCTTGAGAAAGCCCTCTTAAGTTCTCATAAATCGTCTCTAACTCAATTCTTTTTTCATTATAATTGTTTCCAGTTGGTTTCAAAAGGTCAGCATAGTCTACAATGATTGTTCCAATCTCAATTCCACGGTTCTGTAACTTACTAAGATGATTTCTCAATGTTAAGACAGAGGCTGACTTAGTTGGATACTCTTTTACAATCACATTGCCCTTAACATCTTTAACTTCATCGTAGATATCGTCCTTGCGATGATAAAGATCTTTTAGGTGGATCCCTGTTAAACAAGAATCATAACGACCTGCGACAACAGTATCACCCAACTCTAGTGTGAAGTGAACCACTGTCTTGCCTTCAACTAAAGCTCGTGTGCCCAAGTGGACAAGAGCCATTGACTTACCCGCTCCAGTTGGAGCAATAACAACACCCAACTCACCTGCTCCTAAGCCACCTTTGCTAATCTTATCGATTAGATCCCAACCGGTTGAAACTGGGTCTCTGTGTGTTAGTACAAACCTTTTCTCAAAATCAAGTTTGTAATCGTACCCATAAGAATTGTCTGAACCTAACTTTAAAGCCTCATTAATAAGAACTGATATCTCATCAAAGCTAGCTTTTTGAAGTAAGTTCGCTGACTTCATTAGAGCTTCTTTTAGCTTTTGCTTGCGACAAAAGTCTAATGATGTGTGCTTAACATATTCTTCGTCATTTACAGCGGGGTTTGCTTGAATCCTAGCAAAGAAATCACGGACTTGCTTAACTAAGATTGGATTAGATTCATCCAGTTCTGTTCGCAAGATTGTTGAAAAAGCCTGTGAAGACGGGTGTGTCTTGTATTGTGCTTTGTAACCAAACAACTTATCAACAAACTGCTGAAGATACTTTTGTTCTAAGAACTCTGCCTTAAAGACCTCTCCAACCTGATCACAGAAAGCTCTATCTTCGAACATAATCTGTACCAAGTTCTCTTGGAAATGTTTTCCAAACTTTGAAAAATCTTTATTTAGCATTAGCAATCCTTATACGGTTCATGGATGAATACAAATCATCCCAGTTTAATTCAGCAAATCCGTCTTGCATCATCATTTTAATAAACTCAGTGCGAGCGAACTCTAGTGGGTAGTTCTCTACCGACTCTTTAATCACCCTTGTATTCTGAGGGGATAGAAAGACAGTTCCCAGATTCATAACTTTATAGTTTTCTTCAATCAAACTTTTGTGCTCTGTTATCTTTTCCCAAAATCGGTCTTCTACTATAGCAGATTCGAACACATCTTTCAAGAGGCAATCTTCTTTATCCTTCAAAAAAGGCATTCTTTTCGCTACTGTCTTGAGTCCAATGCCTCTTACACCGGGCAGGTTATCACTCTTATCTCCCACGATAGCCCTCGCAAGTGCGAAGTTTGATGGGTGAATATTGTACTCTTCTAAAATATTATTCTTATTTAAGATCTGCTTCTGTGTTGGACGAAGCAGAAGTGTTGACTCATCCAATAGTTGGAAGTAGTCTTTATCGCTTGATACGATCACCTTCTCTTTATCTTTGAACCTCTTGACTAAAGCCCCGATAATATCATCGGCTTCAGAGTAGTCAATGTTGATTTGGCAAAGTGGCAACTGATTGAAGTATTCAGCGAGCCTAATCATCTGCCAGATCTTATTCTGTGCTTCTTGCTTCTCTGTCATGTTCTTAACACTTCGGTTCAGCCGGATAGGCTTTCGCCCTTCCTTATACCCTTTATTAATCTTCCTCCGCTTGGATGAGCCTTCACGACCATCCCAACAAATATAAACCTGTGTTGGTCTAATCTCTCTACATAACTTTTGTAAAATTTTTAAAGAGCCTTTGATTCCTCCGATTGGTTGTCCGTTAGAAGACAACGAAGGATCAACGATGTAGGCTCTGTAGTACATGTTTAACATGTCTACGATCATAATTCTTTCCATAAAAAAACCCCTGCTAGAAATGATATTCTAGCAGGGGTTGGAGGAGAAGTCAAGCACTTTGTCTATGCCTGACCTCAGCAGGGTTTCTTTTATTATTTTTTCTCTGTATCTTCATAGAAGTCGCTTGAGTCTCCAATTCTTTTATCAAACTTCATTACTACTTCGTCTTCCAACAATTCAATAACTCTGTTGTAGAACTTCTCTTCTTGTAATTTATTTATCCACTGCTTTGACTGGAACTTATCTTTTGATCCATCTTCATGATGTAGAGTGAACCATGCTCCAGCATTTGTTAGTTTATCAGACGACTTAACGGCTTCAAACCAACTTTCCTTATCCATAATTTTTACTTCATCTCCAGCCCACAAGATCTTAAAATTACATTGACGACCTTGAGTTCCGAAACGAGACTTCTGAATCTTCGCTTTAACCTCGGTACCAATCCTAAAACCTTTATCATCAAAGATAAAAGACGACTTACCTTTGCGAGCAGTTAGCCAGACTCTTAAAGAATAAGAATAAGCTAAAGCTTTGCCTCCCGGTGCGAAGTAAGGAGTCGTAAGAGCTTCTGCTGTGTTTCTAGTGATGTTAGTTTTTAACTGATTTAGAATTAGCAGAGTTGACTTCGTGTTAGCGATTGGCTGAATTAGCTTTGCCATACCCTTTGATAGAATACGAGGCTTTACCGCCATTGTTGATAACGGATTAAAGTCTGATTCAATATCTGATACCGATGGAGTTAAAGCCATACTATCCCAGATAAAAAGCATTTGACTATCATTGTTAGCCAACAGACTCTCAATAGTTTCTAACACAAACTCTACCGAACTTGCTTGTACATAAAGCAACTTCTCAATATCACAACCAGCATTTGCCAAAAACTCTGGGTCAATAGAGTTCTCTGAATCAAAATAGATTACATCTATTCCTATTCTTTGAGCATTGCCAGCGATTTGTGCTGCCATGTAAGACTTACCAGTTGCTTCCAAACCGGCAATCTCACTTATCTTTCCTACAGGAATGCCACCCCATGTGCCTCTTTTGATAATACCATCAAGCCATTTACATCCAGTTGGAATAAATTGGTTAACCTCTGTTGGGTTATCTTCTGCTAATGAGAATGCTACATTAGTTCCTGCTTTTTTATTAATTAACTTTTTCATGTCGGCTATGTTTAACCGACCAATTGCTGTCGCTTTCGCCATTTTCCCTCCGTAGTGAAAGGGGGGGAGCGATTGCTCCCCCCCACTGATTAGCTAGCTAGCAAGTCCTTGAAAGCATCATCAACGGATGAGCCTCCCGACTTATCTGTAACAACAACTCCATCAGAGTCGTTACCACCATCTTCACCAAGTAGGAACTTGTCTAAAATAGCACCAACCTCTTCCTTAGTCTTAACTTCGAAAATCTTATCAAAGTCGATTTCAGTTTCCATAAGCTCCTTCATAAGAGCATCATCAGACGAAATCTTAGATGTCTTACGACGGGCAGTAATATTAGTAGATGGAAACATCGCACCGGGTGCTTTGCCGTAAACCAAAGCTAGGTCGGTGCCTGCGTCGGCATCTGTAATATCGCCATAGTCAGGATTTAGAACTAGTTGTAGCAAGTTTTCATAGACTGTCTTGCTGTAGCCCCAAACCTTAGTACCTTCATTATCTTCTCCGCGAACAACAACCGGTGAGAAGAAGCGACTCTTTGCTACAAGCTTACGAGCCAACTGCCGGGACTCATCGTCACCATCGTTGTAAAGCTTAGACACAAAATCACACACAGGGCAATCGTCACCAAAGTTCTTCTTTGGGCACAAAAAGCCTGCCTTCTCTCCCACATTGTAGTGAAAGTGAAAGTGTTTAAAGGGATCACCATCTGGTGAAGGTAGAATGCGAATAACATTCTCTCCGTCAACTGGCTTCCAAAATTTAACGCCGCTACCGTTACCGCCCTTGTTGTGTAGATCGGACAACTTTTGCCGCATTTTTTTAAGATCAATACCCATTTATTCCTCCGTTTTTTCTTGGGTTATCTGGACAACATTTGTAAATGCTTCCATATAAACATGATTATCTGACCAGTCTGACTCTATAATCTTAAAAGAAGATTGTTCATTTTCTTCTTTTATTTGGTCATTTATTTTTTCTATAACACCGGGGGTCTCCAGTGCTGTCTTACTCATAACGAAATAGTAACACTTTTCTCGGATGCTGTCAAGAGGAAAATACAATACCTCTTTTCCATCTTCTGGATTAACCGTACCAATCGTAGCAATTCTATTGACTTCCATTGGCTCCTCAACATTTGAAAATAAGTCTTCAGTGTTTTTTGTAAAGTTAATCGTGTGAAACATTCCCGCTATTGTTTTCGAAACATAGTCTTTCTTCTTGAGAAAAGCAACCTCTTGCCCCTCTAAGATTTTAGAAGCATCATAAAGATAGATTCTATTGAACACTCCAGACCTAGCCATCTCTTGTAGTATACCACATGTCGCTCGCTCTCTTAACTTTTGTTTGTTAGACAAAAAGTTTTTTTCTGGTTTTATGTAGTGAATCGTAATTTTTTTATCTTTAATTTTTTCTAAAATTCTAAGTACTGAGCCAGTGGTTTTTCCTCCGCCGAACAAAAACACATGTACACTATTATACTTTACTTCGCGGCTGATGTCAAGCTTTGTTTCTGTCTCATACTGTTTGAAAGTTTCTTGCCTTTCAAGCTCAATGTTTGTTACACTGTCCAATCCAACCTTAAAAGATGTGTCAACATTAATGATATCATAAACACCATATTGTGCCAGATCATTAACAACCTGACAACCTCCTGTACCAATCCCAATTACCTGCATAATTCTTTCATCTCTCCGTAGTTTAGTCCAACTGAAATGTTAACTTTAAAATCTCCAAAGCTAGTTTTGCCGTATGTAGAAACCAATTCTTTTAAGATATCCTTATCCCCCTCATCGTAGTCGATCAAAACTGAATCATGGATCACTGCTGTAATATAGCTTTTCTTACCCTCTAAAAGCTTATCCAGCTTGAGTGTCTGTTTCAAACAAACATCAGATGCCGTGCTTTGAATCAAGTAGTTTAGAGCATGGAAGTCATCACTAGCAATCTTACGATCAAAAGGTGTTGTGATGATGCCGTCTCTGTAATATGTTGATAAGATTTTCTCCTTATCATAAAACTTACTCATTGCCGCATCTTGTGAGTTTGGATTGTAAAGCCAAGCAAATGCCCTCTTCTTCGCATCAGATCGCTCTGTATCGCTTCCAAATATATTCTTGATGTTCCAGTCGTGGATATCCTCTTTCGGCTGTTCTACACCATTTAAAGCTTGTAAAACACGAAGTTCATTCGCATTGAAGTCTAGCTCTAAGAACCAGTGGTTGTGTGGCTTCAAAATCTGCCGGAATCTTTTATCAAAAGCTAAGACTGGAAAGCTAGTTTTCTGTGTTGAAAGGCGACCAGTCTTGCTTTTAAATATATTATAACTGATTTTATCAGTGCTGTTCAGGAACTTTTGAGCCGCAACAAAGTCTGTTTTCTTCATGAACCGCTGATTTAACTTGCTCTTATCAACGATAAGTTTTTGACCAGCGATCTTAGCTAATAGCAAATTAACATCCTTAAGAAAATCATAGTTGGCTGGCTTGCTAAAGTTCTTAAAGACAAAATCTGTGATTTGTGTTTTGTTTTCATAGAAGTCTGTTAGGAACTTATCTGGTACCAAATCATAAAAACAATGGTCATCTAAACTAACTTTTGCTTTTCTTAGTGAATTAATAAATGCCTTCATCCGTTTTGTAGAAGACTGCCATTCAGTGTGTAGGTGGTCCGGTAGTGATACATCATCTATACTGTCCACACCCGCGTATAGTTTCGCGTACTCAACATTACTAGAAATAAAATTAGGACTAGCATCCCAAGTCTGGGTGAAGTCTCGTCCAACATCTTCTTTGTAAATTTTGCCGTCACTGTAGTAGCCAGCGCACTCAATCTTGTTATCAAGGATTTGAAAGATCATCTGTTAAATACCTGCTATTTTCGCCAGTTCTTTTGTTGAACTGATCCTGTGCGGATATAGTAACACCATCGTTAGATCTTGTCAAGTTGTTTTGTGCAAGTGGTATTTCACGAAAAGCAGCGGTACCTAGATTATATTTAATGTATTCAAGAGCTTTTCTTGTAGCCAATTGATCATTTTTTAGCGATTTAACAATTGCAGTAACATTTTTTAAATGGAATGATTGTCTTTTATTGCTTGCTTTTAAATTCAATTCTGCCAATCTAAACTTGTAAAAAAGAATTAATTTTTGTAATAAAGGTAAATTTAGCTTTTCTGAAGTTGGACTTTCTCTATTGACTAGTTTATATCTTATAGAGTTGCAAAGTTCATCAGAGTTAAAAATACTTTGTTTATACTGTCTATTTGTTTGATAAAAAGTAGCATAAAAGCTTTTTAAATAAGTCATAAATTCTTCAAAATATTCATCACCATCATATGAAATATAATATTCTCTAAAAATATCTTTAATAGTGTCTTCTGTTTTGTTTTGTATTTTTTCTTCAATGAAAGGAAATAAATTATTACTTCGAATATTTGCAACTATCCTCCATGGAATGTTTCTATCAATTTTAAATCCATATTTTCTACATAATTCTTGATATATTGGAAAGTTGGGATCGTTAATAAATGAAGCAGCTAGTTTATCATCTCCATACTCGCCAGAGTATATTTCGATAGCCAACCCTGTGTTTAAAACAGTTGACTGTCCAGATTCACCATATGCTAATCTAGTAAAAGCTTTTCCATTTTGTCTTATATATTCAAATAATATATTTGTAAAATCTTCAAAATTTTTAATTTTATCACTCTGCTCTAATCCAACTAAAACATTAGAATAAAAATCTTCATATACAGACTGAATATAGCTGTTGTATCCAACAATCGGGCTTTCCCATGCTCTGGTTGGTTCAAGGGTGTTTGAAAAAAATCTTGTTGGACCGGCTTCTGTATTTAATCTAAAAATTGTTTTATAATGCTCTCTCATTTTTCTAAAAGCATTTGCAACAAAATTCAAAACTGCTAGTTGTTTTTTATCACCCTTCTGTGAAATGTAAAGTAGTTTTGATTCATTTGGGAAAACTGGTGTGCCTTCCTCATTTACTCTACCGTATAAAGGTAAATTATTCCATAAATCAAATTGATCGATGGCGGCTGGATAAAACTCTTCGTAAGTCTCTCTACTTTTGTATAACTCTTTTGTGTTAGAGTTTTTATTTGCAAAAGGAGTATTAGCCATTTAGAAGTTCTCCTTAATATCTTTAAATATGTCTTTTTGCACACCCTCTGTTTCCTCTACTTCAGCCCTTGAAATTGATGCATTTGGACCGATTCCGTATTTAGCTAGAGTTTCCGCATCTAATCTTAAGATCTCTTCGAAGTAATTTGCCAATGACAAGCCGACTCTTGTTGGTGGGATATCGTTAGTCCTGTTCTGTCCATCTTTTACAGACTCGCCCCCCTTAGCCTTTGCTTGTCTTGGGTGCCAAAACCAAGTTGCGGTCAAGTTTGTTGTATAACTGCCTAAACTAATTGAATCATTTACTCTTTGAATTGCATAATATCCAGATATGCCAGGATCAAAATCATCGTTTTCAATGCCCAATAGGTTGGATGGAATGCCAAAAAAGCCCCCCTTGAAAAATACATTGTTGCCAATTGTTTCAACATTCGCAGAATAATGATATCTTAATAAGTTTGTTGCTGTATCTCTAAGATTTTCAGTCCATAATGCAAGTCTCATGCCTGCAAAATCGTTTGCATTAAAACTAATATTTTTCAACAAGCCTTCATCAGCACCAATCTTAATATGTGGGCAGCCAAACTGAATGTCATTGTCTTCTCTAAAATTAGTGTTTGCAACTTTTCTTTTTAAGTAAGCACTGCCAATTGGCGAGCTTGGATTTCTTACTAAAGAATAGTGAACAAAAGTTCTTACATCTGTTCTAGTTCTAGTTTCTGATGTTCTTTTAACTCTACCTGATAACTGCCTGAGTGATTGTTTGTTTGTCGTATGATAAACATCTCTAAACAATTGTCTTGTTTGAGATCCAGGCTGCATTTCAGTTAGATAGTTTGTTCTTTGGATTGATCCAATTCTTGTTTTACCAAAAGTATCTATTGTATTGTCTTCTAGAATAGAGGGCACTAGCTTCTTTACAACATCTTCAACAAACTCACCTAAAGTAAAAATTAATCTACCTTTCTTGGTGTAGTGTTCGTAAAACCATTTTTGAAAATAAGTCAACTCAACTAAAACATCACCCATGTTTATAACATACTCTTTGCCTAAAGCTCTAGCATTAACATTTCCTAGGCTAGTAAAGTGTGCAATTTTTCTATCGTCTTCATTAAGTTGTCTATATGCTGCCGCAATTAAAGCTCTAACTGAAAAGAAAACTATGTCTCCAAACTTTTTATCACCAGCGGAAGTTGACTTAAGACCTTTTGGAGCATTAAAAGAAGAGCCAGCAAGATTATCTATTAGTGTCTCTTTCTGCTTTGCATTAGCACCCTCTATAGAACTTAAAATAATATTATCTTTAAAATCTGCAACAGAAAAACTAGTTGGCATCTCATACAGAAGGATGTCCCTTAAAGCACCTTTTGTAACTCTGTCTTTAACAACCAAATTCAAAAATGCCTTCATGGAGAAATCTCTAGTATTATTTGTATTAGAGGCTGTTGATTTTGTAGCAAAGTTTATCTTAAAAACATCCATGTGTGACATCATACTGTCAAGAAAGTTAGGCTTAACATACAAAGACAACTTGTCTTTCAAGCTATTGATTTCAATATTTAATGTTTTCAACTGCTTCTTCTCTATATTAACTTTCTTTTCTAATTTTAGAATTTGATTAGTTTGTTGAGATTGTCCTCTAATCCTGGCGGCGCCTTTTCTTTTCTTTACGATTAGTCTAGATTCTTTTATTGACTTTTCTAATTCTTTTCTCTTTTTTCTTTTCTCTGTATAGGATTGAATAAATTTTTTAATTTGTGGATTTTCAGTTGAAAGGGCATTAATTTCTGGAATGTTTTCAGTTATTGAAATATCACTTGTTTCTTTTAACAAATCAAAATCTTGTTTTGATGTATAATCTACAGTAAGTCTTACAGAACCATTTTGCTCAATATTGAAATTATGCTTGTAATAATTTAAAATAAATCTTTTTCTTTCTCTTCTTAAAATTTCTTCTTGAATCGTCGGTGGAATGATAGTAGGGTCTGTAAATTTAGTGTTTAGTGAATACCCGTACTCCAACACGATTTGTTCTGTCTCTTGAGACAAGGGAGCCATAACCTTTAAAAAACTAAAAGGGGTTGGTAAGTCTCTGTTTGGAAAATTTAACTCTCTTGTTAGAATTCCTAAATTTTGGAAATAAAAACTTATATTTGCTTTAACATTTAAAAAATTACCAAATTGTGGGAACTCTCTTTGTGTTGTAACTGATTCAATACCACAACCGTCACCTCTTGCAAACTTAGAGCTTAGAATAGGCATAAATTCTTCTTCAGTTGTAAAAGAAGGAAATGGTACAACAAACTCTTTCCAATCCTCTCCTTTATTTTTTCTATATCTGTAAATTAATTTAATGAATGGCTGCAAGACAGCAAGTTCTGATGTGCCAATCTTAGTCATAAATTTTACATACTCATTATACTTTTTTTGTTCAACAGGGTCAATCTCTTTGTTCGCTGAATAAGATTCTTCAAACTCTTGATAAAGATTTGGGTTAAAAGATACAATATGTTCTTTACCCTTTTCTCTTACAACTTTTAGAATATTGTGATCATCTTCTGGTATATTTTTGCACAATTGAAGAGGAAAAGTGTCATCGTATAAAACTTTAGCTATGCCAGACCTATTTGCTAAATTTGTGCCTCTATTAATTTGAGGAGCAAATATATCAGATATAAACTGCTGTTTATTAAGACCACCTTTTGACAGTGGGAAAAACAAATTTAATGAGGAGTCAGAAGAGTTGCTCATGTTATAATCCAAAAATACTTAATGCTTCATCTAAGAACAGGGGTACTTGTACTACTTCTCCAAGTTCTACATGTTGCTCAGTTGGTTTTCCATTGAACCAAGCGATTACCCACCATAATTCTGGCGAGCCATAATACTCACTTGCTAATTTGTAAAACCTATCACCCCTTTTCCAAACAACAGACGTTGTTTCTATATCATTATACTCGATCTGATTTGGATATTTTAGTAATGTAACTGGTAGTTGCCTAATACCTATTTCGCCGTATCTTTTTTTAAATGCCTTTCGATAGCCTTCGGTGGCATTTATAAATTGTAGTGAGTTTCTGTATCTTGATATCGCCATATTATTTTACCAAATCTGTTATTAAGCTTCCTATCTTTCTAGCTCGATTGCCAATTGCATTTGCACTGGAAAGAGAATCGGTAACCAGTTCTACTGCTGCATCAACAGCATCAAAAATGCCATCACTTTGTTGGGCATTAAATGGAAGAGTGTCCCCTTGCAATGCATATGGGAACTGTTCTGAGTCGATAAACCCGCCAGTCTCAGGATCAAACCCAGGGGTTTCTTCATGAAGCACACTGAAACTAAATGATAGCTCATAAGACTTAGCATATACAGTACCACCTGCATCGTCTTCTACTATAAAAATACCATTAGTATCAATACCATGAGTAATGTTGATACCTCCATTAATATATCCCAACAGACCTCTGGTGGGGTTTGTGTAATCACAAATTAGATTTGCAAACTTAACTCTAATCAATGGAGGTGAGTTAATAATTCTAGTTTTGTTTGTTTCTGTTCGAACATAGCTTGGGTATAAGTTTTTTACGATTGTGTTGATATCTCTCATAATATCAATTGCATGTTGTTCATTGTAAGCAGGCATTGCTAATGAAAATGAAATTGCTCTTTTGGTTGATTGATAAACTGGAATGTCATCTTGACGACCAAACACAGAGATTGGGCTGAAGCTAGGTGTAAAAGTATCTTGTAGGGATTTCAAGTAAGCTGGGAATACTGCCGAATCGCCAGTTGTTGGAAACTCTAAAAATACATTAGCAAAAGGATACTTTGTTCTTAATTCTCTTTCCTCTGATGGACCACTAGAAAGCTTTGGATCTTCCTGTAGGGAGATGAATTGATTTTCTTGACTTCTTATCGCTCCAAATATTTTTTTATGAGACATAATATGTTTTCCTTATTGACCTGGAGGCAAGGTTGCTCTACCACCACTAACACCTGTAACTCTTACCGCAACTCCTTTTTGAATTTGATCCATCAAGGCTTTTTGTTGAGCTTCAAGATTTCTCTGGATTTTATCCATTAAATTTCCAATTTGCTGTAGTCCCTGTTGTTGCAAGGTTTGATTAAGTGCTTCTAGGTTACTTGCCACTTTTTCTGCTGCTACTGTTTGCTTGTTGATAAGCTTGTCGTTTGTTATTTGTCTTCTCTGTGCCCTTGTTGTATTTTGATCTGCTAATTGTTTTTGATCTTTTGCAGTCATAGCTGTCATTTGATCTGATTTATCAAGCAGCCGGTCTAGTTCTGGTCCAATACCTTTATCAATAAACCCTCTAATTGTTGCAACATCAAACCCAGTTGTAGCCGATAATTGTCGAAGCAAGGCTCTCTGCCCTAATTCACTCATGCCTTTAATTCTACCGCCGACACCAGCGATCGATTCAGCTAAATATCGTAGCCTCTCTGGTCTGGACATTAATATTGCTTGTTGGGCATCGAAGCTGCCACCCAAATTTGAAAGCAGCATGTTAATCTGCCCACCAAGTTCAAAGCCGCCCTCAACAGTGTCGAATTTATCAACAACTCCAAGGAGCCCACTAACACTAGTACCAAGTGTTCTAGCCGCCTGTTGGAATACACTGAATCTTTTTAAAGCTTTGCCAGAATCTAAGGTAACAAAGAATTTGTCAATTGACCTATTAAAATCATTAAACACTCTAGTAAATGGTTGTCCAGTTTGCCTAGCAAAATTTAACAAGGTTCTAGAAAATTTGTCTGCTCCTGCTCCACTTAAATTGAATCCTTTATTTAAATTATTTAATAAATCAATAGTTTCAAATTGTTCTACTCCAAATTTTTGATTAACTACAATAAGTTTTGTTAAAGCTTGCTCATTGTCTTTAAAAGTGCTAGAAGTCAATTCATTTAAATTGTCTCGCACTCGCAGGGTTGCACTAATCAAGTTGCTAAATTCAATGTTGTATGAGGATAGGCGGTCTTGCTGTTGTCTTAATGATAGAATGTATGCTCTGCTTTCGCCAACATTTAATTTATTTAATTGAATTCTGTATTGCTCGATTGCATTCACATTTTTTGAAAGAAGATCTCCTACAACCTTAATGCCTGTTGCTATTCTTGAGTTAGACTTAAAGATTTCCACTGCGGAGGCTTCAACATCATTCAACCCACCTTTTAATTTCAAAAAGGATCCGAAGAGTTCATCAGCCACAGTACCAAGTTTTTTCATTCCCTTAGCAGCTTCATCGGAACCGCCCTTTGCAGCCCCACTAGACTTTATTTTTGCAACATATTTTCCATATGCATCACTATCGACCTGACGGAGTTCATTTAAGAGTCTCTTCTCACGGTCGCTACCACGGCTAACACCATTTAGTGCAATTAGGATTTCATTCTTAGTCATTGACAGATTTTCCTCTAAACTAAATAGCTAGTTCAAAACATTATTTTTCGTTCTCTTTTTTGAAGTATTTTATAGTTTGATCAAATATCCATGATCGTAGCACAACGGTAAACGAGTATAACTCGGAGAAACTAAAGTTAGTTCTCATTGTCATAACGAACATTTGCTCATATACAGAGTTAATATACTCAGTCGTCAATCCAAAAAAAGCCTGCCCCGAGGGGCATACCTCCTTGATTATCATATCCGCACTCTTCACAAGTGTGCTCATAGGTTGTGTTAACATCTGGTTTGACTGCAACATAACATTTTTGCAAATATCTTGAGTCTCTTATAAGTAAAGAGTTTGCAAAAGAATTGATTGTGTTTGGGTTGGTATCACCATTTACTGATACAATTAACCTTCTGTGTGTTGTTGCAACACTATCTTCAGGCAAGTTGTGCTTCTTTCTATTCTCGATTTGATTGTTGATGTATTCTTCATCTTCTGAATCAAACAATTTGAACTCAACAGTAGCTTTAGATATGGGAGCTTCTACAACAAAAGTATTTCTATCGGTGATGTTGTATGCTTCAAAATCAATATCTAAATTTTTAATTTCGCTGATCTTGATTGTTTTATTATAAACAGCAGAACAGTTCTGACAAATAGATTTAAATTCGTATTCATCACCGTAGGCATTCTTTCTACAATTTAAGATAACTGCTAGTTTGTCGCCCGGTAACAAAGTTTTTGATAATACTCTATCAACACTAACACTCTCAATTAACTTATCAAAGACAACACCTCTTTGAACATAAGAGGGTGAGGTAATAATATCCTCTTCTTTTGTAGTCATAAATCTAACTTCAATTGTTTTTTTATTGTGCCATGGATGATTTTGTGGATAAAATCTGCCTTCAGATGGTAGATCCACAAAATCTGTAGGAACATTGTAAGCTGCTACATTTACAGTTGCTACTGTTGGCTGTACTGGTTGTGGTACAGCTTGAGCGGCTTGCATAGCCTTTTGCTCTTGCTGCTTCATGAACTGCTCAAATACCTCTGGTGGTATTTGGGTTCGACCCGAATTGTCTCTTGTCATTATTTCCTCTTATTTAGCCTAAAGAAAGCTTTGCCCAATCATATTGTACACTAACTGCAACATCTGTTAAGGCTTCGCCACTATATGATAAGGAACTAAATTTTAATCCTACAATCATTGCATTAAATATTTCCCAAGTCTCAACTGAGTTTCCATCTGGGTCTAACAATAATATTTTTACATTTCCCAAAGCTCTCACTAAGTTTTCTTTTGTGACATTCTTTGTTCCGTAAACTGATTCGTTCGCTGCCAACTGTGGATTACCAACTGCATCTAATGATTGTACTGCATCTGCTGTATTTACATTATCTGGGTAGTAATAACTTTGAGCTAAAAGTTTATTCATTAAATTAGCACCAACTGTGCCATTACTGTTATCTAAGATTTCTCTAATTGTAAAGTTGATAGCATCCCATTTTACTCTGATTGGATAACGAACAACATGGTCTAGCAAAAGCTGTTCTTGTGTTTGAATAGTATAAGATGGTCTATCCACTTGAGTAATATAGGCTGCGGGTACATCATCAATTAGTAAGTAAAAGCGATGCTGTTGCTGTGCTGCAACAAACATACTATCTTGTTTTATTGGATTTTGTCCATTATACAAAGAAGAATATCTTTGATTGTTTGATAAAATACTGCTACCGTATGATTGTTTTGAATTACTCATTAAAATAATTAGTTAAAAACTAAATTATTCAGTGGTACTGAAGGATTCTAATTCAGCCCAGTCGTATCTAATCTGTAGCTGTAGCTCGATTAAGCCTTCGTCACTGTAGCTCATCTGGTTATAAGTTACTGACTTAACCCAAACATTGTTAAGTCTCCAAGTCTCAATTGTTTCACCAGCAGTGTTAAGAGTGTCAATTGTAACTTGACCTAACTGATCAATAAAGTTTGATTTTCCTAAAGACTTTCTTAGATAATTTGGATCTGATGGTGAACCACTAAAGTCGCTTGGGTAAACATAACCCGCATTTCTTACTAGGTCTAACAATCTTTTGGAGACATCGGGATCGATTGGATCTACTAAGGAAATACTGATCTCGTTCCAAGTTACACGACCTGGGAAGTAAAAGTTGTGAACCAAAAACTCATGGGTCGCTTCACCGACCGTAATTGAGGGTCTATCAGTTGTCTTAACAACATAGGCTGGGATGCCTGCCAAGTTTAAAATAAATTTAAATTTTCTTTTTGGTTCTGTTAGTGGGTTAGCCCATACTGGAATTGCTGTAGCCATTTATTTCTTGTCTCCTAAACCTAAATAGTTTCTCTTTAAATTAATCATCAAATGATGCTCCAGTGTTGGTGATGATGAAGTCCAAAGCAATGTATTCAATTGCTCTTGCTGGCTTGATGAACAACTTGGCATACAAGATGTTTTGATCAATTAAGTCAGGTGTTGTGGTGGTTTCATCTAGAACCAACTTGTAGTCGGTTAGACCAAAGCGAGTCTTAACATCATTCAAGAATGGAATAGCCTGATTCTTGAAATTATTCCAAGTGTCTGGTACATTTGGTTCAAATAGAACACCGTTAGAGATTCTAGAAATACCTCTCTTAAGGAATACTAGAAGCCTGCGAACATTAATTCTATCTAGAGCAGATCTCTCAACTTGCAGGGTTTTTTGACCGAAGATGACCACACCCTCATTTGGGAATGTAGCAATTGGATTGACACCAATTTCGTAGAGATCATCTCTGTCGTCCTTGAAGAGCTTAAGGGCTGTAGAAACGACTGGAAGCCCAGACACACCAGAGGATAGCCCACCACGGTTAAAGCCCGCAGGAGCGAACCATGGAGCTTGTACACGGTCTGTATAAGACATAGCACCTAGAGCAGCGATGGATGGTGGTACCCAAACATCCTTAGCATTAATACCATCACGAATCTTGACCCATGGGTAGTAAGTCGCTGCATAACTTGAGTTGTATTTTCTACTCTTTACTTCATTAACTGCCTGTGTTAGATCACCATTTGAATCTACATTTAGATTAAATGTTGAAACACTAGAGTAGAGTCTTTCATGTCTTGGGATGTATCCAAATGGAATATCAAACACTGCTAATGCATCTGCTCTTTCTGCTGTGTTAGCAACCATTTGATCAATTAAGCTTTCATTAATCAATCCAGGTACTGAAAGAACATTGTAAGAAATCTGCTCTGGGTTTCTAACAGTTTCAATAGCTCTGTAGTATGTAAACATCTCATAACTAGAGAATCTATCATTAATGCTTAAACTGGCAATGTCATTTTGAGCTAATGGATCAGATTTTGTAATATCAAAACCATCAGTACCGCCAAAGAATAGAGTGGTTAGATTACCGGCGCCAGCATTTAAGACTGACTTGTATGTACCATGGTCGGCTGTTGGACCAGCATTAAAGTTTGATGGGTATGAACCAGTTGTTGATAGTGAGTATCCTCCTGCTCTTGAAGATGTATCATAAATTAAAACACTCGCTGATGCTGCTAAGTTAGTGGTAGAGGCATTTAAGTCAGAACCGCTGATTACAACATTGTCTAGGAAGGTAATAAATTGATATTGTAAAACACTATCAACAGCATCGTATTGACTTGAAACATTAAATGGTTTAGTTCGAACTAAATCTACAGTATCGGCTTTAAAGTTATCACTCTTATCTGGAGTTGGAAGAGCACCGAAGTGAGCAATTCTAAAATCTTCTAAATTGCTAGTGCTTGATCTAGTTGTGGCTGATGGGAAATTAACAGTAAAACCACCGCCGACATGAACATCAGATCCACTTAAAATAAAGCCACCGCCGTAACCGCCGTCAGCATCAGTGCTCATGACTCTTAAGCCAAGACCACCCAAGATGCCATTTGTTTCTTGATCGGGTAGTGAACCTGAACCATTGGCTGGGGAATAAGATGTGCCAACAAACTTAGTTGGACCAGTTACACCAAACGGTGATAATCCTTGCATACCGCCAGCTTCAAATTCTGGATTTAATTCTACACGAATGTATTTTGATCTATTTTCGTACTCGCCTTTTTCAATAACACGATTACTGCCTTCATCAAATGTATTGTACTTATCACCAATCTTATTGAGGATATAATCATCTGAATTTGGATTTAAGTTACAACCACTAAATCTTTCAACAGTTTGTACATTATCATCAGAGTCTCTTAATCGTCTAACAGTAACATCAAATGTACCATAAGGATTGACATCTTCATTTATAGAGGCACGGATGTTTGAAACAGACACTTTTAAGTTTTGTTGTGTCCATTCGCCAGCATCTAAACCAACAAGCCGGAATAGCTTCTTAACTCTACCATTAGTAATATTGTTAGCCTCATTATCAGTATCCCATGAAGCGGTATCAGCACTGGTATCTTGACTTAAAAACCATCCAGATTTAGAATATGTTGATGATTCAAGAGCACCTTTTCGCACATCGTGATAGACAACATCATTAACTTCATTATCACCAGTTCCAATTGAGCCAGTTCCCAAGCCCACTATGGCAGCAAAATAGCCGGTACTACTATCCGGTACTGATGTTTCGTATGTTTCACCTAAGAAGTAGCTAACCTCACCATTTGCTGCACCTTGACGACCAAGTAAAGTAGGATCAGTGTTAAATACATTTCTTATGTAAGTTGAACTACCTTTATTAAAGTCAAATTCAAAAGTGCCAGATGGTAAGTTTGAACCAGTTTCAAAGGATACTTTAAATTTTTCATTGGCAGAGCCCATGAATAGAACTGTTGATGTTCTGCTCATTGGAGAAAAATCTGGTCCTAATGAAGTGCCGCTTAAAAAGACAGAGCCTTCTTCTAAATACCATACGGCAGCAATTGAGCCAGTTAGACCAGCGGCTGCTTCCATTGTTCCACTAGCCCAAACAGCTAGACCGTATGCACCACCAGCATTAGTTCCTGCATTGTAACTGCTGTCAAAATCAGCAGTACCAACTTTCCATCCTGCTTCGCCACCAGTAGTTTTATTATCTGATTCAACACCTAAAGTTCTAACAAAGGTTAAAGCTTCGCCATTTCTTAACCATGATTGGGCAGCATAAGTGGCATACATTGGAGAGGTATAATTACCTTCTCTCCAAACATCGCCACCGGTACCGCCCGCTACTGGTTCACCAAAGGTAGCTACGAAATCTGAGAAACTTCTCACCTCTACTGGGCTAAAAGCTGGACCTCTTGCTGCTCTACCAATTACACATGCACCAATTGCTGGCTCATCTGCTGGGATCTGCGAACGGTCGATTTCCTCAATTCGGATACCGGGTGAAATAAATTTAAAGTTTTTTGCTGAAACTGCCATGTGTTAAAACTCCCTGCACAAATAGTCTATTGTAAATAGTTTTTGGAAAGCCAAAATGCTTATTGTCTAAAGAAACCATCGTCGTTGTTAGGGTTTTTCTCTTGAAGTGAAGACCTCTCTCTAGTAAATCTGACCTTGGCGGCTGATTCGCGACCAACAACAAAAGGAGTGTCTTGATTTATTCCATCGGCGGTGATATACCCTAAAACTTTTATTTTGATTTGTGAATCAAATTTCTTTTCTTCGCCACCCAAATTTGAGGCATTACTGCTAATTGAGTAATCATCCTCAATAAAAGCTTCAAATTTATGATTTTCATACTCTACTAAGAATTGATTGATTCCACCTGTGAATCTTTGAAAAGGCAATAAAACCTCATTTAACTGTTGAATATAATCAGTTCTAATTTTAATTGTGTAATTCATGTTTAAGAATACTGGATAACCAGTGTAAAGTGTCTCATAGACTACCGCACTTGATTCAAATGGAAGCTTAAAGGTATCCTGTGTTTGTTTTGTGTATTTTTTAGCCTCTGCATTTTGGAAGTTTTGTGTTTTATCTTTTACAACTCTTCTATAAAGAGGGAAGGCTCCTCTTTTTCTATCCATCTGAGCGAAAATGTTGCCTGGAATAACTCTCTCATTTGCACTAGTCTTTGAAACTGAAGTTCTTTCTACAACCATGGCTGGGTAAATGATTGCCTGTGAATCAATTTCTCTTAACTCTTTATTATCTTTTACTTGGAAAGCTCTCTCTGCGGTAATCCAAATGATTGGAACCTTTCTACGACCTTCGTTAGAATCTGTGTAGATGTCCAGCTTTTCGTTTAGCCAATTATATAGAGCAAAATCAACCGTCTCTAGAGTTGATGGGCTAAGTGTTTTTTGTTTTGTAGACTTATTCGGCATTAAACTTACCCTTCCTTGCTCTTATACATTTAGCTTCAATCTCGTAGCGATAATCAATTTGCCCAAATAGTTGTTTTGGTTCATTTAATTCTGCAATTTCATAGAAGATATCTCCATAAAGAACAAAGTCACCTTCTCTCACAAAAACATTTTGGTCCTCGCCCAATCTTCTTTTATGAAATTTTACATTAATAGTTGCTTTCTTATCCACACCAAAATCTGATGTTTCTGTTAAAATCCCTTCAAAAGTTACAAGAGCATATACTCTAATAGGTGGTAGGAATGTCTTCTCAATCGCCTCACCATAAAGTGGATGATAGTTTGAATGCTCAATACTTAGAGGATAATAAGCAACTGGTTGGGCTACAACTCGATCTGTGACTTCATCAGTTATTTGTTTAACAAAGTCTCTTTCCTTCTTGTTAAAGAAGACTGGACCGGGTGGGGCTGCGGGCTGTTCCCATTTATCTTTTGGATCTGGCATTTATTTTATCCTTGGAAAATTGGCATTGGTACCTTTGCAAAAATTTCGTCGTTTGTTTTAACCAACTCAGCATCCTTTTTAGATAGTTCAACATAAGTTAACTGATCTAAGATTCCATTAAGTTCTGTTTTTAAGGCATCTTTCTCCGAGGATGCTTGGCTTAATAGGTCTCCAGAGTTTAAGCTTACTGTATCGCCTGGAATTGGCACAGAACCGCCGAACTTACCTCTAATCTGCCCTAACATCTCTTTAGTAAGAGCAAGGGCATAGCGACGAATCCACTGCTTGCCAATAGAGTTAATATTTGTATAACCAATATTATTAAATGGTAGGGTATTCATATTGTTGACCCCATCCATACCTTCTTTACGAGTTGAGTCTTCGTCGTAAGCTCCGCCGTCTACATAAAACCTAAACCAAAATCTATCTGGTGTCGCACCACTTTCTGGAACTGGAAAAAGCCTGAGCCTATTATCGATTAATTCGAATGAAAAATGACTTACCCTTGTGTAGAGGGAATCTTCATATGCCATAGCTTGTGCCTTATTTTGCCAAGTTGGCACTACTTCAAATGTTGAATCGTCAGAGTATTGTCCATAAGTTGATAAGTTTCCAATAACATTAAGAGCACCATAGTAAGCAAAAAATCTCCACATATTAAATGGAGTTTTATACCAAACATTTGTAATTGTTGCTCTTTGGTTATTTGTTATAACATCTGGAAAGCTTGATGAGATTATTTCTTGCAAATCATAATCTTGTACAGATCCAGTTGGAACAAAGCTAGCTGAATAGTGACGGACATCTCCGTTTGTTCCTGCATATTTTGCTAAGCCCCTAGCTACTCTCACTGGATAAGTTAATTTAAATTTAGGATATTTAAGTTCTGCTTGTATGTTTTGAGCATCTCCAGCAATTGGATTACCATTATGGTCAAAACTAGCCGTTGCAGAGCCTAGGACATTCGACAAGGCATTTTTAGCTTGATGTAGGTTAATGATGTAGGAATACTCTAAAACGGCTTCCTCGTAGGCAGCAAACACATTTCCTTCAGTTAGTTCAATATCTAAAACATCGCCACCTAATTTCTTATAAGTAAATGCTACTTGATCGGATGCGCCTGATGCGAAATACTGTGACTCAAGTGGACCCCCTGATCCGTATATACCAAAGGGATAACTAAATGTAAATGCTGTGCTAGCTAGTGATGACGAAGACAAAATGTTCGTTGGTGTTGAACTAGCCGGTGTTAAAGTTGGTTGACTCATTAATGTCGTTCTCCTACATTATTAAATAGTTCAATAAAAGAAGACCTCCCAGTTTTCACTGGGAGGTCTTGTATAAAGCCGTAAGTAATTAATTAATTATTAATTAAGTTGTTGTTACTGAACCACTGACTCCGCTCGCATCTACATACCATTTGCGAACACCTTCGGCATCTTTGCCAGTCCAAACTTCTACGATGTCGCCATCAAGAAGCACCGAACCAGAAATGATTACATTTGTTGTGTCAGGTAGTCTATCAGTACCTAGACCGGCTCTCATATAAATAATGAAAGGCTTTGAGGCTGGGGTAGTTAGACCATCGTCTGCTGAACCAGAAATAATGATATCCTGGTTTGCGACTCCTGTTGTAGATCCACTTGTCATAACAAACTTACAATTCCAACCATCACCAGCAGTTGCTAGTAGTGGCAATTGAATTGTTGTGGATGACGTTTGGACCGCAGACTTGCCTAGAACATTACCGCCAGCAAAAACGAAAAATGTTTTGCCGCAATCTAGTTCATTAAGTACTACTGTGTCGCCTCCAAAAACTCCGCTGCCTGATAATATTTCGACAGCAACTCTCTTCGACATTGAAAAACCATTCTTAGCCATGATTTATTTTCTCCTTATTTAATATTCGCCTTTTAGGCTTTATACATTAATAAATAGTCTCCCCAAAAAGAAGATTCCCCGCTGAGTCAAAAACCCAACGGGGAACCTAATTTTAACTACACTTAGTTAATTAGCCAATAAGATCTTGGCAGATAACTAGTCCGTACATGTCTGGACGAACCATCTTCTTGGCGTAGCGAGTCATGACGCCCTTACGGGGTACAAAGTCCTCGACACCGAAGATAGTTGGTGTGACCTGTAGTGGGACATATGGAGCATAGACATAGCCACTCTCAAGGAAGCTATTGCCACGACGACCAACTAAAATCACAGTACGTGGGAAGTATGGATCGACGTAAACATCAAACTTCTTGCTCATGGCACCTACTTTAACAGCACCAATCTGTCCACCCTTTAGCTCTTCGTGGTTTACGGTTGCGCGGAAACCAGCGGTGAACTCTAGGAGGTTGGCAACTTCTGGGGAGCAAACTACGAAGTTAGCACCACCGCGAAGTGTCTTTCTGTGGATGTTAGCTGAAATATCATTGATAGTCTCTGCTAATGTCTCATACCACTCAGAAACAGTACCTGTGAAGTCAGGAGCAGCACTTGTTGCACCGACCTGAACACCTGTGTCACGGTTAACGAATTTACCGGGACGGCGGCTCCAGTACTTTTTACCAGCAGTAGCACCTTGGATGAGGTCGTTCAAGATTTCCTGATCGATCTCTAAAGCAACTTGCTCAGAAAGAATACCTGTAAGCTCAACCTCAGCATCGAGGTTGTGGTAAGCATTGAGATCCTGAGCTAGCTCTGGAGTCCACTTAGCTTTGAGCTTCTTAGTGGTAGCTGTAACAGCAATTGAGTCAACTTTGATGTCAATCTCTGGGATTGCAAAGTTCTGACCACCTAGATCAGTGCTTGTGAAGCTTGAGCCGTCACCAGCACCCTCTTTGAAGAGGTCTAGAGTTAGAGCACCATTTGCAAAACCGGAGTTTTCAGATGTATCCTCTTTAACATATGTCATTTCTGCTTCAATGATTGTAGCAGTGGCACTGCCAGCAACAACGAGAGAGATGAAATCTGTACCGCCACTGGTGACGATTTTTGTTAGTCTTCTAACCTGTGAGCCAGTTACCTGACCTTCAGCGGCAGTAATTGAGTTTAAAACTCTCTTATTAAGACCAGTGAATGCAGACAACTCATATGTCTTTTCCATAACCTTGAATGTTGGGTTATCTTCAAGATTCTTGAGAAGATCTGGATCGTTATCTAAACGAGCCTTCTCTGCATCTGTTAAGGAACCAAAAACCACACCACTGGACAAGTTACCGGTAGTGCCGGTTGTTGTACCAGCAGCGGAGTTAATTGTACCAGTTGGTGATGAGTAGCCAGTCTGGAGACCATATGGAGCCTTCTCGGCACCGTTAAGACCATTGAGGTTAACACCGCCAGTGACCTGAGCACCAACGACTTGACCACCATAAACTGAGTTTTCAGCCTCGTATCCACCGAGACCAGTGGTTGATGAAAACTTGAAGTCCAAGAAGAAAATGAGACCACTTGGTAGGCTCATTGGCTGGACTGAAACGAGTTCGTTAGCGATTAAGCCACCGAATACTCTACGAACGATTGGGAATGCGACGGCTGCGAAGCCCTCAACATCACCAGCACTCATGGATGAAGCTTCACGGAGAAGCTCTTTAGCTTGGTTTTCTAAGAGACGAGCCATCCCGCTCTTAGTTCTTTCGTTATTTAGACCTTCTAAAAGACCAGTCTTCTCCCACTTGTTGAGAAGAGCAGCACCTTCGGCTTGGAGGTCACGATTAACGATATCTTTTGTTAAACTTTCTACGATAGTTGACATTGTTTATCCTCCTTTATTAATTACAAGTCAAGCCCTGCTAGCTTTTTCATTCGGCTAGCAAAGTTATCAGAGGGTTTAGCCTCCTTTGTCCCCTTTATGAAAAGGGGATGCTTGCGTCGTGTAACTGCCTCACTCAGTGATTCTGGTCCTCTCTTAGAGGTACTCTCCACTGTGTTTACGAGAGTTTCGTACACAATTTTAGCTTCGTTTACACTATCAGTATTTTCGATGGATTCGGCAATCTTATTTTTCTGTCGAATATTAAGTTTATCATCGGATAAAACTTTGTTGGTGTAAACCAATTTAGCATTCATTAACTGAGATTCTTCAAAGGCTCCTTTGAGTTCTTTAACTTTCTCAAGTAATGATGCATATTTGTTGTTTAAGTCGCTGGCTGTTGCTTCAGCGGACTCAAAGTTCTTTTTGTACTCAACACTTTCTTTTAGAACTTTCTTGTTCTCGTTGCTGAGTGATTCGTTCTTCATGTTTAGCTCTTCGCATTGAGCTTTTAAATCTGCTAGAATGAGATTCATTTCATCTCTTTCTTGAGTTGTTCCAAAGGGGTTACCTTCTTTAACTGATTTGTAATCAACCTTAATCATCTCTTCTAAAGTCTCTTCATCTAGCTCTAGTTCTTCTACCTGCATTATGGTGCCCTGCATGGCTTCCTTCTTTGTCTTTTTCTTTCTATGAGCGGGTGTGCAATGAGCTTCATTCACATCATCTAACTCTGCCAAATACTCTTCATGAGTCATGCCATCGTGGACTTCACTACAACTACTTTCTTTCTTTTTGCCACCTTTGTTCTCTTTGTCATTATCATCTGGATCGAGCAATTTAGCCTCGTCCATTTCCTCGTCAAGCATTTCTGCTAAAAGTGAATCATCAATCTCAATTGACTCTGAAAGATTGCGAGTAGTCGGACCAGCTTCTGGGCTTAGCTCGTACTCTGATAATGAGTCTAAGTTAATCTCAATTAGATCACCTTGCTCTGGGTACTTTGTCTCACCAATAGTCATACCGTCAAAAGCGGCATACTCTAGTTGATCTGGTACTTGGTCATCATCAGCCTTAGCACCTTCGAAGTCTACCTGTGGTTTGGCTTCACCGCCCATACCCATGTCTAGACCGCCGCCTAAACCAGTATCAGCACCCAAACCTAAATCTTGCTCGATTAGGTTCTCCATCTCTTCTTTAATTTCTTGAGAATATCTCTCTAAAATAGCCTGTTCGGCATTGCGGCTAGCAACCTTTTTTAGTTGCTCGGCTTCGATAATTGCTTGTTCTAGCATAGATGACATTTGTATAACTCCTAAAATGGGCTACAATAAATAGTTGTTAAAAGTTTAAAGTGACTAGTAGAGATTGACAGGGTGTGTGTGTCACCATTATAACAGTGCTGTTAAGCCTGAATTCGACATTAATGCCTTCGCTAATCGGAAAGACTCGCCATCAGTAAGGGCACGACCTATAACTACAAATTCTCTAATTGACCCATTTAAACCAACTGAACCATTGGCTCGGGCTCCCAAATTAGATATTTGTCCATCAAAATCAAAAGAATTAGTTCTATCTTCGTCATTAGAAGCCGCTGGTGTGATTGGCTCAGAATTAATAAAACCATTTAGTGTGTCATCCGATGTAGAGCGATCGTAGACTCCAACCATCACATTATTGATATTTGGTGTTCTTTCCGAGGTTGAGAATCGGAAAGATTCGTCTCCAGCACCGCCAATACCAATAAGCATTCGCCTGTCAGTACCGCCTCCATTCGAGGAGTAAGCCATAATCAAGCCCGCGACGGTGTGATAGTTTGCAGTTCCAAGCTCAAAAATTATACCTGAATCAGTTCCAGCTACTGATGACCGGCTAGTTGAGGCAACAGTAACTGCTGGGACATCCGATTCGCTTAAGCCCTCTGCTGCCCATTGTAAACACTCATTAGTGGCTGCGAAATTAACTGCTGGTCTACCGTTAATCGCATCAAGAAGAAAATCTGGTGGGCGAGGGGTGCTAGCATTTTGAGATGGTCCATTGCCTTCTTTTGCTGTCCAAACTGTTACATTAGCACCGTCAGCAACAGAGATGTCATCAGCATCTAACCAAGATAACAAATCAGAGCCAGCAATGGCACGGAGAAGACTATCCCCGCCTTTAGCACGGTCAGCAACAGTTTGCTTGCCCGTGGATGTGGAACTAATAGAACTTGCGGTTTTTCCACCAAACCCACTTCTCATTTAGCCAATTCCACCGTTGTAAATTGAATCAGAACCAGACCAGTTGTTTGGCAAGTTCTCAAGTTCAATCATCGTCAAACCGGCAATAACTGATGCTGTTGACGGAGCTTCATCGCCTGCGAGAAAAATACTACTGACTCTAAATTCGCCAGTGTAAGACTCGCCATTATCTAAAATAAAAAAATGATCATTGTGAGAGACACCAAGAGAACTAAAGCCAACTCTTAACTTAGACGATGAACCGCTGTGTTCGTTAACTACAGTAACGAACTTAGTTACAGTAGGAAATTCAATCTCTGTAACTGCGGCATTGCTGACAAGAACACTTGCCGTAGCATAAGGAATGCCACTTAATTGATACTGCCCTACAGCGTTTAATCCTGGTTTTGCAAATTTAAATTCAGACATTTTTAATCCCTATTTCCTCTAACAACCTTATTTTGTTCTTGGTTTGCTTTCTTAATTAGTTTCTTTCTTCTAATTCTTTCTTTTCTTTTCTTATCAGAGGGCTTTTGATAATATCGTCTTTCTCTTACCTCTTGGATGATTCCAGACTTCTTAACTGCCCTACTAAATTTTTTAATTAGAACCTCACCGGGCATGTTACCTCTAGCAACTACCTCAACATTTTTAGTTCTGCTCATTTTAACCTCTCGTTAATTGCTCCCCATTTGCCCACTCCTGGGATATTAGATATATCAACACCTTTATCTCCTGGGTCTGTGCCAGCCATTGGGGCTCCTGAAGCTTTCGATTCTCTAAGAGCTTCTGTGCCTTCAAAGGGATCAAAATCTGTTCCTATTTTACCAGCAATGGCTGCTCTCATTTTCTGTCTAGTCTCAGTTAACTGTTTATTTTCTTTTCTCGGCTCTTTGACAAATTTTGTAAAAGGTTTTTCCTCTTTAACAACTTGTTTAGTTGGTGAGCCTTGTGCTTCTCTAATAATAGAGGACAGGACACCATCTTCAAAAATAATTTCTTTGATACACTCTTTAATAAGAGGTTTTAATACTTTTCTTAATTTTTCACTCATTCTTTCACCAAATCATTTAATAATCTATTGATTTTATCTGCTTTTGTAAAAATGTTTGGTTCTTTGCCTTCTCTAAGCATGAAAGCTCCAGTTGTAGAAGGCTCTGATACCAAATCAAAGCAGACTAATTGAAAGTCCTCTTGGACAATTGTTTTACCAGATTCTTGTCTGGTAGAGCCTAGACCTCTTGAAGAGATGCCTAATTTGACTCCACCCTTTAAAAGACCAATGGCTGTTTGCCCTGCTGGTGTATCTAATATTCTGATCTTACCCACAACATCGTCACCATCCATTTTGATCTCTGTAACTAAGTGTGAAGCATTCTTAAGTTCAACTACGGAGCTATCGGGATGATCTAACTCACCGACTGCTCTACCTTCGCGAACTAACTTTTGGTAATTCTCTACTTCTCTTTCTAGAATTTGCTTTGGGTAGATTCTACCATTACCATTAGTGGCTCCTGCTCGCTGCATAACACCAGCTAGGTAAATCTCTTCGCCTTCTTGTACTGCTTTTCTTTCAGCTTCAGTAAGAAGGTCAGAGTCTGTTCTAAACTCTAAAAACTCTGTTAAGACTAGTTTACTCATATTTATCCATCTCTGCTATCATAGACCGAAGAGCTAAGACTTGCTCATCTGTAGCTTTACCTAAGTAATCAGCAATGGATGTTCTGGCATCTTTTGCCTGCTCTTGTGGGTCAATTTCTTCCTGAAGGTTTCTAACTTCTTCTAGAATAATTTTTGTTAGTTCACCTTTTGTAAGTTGTAACTTATTCATTTAGTTCTCCTAGAGCGGGTCGTTACCCGCATGATACACTTTCCTCGGCAACAATTAGTTGGAGGTCTGAGCATCCAGTGGTTCTCGGTGTAAATGTTAATTTGATTTGACATTTATTCCTTCGTCTCCTATCGTCATACATAAAGCATAACTTGTTCCCGAACTTAGCCAACCACATAAAAGTAAATTAACTAAATTGGTTTCAAAAGTAAATAGTTCAGTCCAAGGCGAAATCAAACAAACTAATACACCAGCCCAAAATCCCATACACATGGGACAATGAAAAAAGTGGTGTTTTGGTCTTATTGAATTAAATATAGAGCCGTAGACTAAGACTTGTGTAAGTCCATAACAGGCTAAAATAAACCATATCATTCTAAATCCTGTAAACTAAGCCGTAAGGTTTACCATATGGGCTTGGCATTGTACCTTTTTCAGCTTTCTGTGGGACTTTGCCGTAAGGTGTAGTCTCATCATCTGGTGGATCAACATACATTTCTTCAACATCTTCAACATAGTCATCCATTTTTGCAAAATCACCACCGTGATTTTTCATGTAGTCGCTTGTTAAAAGCAATAGAACCTGTAGCACATCTAGTTCTTTATTAACTGGATAGAAGGCTTCTAGAGATCTAAAAACACCGCCGCCTTTAATTGTACCGGGCTGTAGAGCACCTTTTTCCTGCAAAAATGTTAAGTAGTCGCTTTGCATGTTATAAGTGTCTCTGTTTACATGCTGCTTTGGCATTGTAATAATTTTATTTTTGAATGGAACAAATACAACATTAAAAAACTTATGATCATAAACAATAATATTATTATCCAATGTCTTTCTAGCATCTAATTTGATTGTAAAGATGGGACCTTTGATATCAATAATAATATCTGGTGGGGAATTTGGGTCAATTCCAACAGCCCTGACTGCTTCTTCGCCTACAGTGATTGCAATAGCCATTAGCCCTTGATCTCCTTTACTAGTTGCTGAGCCTTAAGGATGAAGACAAGATCGTCTTTCTTTAAAGTTTTCTTAGATCTAAACCCTTCTAGAAGACTGTGAACCTGTCCGACCTTAGATTTCATTGAATCGTCAGTTTGGAATTCCTCGATTCCCATATTCTCTTTAAGTTCTTCCTTTAATCTCTCTAGCTCTTCATTGACAAAGATTTTTAGTTCAGTATCGTCGTCTTCTAAGCTGCCCATGTACTTTGAGATTAAAGTTTTTTGTTCAGTCATTAGATTGCCAAAAGTGTTATTAAACTTTTTGATAAACATCTTAACGACTAGTTCATCAACTGGCTCTTCTTCTTTCTGATTTACTGATGGACTTACCATCTCTTGGATAATTTTTTTCTCTAGAAGAACTCGGTCCTTTACACCAATGGTATTGTCGTTAAACATTTGGTAGGCTGATGCTAGCGACTTGTAGTTAGAAACATAATTGTTAAAAACTGTTGGTGCCAACTCATGATTAATCTTGTGAATGGCTGTGGTCTGCTCATCATAGAGAGTTTTCTGGTCAAATGTTGAAAAAACTCTGTGTACTTCAGCAATAATTTTTTCTGCTGTTAGATAATCAACATCTCTTGTTTCTGTTAAAGCTTTATAAAGTCTTAGCTGCTTGTAAAGCAATCCGTCCTTATTGAAGACCTCTTGCATTACTCTTTTTACTCGATTGAGTCTATCCTGATCTTTATGGAGCTTTGCCTTTGCAAACTCTCTCGTTAAAGCTTCAAAAATAAAAGCCGGGTTTCTTTTTTTGTTGTGTCTAAACTTCATCCTCTGTCTCCAGTTCATTAACTATTTTATTTGCCCTTTCAGTTAATGATTCTAACTGGGCTGCTAAACTATTATAAATAGTTTCTTTATTCTCAACCATTCCACGACCAAGTTGTTTCACATCTTTTGAGGCACCTGCGGTGCTTAAAAAGTTCTTTTTACGACCTGCGGATTTACGACCATCTTTAAATAGTGGAACTGGTTTGTATCGTTTGCCTTTACCCTTGCCGATGTACATTTCTGAACCATCTTTAAAGGTCATTTTAACGGGGCTATTCTTATCATCTCTTTTAGCTGCTCCCGGCTCAACTAGGAGCGGAGTTGTTTCCTCTGCTGCTGGTGTTGGTGCCTCCGGTGCTGGTTCTGCTGGTGTTTCTGGGGCTGGTTCAACAGCAGGTTCTTCGCCGCCTAGCTCTGTTCCCAACTCTGGTGTTGGTTCGGCTCCTAACTCGTCACCTGCTGGTGCTCCTGATGGAGTATCGAATGCAGGCTCTTCACCACTTGCCTCAAGCGACTTATCAACTTTCTTATCAAAGTATCGTTCTCTCTGGTTTCTAAGGAACTCTTCATTATCCAATCCAAAGATGTGTTCGGCAATCCAACGACGGCTAAACATTGTGTCTTGGGCTGCTCCAGCAACTTCAAACTTCTGCTTAATAAACTCAAGCTCTTGAATCTGAGCTAGCTTGCTTGGGTTATTGAGTGAAAGATCAAAAGAAATAATGTCCTCACCTCTATATCCTAGGGTGTAAAGATGAATAATTCCAATCTTTTCTAGTTCTGCGACAACTGATCTCTGTAGTCTCTGAATTGTTCTAGCAAAACGAATGTCCTTCTGGGCTAGAGTTGTTTTCTCTTCAGGCATTTGATCTAGCTGTGATAAGTAAGACTTTGGAATCTTAATGGCAGAGAACATCTTATCTCTTAAATAATTTACATCGTCAATGGCGGCAGCATTCTGACCACCTGGCAGGCTTACAATCTCTGTTGCTGAACCTTGGCGAACTGGTAGGTAATAGTCTTCCTCTACGGACATTGGATTATAACGAAGATCAATTTGTCCGTTATCGGAGTCTACCAACTGATGTCTTTTCATATTAGTGATGACTTTTTGCATGTATTGTTCAATGTCTTCTGGTGGGATGCCGCCAACATCAATCTTGAAGACTCTTCTTTCTGGGGCTCTTACAATTCTGTAAGCCATCATCGCATCTTCCATTAGAGTCAACTGTCTCCAAATGCGACGGGCTGATTCTAAAACTGAAGTTCCATATGGGGCATACTTGTCATTACCAAGAACTCTAAAGTGAGCCATCTGCCAGTTCTCAAAGGTTAATCCACCGTTATTCCACTGGTATTGAATGTAGTTTGGGTTTGATTTATCCTCGCCTTCTAATCTTTCAATTTCTCTCAATGGGAGACCGATAGCTGAAGTAATGCCCATCTTTTCATCGATGTCTAAGTACAAGAAGTAATCGCCGTACTTACACATGTTACGACACCAGCTAAACAAGTTAGAATCAATGTTTAAAACATTATAATAAAGTTCTTCAAGAATCGATTTTAATTCTTCATTATGACAATCAATCTTTAGCAAAGGTGTTAATATGCTGTGAGTGGTCATCTCGTCAGCATAGATATCTAATGCTGATGCTAACTCGGGCATATACTCCATTTGATCAAAGTCTAAGTATCTCTCTGCTCGATTGTGATTAACCATAATAGCAGTTTGCATATAATCATATGGATTATAACGAGTCTTTTTGAAGTCTAATCCTGCTAGTGATTTAAATTTAGTTGAATATTTGTTTAAGTTTCTTCTTCTATCAAGAGCCACCTGTCGTTGATTATAGTTAATAATCGGACCTGAAAAGATTCTTGTTAGAGCCTTAAAAAGTGGAGAAACATTATTCCTTGGATTTCTTTTTTGGTCTGCCATTTTTTATCCCTTAAATAACCAAGCAAAATTTTTATATTGATTTTGCTGTTGTCTTAACTTCTTACTTGGATTAGTATAACCTATTTGACCAGGAATTTTAGTATTAAATTCTTTTTTAGACTTATTTAGGTTTCCAGCAAAAGCCATTTTGTATTCCATTTCTCTTTTATTGGCTACCAAAGCAATGTCTCTAATCCAACAGCCAATAGCACAAGCCATTACAAGGTCATCGTTATAACCTCTCATTGCTTCTGCCCTACCATTGTTCCAAATAAATGTTTTCATTTCGTTTGCTAGTCTATTAGACTTTATTGTAATTAGTTTTGTACGAATGAACTCTTCAAATTTAGCGATAATTAGTGGTCTAGACTTTGAAGACATTGTTACACCGGGCACAGCATTTGAAGTATTCTGTGCTTCATACATGTCAATATAGCTGTGTGAATGCTTTATTGAATAATAAACATTTGGGTGCCTACTTTCTCTTAGTTTGTCCAGCACTGTCATACCAATAGAGTTATTTTCAACCACTGTTAAACAAAAGCCATATTCTCTACTTGCCTCAAATATCATCTCTGAATAAACATCCAGAGTTGGTTTGCCTTGATATTCAGCTACTTGAGTCATCGTGTCTGTTTCAAAAACTTGAAAAGCTGAAAAGTCTTTACCATCGCCACGAGCAACATCAGCTACCAAAACATAATTTTTACCGGGTTCATAAGGCTCCCAAATCCAAAAGTTTCTATCGTGACCTGTTTTGTATTTTGGCTCACACAATCCTTGTTGTAATCTTTCTAAGTCTTCACCATGAATAAGTGTTTCACCTGAAAAGTTAAATGAACATTCAAGTTCTTGTGCGATTTGTCTACGAGACATATTGCGAGTTTCTTTATCGAACCACTCTTGGTCTCTGTCTGGGTGAACTGACCAGGGGAGACTCATTATGTTAAAGTCATTTTTCCCCTCTTCTGCTTCCGTAAATGTTTTGTGGAACCAATTACCAACACCGTTAGGAGTTGATAAAGCAATACAGCGACCACCAGTAGATAGTGTTGGATACAAACCAGTCCATAGTTCATCTAGCCCTTCAATGTGAGCAGCCTCATCGATCACCAGTAAAGTAAGGGCTTCAGAACGACCAGCATCTCCAGAAGTTGAAGAAGCCTTGATTTGTGAGCCGTTAGCTAGCTCAAAAGAGTTTTTATTGTCTGTGGCAATCTTAGCAATCATCATCCAGTCTGGAAGTGATTTCATCATGAACTTTACTTTCTTTACCAAGTTAGACGCTGTACTAAGTTTAGTTGCCACCACTAAGATGTTCTTATCTCTATGGAACAGCATCATCCAGCAAATATAAGCTGCTGCTGTTGTGGAAATGCCTAACTGACGACCTTTGTTAATTACATTGAAGCGGTGCTCGTTAAAGCTTTCGATACAATCTTCTTGGAAATCATATAATTTAAAGGGGATAGTCCCCTCTAATGGGTGAGAGATCCTACAAAAGTTATTAATAAAATAAGCAGGTTCTTTGCCACATCGAATGATTTCGGCTATTATTTGTTTTTTAGTTAATTTAAAAGCCATTAAGGTAATTAGGATTTACGCCAAAAAGGCTTGTATCCCAATGTCTTTTTGCGCTTTTCTTCTTTTAGATTTGAGATAAAGTCTTTGTAGAAATTAGCTTCTGATCGCCTGCCGCCTTCTGGCTTTGGATCTTCTTGAGCTTCCATCCCACCGATTGTATACATGCCCACGGCTGAAACCATTGTACGAAGCTTGTTCATTGGCTGAATCAGAATGTCAATTTCGCCATCGAGCTTTAAATTGACTGTAGCACCTGTAGCTTTTTTAGCCTCTTTTTTAACGAACTTAATGATATCAGCCATTCTTTGCTCGATTTCTTGCTGATATTTCTCCAAGCCCATGTGGTGGATACCACGAAGACCTTTAATGTTCTCTTCGGTGTTGTACTTGACAACTAAAAGATTGCCCTGGATTTTACAATCAAAGCCGTCTATAACACGGCTGTCTAGGACTGGATTGCCCTCTTCTCTGCGAAGACCGATCTTGATGGGATCACCATTCTCATCAGTTGCTCCGTCGTAGGAGTTTGCCATTGCTGCTGCAATACCTTGAATAATTTGTTGAATTTTGTCCATCAGTTTTTCTTCCATTCGCATCGCTGGCAGTGTCCTATCTTTTTTATCATAACTTTGTCTTTGTTAGACATTTTAAAGCTATGGCAGACAGGGCATTTGTCAGCCTTTCTATCAATAAATAGTTTTGAGGTTATTAAAATACCATCATGTTCACGAGTTGTTGAAGATCTGCTTTCTTTTTTTGTTTGCTCTTTTAACTGCTCTAGATATTCTTTTTCTTTTTCCTCGTCCCAGTGAGAGGCTGGATTCTCAATTGCTTCTTTGCCCCATCGTTTTTCAATGGCTTGTTCCATCCTTGCTACTTGATTTAAATCTTTTTTCATTTACTTGCCTGAGCGGCGGCATAAAAGATGCCGATGGATAATCCAACACCAGCAACAAAGCCGCCAACAAACCATAACTTAGTATAATCTGGTTTTTGTGATTTTTTAATAACTTCTTCTAATCTTTTTACTTCGGCATTCTTGAGTCTCATAAGCTCATCGAACTTTTTCTTGCCTGTGTCTCTTTCAATAGTAATAAGTCTTTTTTCAAAATTACATTCGGCTGTAATCTTTTTTATTGAGAAGTCTTTATTCATCTCGCAAATCTTAACGGCACTTTCTCTTTTTGCTGTCATTGTTGCTTCTGCGGACTTGTCTAATAGTATACCACTGAATGGTGCTCTTTGACCTTTCTTTATAGCGGCAATTTTACCATTAGCGAAGCAAGTTATTGGAAATAAAGTTATTAATAAGAT